>Ga0209342_10000366_pt1 | contig 50970 bp, 46 predicted proteins | sample RifCSP16_2_FD_184023 | JGI IMG/M metagenome (GOLD analysis project Ga0209342, IMG submission 184023) | Soil microbial communities from Rifle, Colorado - Rifle CSP2_sed 16_2 (SPAdes) (version 2) | ecosystem: Environmental > Terrestrial > Deep subsurface > Rock core/Sediment | place: Rifle... | reverse complement strand
CCGGTACTTCCGGCGCACCAAGGGGAAGTTCGCGCGCGGCTTCGTCGACCGCGTCGTCACGCTCGACAAGTTCGCGGACGTCGTCTCGCCGAGCGTCCAGAAACTGCTCCGCGCCGACTCCGTCGTCTTCGTCCCGAACCGCTCCCTCACCTCCTACGCCGGCGTCGACGCGGTGGAGGAGAAGCTCTTCCTCCCCTTGTTCGGCTCGCGGAACCTGCTGCGCACGGAGGAGCGCGAGGAGAAGAGGTCATACTACTGGCTCCTCGAGAAGGCGAAGCTCCCGTTCCCGGAGAAGGTCGACGACCCGCAGGACATCGACGCCCTCGTGATCGTGAAGCTCCACCACCGCGTCAAGAAACTGGAGCGGGGCTTCTTCACCGCGGCGAGCTACGACGAGTACCGCGAGAAGGTGCGCGCGCTCCTGAAGCAGAAGGTGATCACGGCCGCGGACCTCGAGAAGGCGCGCATCGAGCGGTACATCGTGGGTCCGGTGTTCAACCTCGACTTCTTCTACTCCCCGATCGAGGAGGAGGGGGAGAAGCTGGAGCTCCTCGGGGTCGACTGGCGGTTCGAGTCCTCCCTGGACGGGCACGTGCGGCTCCCCGCCGCGCAGCAGCTCTCCCTCGGGGAGCGGCAGCGGTACCCGGAGTACACCGTGGTCGGGCACAACAGCGCGACGCTGCGCGAGTCCCTCCTGGAGCGCGCCTTCGAGCTCGGCGAGGCCTACGTGAAGGCGTCGCAGCGGCACTACGCGCCGGGCATCATCGGGCCGTTCACCCTCCAGACCTGCGTGGACAAGGACATGGGGTTCTGGATCTATGATGTGGCGCCGCGCATCGGCGGCGGCACGAACGTCCACGTCTCCGTGGGGCACCCCTACGGGAACGCGCTGTGGCGGCGTCCGATGAGCACGGGGCGGCGGATCGCCTTGGAGATCAAGCGAGCGTCGGAGGCGGGGCGGCTGGCGGAGGTGGTGACGTAGCGAACACGCCGGAGGAGCAGGCCGCGATCGACGCCATCGCCGCACGGTGGGAGACGCTTCGCGCGAGGGAGAAGCCTCTCCGCGAAGTGTGGTCCGGATCGCCTCAGACGTTCCTCTCCCTCGAGGAGTTCTGCGTGGACCGCCTCGGGAAGCGGTATCCCATGCCCTGGGAGGCGGTCATCTCGGACGACACCTTGGGGGCGACGAAGCAGTGGGAGTACGACCTCCAGGCGGCGGAGGAGATGGTGGGGCAGTACGCGACGTACTTGGAATCCGCCGAGGTCAAGGGACGACGATGAGGACTCGGAGTTGAGGTGACTGCCTGCAGGACGGCCCCTCACGGTCGCAAGAGCCGGACCGGTCTCTCGATCGCGGCGATGGCCGGAAGGCCTTCGAGAACCGCACGCTGTCCTCGATGGCGTCCCGTGGCCCCACCGACCAGCCAGGGCCCTCGCATCTTTCGGAACTCGCAGACAAGACGCTCTCCCTTGACCAGGTCGCCGATCGCGACCCCCAAGAAGGGTTCAGGGGATGCGGTCATCCCACGCGTCCCTCCTGAACCAGCCCGCGCACAGCCCGAATCGTAAGCTCTAGGTCGAGTCCAAGCGCGGCGGCGATGTCGCTCGGATATGCCTCTGGAACGGTCCGCAGATGGGCCACGATCTCCTTCTTGGCGGCCTTCAAGGTCGTCTCTCGGACGGGGAGCATCTGGACCTTCGACAGCTTCTCGCGGATGGCCTCGCGAACGAAGTCGGAAACGTTGAGGTAGTGACCTGCCTTGACGAGCTTCTCGATCTGGTCCGCCTCGCGCTCCGCGAGCTTCGCAGACAGGGTCTCCGTGGGCATGATGGTGTGTATCCCATGGTATACTATATGAGACCGTCGGCTACAGGCAGCACTTGTTCGCTTGAGGTCCATTGGACCGGCCCCTTGCACCGGGGAACGTGAGAATTCCCGCCACAGCTTTAAGTGCGCGAGCGGAGGTTTGTGCGGTGTTCCATGATCCACGACGCGGTGGGCCCCGGCCCCATCGACGACCTCCGCGAGCACGACCGCGAGGTCCTTGAGTTCCTCTCGCGCGAGCCCGACTCCACCGTCGGCTTCCAGGGGATCCGGCGGCGCCTCGGCCTCCATCCGGAGAAGCTCTCCCGCGCCCTCGTCCGCCTCGCGCGCGACGACCTCGTCCAGCGCACAGAGCTCGGCTACCAGGTCACCGCCAAGGCGGTTGCCCTCCTGAGCCCGAGCGGCCTCGCCGCACGCCGGCCCGCCGTCCCAATCCTCACGACGTACCTCCCCGCCACCGCGGACCTCCGCGGGCTCGTCGCCGCCCTCAAGGGGAAGTGGGTCGGGCCGCTGCGGTGGTACGGACTGCGCGAGGCCCCCGAGGGCCTGCGCCTCACCTGGATCACCGCCGACGACGCCCTGCAGGTCGAGGCGTGGTTCCGCGACGGGGCACTGGCCATCGTGGCGGAGATGGAGTCACCGCAGCGCTTCGACGAGGCGACCTACTTGGCCCACCTCCTCTTCCACCAGATCCACCGCGAGATGTCCCGCGGCGGCGTCTCGGCGCTCACATCGTAATCACAGATCGGCGTACTCGTCGCGGAAGAGCATCCCCGCGGGGAGCCTCGCGAACCAACGCGCCCGCAGGACGGCGTCCCCTCGTTTGGGCTCGGGCTTCGACCCAGGCGCAACAAACGCGACGAAGATCAGCGTGGACGAGGTCCTTTGCCTCCGCCGGTCCCGCATCACGACGATCCGGCGGAGCGTCACGCCGCGGAGGCGTACCCCGCACTCCTCACGGACCTCCCGACGAAGCGCGGTCAGGGGCCTCTCCCCCGGGCGGACGAGGCCACCGGGCGTGGCCCACCGTCCTCGCCACGGGGTCCCCGGGCCATGGCGCACCAGGAGGACCCGCCCCTGCCGGTCCCGGACGAGGCCGGCCACGGCGGTGAACGCCCGTCGGTGGGGGAACCCGCGGGGGAACGGCTTGATCAGGATGTCGAGGCGCCCTGGCCGTCGGGCCACGGCCGCAGGATAGCGTGCCGAGGTAAGAAGCTCGGCCCGGGACTCCACAGGGACATCGAGCGCGTGGGCGGGTGTGACCTGCTGTAGCGGCGGTCAGTCAACATGCCCCCGGGGCGCCATGGCAGTGGGGAGGTCAACCATGACGACCACGGTCGGGATCCGGACGAAGGAAGGCGCTGTGCTGGCGGCGGACAAGCGGGCGAGCAAGGGGTTCTTCGTGGGCGCGAAGGCGGTCCAGAAGATCTTCCCGCTGGACGAGCGCACGGCGGTGGCGATCGCCGGGCAGCTGTCCGACGCGGAGTACCTCGTCAACCTTGCGAAGGCGGAGCGCCGCCTCCTCGCCCTTCGCCGTGGGTACCCCCTGAACGTGCGCGAGACGACGAAGCTCCTCTCGAGCATCATCTACAGCGCCATGAAGTCCTACAACCCCTTCTTCGTCGAGCTCGTCGTTGCCGGCGTGGACAAGGAAGGGGCCCACGTCTACACGAACGACATGAGCGGGGCGCTCACGAGCGAGCCCTTCATGTCCTCGGGGAGCGGCTCCCCCGTGGCGTACGGGGTCCTCGAGCAGGGCTACAAGCCGGACATGACGCTGGACGAGGCCAGCCGGCTCGGAGAGGCGGCGGTGCGCGCCGCCATGGAGCGCGACCCGGGCAGCGGGAACGGGGTCGACGTGCTGGCGCTCGGGAACAGTCTCCACCGGGAGGTGAACTGATGGCCTCCGACATGGGCCGGATGCCGTTCTTCTACAACCAGGAGGGCCGCCTGATCCAGGTGGATTCCGCCCTGCAGGCGGTCTCCCGCGGCTCCACGACCGTCGGCCTGAGGACGAAGGAGTTCGCGGTGCTCTCGAGCCAGGTGCGGCCGACGCGGGCCCTCCTCGACGCCGCCGAGAAGATCTTCGTGGTCGACGAGCACGTCGGCGCGACGGGGAGCGGCTACATCGGGGACGTGAACACGCTCATCGACGACGTGCGCATCGCCGCGCAGCGCCACCGCCTCGTCTACGACACGCCCATCGACGTGGGGACGCTCTCCCGCGGGCTCTCGGAGTTCCTGCACACCTTCACGATGCACCCCGTGCGCCCCTTCGGCGCCTCGGTGATCCTGGCGGGGGCGGACGAGCTCGGCGTGCACCTGATCCAGGTCGACCCAAGCGGGACGACGTTCCGCGGGCAGGGGTTCGCCATCGGGAAGGACGCGGACCCGGCCCTCGAGGCGATCTCCCAGGGCTACCGCCCGGAGCTGACGGTGGACGAGGCCCTCGCGCTGACGACGCGGGCGATCGAGGCCGCGAACGGCGGGAAGACCCAGGTCGAGCACGGCGTGGTGCGCCTGGGGACGAAGCGGTTCGAGAGGTTGCCTCTATCCGGCGTGGTCGGCTAGTCTGGCGGGATCTCGTCTTTGGGGAGTCCGCTCGTCCTCGTGGTCGGCGCCACGGGCTCTCTCGGGGGCCTAGTGGTGGGAGCCCACCTGGGGAGCGGCAGGCAGGTCCGTGCCTTCGTGCGCCCCGGCTCGGACGCCCGCCGCCTCAAGGCCGGCGGCGCGGAGGTCGTCCGCGACGACCTGATTGATCCCCCGTCCGACGCGTTCAAGGCGATCGCCTTCGGGGCCTCCTCGTACCTCAGCCTCCGGTAGAGCTCGCCAAGGCGAACCGGCACGCTTCGGACCCGGGGTTCCTGCCGGTACGTTCCTCCGCGCGGCCTCGACGGGCTCCTCCACCCGGCCTGGGTTAACGCTTAAGTGGCGTCCGCAATACTTGCCGGGATGGCCCGGGCCCTCTCGGTCGGCATCTTGGCCGCACTGGCCGTTCTGCCGTTCGCACTCACGGCCTCAGGGGACTCGACGCTGATCCCCGGCACAGCTATCCAGCTGATCGACCTCGAGGGGTTGTCGGCCGACCTCACTCTCGGCGGGCACGCCTCGTTCTCCTGGATCCTCTGGAACACCGGGAACGCGACCGAGACGATCCAGGTGGCGGCCGCCAGCACCAACGCGGACTTCCGCCACGCACTTTCCCTTGGGTCGGCGATCCTCCCACCCGAGGCGTTCCGTGAAGTCTTCCTGAATGTGACGGCCCCGGCCGGCGGGGTGAGCCACGAGGCCTACGTCACCGTCACGTTCCTTGGGAACGCCTCCGCGCCCGCCCTCTCCCGTGCCGTCCACGTCACGGCGTCCGCGAGGGCCACGGCTCCGAGCGTCATTCCCGCGCTCCTCGCGGCCGGGGCGATCATCGTAATCGGCTTCGCGGCCTCCCTCCTCTTCGAGCGCACGAAGGTGCCGGAGCTGTTGTTTCTCATCGGCCTCGGCCTCTTCCTCGGACCCCTCGCCACGGGCCTCCTGGGAATCGTCGTCGTCTCTCCGGACATCCTCTCGGCCATCACCCCCTATGTCGCCGCCATCGCCCTCATGATTATTCTCTTCGACGGCGGGCTGAACCTGAGCTTGGCCAGCCTCCGTGGCCGATTCGCCCTCAGCCTCTTCCACACGGTCTTCATCTTCGTCCTCAGCGTCGTCTTCGCGGCCTTCCTCCTCCTCGTCCTACTCGGCTACCCGCTCCCCGTGGGATTCATGCTCGCCGCCGCCGTTGGGGGCACGAGCGGGGCCGTCGTCCTCGGCCTCGTGCGGCGGATGACCGTCCCCGAGGACGTGCGCACCATCCTCTCTGTGGAGTCCGCGATCACCGACGTCCTTTGCGTGGTCCTCGTCTTCGCCGCCATCGCCTTCATCACCGGCGGGCCGGGCGCCACCCTCCTCACGCCGGCGGTGAGCTTGGCCCAGGCCTTCCTCGTCGCCGTCCTCGTCGGCGGGGTCGGGGGGCTCGCCCTCGTCTTCCTCATCGGTCGACTGGAGGGGAAGGACTACGGGTTCATGCTCGCCATCGGGTTCCTCCTCATCCTATACGCCGTCACGGAGCAGTTCGGCGGGAGCGGGTCGCTGGCCGCCTTCCTCTACGGCCTCCTCCTCGGGAACCGCAACCTTGTCGCTGCGGCACTGAAACGGGACACCGCCATCGTACACGAGGAGCGCTTCAAGCAGTTCCATGGAGAGATTACCTTCCTCGTGCGCACGTTCTTCTTCGTCTTCCTCGGCCTCGTGTTCACGCTCCGCTTCGGCGGGACGTGGACAGTCCGTACGGACGTCCCTCTGCTCTCCGCGATGAACAACTCCTTCCCGCTCCTCCTCCTGGGCATCCTCATCATCTTCCTCGCTCTGCTCACGGTTCGGGCCGTCGTGTCCGCCGCCACGAACATCCTCCGGAAGGGCGCCCCGAGGGAGGGCAAGGTGCTCACGACGATGATGGGCCGCGGGCTTGCCGCCGCGGTCCTCGCCTCCCTGCCCTTCGCGGTGCCCGCGTTCACCACCCCGAGCCACCCCGCCTACTCGGACTACCACGCGCTCATGGCGCCGTACCAGGAGCAGTTCCTCAACATCGCCTTCTTCCTGATCCTCCTCACGGTGATCACGACGACGTTGGGGGTCGTCCGCGCGGAGCGGGACGGCAGTCCGCCGCGGCGCACTTCTTCGCCCATGCCGCGGCTCCCCGCGCCCCTGAAGGAGGACGACGAGTGGAGGACGGAACTCCTGGCCCCGCGCCCACCGCCGCCGTGATCAAAGGACTCCGAGCACCTTCAGACGCTGTGCCTCGGTGAGCGCTTCCCCGGTCTTCGGGTCCACAGCCTCCCAGGCGCCGGAGATGACCTTGGTCACCGTCGCCCCGCGGGCCGCCGGGCTCCCCAAGAGCTGTGGCGCGTCGAGAATCCCCGACTTCACCGCCATGGCGAGGGCGCGGGGGTCGACGAGGGGGTTCGGGGAGGTCGCTCCGTAGAGGTCCTTCATCGCCGCCATCAGGAACCTCGCCTCGCGCACCAGATGGTCCTTCCGGGCGCGCACGGCGGGGTCCGTGAGGGGGTCCGGCTGCCCGAGCATCGCGTTGCGGATGGCGCCGCGGGCGATCTTGCAGCTCTCGATCACCGCCTCCGCGGTGGCGGCGTAGTTCGCCTCCGAGTACCCGACGACGTGGACGATGTGCGGCTTCACCGCCATCATCGTGTGGAGGGAGGAGCCGAGGTGCCCCTTTGCGATGGACTCGTCGAGGGGGAGGCTCGCCAGGCCGGAGCGCGCCTCGCGGAGGACGCGGAAGTCCGGGCCCTGGAGGGACTCCACGAGCTCCAGCTTCGCGAGCATCTTCGCGAGGTCCATGGCGGGCGACGTTCCCGGCGGGTTGTTGAACATCAATTGGAGGACGAACGTCTTCGCCCCCTGGTGCTTCGCGTTGAACGCGGCGAGGTGGGCCGCGGCCACGGCGACGCTGTCGTGCGCGTTCCGCAGGCTCCACTGGTGCGCGTCGTTCACCTCGACGGGGATGCCCTGGGCCGCATACCAGGCCATCGCCTCCTGGTTCTCCCGGATGGCCTCCTCCGCGGTCCGACTCGACCGGCCGTCGAGCTGGCTGTACCAGAAGAGAGGGACGGCGCCCCAGGCGATGTGGATGGTGTCCCGGAGCATCTCCGCCCACTTCACGAGGTCTCGTGTGCCGGCGTAGCAGCGGAGGAGCGGGTAGTTCCCGGCGCGGCTCGCGTCGAAGAGTGCGCGCAGGTCCTCTGGCCTCCGCACCGGGACACCGCCAGCCCCCGTGAGTTCCGCCCGCATCTCGTTGGGCCGGAAGAAGCACTCCTGCGCGTTCTGGTCCGGGGCGACGGAGAGGACGTCGAGGACGCGGGCCTCCGCGACTACGCGGGCACCCGCCACGGTCTCCTCCAGCGTCGGACGCCCGAAGTGATGGCGGATCAGGGGCATGGGCGCGGCCCAGGCGACGCGTTCCAGGAGCGTGCCCGGGAACGCCTCCGGGGGCATCTCCGCGGCCTTCCCCGTGAGCCACGCTTCGATCGCCGCCGGGCTCTCCCCGCCGTGGACCACCCAGTCGAAGGCGCCGAGTTCGGCGGCGATGGCGGCGACCTCGGGCGTCCCCCCGAACAGGAGCTTCGCCGCGCCGAACTTCCCCGCCGCCTTGGCGGCCTTGACCTCCTCGAGGACGGCGCGCCCCGTCTCCGGGGTGAGGCGGTAGCTCACCGCCACGATGTCCGACGGTCGCGCCGCGAACGCCTGGACGAGTCGTGCCACGGGCGTGGCCGGGCCGAGGAAGTGCGTCTCGTACCCGTGCTTCTCCGCGAGCTTCAGGAAGTTGACGATGCCGCCGGTGTGGACGCAGTTCCCGACGGAGGCGGCGAGGATCCTCACTCCAGGCCCCCAGCGCACAGCAGCCGGATCTCCCGGACGCCCAGCTTCGCGAGCCCCATGCGGGCCACGGTCCGGCCGGTCTTCCAGAAGTCGGTCCCGTCCATCAGGGAGGCGAGGTGGATGATCGCCTTCATCGTCGGGACCTTGACGCCGAGGTGGTCCCCGAGGCTGGCGATTGGCACGAGGCTCATCGGGACGTCCTCCAAGATGTATCGGTGGTTCATCACCGCCGGCGCCCGCACGCCCTTGTACCCCGGCGTCGCCTGGATCGCCTCGAGGAGGGTGTCCCCCGTGGCGGAGTACGCCTGGTAGAGCCAGTCCCTCGCGCGGTGCGTTCGGATGCCGAGGGCGGAGGCCACGGCGATGCGCTCCTGATCGAGCTGCTCCAGGACCTGGGCGACGGATGGCGTGATCCCCTCCAGGTAGTACTCGAAGTCCCCATGGGTGGACTCCACGCGCGCCGCGTTGAACACCATGACGGCGGGGTGGAAAATCGCCCCGATGTTGTCCAGGCTCGTGGCGAGGATGTTGCTCCCGGCGACGAACTGCGGGAAGGCGCTGCGGAGGGCCTTGAGGACCTCCGGCGTGCGGTACGCGGGGAGCGCGGACACGGGCACCTCGTTCTTGATCTCGAAGATCCGGGCGCGAGTCGGCTCGAGGTGGCGGGCGATGTAAATCAGGGTCTGGGCCTCCGCGACGAGGGCCTTCGCCGTGCAGCCCTTCGATTTCAGGATGTGCGCGACCTCGAGCGCCCCGCCCGTGCGGCCCGGGTTGAGGACGACGATCTGGCCGCCTTGGAGGACCGGGGCGAGGGCCGCCGCGATGCCGGCGTGCGCCGTGGCCGGGGTCACGACCATGACCACGTTCACGCCCTCGACGGCCTCCGCCATGCTGGAGGTGCAGACCTCCGGGGTGCCGAAGCCCTCGACCTCCCCCTCCACCTCGATCCCCCCGCGGAGGCGCACGTGCTCCACGCGCTCGGGGGTCCGGTTCCACAGGTTCACGGGATATCCCATGATGGCGAGGTGCCCCGCCATCGCGAGGCCGCCATGACCGGCGCCGAGGACGGCAAAGCGCTGTCGCTGCTTCCGGGGGCGTCTGGGTCTCTTAGCAGGCGCCATGGTCTGAGAACCTCGTTGCGGGGGGCCTCCGCGGGACAAGAGCTGGGCCGGAGGCGCGAGTGGGGGCGCGCGCGTGCACAGCGCGCGATGGGTTAACCAAGTTGGCCGATGCGCATGAGCAACTAAGGAAGGGTGCGATGCGATATAAAGCCGCCGCTAGGAGGCTAGGAGAGATCAGGCCAGCCCGATCCTCCTCCCGCCTCGTCCAGAGCCCCTCTCGGTCTGGGAAGGCGCCCCGCCCCGCCAGGAGCTCGACAGATCCTGGAGGGAGTCCGGGGTCCGGAGGGGTCTCCTCGGAGCTCGGGGAAGCCTCGGAGAGCGCTTGTGGAGTGAGTTCGGTGCCTTCCGGAGCGAGTTCGCAGCCTCCCGCAGAGGGTTCTGCATCCGCCGCCGGGAGTCCGGGGGCCTCGGAATCCGCGTCGGCTAGGTCCTCCGCGCCGTGAACTCCGAGTTCCACATGCAGAAGAAACGGCGTGGACTGGCGAAGTCCTGGGGTGCGGACGCCGCCATCGTGAGACGCGAGGATTCGCTCAGCCGGAGTACACCAAGACAAGGAGGACATTGGACACGGCCACCGCGACCACCGTGACGGGCAGGGCGTGCCGGACGTACTCCCGCCACGAGACGTGGACCCCGCCACGCTCGGCCAACCCCAGGCCCACCACGTTCGCGGTCGCACCGATAGGAGTGCCACTGCCCCCGATGTCCGCCCCCAGGGCGAGCGTCCAGGCCAGGGGCCGCAGGGACATCCCCGTGCTGGCCGAGAGCTCCGCGATTACCGGCACCATGGCGGCGGCAAAGGGGACATTGTCAAGGATCAGAGAGAACGCGGCGCTCGTCCACAGGAGGAGGGTCATGGAGAGCATCAGGTTGCCCCCCGTGACGCCGCCGAGCCATGTCGCGATGTCCCGAAGCACGCCCGCCGCCTCCAGGCCGCCGACGACGACGAACAGTCCGGCCAGGAAGACGAGGGTGTGCCAGTCGATTTCCTCGATCAGCCTCGGCATCTCTCGACCGCCCAGGGCGAGCACAAGGGTGCCCCCGAGCACCGCCATGAACGCCACGGGCGGGCCCAACACCTGGTGGAGGACGAGAAGCGCCACCGTGAAGGCGAAGACGACGAGGGCGATATGCATCAGCCGGATATTGCGAACAGCCGACCAGGGATCCGGGGTTTCAGCAGCCTCGGCGGGCGCCTCCACGCTGCCGCGGCGGAACGCGGTCCGCCGGAAAAGGAGGTAGAGAGCGAGGAGGTTCGCCGCGAACGCAAGCATGGAAATGGGGCCGACCCCCGACACGAAATCGGTGAAGGACAGTCCGAGCGCCGTGCCGATGATCACGTTCGGAGGATCTCCCACCATGGTCGCGCTCCCGCCGATGTTCGCGGAGGTGATTGCCGCGAGGAGGAACGGAAACACCGGACGACGGATGAGGCGGCACACCTCCAGCAGGAGCGGAGCGAGGAAGACGAGGACGGTGATGCTGTCCATGAACGCCGCAAGGAGCGCGGAGAGTGTGGAGACGACGATGAGGAACCGGCGGGGGTCCCCGCGCGTCCGGCGCAGGGCCTCGAGGCCCAGCCAACGGAAGAAGCCGCTCTTCGCGAGCGCGCCGACGAGGATGAACATCCCGAAGATGAGGGCCAGGGCCTCCCAGTGGATGTGGTCGATCACCTGGTCCGGCCGCAGGAGGCCGGTCCCCACGACGAGGACGGCGCCGACGAGGACGGCCACGGTCCGGTGGACCCGGTTGGAGAGGATCATCGCGTAGACGGCGACGAGGATCCCGACGGCGAGGAGCGCCTGGCTCATTCCATCCCGGCCGCGCAAGCGGCAGGAACGTTAAAAGGGTGACGGGGACGTCCAGCGGAGAGCCCGAGGCCGCGTCCCCACCGGTCTCGCGTGGTCCGTTCACGGCGGAGTCGCATACTACTGCAGCGGCGCTCTCCACGACCGGAGCAGGATTTCAGTAGACCGACGTCTGCCCCAGACAGAGGGCGGCCACCTCCGGTGGAAACCGCTCTGCGAACAGACGATAGGCGAATGCCTCCTCCTTGGTGCGCAGAGGGACCGGGGCGTCGGCCCGCAGGTGGTCAAACTCCCGGTCGTCGATCTGTCGCTCCGCCTCATGGCGGATCACGTCGGCGCTCCCCGTGCCCTCCGAGAACTTCTGCTTGGGACGGTGGAGAAGGTCCTTCGGGAGAAGACCGCGGAACGCCTCGCGAAGGATCCACTTCTCCGTGCCATCGGGGCCGATTTTCCACTCGGGTGGCAGGGACAGTGCGTGCTGGATGTGGCTCCAATCCAGGAAAGGGACGCGCCCCTCGAGGCCATGGGCCATCGTCATCCGGTCCGTCCGCTGGAGGTTCAGGTGATGGAGAGCGCGGGTCGAGCGCACGAGCTCCTCGTGAAGGGCTTGCCCTTTCATCGCCTTCAGGTAGGAGTAACCCGCATAGAGCTCGTCCGCTCCTTCGCCCGTGAGGACGACCTTAACGTGGCGACGGGCGAGCTCGGAGACGAAGAACGTGGGGATGGCGGACCGGAGGAGGGCGGCGTCGAAGGACTCCAGGTGCCAGACCACGCGGGGGAGTGCCTCGAGGACTTCGTCCTCTGTGTACTCACGGATATGGTGCACCGTTCCCAGCGCCGCGGAGGCGCGCACGGCGTGCTCCAGGTCCTGGGCGTCCGCCATTCCCGTGGAGAACGTGTGGAAGCTCGGCAGGTGTCGCGCGGCGAGCATGGTGACGAGGGTGCTGTCGAGACCTCCGGAGCAGAACGCGCCCAACGGGACATCGGCCATGAGCCGCTTCACGACCGACGCCTCCAGGCGCTCGCGGATTGCCGCCATGGCCTCCTCCTTGCCGGAGGAGAATCGCTCCGTGGGCCAGGCAGCGAAGGCCTGGAACCCCCGGTCCGAGCGGTACCAGTGGCCCGGCGGGAACTCCCGGACAGCGGCGGTGATCGGGAGGAGGGCTTTGATTTCGGACGCGAAGTAGAGCGTCCCCCCGACCTCGGCGTAGTAGAGCGGCTTGATGCCAACGCGGTCCCGGGCCAGGAAGAGCCTCCGGCCATCCCAGAGGGCGAGGGCAAACATCCCTTCGAGAGCCTCGGCGGCCTCTGGGCCCCGGTCCTCGTACAGATGGAGGGGCACCTCGGAATCGCTCCGCGTGCGGAGCGTGTGGCCACCCAAGGTCGCCCCCAAGTCGTGGTGGTTGTACACCTCGCCGTTCACCGCGATGCACATCGTCCCGGACTCGTTCGGGATGGGCTGGTGGCCTCCCGGGACATCGACGATGCTGAGCCGTGTCTGCCCCAGCGCCACGCCATCGTCGAGGAACGTACCGCGATCGTCCGGGCCGCGATGCTCGAGGAGGTCGAGCATCCGCCCCAAGAGAGACGCATCCGTCTCGCCGACCATGCCGGCGATCCCGCACATGCCCGAGCTCTCACGCCGCCGTAGCCCTTAGGCCTTTCGCGCGTCGGGGGGCACCGGGGTGTGGACGACGCGCTGTGGGAATGGAATCTCGATGCCCTCCACCGCGAAGCGCTTCTTGATCGCCTCGCGCAGGTCCGAGGCGACCTGCCAGTTGTTGTTCACGTCGTCGACCCAGGCGATGATTGTGACCCCGATGGCACTGTCTCCGAAGGAGGCCAGCCGGAAGATGGGGGCGAACTCCTTCTCCTTCAGGACGTTCGGGTGGGCGAGGGCGACCTCCCCCAAGACGCGCTTCACGAGGTCGATGTCGCTGCCGTAGCCGACACCGACGTCCACGAGGACCTTGAACCGCCGGTCGGGGCGGACATAGTTGATGATCTTTCGTGCCGCGAGCTCCTTGTTCGGCATGATGATGATGTCGTGGTGCTTCCCCCAGTAGAGCTTCGTGCTCCGGAAGCCGATCTCCCGCACCTCGCAGATGACCCCGGGCTCGAGCTCGATCATGTCCCCGACGCGGAAGGGCCTGTCGAGCATGATGTGGAGGCTTGCGAAGAAATTGGACAGGGTCTCCTGGGCGGCGAACGCGATGATGAGGCCGGCCACGCCGAAGCCGGCGAGGAAGAGGGTGATGTCGAACCCGAGGTAGGAGACGGCGGACAGGGTCCCGATGAGGAGGATAATCACCCCGCCGATCTTCTCAAGGGCGGGGATGAGGCGGTTGTCGATGTCCGAGGCCGTGCGCTTCGCGAGCCGCCGCCCGTAGTACACCAGGACGTCCCTGAAGATCCGGTAGGCGATCCACGTCGCGATTAGGACCGCCGCGAACCCGAACACGAGGTTGAGCATCCCCAGCCAGTCCGCCGGCAGGCCGACGATCTCGAGGGAGTTGATCGTCCCGAAGAAGACGACTAGCGCGAACACGGGGCCCCGGATAATCTTGAGGAGGATGTCGTCAACCTGGGTCGCCGTGCGCTTGGCGAAGGAACGGAGGAACGGGTCTATCACGAGGACCAGCCCCGCGGAGATGAGGACCCAGATCCCCACGGTGAGGAGGAAGGCCCCGAAGTTCGAGTCGAACGGGGCCGGGAGCGTGTTCTCGAAGATCCCCAGGACCTTCCCCTCCGGGTCCGTTGCGGAGGAACCGGTCAGTCGGGTGGTCACGGCGAAGTCACCCGAGTACGCGATCCCGGCAGAGAGGTCCGTGGCCTCGATGCGCACGGTGAGGACCAAGGTCGTCGACTCGGAGTAGACGGGCGCCGCGACCGTCAGTGTCACCGTGGCGTCTTCCCCCGGCCTCAGGACCACGCTGGCGGGGAGGACGGTCACGGAGAACAGGCCCGGATCCCCAAGGACGCTTGACAGGACGAGGAAGGGCGCCGTCCCGTTGTTGTAGAGGACGAGCTGATGCGTGAAGGTCCCCCGGAGGGCCACGGAGCCGTCAAGGGCCCCCACGGGCGTCGCCAGGAGGTCGCTCCCGCCGAGGCTGTCTGCCTCCGCCGCCGGCAGCCCCAGAACCAGGAGGGCGAGGGCGAGCAGTGCCGGTCCTGCGAGCAGTGCCGGTCCTCGGCCCATGGCAACGGCTAGGTGGACATCGGATAAACAACTTTCCGCGCTAGGCCGGCCCCGCCGCCCGCTCCGCCGCCTTCCGTGCAAAGAGGCGCGTGAGGAGCGCGGGGGCGACCATGGACGTGACGATGGACATGAGGACGATGGCGGCGTAGAGGCCGTCGGAGATCGCCCCCGCGTTGAACGCGGCGAGCGCGACGATGATGCCAACCTCCCCGCGCGGCACCATGCCCACCCCCACGATGAGGGCCGAGGCCTTCCCCATCTTCCGGGCGCCGAGGGCGCACCCGGCGAGCTTGCTCACCACGGCGAGGGCGATGATTGCGAGGGCCAGGGGGAGCACGCCCCCGAGCGCCACGAGGTTCACCTGCAGCCCGATGACGAGGAAGAAGAATGGGACGAAGAACGCATTGAGCGGCTCGAAGGAGCGTCCCAGGTGGTAGCGCTCCTCCACGGTGCCCATCGCCAGCCCGGCCAGGAAGGCCCCGATGATGGCGGCGAGCTGGAAGAAGGCGGCCAGGGCGCTGACGCCGAAGCAGAAGAGCAGGGCCAGGATGAACGGGGCGTTCTTTGTCTGGAGGCGCCCCAGGAGCCCCTTCTCCGGGCGCGCCAGGTGGCGGACCAGCCGCGGCCCTGCGACGACGAACGCCACGACGAACGCGGAGGACATCCCCGCCACGATGGCAATCTGGAGCAGGCTCACGCCCCCCGCCGCGGCCCCGATGGCCACCGTGAGAACGAGGATGCCGAGGATGTCGTCGATCACGGCGGCGCCGAGAATCACGGTGGCTTCCCGTGTCGCGAGGAGGTTCTTCTCGCGGAGGACCTGGGCCGTGATCCCGATCGAGGTGGCGACGAGGGCGGCGCCGACGAACATCGCCTCGATGGTCCCCGCCATCCCGTTGAGCACCACGATCAGGAGGAAGCCGAGGAGGAAGGGGAGGACGACGCCCAGAATGGCGACCTGGAGGGCAATCCTGCCGGACCTTCGGAGGTCGCTGACCTTCACCTCCAAGCCGACGGCGAAGATGAGGAAGATCACCCCCAGCTCGGAGAGCGCGGTCAGGAACTCCAGGTTCGCGGCGCCGCCCGGAGTCGAGGGGCTGAGCTGGAGGACGTCCCGGAGGACGAAATCGCCCACGGCGAGGTTCGCGACGAGGATCCCCGCGAGGATCTCCCCCACGAGGGCCGGCTGGCGCAACCGCTCGGCGACTTCCCCCAGGACCTTGGCGAGCAGGAACGTGCCAAAGAGGAGGAGGACGAGATCGACCGCCCCGGCCATGGCATGGTGGACGCCAGGGGGGTTAATATCGTTTCAGACGCTCCCCCTCGATCCCGGCGCTCACGAGCGGCGACCGAGAGGGAGCGGCCGGCGAACGTTCGGGTAGCGGGGGGGTGCCGGTCCTTCACCCAAGCCGTTAACTACCTTAAGGTCCTGGGGACACCGCCAGAAGGGATTGGGAGCGAACATGCTGGATCTGCTCCTCTGGGTAGCGGGTATGCCCCTGGGGTTCGTCGTCCTGAACCAGGGCGCGAAGTTCCTCACGGACAACGCCGCCGCGGTCGCGAGCCGCAACGGCCTCGGGCGGTTCGCGGTCGGGGCGCTCCTCGTCTCCGTGCTCGCGGCCCTTCCGGAGATCCTCGTGTCCTTGACCGCGGTGGTGGAGGGGAGCCCGGACATCGCCGTCGGGAACGCCCTGAGCTCCAGCGTCATCGCCCTTTCCCTGGTGATCGGGGTGAGCGCGATGGTCGCCCCCATCAAGTCCACGAAGTCCATCGTCCTCCGCGACGCGGTCTTCCTCGTCACGTTCTCCGTCGTCGCCGCGGCCCTCCTCCTCGATGGCGACCTCACCGCGACGGAGGGCCTCGCGCTGATCGCCCTCTTCGTCCCCTACACGGTCAACCTCCTCCTCGCGGAGCGGACCGCGAGCCCCAAGGAGATCGCGGAGGCGGTGAAGGAGCACCGCATCGAGCTCGAGCTCACCGGGTGGGTGTTCGGGCGGAAGATCGAGGTGCGCGCGGGGCTGAAGTGGCTGGTCTTCGGGGTCCTCTGGGCGGTCCTCGGGGCGCAGCTCATCGTCCGCAGCGCGATCGGCCTGTCCTCAAGCCTCGGGATCGGGGAGTGGATGATCGGGATCACCGCCGTCGGCATCGGCACCTCCCTCCCCGACATCGCCGCCGCGTGGCACGCGACGCGCCGCGGCTACACCGACCTCGCCCTGGGCGCGGGGATCGGGGGGAGCATCGCGACCATCCTCCTCGACATCGGCGTCATCGGCATGATGCGCCCCGCCGGCCTCCAGGTCGCCGCGATCCTCCCCATGGTCACCGCCATGGTCGGCGGCTCTTTCCTGTTGCTTGCGCTCATGCTCGGCCGTTGGCGGATCACGCGGTGGGGCGGTGCCCTGCTCTTCTCGGTGTACTTCATCGCAGTCGCGGTGACACTGGTCCTCGCCCCGTCGGCGTGACGGGCGGGCCGATCTCTGCGAAGCTCGTGTCGGGGGTCCGGAGGTCTCAATAGACGGCGCCGCACCGCACGCATGTCATGTGGCCGTCTCCGCGGGGCACGAGCTGCCCGCCGCAGTTCGTGCAGAACCGGGCCTGCGGCTGGAGCTGTCCCTGCTGGTTCCACTGGTGCTGGGGCCATGGCCCCTGGGGCTGCTGCGGCGGTGGCCACCCGCCGGGCTGTTGTGGGGTCTGCGGCTGCGCGACGGCGACGGGCGCCTGCTGGACCGGCTGCTGCGCCATCGGGTCCGGATTCGCCTGAGCCACGGGTTGCTGCATCGGCTGCTGCTGGGGCATGGGCGCCCCGTATACCGGGGGCGAGGCGGCCTGCGGCGTGCCGTACAGCGGCGTCTGGTACCCGGGGGCGTGCCCCATCTGCCGGAACTGCTCCTCCGCGTAGGCCTGGGCGTCCGTCCGGACGACCGTGCACCCAGTCACGCGGTCCGTGAACTTCTGCCGGGGGTCGCCGTCCATCACGAAGCCGATGAGCCAGTCGAGGAACCAGAACGCCCCGAAGATCTTCGAGATGTTCCGGATGAACGCCTGCTGCGCGGTAATCTTCTGGCCGTCCATCGTGACGACCCGGAGCCCCATGAGCTGCTTCCCCAAAGTCGCCCCGTTGGACATCTCGAGGACGAAAGCGTAGAGGACCCAGAGCAGGCCGCCGATCCAGACCCCTGGCCCGTACCAGCCCCCGCCGAACACGAACGCGGAGAAGATGAAGAGAGAGAGCATCCACCCGATCGCGTAGAAGATGACCCAGTCGATGAGCGATGCCACGAACCGCTTGAGCCAGTGGCTCTGGAGCGGGTCGCTGCTTCCGATGATGTTGAGGGCCGACGTCATGCTCCGCCTCGCTAGAGTGTCCCGCGCGGCTATCCGCGTCCGATAGAAAAGGTTATCCCTGGCCCTCGTCCCCGATCTCCTCGGCGACGCGGGTGGACCGTCGCAGGAAGTCCGGCGGCACCTCGCGCGTGAGGAACACCGTCTTCCCCGCCTTCATGATCACGACCCCGCTCTGGCGCGCCCCCTGGGCGTCCACCTCGAGGATTACCGGGTTCTGCGTCCGCACGCTGCCCGCCTCGTGCGCGGCGTGCCACGTCCCGCTGAGGTGGACCATCTTCCGGTCCCCGGGCTTCAGCCCGGCCTGGAGGAACATCTTCGTCTCCTCCTCCGAGGCGGGGTAGAACAGGGTCTCCGGGATGTCCACGGTGGGGAGGTCGAGCTCGATGTCGAGGGAGTGCCCGTACGTCGCCCGGAGCTTCCCCTCCCGGTGCTGGTACCGCCCCTTCGCGTCCGTGTCGACGAGGCCGAGGATGTGATGCGTCTTCACGAAGCGCAGCCGTCGGTTTTTCACCGCCAGCGCCGTGATGAAGTCCCGCATGTCCACCCAGCCGTTCTTGTCCATGGTGAGGCCGTAGGTCTGGGGGAAGTGCCTCAGGACCCCCGCCATCGTCCGCCCGATCATCTCCACCTCCTGGTCGTCGAGGAGGAACCGCGCCTGGGCGCCGCACACCGGGCAGAGCTCCGCGCGGAAGAAGCCGTGCTGCGCGCATTCCTTGAGCATCGAGGCGCGGGAAGGGCGCGGGGGGTAAGAGGCTTTCGACCTCAGTCCGCCTGGACCACGACAAGTCCCCGGTCCCTGGCGCGAGCGAGGACATCGGCCGTGGCCTCGCGTTCGGCCGAGCGCGTCTGGAACACGGCGTGGGTGGCCCCGGGGGTCGCCGCCATCGCCATGTCCACCGCCCTCGGGCCGACGGCCTCGAGTGCCCACGAGGCCGCCATGTGCCCGAAGTCGTACCGCCCCTTCACCGCCAGGTCGGTGAACCGAGGGACGTAGTGCCCCCCTCCGAACCCCACCGCCACGGGCCGCGGCTCCTGCCGGGCCGTCAGGATCGCCCGGGCGACGGCCGCGGCGGCGTCCGCGTCCTGCCAGCCGGACTCGTCGCTCCCCACCTCGATGTAGCAGGCCGGGGTGTCCAGCCAGGGTCCGTGGTGGGTGCACTCGAAGGACACCTCCCGGGGCAGGCCCGTGGCGGCTTCGCGGAGGGCGCGGAGGAGGGCCGATTGCAGGGCCGGGGCCGAGGGGGGCAGCTGTCCCGGCCTCCCGCCGAAGTCGGCAGCAGCGAAGTTCCCGATGGGGTGGACGGTGAGGGCCTTCCGCCCGGCGGCGCTGCGGTGGCGGGAGGCGTAGATCACCGCCTCCGGCCTGCCAATCCCCCCCGGGGGGTGGTCGTCGAGCACGCTTACCTGGGGGAGGAGGGCGGTCACCCCGTCGAGGTAGAGGTGCTCCTCGGAGAGGGTCAGGAGGGTCAGTTCCCCATGCTCGAAGACCGGGGACGGCCCAAGCCGTCCCACTTCCCGCCAGGGGGTCATCCCTAAGAGGGCGGTCCGGATGTTGACGCTGGCGGGGTCCACCTCGCAGGCCACGATCAGCCGCACGGGCTTTCAGGGGTAGAGCCCCCGTATATGAAACCTACCCCCCAAGGTTTAAGCCGCCGGTTGGGGCTGGCGAGGGGCTGCGGCCATGACGACGGTCCACTTCCTCTCATCGGTACAAGGGCACCAGGTCTCCCGGGTGCGCACCATCGCCCAGAAACTGAGGGACCATGAGCCTTCGGTGACGGTCGAGATCCTCGAAGGGGAGAAGAACGCCGAGGCCCTGAAGCTCCACAAGCTCCAGTTCGGCCCGGCGGTCGTCGTGGACAACCGCCTCGAGTTCGTCGGGGTCCCCCGGCTCTCCATGCTCCTCAACCGCGTCGCCATCGCCCGGAAGCGCGCAGAGTCCAACCTCCCGTCGACGGAGATGTTCAAGGTCGAGGCCGCCGCCAAGGACGCGAAGGTCGTGACGCTCCTCCGGCACCCCGCCGCGGCCACCGCCCCCGCGGAGCACCAGCCCGCCAAACCCAAGGCCGAAAGCGCGAAGTAACCGCTGTACCAGCGCAATTACCAGACGATTCCCCGAAAGGATTATGGCACACCCAGGGAATCATCACAGCGGGGCCCGAGGCCCCAAAGGGGTAGGCGGGAAGATGCAGCCGCGCGATGACTATGAGGAGATGAGGAAGGGCCTGCACAAGGTCCTGAACGAGGCCTTCCGCGACCGCCAAGGCGCCTTCCAGGAGCCCTTCATCTACGGGTTCACGGTGCGCTCCGGGGGGGAGCGCCGGGACGTGCCCCGCCGCGTCCGGATCGAGAAGCCTGAGGAGAAGTCCATCGAGGTGTGCGCGGAGATCGTGGAGTCCGAGGCGGACCTGTTCGTGACGATGGAGCTCCCGGAGGATGGCGGGACGCCCACCGCGGTGGCCCACGGGCGGAGGCTCGTCGTGCACGGGAAGGGCACGCCCCTCTCCCTGGACCTGCCGGACGAGGCCGAGGCGGAGCCGAAGTCCCTGTCCTACCGCAACGGGGTCGTCGACATCGTGCTCCGCCGCGCCCGCGCGAGGCCAGCGCTGAAGATCAACTGAGCCGGGCCCGGCCCCCGACGGCCGCCCCGGAAGCCTTTAGGGCATATCCCCTGTGACCCCGTCGTGGACCTTGAGGTCGTTGCAGGCCAGATCCGGCGGTGCCAGCGTTGCCGCCTTGGCGGGACGAGGACCCATGCGGTCCCGGGCGAGGGCCCCGCGAATGCCGCGGTGATGCTGGTCGGGGAGGCCCCTGGCGCGGACGAGAACGCCTCTGGCCGTCCTTTCGTCGGACGCTCTGGCCGGATCCTGGACGCCGCCCTGGCGGAGGCGGGGCTCCGGAGGGAGCGGGTCTTCATCGCCAATGTGGTGAGGTGCCGGCCCCCGGGGAACCGACGACCACAGTCGGTCGAGGTGGAGGCCTGCGCCGACTACCTCGACACCCAGATCGCCCTCATCAGACCGCGGGTCCTGGTGGCCCTGGGCCAAAGTGCGTTGAGCCGCCTGTCCCCGGGCCGCCGCCTGGGCGAGTGGCGGGGGAAGGTCCTTACCGATCTTGCGACCCCGGTGCTCGTCACGTACCATCCCGCCGCCATCCTCTACAACCGCCGGCTCGCCAGGACGCTGTGCGCGGACCTTCGCATTGCTCGGCGGTCGGCGGCGAGGAAGCCCCCCACTCCGGGAACGCCGCCGCGGCCGGGCCGCCCTTGGGACCGGTGGGAGTCGGCCGGGGCCGTGGTCTTTGACGGCGCCAAGGCCCTCCTGATCCGCCTGCGCGCCGAGGACCGCTGGTGCCTCCCCAAGGGGACGCTGGAGGTCGGCGAAAGCGCCGAGCAGGCGGCCGTGCGCGAGATCCTCGAGGAGTCCGGGATCCGCGTGCGCCTGGGCCCGTTGATCCGAACCACGCACTACGAGCACTACCGCCCGAAGGACGGGAAGAACTACGGGAAGGACGTGCACTACTTCACCGCCACGCGCACGGGCGGCAGGTTGCGCCTGGAGGACGAGTTCGACGCCGCGCGATGGTGCACGCGGGCCGAGGGCCTCGCCCTCCTGCGCTACGAGGGGGAGAAGGAGGTCTGGCGAAGGGCCTTTGCCAGATGAGGGAGCGGGCGCAACAGCGGCGCGACCTGACCGCGAGCCCTTCCTTCCGTCACAACGAAATACCTATGGCTCCATTCCACAGGCGTGGGGAGCAAGGAGCGGGCCGAGAGACTGCTGGCGGAGGGAAGGCCCTACGATGCCATGATGGATGCGGGCAAGGACTTCGACATCGGCATGCGGGCGTACCTCGCGCTTGGCGGCGGCGTCATCCGCACGCGCATGGCCGACCTGGAGCGGGCCGGGAACGGCACGCCCGAGGGCTACCGATCGCTTGCCGAGGAGGCGGTCCGCGGAGACGAGATGGGGCTCCGGATCGACCTTGTGCATGAGCTTTGGACGAAATCAGGCGGGGATCCTAACGCGGGCCTGGCCGCTGGCGGCGACTTCCATGTCGGGCGCTACCGAGAAACAGGCAGGATGCGGTACTTCGAGACGGCGATGAAGTACTACGGGAAGGCCGGGGCGCGGGAGCGCTCCGTCGCCCTCGCCCGCGAGGCCGTGGAGCGGTTCCGCCGTGAAGGGGGCGCCGTGTTCCTGAGCGACGCCCTCGAAGGGCTTCAGAAAGAGGCGAAGCTCTCCGAGCAGGAGATCGCCCGGGAGGTCCCAGAACTACAGAGCTGGGTGCCTGTGGATCGCCTCTTGCAGGCCAAGGGGCCTTTCTCGGTGGACCATGTCTGGCGGGTGGAGGAGACGGCCGCCTACGACGCTTTCCTCCAAAAGATCACGGGCCGTACCCTGGACTCCTTCTTCAAGGACGTGCGGGAGAAGGCGCCGCGGGGTCTGTTCGGGAGGCCCAAGCTCCCCCTCTTCGCCAAGGACACGCTGCGGACGTGGGGCACGAGCGTGCTTCGCAAAGCCATCCAGGATCGGTACGGAAAGAGTGCATGATCACATCTACTCGATGACCCGGACGTCGCCGCTTGGCACGCTGAGGCGACCTGCCGCGACGGCCACACGGTCTCCCCCGCCATGCACCCTGAAATAGCGAGCCAGGGATGACCGCGGCGTGGGGAGCCGGCGGCGCGCGGAGCGGCTGCTCGCGGAAGGGCGGCCCTACGACGCCATGATCGAGGCCGGCGATGACTTCGAGATTGGTTCACGGGCCTACAGGGACCTCGGCGGGGAGCCTGTGCGCGAAAGGCTCGCGAGGCTCGAAGGGAGAGGAGCGGCGACCCGCGAGGACTATCGAGCGTTGGCGGAAGAAGCCCTTCGAGGGGACGAGGTCGGGCTCCGGGTCAGCCTCGTCTGGGAACTCATCACGAAGGCGGGGGAGGACGGAACCGCCTGGCTGACCTTCGGCGGGGACAACCACGCCTGGCGGTATCGGGAGACCGGGAGGGTTCGGCACGTCGGCGCCGCGATGAAGTACTACGGGGCCATCGGGGCCAGACCGGCCGCCCTCGCCCTGGCCCGGGTGGCCGTCGAACGTTTCCGCCGCGAGGGCGGCGCCCTCCACCTGACCGATGCCCTCACCGGGCTCTGCCGGGATGTCCACCTGTCCGAAGCCGAGGTCGCGGCCGAAGACCCGGTGCTCCAGCGATGGATCCCCGTGCAGCTGCGCCTGGAGGCCGCAGGCCCGTTCGTGGCGCGCCACACCTGGGTCCGCGAGGAGTCGACCGCCTATGATGAGTTCCTGTACGGGGCTACGGGCCGCTCGTTCGACTCCTTCCTGGAGGAGGCGCGGGGGAAGGCGCCTCACGGGCGGTTCGGGCGGGCACGCCTTCCGCGGTCCGCCGGAGACATGTTGCGCACCTGGGGCGTCGCCGAGTTGATCCGAGTCCTCCGTGAGCCTCCCGATGACGGGGCCTGAGTAAGCGGCCACGGAGGTGGTTCGTGGGCCGAAAGTTCCTTGACCGGACTCGCCATCCCGTCGTTCATGACCGCGCGCGAGCAGGAGGAGGCTCGGAGTCGCACAAGGACCCTGCTGGAAGGGAAGGATTACGCCGAGGCCAGGTGGGAGGCCCAGGACGCGAAAGATCCCGCCCTCCTCGAGGAGGCAGAGCGCGGCCTTCGAGGAGAGGAGTTCATGGAGCGGTGGAGGGCACTGGAGGCCGGGAACGCGTCCCCTGACCAGTACGGGAGCCTCGCCCGCGAGGCCATGGAGTCCGACCTGACGGGCGCCCGCGCCGGACTCGCCTCGGACCTGCTCGCCAGGGCGGGCGTGCCCGCCGAGGAGCAGCGTCGGGCCTTCCACGAGCGGGGGGACCTCCTCGTCGCCCGTTATCACGAAGCCCGTGGGGGGATGCAGTATTTCGAGGCGGCCATGAAGTACTACGGGCAGGCGCATGTGACGGAGCCGGCGGTCGAACTCGCCCGCTCCGGCGCTGAGCGTTTCCGGAAGGAGTGCGGCTTCGTCTACCTCAACGCCGCTCTTCGGGGTCTGGAGAAAGACCTCGGTCTCCCCCGCGAGGAGATCGCCCGAAGGATACCCCTGCTTGGGCGATGGGGGCCCCTCCATGACCGTCTTGCGGCGGAAGGCTGGTTCGACGTCGCGGCCAAGGGAAAGGGATCGCCTGCAACGGACGCGCAGTTCGACGCGTTCTTCCTCGGGGAGTCCGGGGTCGCCTTCGGGTCCTTCAACCCCGTCGTGGAGGAGATGCTGGGATTCTACCCTCGGGGCGTCCGCTTCTTCCAAGGCAAGCGACTGCGCCCTGTCCTCGCGGGGAACATCCGGGCCTGGGGCACGACGATCGCGCGGGCGGGGGCGCTTGCCTACTCGGGAAGCTACAAGTGATCCCGGCCGGCACGCGTCACCGGAAGAGGTCCCTCACATGACTCAGATCCCAGGTGTTCAGGACGTCCTTCGCCTCGAGCCATCCCCGCCGCGCGAGCCCGACGGCGAAGCGCATCGTGTGCAGCTCCCCCGTCGAGTGCGCGTCCGTGTCCGTCGCGATTACGCAGCCCATCTCCTTCGCGAGCTTCGCCTGCGCCCCGGTGAGGTCCATCCGGTTCCCTCCGGAGTTGATCTCCACGGCCGTGCCGTTCTGAGCGGCCGCCTCGAAGACCTTCTCGAGGTCGATGTCGATGGGGTCGCGCTGGCCGATCTTTCGCGTCGTCGGGTGCGCCAGGATGTTCACGTAGGGGTCCGCGATGGCGGTGAGCACGCGCTGCGTCTGCTCGTCGCGGGGGAGCTTCATCTGCGAGTGGACCGAGGCGACGACGTAGTCGAAGTCCTTCAGGACGTCGTCCGGGTAGTCCATCGAGCCGTCCTTGAGGATGTCGCACTCCGTGCCGAAGAGGAGCTGGATCCCCGGGGAACGCCGGTTGAACCCCTCTATCTCCTTCTTCCGGAGGCGGACCTGGTCCGGGTCGATCCCCCGCGCGATCGTGAGCGACTGCGAGTGCTCGCTGAGGCCGACGTACGCGTACCCAAGGCGCTGCGCCTCGGCGGCCATCTCCTCGAGGGAGTTCACGCCGTCCGTGAGCCGGGTGTGCGCGTGGAAGTCCCCACGGATGTCCTCGTGGCGCACCAGCGTCGGGAGCGTTCCCGCCGAGGCGGCCGCGATCTCCCCGCCGTCCTCCCGGAGCTCCGGCTCGATGTACCGCATCCCAAGGGCCTCGTAGATGCCCTCTTCCGTCTCCCCCGCCACCGCATCGTCCCCGCGGAACAGCCCGTACTCGCTGAGCTTGAGCCCCCTGGACTGGGCGAGTCCCCGGAGCCGTACGTTGTGGTCCTTGGAGCCGGTGAAGTACTGCAGCCCGCTGCCCCAGGACTTCCGATCGAGCACGCGAAGGTCGGCCTGCAGTCCACCCTGAAGGATCACGGTGGATTTCGTGTCGCCGCTCACCACGACGCTCTCGACCAGCGGCATCGACGTGAACGCTCGGGAGGCCGTCGCAGGGTCGTCGGAGAGGACGAGGAAGTCCAGGTCCCCCACGGTCTCCTTCATGCGCCTCAGGCTCCCCGCGGCGGTGACGCGCTCCACGGCGGGGTTCGCGCGCAGGTGGGCGAGCACCGCCTCGGCGGTGTGCCAGGCCTCCGAGATCAGGGTGCGCCCTTTCGCCTCGCCGAGGATGCGGATGCCGGCCAGGATCTTCTCCTCGGTCTTCTCTCCGAATCCCTTGAGCCGCTGGACACGGTGTCTCTCGCACGCCTCCCGGAGCTGGTCCACCGTGGTCACGCCGAGCTCCCGCCACAGCGCCTGCGCCTTCTTCGGGCCGAGCCCGGGGATCCGAACGATCTCCAGGAGGCCGGGCGGGAATCCCTCGGCGATCTTCTCCAGATACTGGAGGTGCCCGGTGTCGAGGAACTCCTTCACCTTCTCCGTGATCGCGGCCCCGAACCCGGGGATGCCCCCCAGCCGCCCCTGGCGGTGCAGGGCCTCGATGTCCTCCGCGAGGTCCTCCACGCTCCGCGCGGCGCGGCGGTAGGCGAGGATCTTGAACAGATCGTCATCCCCGCGGATCTCGAGGATGTCCGCGACGGTGTTCAGGAGGTGGATGACCTCCTCGTTCTTCACGGCGGCGTCACCGCCGAGGCGGTATTTGGCCTTGTTCGGCCCGCTTCCTCCGGATGGGCGAGCGAGCCAGGGACGGCTTAGGGCGCCCGGGAGCCGTCTTCCCGAAATGGCGTCCGGCGACGATGAGCTTACGGCACCCTCTCGATCCGCACCGGCACTCGAGCCGCCAAAAGGGATCCTCCTCGGTGAGCGCGTAGTCCATCGTCACGGCCTCCCCCCGCCGGATCGGCCGCAGGGCGACGACCTGCCTGCGGGCGCTGAACGTCGCGTTCGGCCGGCAGGCGTGGTTGATGAAGCGCCCCGGGTTCGAGGGCGAGGGCTCGATCCAACGGTGCCGGCCGATCCCGAACCAGGTGGCGCCGGTGCCGTAGTCCTCGTCGTAGGGCGCCGATCGGACCCGGCCCTCGAGGGTGAAGACGACCTCGCCCTTCCGGTACGAGCGGAGCGCGACCAGGCCGAGGCCAAGCCCGCCGGCGGGGGCCACGCGAAGGCCGTTCGGCGGGGGGCCCGACCGCGCTCGGGCACGGCGTCGCGCCTCCGTTCCGCCCTCTCGCCGCGACCGGCTCAAGCTCGCCATGGCGACTGCTGGCAAACCCGCCTCGGAATAAGGACTCTCCTCGGGCCACCCTTACCAAAGGCTTAAGGTGTTTTCCGGGGTTCGACGCCTTCCCCGGGGGAACTGCGATGGTCTCGAAGAAGGCCGCCAAGCCCTCCCCGCCGAACGTCGAGGAGCTCCTGAAGAAGGCGCGCAAGCCCGCCGAGGACTCCCGCCGTTTCCACCCCTTCTACCAGGGGAAGATCGAGATCGCGACGAAGGTGCCCGTGCGCTCCTTCGACGACTTCGCGATCTGGTACACGCCCGGGGTGGCGGAGCCCTGCAAGGACATCGCCAAGGACAAGGAGCTCGCCTATTCGCTGACGAACAAGTGGAACAACGTCGCCATCGTCACGGACGGGACGCGGGTGCTCGGGCTCGGGGACATCGGCCCCGAGGCGGGCCTGCCCGTCATGGAGGGGAAGTCCCTCCTTTTCAAGTACCTCGGGGGCGTCGACGCGTTCCCCCTCTGCCTCGGCACGAAGGACCCCGACGAGATCATCGAGACCGTGATCCGCCTGCAGCCCTCCTTCGGCGGCATCAACCTGGAGGACATCGCGCAGCCGAAGTGCTTCTACATCCTCGACCGCCTCCGCGAGGAGTGCGAGATCCCCGTGTGGCACGACGACCAGCAGGGGACGGCGACGATCATCACGGCCGGGGCGATCAACGCGGTCAAGGTCGTGGGGAAGAAGCTCGGCGAGGTCAAGGTGGCCATGGTCGGCGCCGGGGCGAGCAACGTGCGCGCCGCCTACGTCCTCATCGCCGCCGGTGTCAACCCGAAGCACATCGTGATGTGCGACTCCAAGGGGATCCTCGGGGTGCACCGCAAGGACATCGTGAAGTCCGAGTTCGCGGACAAGTGGGACATCTGCCACACCACGAACGCCGAGGGGCTCATCGGCGGGGTGCCGGAGGCGATGAAGGGCGCGGACCTGACCATCGCGGCGTCCCGGCCCGGGCCGGGCGTCGTGAAGAAGGAGTGGGTCGCCGCCATGGCGGACGACGCGATCATCTTCCCCATCGCGAACCCCGTGCCGGAGATCTGGCCCTGGGAGGCGACGGAGGCGGGGGCGCGCATCGTGGCCACGGGCCGCTCCGACTTCCCGAACCAGGTGAACAACTCCCTCGGCTTCCCGGGCATCTTCCGCGGGACGCTCGATGTGCGCGCCTCGACGATCACGGACGAGATGTGCCTGGAGGCGGCGCGCGAGCTCGCGCGCATCGCCGAGGAGGAGGGGCTCCGCGAGGACCACATCGTCCCGACCATGGACAACAAGGACGTGTTCCCCCGCGAGGCCACCGCCGTCGGCCTCAAGGCGATCGAGCAGGGCATCGCGCGGAACAAGCTCTCCCGGAAGGAACTGATGGACCGCGCCACCTCCATCATCTCCCGCGCGCGGCGCGAGTCGGAGCATCTCATGCAGACGGAGTTCATCCGGAAGCCTCCGGCCTAGGCCGACCCCCGAGCTCCGCCGTGGCCGTTCGTCCCGGCGGCGGCATCGGGCACGATGGCCTGAGGGCGTCCATGGGATTCCCCCCATCAGTTTAAGGCGTGGGCGAGGCTAGGAGGCCGCAGGGGAACGATGCGGGCCATGGCGTGTCCTGGGGCCATCCTCCTGGTCCTCATGGCGGGCCTTCTCGCCGTTCCCGACGCTGCCGTTCCGGATGCCTTCGGGTCCGCAACCCTGCCGACCCGGGCTCTCGCCGATCCGATCGAGATCGCCCTCTCCGGCCTCCTCGCCCCGCAGATTGGGGAGACCTCCACCGTCGTCGTCGTCCTGACCTCCCCCTACCCCGGACTGAGCGCCGCCGAAGTCAGCGTGGCCGGCGTCGGGATCCTCCTCGACTCCCCCGTGCCGTTCTTCGTCCCCATGGCCGAGGGCCGTGGAGAACGGTCGATTGGAATCACGATCTTGGCGGCCGACGCCATCCTCGAAATCCGGGCGTCCGCGGTGCATCCCCTCTACGGGCGGGTCGGAGGTTTCCTCCGGATCCGGCCCTTCCCGGACCCTCCTGGCTTAGAGCCCGTCGACGTCGGCCTGGGGACCGCGGTCCCCGCCATCGGACCCTTCGTCCCGGCGCGGGCCGTGGACCGTTCTCGATCCTCCGCGCCCTCGCCGGTCGCCTCGACACCCCCGACGGCCTTCTCGGTCCCGGGTGAGGAGCCGTTGGGGGACGGCTCCTTCGTCGTCACGGGTTCGTGGAACTACTACAAGGAGGACGGGCTATCCCAGGCGCCGCAGCGGTGGGCCACGGTGCGCGTCTGGGACGACGAGGTCCTCTTCGACGAGCTGCTCTGGACCGGCACCACCGCCTTGGATGGCACGTTCACCTCCGGCCCCATCCCCACCCTCGAGCCGGACTGCTGCTTCAAGGGCAACCAGGACGTCTATGTGGAGTTCTCCGCGGAGGGCGCGGCGGTGCGCGTCGTCGACGGCTTCGGCGGCGTCTACCGCTGGTCCACCGGCGTCGTCACGGTCGGCTCGGAGGACATCGTGGACTTCGGGGCGCAGATCGCCGGCACCTCGGTGTGGGCGCAGCGGCCCTTCGAGTACGTGAACAACGGCTGGGACTACGCGGTGAACGAGATGGGGATCGCGCCCGCGACCCTCGGACAGGTGACGGTCGCCATCCCCGGCGGCTGCACCTACTACACGCGCAACGACGACACCATCCACCTCTGCCCCGACGGGGTCAACGACCGCTCCCCGGACGACGTCCTCCACGAGTACGGGCACTTCGTCCAGGACAAGCTCTATGGCGACAGGTACTGGCCGAGCCCGGGCGGCTCCCATTACCTCTGCGAGGACGATCAGGACCGCGGGCTCTCCTGGACCGAGGGCTTCGCCGACTTCTTCGGGCCGCGCGCGAACCAGGTGATCGCCGACCCCTCCGACACCGCCTACGACCGCCCCTGGGACGGCTCGCTCTTCTCCTTCGACCTCGAGGCGGCGTCGCACTGCGGGGACGCCCTGCTCGGCGACGACAGCGAGATGAACGTCGCGTGGGCACTGTGGGACCTCTTCGATGCCGCGGACGACGGGGCCCTGGACGTGGGGATCGGGGAGCCGGCCGCGCGCCTCGGCGACGCCCTCCTCGGTTGCGACCAGGCGGACTACCGCGAGTTCTACGACGGCGGCGTCTGCAACTGGGTCTCCCAAGGGAACGCGCCGTACTCCCTCGTCGCCACCGCGTTCCAGGACCGGATCGACTTCGACCGCGCGCCGGTGTCCGTCCTCGCGACGCAGACGGCGACGACCTGGGTCGGCGGGACGGTGCTCATCGCCGCCACCATCGACGACCCCGACAGCCCGGTGCTCTCCGTGGAGTTCTGGTACACCGCCAGCGCCACCTGCGACGCCGGGGTGTTCGTCTGGACGGATGTCGTGGCGCCCTATGATGTCCTTCTCGATGTCGCCTCGCTTCCCGAGGGGCTCTACCGCACGTGCGCCCGGGCCTCGGACATCATGAAGACGGGGGCCTTCGGCATCTCCGCGGCGCCCTTCGGGATCGACCGCACGGCGCCGTGGTCGACGGTCGGGTCGATGCCACAGTACACGTCGACGGCCGACTTCATCATCACCGCGGCCGCCGGGGACCCCGTCGGCGGGGTGGCGTCCGTGGAGCTCTTCGCCCGCCCCGCCGGAGGCGCCTGGACGAGCGTCGGTCTGGATTATTCGGCCCCGTGGGAGTGGTCCTTCGACTCGAGCGCGTTCGGCGGCGACGGGACGTACGAGTTCCGTGCGGAGGCGATCGACCTCGCCGGGCAGAGCGAGCCGCCCTCCTCCGCGGCCGAGGCCGCCACCACGGTGGACTCCCTCCCGCCGGACTCGAGCGTCGACGCGCTCCCGCCGACGATCGCGACCGCCCGGTTCACGGCGACGGCATCGGCCTCCGACGCCACGAGCGGGGTCGCCGAGGTCGAGCTCTGGGCGCGGCTGGAGGCCGGACCCTGGACCCTCGTCGGCACCGACACCGCGGCGCCTTGGTCTTGGGACGTGGACACGGACTTCCTCGGCGGGGAGGGGCTGTACGCCTTCTACTCCATCGCGGTGGACGCGGTGGGTCACCGCCAGCCGGTGCCGGGCCCCCCCGTCACGACCAAGGTGGACACCGCCGCGCCCTCCTCCACAACGGGACCGCTCCTGGCGTACAGTCCCGCCTCCTTCACGATCACCGCCACGGCGAATGACTCCGGGACCGGGCTGGCCGAGGTGGCCCTTCTCTATCGCCTGGACGGCGGCCCCTGGACGAGCTTCGGCCCGGACCCCACCGCTCCGTACGCGTGGACCTTCGACACGGCGGTCACGGGCGGCGACGGCCTCTACGAGTTCATGACGATCGCGACGGACAACGCCGGGCTCCGGGAGCCCGCCCCGATCACCGCGGATGGGAGCACCCGGGTCGACACGACGCCGCCGGCCCTCGATCTCGCCCCGCTGCCCCCGATCACGAACCAGGACGCGGTCGACATCACCGCCACCGTGACCGAGGCGGGGAGCGGCGTGATGCAGGTCACCCTTTCCTACCGGAAGGACGGAGGCGCCTGGGTGGCCCTCCCGCTCGTCGCGGCCCCGTGGGCCTGGCCGCTCGTGCCTTCCCTCCTCGGCGGGGACGGCGTCTACGAGTTCTCCTTCGTCGCGGTCGATCGCGCGGGGAACGCGCTCACGACGCCCGTCTCCGCGATTCGAGTCGACACGACCCCGCCGACCGCCACGGTGGATTCCCTCCCCCCCTTCACGAACGCCACGACGCTCGGCGTCGCCGCCGCGGGCACGGACCCCGGGAGCGGCATCGCGGAGGTCGAGCTCCTCTACCGCCGCGACGGAGGGGACTGGGGGGCGCTCGGTGGGGTCTCCTCCGCGCCGTACACCTGGACGATTGACCTGCTCCTCCTCGGCGGGGACGGGTTCTACGAGTTCCGGGCCACCGCCACGGACCGGGCGGGGAACGCAGAGGCGCAGGGGCCGGCGGAGGCGAACGTGACGCTGGACTCGGAGGCGCCCGCGGTGGCGGTGACCTGGCCGCTCTTCGACGACGTGCTCACGAACTCCAACGTGGTCGTGGAGTGGACGGCCTCGGATGGCGGGGGAATCGACCACATCCTCCTCGTTATCGATGGCGGTGCGCCGATCCGCCTCAACGCCACCGGGCCGGGGTCGGTGGTCCTCGTCGATGGGCCGCACACCGTCGAGGTGACGGCCGTCGACGCCGCAGGCAACGCGGCGACGGCTTCGATGCGCTTCCACGTGAACACGACGCCCTTCGGCCTCTACGCGCTGGCCGGGCTCGTCGCGGCTGGCCTCGCCTACCTGTTCTACGTCCTCCACCGCCGTCGGAAGGAGGCGGCCCAGCCCCGATCGTATCCGGAACGCCCTCAGCTGTAGGGCTGCACACTCAGGCGAACGAGGGACGACCCCGTCGCCGGGTACCCGAAGCCGGAACCTTTTTTCCGAGGCCCTCCCTTACCGGGGAGATGAAGTGTTCCCAGTGCGACTCGGATGCCCGGGCGGTCTGCCGCTTCTGTGGCTTGGCCGTGTGCCGCGACCACCTCCAGGCCGCCCGGTTCGGCAGCATGTGGGTGGTGCCCAAGGAGGGGCTCAAATCGCCGCACAAGGAAGATCACGACGTCGTCGTGGTCGAGAACGCCGCGTGGTGTGGGCGGTGCACCGTGCGGTCCTATCGCCACACCATCTGGTACAGCTAGGGGTGTACGTGCGGGCGTTCCACCGCCATCCTTAAGCCGTCGGGGCCGGCTCCCGGGTCGATGGCCTCCATCGGGGACGTGAAGCGTCGGCACGAGGCGGACCTCCTGCGCCGCAAGGGCGTCGTCGGGGTCGGCGTGGGGTCGCGGGCCGGGCGCGAGTGCATCACGATCCTCCTCAAGGAGAAGGACCCGGCCCTGGAACGCGATCTCCCGAAGGAGATCGAGGGCTTCCCCACCGTGGTCGAGGTCGTCGGGGACGTGAGGGCATGGCGGTAGGGCAGGTCGTCGACGCGAAGAAGGTCTGCGAGTCCCGGCTCCTCGGCCTCGCCCTCCCTGGTGTGGACGCCCGCCAGGTCGAGAACGTCATCGGCGTCGGGCTCGGGAGGAAGGTCACCCGCGGCCAGGGCCTGCAGGAGACGGTCCTTCGCGTCTTCGTGCGTCGCAAGATCCACGCGCTCCTCCTCCCGGAGGCCCACGTCATCCCCATCGAGGTGGACGGAGTCCCCACGGACGTCGTGGAGGTGGGGGACCTGCGCGTCTGGTGGCCGTTCCCGCCGGTGTTCCAGCGGCGGTTGCGGCCCGCCCTGCCCGGGGTGAGCCTCGGGCACAAGGACGTCACCGCCGGGACCTTCGGTCTCGTCGTGAAGGCCCGCACTGGATCGACCCTGATGCTGAGCAACAACCACGTGCTCGCGAACGAGAACCGGGGCGTCACCGGCGACCCGATCCTCCAGCCGGGGCGGTGGGACGGCGGGAAGCTGAAACGGGACACGATCGGGGAGCTGGCGGAGTCTGTCCCGCTCAGTGATTCAGAGAACCTCGTGGACGCCGCGCTCGCCCAGCCCTACCGCGAGGGCGACATCGACACCGAGATCCTCCAGGTCGGCGCCGTGGCGGGGACGGTGGAACCTGGTCTCGGGATGCGCGTGCAGAAGGCGGGGCGGACGACGCGCGTGACGCACGGCGAGATCACGGACACCGATGTGACGATCCGCGTCGGCTACACGAGCGGAGACCTCCTCTTCCGCGACCAGGTCCTGATCCGCGGGCGCGACGCCTTCTCCGGGCCCGGGGACTCCGGGTCCGCGATCCTCGACGAGCACCGCCGCGTGTGCGGTCTCCTGTTCGCGGGGTCCACGTTAGTGACCGTGGCGAACCGCTGGTCGAACGTCGCCCGCGCCCTGGGCGTCCGCCCTGTCTAGACGTTGCCCAAGAACCCCCGGGTGACACCGATTCGAACGAGGGTGGGTTCTCGAAGGTCGTTCATCCATACGCGCACCCTTGCGCGCCCTCGCGGAACCTGAAGCGCCAGGACCTCTTCGTTCTCCGAGGTCCGGACGGAGACAACGCCGCTTGGGACATGGAGCTTCCCGGAATAGGCCGGGGGCGACTGATCGCCCACTTCCGCATCCGACCCCAAGCGGACCTCGGTCTCCCCATCCATGAAGGCGAGGCAGGGCACGACGATTACGGAAGGGGTCGCGGTGATCCCCCTCTCAGCTAACGTCTTGGGGAACTCGATGTCCTGGGATCGAGGATCCATCACGAAGATGATTGAGTTAGGCGGAGCGATTCTCGCGAATTCCACGGCCTTCCCTGAGGCCGTCCGGGAGTATATGCTTATCCGCCCAGGAAGGCCCGCCCCGCCTCCTGGGCGGCGGCGATGAACGGCCCGGCGAACACCCCGGTCGCGATGATCCCGATCAGGCACAGGACGATGGCCGCGAGCATCGGCGCTGGCACCGGCAGCTTCGCCGGCTTCTCCTCCTCGATGAGCATGAAGCGGATGACGCGCGCGTAGTAGTAGAGCGAGAGAGCACTGTTGAGCACCCCGGACACTGCCAGCCAGAGCATCCAGGGGTTGTACTGCGTGGCGTTCACCGCCGAGGAGAACAGGACGAACTTCGAGAAGAAGCCGCCGAAGAAGGGGATCCCCGCCAAAGAGAGGAGGAACACCGCGAGAGAGATCGCCACCAACGGCATCTTCCGCACGAGCCCGCGGTAGTCCTCGATGCGGTCGCCGACATGGGCGGACGCCGCCGACACCGCCAGGAAGGCGCCTCCCTTCATGATGGCGTGGGTGAGGATGTGGTAGAGGCCGCCGGCGAGGGCGTACGTCGCGACGTCCCAGCGCGACCCGGTCCCTCCCGCCGTGGCGTAGCCTCCGAGCGCAGGGTCGTAGGCCACCGTCGCGACGATGATGGCGGTGAAGATGTATCCCGCTTGGGCGATGCTCGAGTAGGCGAGCATGCGCTTCACGGAGCGCTGCGGGATCGCGAGGACGTTCCCTACCGTCTGCGTCACGATCGCGAGCATCGCGAGCGCGAAGATCCAGTCGCCCGTTACGCCGGCGAGGCCGATGAGGAAGACCTTGAAGAACGCGAGGACGCCGACCTTCTTCGTCCCCGCCGCGAGGAACACGGTGATCGTGTCCGGCGCCCCCTCGTAGACGTCCGGCGCCCACTGGTGGAAGGGCACGGTCGCGACCTTGAACCCGAAGCCCGCAATGAGGAACACGACGGCGATGATGATCGTCGGCTCGAAGCCGTTCGCTGCGGCGGCGGCCATGGACGCGCTCATCGGCGAGGCGATCGCGCCGTTCGAGGTCGTCCACCACAGGTCCGTGGTCGGGTTCCCCGCGCTGCCCGTGATGCCGTACACCAGGGAGATGCCGAAGAGGATGATCGCCGAGCTCACCGCCCCGATGACGAAGAACTTCGCCGCCGCCTCGGTCGCGCGGGCGTCCTTCTTCCGGAACGCGACGAGGGCGAAGGTGCACAGCGTGCTCAGCTCGAAGGCGAGGAACAGGACGAAGAGGTCCGTGGCCTCCGCGACGAACATCATCCCCACCACGGAGAGGAACAGCAGCGCGTAGTACTCCGCCTGGTGGGGCTCGTCCTTCTTCACGTAGGAGCGCGAGGCGAGGATCGCGAGGAACGCGACCATGATGAAGACGAGGTGGAAGAACAGGGAGAAGAGGTCCTTGGTGAGGTGAAGGTCGCCGAGACGCTGCGTCGCGACCCCCGGGGCGTGCCAGAGGTCCAGCCCGAGCAGCGCCAGGAGGGAGAACCGCGTCGGGAGCCATGCGAGCATCATGTCGAGGGTGAGGAACCCGGCGATCACGATACACCCCATCGCGATTCCCCAGAGGATGCCGGGGCGTCGGGAGGCGGAGAAGCCGAGGAGGACGAGGGCGAACGCCGCCCCGATGAGGAAGATCTCCGGGAGGAGGATGGTCCACTCGCCCACTCAGCCGACCCCCAGGCTGTGCTCCGTGTAGCGCATGACGATCTCGAGGAAGGTGAACGCGAAGATGCCGAAGACCACGAACAGGACCGAGAGGACCGCCAGGGGGATGGTCTCGAACCGGTGGAGATCCTTGGCGTCGCTCCAGCGCGGGTTGAGGGGGCCGAAGACGGCGCGCTGCGCGGCCCACAGGTAGTACGCCGCCGTGAGCACGACGGAGAGGATGGGGATGAGGACGATCCACCCGAACGCCGCGAACACGCCGATGAAGATGCTGATCTCCGCGACGAAGCCGACGAGGCCGGGGAGCCCGAGCGACGCCAGGAAGGCGATCATCAGGAACGTCGTCGTGACGGGCGTCTTCGCCGCGATGCCGCCGAGCTCGGAGATGTTCCTCGTGCCGAGGCGATGGCCGAGGGAGCCGGCGAGCATGAAGAGCGCGGCGGAGATCAGCCCGTGCGCGAAGAGCTGGAACACGGCCCCCGCGTACCCCGTGAGGACGCCCACGGGGACGTCCCCGGCGGTCGCCGCCCCCGCCGACCCGTGCACCCCGGCAGCGAGCCCGAGGGTCACGAAGCCCATGTGGCTGACTGAGGAGAAGGCGACGAGGCGCTTCAGGTCCTCCTGGGCGATGCACACGATGGCCCCGTAGACGATGCTCACGATGCCGAGCAGGGCGACGAGCCACGCGAGGTCGACCGCGGCGTCCGGGAGCATCTGCACGTTGACGCGGAACAGGCCGTACCCGCCGAGCTTCAGGAGCACCCCGGCGAGCATGACGGAGCCGCCGGTCGGCGCCTCGACATGGGCGTCCGGGAGCCACGTGTGCAGGGGGAAGGTCGGGAGCTTCGCGCCGAACCCGACGAGGAACGCGAGGAACAGGCCGGCCTGGATCGCGCCGGCGGGGACGGCGGTGTCGGCGTTCTCGATGAGCTTCGTCATGTCGAACGTCCCGCCGTAGAAGTACAGCCCGAAGATCCCGAGGAGCACCAGGAGCGACGCCGCCTGCGTGTAGAGGAAGAACTTGATCGCCGCGTAGCGCTTCCGCGGCCCGCCCCACACGGCAATCAGGAAGTACATGGGGATGAGGCTCGCCTCCCAGAACAGGAAGAAGAGGAAGAAGTCCAGGGAGACGAACACCCCGAGGAGCGTCGTCTCCATGAACAGGAAGAGCGCGAAGAACTCGCGGGGGCGGTGGTGCTCGTCCCAGGACACCGCCATGGCGAGCGGCGTGAGCAGCGCGGTGAGGAACACGAGGAGGACGCTGAGCCCGTCGACGCCGACGCGGTAGTCGATGCCGACCTGGTACACCCAGGCGTGCTCCTCCCAGCCGCGGTACTCGCCGTGCTCGGCGAGGGACACCCACTGGTCCGGGAGGAACGCGAGGACGAGAAGGATCGAGAGGGCCAGGGGGACGAGGCTGAAGCCCACCGCCACCCAACGCGCGAGCTTGTCGTTGGGGATCAGGTAGGTGACGACGCCGCCGAGGAGCGGGACGATGAGGCTGATGGTGAGGAGCGGGAAGTCGAGAAGCATCTACGGCCCCCTCCACAGCCCCGCCAGCCCTTCGGAGGCCCGCCAGAACGGCTCGAGGAAGAGCGTCGGGTACAGGCCGACCCAGACGATGAGGCCGCACAGGACAAGGTAGGCGGCGAGCTCGTGCCGCGGGAGGTCGTGGACCTCGCCGAGGGCCGCGTTGAACGTGCCGAAGAGCATGCGATGGAGCATCCACAGGTAGTATGCCCCGGTGATCGCGACGGCGAGCAGGGGAATGATGATGAGGGCCCGCCACGGGAGGAGCGGGGCCGCGCCGGCGGGGAGCTCCGGCCCGGAGTAGAAGCCCGCGAACACCATGAACTCGCTCACGAACCCGTTGAGGCCGGGGAGGCCGAGCGAGGCCAGCGTCCCGATGATGAGGACGAGGGAGAACATGGGGAGCTTCGTGGCGAGGCCGCGCAGATCGGGGATGTCCCTGGTGCCGGTGGCGTGCTTCACGCTCCCCGCGAGCATGAACAGGACGGCGGTGATCAGGCCGTGGTTAAACAGCTGGAACGCGCCGCCGGCGATGCCGACGCGGTTCAGGCTGGACGCCCCGAGGAGGACGAAGCCCATGTGCCCGATCGAGCTGTACGCGATGAGCCGCTTCAGGTCCACCTGCGGGAGGCAGACGAACGAGGCGTAGATCATGGAGACGGAGCCGAAGACGGCGAGCACCCACCAGAGCTCGCGCGCGGCGTCGGGCATCATCGGCAGCGCCACGCGGAAGATCCCGTACCCGCCCATCTTCAGGAGCACACCCGCCAGGAGCACCGAGCCCGCCGTCGGCGCCTCGACGTGCGCGTCGGGGAGCCAGGTGTGGAACGGGACCATGGGGAGCTTCACCCCGAAGCCGAAGAAGAACGCGATGAAGGCGGGGATCTGGAGGGAGAGGACGAACGCGCCGCGGGTGAGCGGGTCACCCATCGCCTCCAGGATGATGCGCATGTCGAAGGTCGGGCGGAACGTCACCGTCGTCGGATCCCCCGTCCGCGCCCACAGGGAGGCCTGGAGCCCCGGGGTCACGTTCAGGTACACCGCGAAGATGGAGAGGAGCATGATCGCGAAGCCGACGTGCGTGTAGATCAGGAACTTGATCGCCGCGTACCGCTTGCGCGGCCCGCCCCAGATCCCGATGAGGAGGAACATGGGGATGAGGACGAGCTCCCAGAAGATCGCGAAGAGGAAGAAGTCGAGTGCCATGAAGACGCCCGCGACCGTCGCGCCCATGAGGAGGAGGAGCGCGTAGAACTCCTTCGACCGGTGCTTCTCGTCCCACTGGAAGACGATGGAGAGCGTGACGAGGAGCGGCGTGAGGAACACGAGAGGGAGGGAGAGGCCGTCCACGCCGAGCTGGAACCTCATGCCGAGGCGGGGGACCCACTCGTAGCTCTCGAGGTACGCGAAGTCCCCGGAGCGGGGGACGAGGGTGGCCTCGACGGCGGTGTCGCCCGAGGTGCCCGCAAGGGTCAGCGGCGGATCACCGGCCTCGAAGAGCGGGTAGAGGGCGCCCTGCGAACCGCCGCCGGCGGTGAGCCAGTCGAGGAGCAGGAGGCTGGCGAGGACGAGCTGGGCCAGGGAGAAGGCGAGGGCGACCGCGCGCGCGTGGCGCAGCGTCTTCGTGGCGACCAGCGTCACGATGAACCCGACGGCGGGGATGGCGATGAGGAGCGTGAGCCAGTACTGCGCCGTCTCAGCCACCTCCGAAGAGCGGCGCCACGACCTTGGCGATGAACACGGCGAGGATGAGGAGGGCCATGCCGATGGCGATCATCCCGCCGTAGTTCTGCACCCGGCCGGTCTGGATGCGCCGCAGCGTGAGCGAGCCGCGGATCGTGTCCAGGCTGACTCGGTTCACGACGCCGTCGATGTAGGTCCGGTCGAACCAGTCGGAGGCGCGCGCCGTGGCCTCCCCGAGCCAGGCGAGCCCGTTCACCGCGCCGTCCACGACCTTCCGGTCGAGCCAGTCCAGGCCGCGTGCAATCCAGAGATATCCGTCGCGCCCGACGCGGTCGGCGGCGGGGTCGATGTAGTAGCGGTTCAGGAGGGCGGTGTGCATGCCCCGGCGCGACTCCGTGGCGGTGAAGACGGCGGCGGGGATGCGGCGCTTGTCATACACCAGGTAGGCCAGCACGACGCCCCCCACCGCGGCGAGGATGGAGATCACCGCCAGGACGAGGGTCGTCACGTGGGTGAACGGCTCGGTGGGGAACTCGGCATGGGGATGCCCGTAGAACACCAGGTTCCCCCAGCCGTTCGTGAAGAAGGGCAGGATCCCCGAGAGGACGGAGAACCCCATGAGGACGACGAGCGGACCGACCATGACCCAGGGGCTCTCGTGGAGCTTCTCGGGGTGCGCCCCGCGGTACTCCCCGTGGAAGGTCATGAAGATGAGGCGGAAGGAGTAGAACGCGGTCATGAACGCCGTGAGGATGCCGAAGACGTAGAGCAGGTAGAACCCGGGGTGGGACGCCCCGTTCTCGAACGTCACCGCCAGGATCTCGTCCTTGGACCAGAAGCCGCTCAGCGGCGGGATCCCCGCCAAGGCGAGTGACCCGATGAGCATCGTGCGGTACGTCCACGGGAGGTGCTTCCGCAGCCCGCCCATGGAGCGCATGTCGTTCGTGTGCACCGCATGGATGACGCTCCCCGCGGCGAGGAACAGGAGGGCCTTGAAGAACGCGTGGTTCATGAGGTGGAAGAGCGCGGCGGTGTACCCGGCCGTCTGCGGGTCCCCGCCGGCGTGCGCCATGAGCCAGGCGCCCGCGCCCAGCCCGAGGATCATGTAGGCGAGCTGCGAGATCGTGGAGTATGCGAGCACGCGCTTGATGTCGTAGTGCGCCAGGGCCATGGAGGCCGCGAAGATGGCGGTGAACCCGCCGATGGCGGCGACGACGAGGATCGCGTTCCAGGGGACCAGGTATTCGATGACATGTCCGGCGACCGAGGGGTCTGGCAGATACTCGTGGGGATACGTCGGGACGAGGAACAGGAAGCTCTTGGCGACGAGGAAGACCCCGGCCTTTACCATCGTGGCGGCGTGGATGAGGGCGCTGACCGGCGTCGGCCCCTCCATGGCGTCGGGGAGCCAGAAGTGCAGCGGGAACTGCGCGGACTTCCCGACCGCCCCGCCGAAGAGGAGCAGGGCGAGGAGGCCGAGGAGCTCCGGCGTCACGCTCCCCGCCAGCCCGAGCGCCGGCATCTCCTCGCGGATCTTCTCGAACTCGAACGTCCCGAAGATCGCGAAGATGGCGATCACGCCGACGAGGAACAGCAGGTCCCCGATGCGCGTCACCATGAAGGCCTTCTTGGCGGCGCTCGCCGCCTCGGGCTTGTGGTACCAGAAGCCGATGAGGAGGTACGAGCAGAGGCCCATGATCTCCCAGAAGATGAGGAGCTGCAGGAAGTTGTCCGCGCTCACGGTGCCGAGCATCCCCGTGACGAAGAGCGCGATCTCCGCGAAGAACCGCGGCTTCCCCTCCTCGTGCGCCATGTACCCGACGCTGTACGTCGCGATGAGGATGGCGAGGAACGAGACCAGCGTGAGCATGACGAGGCTGAGGTTGTCGAACTGCATGCGGAACGCGATCTCCCCCTGGAGCGTCACGTTGGGACCGGGGTCGACGTCGACGCCGGGCACCCACACGACCAGGGGGGCATGCTGCGTCTCGAACGTCCCGCCGATCATCCCTCCCTGGAGCCCGGTCACCAGGAGGAGGAGGGAGACGGCGAACGCGGCGACGAAGGAGCCGACGACGACCCACCCGCAGTATTCCTTGAACCACCGCCCGAAGAGCCCGACGACGAGGAACGCCAGGAGCGGCGCCGCTAGGATGATCCATCCGAGCTCGAACACGTCACCACCTCAGGAGCCGGATGCGGTCGAGCTCGATCGTGCCGCGCGCCTTGAACAGCGTCAGGAAGATCGCCACCCCGACGGCCGACTCCGCCGCCGCCACGGCGATCGCGAGGAGGGCGAAGACCTGGCCGCTCGGGTCGTTCGCGTAGGAGGAGAAGGCGACGAAGTTCATCACCGCGGCGTTGAGGAGGATCTCGATGGACATCAGGACGACGATCGCGTTGCGCCGCTTCACGACCCCCCAGAGGCCGATGCAGAAGAGGAGGGCGGAGAGCGCCAGTTCGTACTCCGGGGGGATCACGAGCGCTCCTCCTTCGCGAGGTAGATGCCGCCCACCATGGCCGCCGCGAGGAGCAGCGCGATGAGGGGCATGACGAACACGTAGCGGCCGAACAGGGAGTCGGACACCGCCGTGGCGTTCACCACCGCGTCCTGCGACTCCCACGCGGTGTACGTGAACGACGCCGCCATGAGGACGAACAGCGCCCCCAGCCCGAGGAGGACCCAGAGCTCATTCCGCTTCATGCGGCTCCTCCATGATCTTCCGGCGCGTGAGCATGATGCCGAAGAGGAACAGGATGGGGACCGCGCCGGCGTACGCGATGATCTGGATCAGGCCGAGGAACTCGGCGCGGAGGAGGATGTAGATCGCGCCGATGGTGACGAGCGTGACCGAGAGCCAGAAGACGCTGTGGACGAGGCGCTTCGAGGAGACGACCAGGTACGCGGCGGCGATCTCCACGACGGAGAGGATCAGGAAGGCGGCGAGGTCGGCGTCCATCTACCGGTACACCCCGAAGAGCCGCAGCGCGATGGAGAGGAAGATCGCCAGGAGGGCCAGCGGGATCAGCTTCTTCCAGCCGATGTTGAGGATCTGGTCGATCCGGACGCGGGGGAAGGTCCAGGAGATCCAGACCCAGAGGAAGAAGACCCCGTAGACCTTGAGCATGAACCACAGCTCCTGGGGCGGAAGGAGGATGGGGACCGTCCCCGTGTCGGTCGGGATGGACCACGGGGTCGCCAGGGCGGGGCCGGTCCAGCCGCCGAGGAACAGGATGACGAGGAGGGCCGAACCCGCCAGGCCCCGGAGCCACTTGAACCCGAAGACGAGCCCGAAGCGCATCCCCGAGTACTCCGTGAGCCAGCCCTCGACGAGCTCCGCCTCGGCCTCCGGGAGGTCGAAGGGGATGCGCTCCTGCTCCGCCAGGGCGGCGATGAAGAAGACGAGGAAGGCGGGGAACTGCACGAGGAAGAACCAGTTCGGGATGTAGAGCGGGGCGGCACCCGACCCCGGGAGGAAGGACAGCGGGGGCATGGCCTCCCCGAGCCCCTGCGTCTGCTGGCGCACGATCTCGAAGGGGTCGAGGGAGCCGGTGAGGACGACGACGGCGACGATGGAAAGGATCAACGGGATCTCGTAGGAGAGGAGCATCGCCGCCGAGCGCATCCCCCCGAGGAGCGTGTACTTGTTGTTGGAGGACCAGCCGCCGATGAGGATCCCGATGGGGGCGAGGCCGAAGGCCGCCAGGATGAAGAGGATGCCGAGCGGGTTCGACGGGAGCCCGTCCGCGTTCGGCTCCTTCATGAGGGCGAAGCCCTCGCTGAAGGGGATCCCGGCGAAGATGAGGAGCGTGGAGACCGCGATGAGGACGGGGGCGACGTGGAAGGTGAACCGGTCCGCCTTGGCGGGGGTGATGTTCTCCTTCTGGACGAGCTTCACCCCGTCCGCGACGTTCTGGAGGAACCCCGTCCCGAGGTGGCTCGGCCTCTTGACGAAGTTGGTGAAGAGGCGGCCGAGGATCGGGATGTTCGCGAGGAACCCCATGCTCGTCAGCCCGATCTTGATGCCGACGCGGTCGTGGAGTCGCGAGTAGAACTTCCGCTCCATCCACATCATGAGGAGGAGGTTCACCGCCGTGCACCACATGATCACCGCCGTGACGGCGATCAGCCAGGTCTGCAGGGTGATGAACCAGGGAGCGACGAGCACGGCGCCCATGTTCGAGAGCCCGTCCGCGACTGGGGGCGCCGGCCCGGCGAGCCCGCTGCCGATCCCCGAGATGGCGTCGTGCGCGCGCGCCATGAGCCACCCCATGAGGGCGTGCGAGTACCCGAAGAGGTCGACGATGTGGCCGCTCACTTGTCCATCTCCCCCACGCAGACGTCGAGCGAGCCCATGATGCCGATGACGTCCGCGATCTTCTCCCCGCGCATGATCGTCGGCACCGCGGACATCGTGCAGAAGATGGGGCTGCGGATCTTCACGCGGTAGGGGCGGTCCCCGCCGTCCCCGGCGACGTAGAACAGGGCCTCGCCGCGGGAGTCCTCGGTGCGCCGGAAGGCGGTGCCCTCGGCGCGCCGCGGCGCCTTGATGCGATACGGGCCCTCGGGGATCCGCTTCACCGCCTGGAGGATGAGGTCACAGGAGGTGCGCATCTCCTCGATGCGGATCAGGTAGCGGGCGAGGTTGTCCCCGCCGGGCTCGACGGCGGGCTCGAACTTCAGGTCCGCGTAGGCGTCGTACGGGTCGAGCTTCCGGAGGTCGTAGTCGACGCCGGAGGCGCGGAGGTTCGGGCCCGTGACCCCCCAGGCCAGGCCGTCCGCCTTCGAGAGGACCCCGACGCCCTCCGTGCGCATGCGGAAGGTCTTGTTGCGCTCGAAGAGGTCCTCGTACTCCTCGAGCTTCTTGTGGAAGTGGCGGATGACCTTCTCGCAGTCGCGCGCGAAGGTCGCGGGCATGTCGTTCCGCACCCCGCCGACGCGCGGGTAGTTCTGGTTCATGCGCTGCCCGGTGAGCGCTTGGAGGAGGTCGAGGAACAGCTCGCGCTCGCGGAGGGACCAGAGCAGGCCCGTGAGCAGCCCCAGGTCCGGTGCGTACGCGGCGAGCCACATGAGGTGCGACGCCACGCGCTGGAGCTCGTTCGAGATCACGCGCAGGTATCGCCCGCGCGCCGGGATCCTGTCCGAGATGCCCATGAGCTCCTCCACCGCCAGGCAGTAGGCGTGCGACCAGGTGACGGAGGAGACGTAGCACAGGCGGTCCGTGAGGATGACGACCTTGTGGAACTCGCGCACCTCGGCGATCTTCTCGACGCCGCGGTGGAGGTAGCCGATCTCCGGCCTCGCCTCCACGACGGTCTCGCCGTCGACACGGACCTTCAGGTTCCAGAGCCCATGGGTCATGGGGTGCTGCGGCCCCATGTTGATCCACATGGCGTCACCCTGCTCGTCGAGCGCCCGGGCCACCTACCCACCCCCGAGCTTGCGACGGGAGACGTACTGCCGGTCGACCTCCTGGGGGAAGTCCTTCCGCAGGGGATGGTACTTGAAGTCGGCCGGGAGGAGGATGCGCTCGAGGTTCGGGTGGCCGGTGTACGTGATGCCCATGAGGTCCCACGCCTCGCGTTCGTGGTAGTCCGCCCCGGGCCACACGCCGAAGAGCGAATCGAGCTTCGGGTCGTCGTGCGGGATCTCGGCGATGACCTCGACGAGGCAGTTCCGCGACCACGAGGTGATGTGGCAGACCGACTCGTACCGGGTCAGCCAGTCCACCGCGGAGATGCACGAGAGGTGCTCGAAACCGGACTCCTTCAGGCGCTTCGCGACCGGCAGAAGGTCCTTCCGGTCGATGCGCACCTGGAGGACGCGCGGGCGGAGGACCTGGGAGGCCTTCAGCTGGCCCGCGAACCGCGATTCCAGGTCGCGCTTGACCTCTTCCTCGACGCCCACGTTCGGATCCCCGGGAAGGTCAGATGCGGATGACCTCCTCCTTCTTCAGCGCGTACTGCGTGGCGATGAACAGGATGAGGACGAAGGTGAGGACGGCCAGGCCGGCGAGCCATCCCTCGGGGCCGGAGACGGGGAACAGGACCTTCGCGCGGAGGGCGAAGAGGAGAAGGAACACCGCCGCCACGTCGAAGACGACGAAGATGATCGCGAACATGTAGTACTGGAAGTGGAAGCGGATCATCCCCTCGCCCTCGGGCTCCTCGCCGCACTCGTAGGTCATGTCCTTGAGCGGGCTGGGGTTGTGCGGCCGGAGCAGCCGCGTCGCGAAGAAGGTGAGGATGGGGAAGGACAGGGCGATCAGACCGAAGATCGCGACCGGGTAGTAGCGTTCCAGAAGGGCGGTGGCCTCTGCGGAAGGCATCCGGGGCCGGCGTATCCTCGGTCCTTATAAAACGTTTGGGTAGCCCCACTCCATAGGAGGGGAACGGCCCCGGGACCCGGTCGGATTGCGGCCTAGGTTTATCCGCGCTCGGAGGCTCCTTCGCGCGTTGGTCGAGCCCCTCGTCCCCCCGGGTCAGACCGCGGTCTCGCGCCTGCGCCGCCTCGATCTCGGCGTGGTCCCGCGGGTGCCGCGCGAGAAGTGGGACCTGCGGGTGACCGGGAGCGTGGAGGCCCCCGTGCGCTGGACCTGGGCCGAGTTCACCGCGCTGCCCCAGGTCTCGATCACCGCCGACTTCCACTGCGTCACGGGCTGGTCGCGCCTCGGGAACGGCTGGGAGGGCGTGAGCTTCCGCGAGCTGGCCGCGCGCGTGCGCCCGAGGGCCTCGGCGGTGAGCGCGATGCTCTACTCCGGCGAGGGGTACACGACGAGCCTGCCGCTGGAGGTCCTGATGGACGACGATGTCCTCCTCGCGCACTCCCTGGACGGCAAGCCGCTCCCCGAGGATCACGGCGGCCCCCTGCGGCTGATCGTCCCGAAGCGGTACGCGTGGAAGAGCGCGAAGTGGCTGCGCCAGGTGGATATCCTCGACAAGCACGAGCTCGGGTACTGGGAGGTCCGCGGGTACAGCGACACCGCCGATCCGTGGACCCAGGACCGCTACTCCCTGTGATACGAGCGGAACGGTCTTCTATGAGCCGTCCACTCCCGCTCCCGGGGTTCACATGGCGAAGCGCGTGACGAAGGGCAAGGTGCCCGGGCACTACCGGTGGCTGCATGAGAAGTATCCGGACGTGGGCGAGGCCTACGAGCGGTTGGGCAAGGCGGTGCACGCCGCCGGCCCGCTCGACGACTCCACGAGGGCCGTCGTGAAGCTCGGGATCTCCATCGGAGCGGGACTCGAGGGGGCGGTGCACTCGCACGCGCGCAAGGCCCTGGAGGCGGGCGTCAGCCCGAAAGCGCTGCTCCACGTCGCGGTGCTCGCCATGCCGACGATCGGTCTGCCGGCGACGGTGCGCGCCCTGTCGTGGGTGCGTGACGTGACGGACAAGTAGCGGCCCGGGTACGAGAACGGACCCCACGTCTATATATCGAGCGCCGTGTGGGCGTCCGGAGACCGTGTCCGAGACGTCCGGGGACCGTCGCATGGGCATCCTCCAGCACATCGAGGAGCTCCGGAAGCGCTTTCGGAGCGTCGTGGTCGTCTTCCTCGTCGTGTTCATCGTCTGCATGACGTTGCGGGTGCGCCCGGACTTCCCCTATGTGGAGCTGGACGCCCAGAACTCGCTCGCGTCGCAGGCGTTCAACGCGACGGTGCAGCACATGGACCTGCCCGCGAACGTGTCCGTGGCGGTCGCGTCCCCGTTCGAGGCCGTCATGGTGCAGATCAAGATGGCCTTCTTCCTCGCGGTCATGGCGACGGTCCCCGTCGCGGCGTACCAGCTGGGCCGCTTCGTCCGGCCGGCCCTCCGCCCGCGGGAGCGCCGCATCATCCTCCGCATCGTCGCCCCGGTCGTCCTCCTCTTCGTCCTCGGGGCGTCGATGGCGTTCTTCATCATGCTCCCGCCGATGTTCCAGTTCCTCTACACGATCGCGGACTCCCTGGGGGTCCAGCAGAAGCTCCTCTTCATCGACCAGTTCCTCGACTTCGTGCTCCTGTTCACCCTCGCCATGGGCGTTGCGTTCCAGCTCCCCGTCGTCATGTGGACCCTGTCCGCGGCGGGGTTCACCAGCCCCGCGTTCTGGGCGCGGAACTGGCGGTACGCCATCGTGGGGTTCTTCGTGTTCGGCGCCCTCATCACGCCGGACGGCACCGGGGTCACGATGCTCATGGTCGCTTTCCCGATGATCGCCCTCTTCGCCTTCGGGTACCTCGCCGCGCGCGCCTCGTGGAAGGGGGACCGCACGGAAACACCTACCGAGGAGTAGCGCGTCCGTACCCGTCCATACGAAGTATTTATATGCGGAAGCCCGGATGAAGCCCCCGAGGCGAGCACGATGCCCTATGCAACAGGCGCGGGAACGGTGGCCTACGGGATCGCGGGACTGGAGTGGATCGTCTTGCTGATCGTGCTGGCGATCCTGTTCATGTTCGGGCCGAAGAAGATCCCCGAGCTGCTGCGCGGCATGGGCCGGGGCATGGGGGAGTTCCAGCGGGGCCGCCAGGAGATCGAGCGCGAGCTCAAGCGCGACCTCGCCGAGACGGCGACGGATGACGAGCGCAAGGACTTCGAGCGACGCGTCGTCAAGGCGGCGAAGGACCTGGGCGTCGACGTGGAGGCCCAGAGCCAGCGCGAGATCAAGCTGGAGATGGCGAAGACCCTCGACACCGCCCCGAAGGACAAGCTCGTGGCCGCGGCGAAGTCGCTCGGCATCGAGACCGAGGGCGTCGAGGTCCAGCGCGTCAAGGAGCGCGTCGTCCAGAAGCTCGCCGTGTAGGGCACGCCTCGTGACCCGAACGGGTTCGGGTCATCGCGGCCGTTCCGGGACGGAGATACGTACTTTACGGCCCCGCCTCTGAAACGCGGGCGCCGCTATCCTCCGCCGATGGCGGTGACGCCGAGGCGATCGTCCTCGGGCCGCCCCTCGGTGGTCCCATGGCCCAGAAGACGTTGACGAGGCGCGAGTTCCTGAAGATGCTGCCGCCCGCGGTGGCCGGCGTCCTCGCGGCACGCTACATCCCGGAGACCGTCCTCGCCTTCACCTACAACGAGCCGATCGATCAGAACCTCAGCCCCCTTGCCACGTACCCAAACCGTGATTGGGAGAAGGTCTACCGGGACATCTACGCCTCGGACGGGAGCTTCGTGTTCCTGTGCGCGCCCAACGACACGCACGGCTGCCTCCTCCGCGCCCAGGTGAAGAACGGAGTCGTGCGCTACATCGACCCGACCTTCGGGTACGCGAAGGCGACCGACCTCTACGGGAACCGGTGCTCCGCGCGGTGGGACCCGCGCATCTGCCCCAACGGGCACTCGTACCTCCGGCGGTACTACACGGACCGGCGGGTGAAGGGGGCTTACGTCCGCAGCGGGTTCCGGGACTGGGTCGAGGCGGGGATGACCCGCGAGGCGAACGGCCTCCCGACGCGGAGCTACTTCGACAAGCGCGGGAAGGACACGTGGGAACTCCTGCCCTGGGCCGACGTCTCCGCCATGATCGCCCGCGTGCTCGACAACGTCGCGCGCACGTACACGGGGGCGGCGGGGGCGGCCTCCCTCGCCCAGCAGGGGTACGATCAAGAGATGCTGGCGGCGCTGCGCACGGACCCTGCCGACCCCGCCACGACCGCGGGCATCCGGACGCTGAAGTTCCGCGCGAGCATGGCGTGGCTCAGCACGATGCGGTTCACCGGCCTCTACCGCTTCGCGAACCTCCTCGCCCTCCTGGACGCCCGGATCCGCGGCGTCCCGGCCGCCCAGGCCGTGGGCCCGAGGACCTGGGACTCCTACGCCTGGCACACGGACCTCCCCCCCGGCCACCCCATGGTCACGGGGAACAAGACGAGCGACTTCGACCTCTACGCCGCCGAGCACGCCGAGGTCATCTCCATGTGGGGGATGAACTGGATCGCCACGAAGATGCCCGACGGGCACTGGGTGTCCGAGGCGCGGATGCGCGGCGCGCAGGTCGTGACGATCGCGACGGAGTACCAGTCCACCTCGAACAAGGCCGACCACGTGATCGTGATCCGCCCCGCGACGGACACCGCGTTCGCCCTCGGCGTCGCCCAGTACATGATCGCGAACGGCATCCACGACGTGGACTACGTGAAGAAGTTCACGGACCTGCCGATGCTGGTGCGGATGGACACGCTCAAGCTCCTCCGCGCGTCGGAGGTCCTCCCGGGCTACACGGACGCGCCGCTGACGAACTACGCGCAGGTGCTCGCCCCGGGGCAGAACCCCCCGGCGTTCACGCAGCAGGACCGGCAGTACATCCCGGAGGCGCTCCGGGCGGCGTGGGGCGACTTCGTCGTGTGGGACGGGACCACGGGGACGCCGAAGGCGATCACCCGCGACCACGTCGGCGACGTCTACGCGGCGCAGTTCACCGCCAACAACATCGACCCCGCGCTCACCGGCTCGTTCACCGCCAACCTCGTCGTCGGCGGCACCGTCGAGGTGCGCCCCGTCTTCGACCTCCTCAAGGAGTACCTGGACTCGAACTACACCCCGGCGCAGGCCTCGGAGATCTCCTGGGCGCCGGTCTCCGCGATCCAGGACTTCGCGAACCTCATCGCCGCGCACCGCGGGAAGACGCTGTTCACGGTGGGGATGGGGCCGAACCACTACTGGACGAACGACCTGAAGGACCGCGCGATCTTCCTGCTCGCCGCGCTGTGCGGGAGCGAGGGGCGCTTCGGCGGGGAGGTCGGCAGCTACGCGGGGAACTACCGCCTCGAGATGTTCAACGGGGCGGGGCAGTGGTACACGGAGGACCCGTTCAACCTCCAGCTGGACCCGTCCCTCCCGGCCACGACCCGCCGCTACTTCACCCCGGAGTCGGCCCACTACTACAACTACGGGGACCGGCCGCTCAAGGTCGGCGGCGTGAACTTCACCGGCGCCACGCACATGCCCGTGCCGACGAAGACGGCCTGGTGGGTGAACGGGAACTCCATCCTCGGGAACGCGAAGTGGGCGTACGACGTCATCGTGAACACGTTGCCGCGCATCGAGATGATCGTCGTCAACGAGTGGTTCTGGACGAAGACGTGCGAGTACGCGGACATCGTCCTCGGGGTGCCCTCCTGGATCGAGCGGAAGATCCCGGACGTCTACGGCGCGTGCACGAACCCGTTCCTCCAGATGATCACGGGGGACGGCGTCGAGACGATGTTCGACACGCGGGACGACCTCGAGACGTACATGGAGGTGAGCGACGCGCTCGCGACGCTCACGGGGGACACGCGCTACCGCGACGCCTGGGCATTCCGGACGAGCACCGGCCTGCTGGACACGAAGCCGTACGGCCAGCGCGTCCTCAATGCGAGCAACGCCCTCAAGGGCTACCAGTGGGACGACGTCCTCCAGTCCTCCCGGCAGGGCATCCCCCGGGTCGTCCTTGCCCGGACCTCGCCGCGCACCGGCGGGTGGGAGCAGATCAACGAGTCGAAGCCGTGGTACACGAAGACCGGGCGCCTGGAGTTCTACCGCGAGGAGAACGAGTGGATCAACGCGGGGGAGAACCTGCCCGTGTTCCGCGAGACCGTGGACTCCACGTTCTACGAGCCGGCGGTGATCGTCGCGAACCCGCACCCCGCCATCCGCCCGAAGTCGCTCGCGGACTACGGCATCGCGGAGTCCCTCGACACGGAGACGAGGCAGGTGCGGAACGTCGTGAAGCCGTGGACGGCGGTGAAGGCGACGCAGCACCCGCTCATATCGAGCGGATACCAGTTCATCCTCTACACGCCGAAGTACCGGCACGCCTGCCACTCCATGGCCTCCTCCATGGACACGCAGATGGCCTACTTCGGCCCCTTCGGCGACTTCTACCGCCACGACAAGCGCAACCCGTACGTGGGCGAGGGCTACGTGGACATGCACCCCGAGGACGCGAAGGCCCTCGGCATCGAGGACGGCGATTACATCTGGGTCGACGCCGACCCCTCGGACCGCCCGTACCGGAAGATGGGGAACGACGACGCGGAGGACGCGAAGGTGATGCGGTGGAAGGTGCGCGCCCGGTACTACCCCGCCCTGCCCCGCGGGACGGCGCGCTCCTGGTTCCACATGTACGGCGCCTCGCACGGGAGCGTGGAGGGCCACGAGACGCGCCCTGACGGGCTCGCGAAGAGCCCGCGCTCCGGGTACCAGGCGGCCTACCGTTACGGGAGCCACCAGTCGACGACGCGCGCCTGGCTGAAGCCCACCCTGATGACGGACTCCCTCGTCCGCAAGGACCCGGAGGGGCAGCGGATCGGCACCGGTTTCGCGCTTGACGTCCACGGCGCGACCGGCTCCCCCAAGGAGTCCTTCGTCCGGATCACCCGGGCCGAGGACGG
>Ga0209342_10000364_pt1 | contig 51063 bp, 43 predicted proteins | sample RifCSP16_2_FD_184023 | JGI IMG/M metagenome (GOLD analysis project Ga0209342, IMG submission 184023) | Soil microbial communities from Rifle, Colorado - Rifle CSP2_sed 16_2 (SPAdes) (version 2) | ecosystem: Environmental > Terrestrial > Deep subsurface > Rock core/Sediment | place: Rifle... | reverse complement strand
CCCTCCGCTTCGAAGCTCTCGCGGACAACGCGGGTGCGCAGGCGCGACGTGCGCTCGGGCACCTCGACGCGGACGACCTCGGCCATCCGCTTCCAGTCGGGAGGTAGCGGCGAGAAGACGTTCGGCCGCGCGGTGGCAATCTGGGGGCGGTGGTTCTCGCAGACGATGGCCGCGAGGATGAGCCCGCCGAAGGCGGGCTTCACCATCTCGAGGTTGCGCGTGTCCGTGTTCACGCGGATGTCCGTGGAGTCCGCGCCGATCCCCGTCTTCAGGCGCACGGCGAGCCGCCCCGCGAGGTCGCGGCCGTTGCGCGTGCCGCCCACAAGGAGCGCCTCGGGCCGTTCCTTCAAGATGAGGGGAGCGAGCAGGTCGGTGTAGGGCTCCGTGTTGTAGTGCTCGAAGAGGGGGGACTGCGCGCAGAACACGCGGTCGGCGCCGAAGGCGATCGCCTCCTTGACGAGGGGCCCGGGGTCCTGCGCGAGGACCGCGCACGAGAGCGTGGTGCCCAGGCGCTCGGCAAGGTCGTGGCCCTTGGAAAGGAGTTCGCGCGTGATCGGCCGCAGCGCCTTGCCCGTGTGCTCGGCGACCACCAGCACGCCGCGCCATTCGCCGCGGGACTCCGGGGCCACGCGCGGCATCAGCGCACCCCCTCGAAGGCCCCGCGGGCTTCGAGCGCTTCGACGAGCTTGCGCGCGGCTTCGCGGGGCGGCCCCTTGATGCGCAGGGACTCCCGCTTTGCGGAGGGCGCGGCGGTGACCGCCGAGACGCGGGTGGGCGAGCCCGCGGCGCCGACGAGTTCGCGGGCAAGGCCAAGGTCCGCGATGCCCCAGACTTTGGGCTTGAACGAGCGCCTGGCCCCCTGGCGGGTCGCAAAGAGCGTGTAGCGCGGCCGGTTCGACCCCGAGAGGACGGAGACCACGCAGGGCAGCTCGCTCTCGACGACCGCCTGCCCCCCCTCGAGCTCGCGGGTCGCGCGCAGCGCGCGCTTCTCGGGCTCGAGCGCGAAGTCCCGCACGAACGTGAGCTGGGCGTAGTTCAGGTGCTCTGCGAGGCTCGCGGGCACCTGGCCGGTCGCCGAATCGGAGGTCTCGTCGCCGCAGAGCACGAGGTCCGCCCCGCCGGCCTTCTCGATCGCTTTGGCAAGCGCGAGCGAGGTGGGCAGGGTGTCAGACTCTGCAAGGGCGCGGTCGGAGACAAGGAACGCGTCGTCGGCGCCCATCGCAATCGTGTCCGCCAGGTTCTGCGCGGCAAAGGGCGGCCCCATGGAGAACGTCCAGACGGTCGCGCCGGTCAGGGCCTTCACCTTGAGGGCCCACTCGAGGGCGTTGAGGTCGGCCGCGTTGAGGATGTTGCGGGCGTTGCGCCGGTTCACGGTCTTCGTCTGGGGGTCGAAGGTGATCTCCGACGGGTCGGGGACGACCTTCACGCACACGGCGACCTTCAGTGTCGTACGGTCACCCCCATGGCGCGGCTCACGAGTTCGGAGGTGTCGCGGACCTCGAGTGTGCCTTGGAGGCCGGTCACGGCAAGCGCGTCCTCGAACATCTGGACGCACACGGGGCAGGCGGTCGCGAGGACCTCTGCGCCCGCGTCGGCCGCCTCCTTTACGCGCGCGACCGAGAGGCGCTCGCTCAAGGGGACTTCGCGGAACGCCCCGCCCCCGCCGCCGCCGCAGCAGACGGCGCCGTCGCGGTTCGACTCGAGCTCGATGAGCTTCGCGCCGGCCCCCTCGAGGACGGCGCGCGGGGCGTCGAAGACGCGGTTCACGCGCCCGAGGTAGCACGGGTCGTGGTAGGCGACGCGCCGGGCGATTTTCCCGGGGGTCGCGAGCTTGTGCTCGGAAAGCAAGCGCGCGAGCATCTCCGTGTAGTGGAGGACTTCGACGCCCGCAAGCCCGAGGCGCGGGTACTCGTTCTTGAGGGCGTTGTAGCAGTGGGGGGACGCGGCGACCACGGTCGTCGCACCCGACTCCTCGATCGCGCGGATGTTTTCGCGCGCGAGCTCCTCGAAGAGGCCGACTTCGCCCATGGCAAGGGCCTCGTTGCCGCAGCAGGTCTCGCGGCGCCCCAGGAGGCCGAACTTGGTCTTGGAGACCTGGAGCGCGCGGGCGAGCGTGCGAAGCGCGCCGTGGGCGCGCGGGTCGAAGGACGCCGTGCACCCGGCAAAGAGGAGGACGGGGAACTGCCCGTGGTCGAGGACGCCGAGCCCCTCGGCCCATCGGCCCCTTGACGAAGCGCCGGTGCCGAAGGGGTTGCCGCGGTCGGCCATGCTCTCGAGCGCGCGCTGGACGCCCGCGGGCAAGTTCTGCGCGAGGAGCGCGCGGCGCCTCGCGGCGGCGATGACCGAGGGCGGGTTGAGCCCGCGCGGGCAGGCGACCGTGCAGGCGGCGCAGGCCGTGCACCGCCAGAGCTCGGCCTCCAAGTAGCCCGAGCCCACCTGGAGCGCGCGCATGACGCGCCTCGGGGAAAACCCGGGGACCCGCGCGGCCCACGGGCACACTGCCGTGCAGTCGCCACACTGGTAGCAGGCCTGGAGGCTCGGGACGTCTACGCGCAGGGCCTCGACGGCTTCGTCGTCAAGCTTCACGGTCATGTGTCGAACCCCCCGAATTCCTTGAGCGCCTTCCGCGTCGCCTCGACCTCGCCGGGCTTGAGCGCGCCAAGGACCTTGTGCATCTCCTCGACCTTCGAGGCGAAGCGCTCGCCTTCGGCGGCCGAGACCCACCAGAGCTGGAGGCGCTCGGGGGCCACCCCCTTGCGCTGGAGCCGCTGGACCCACTTGGGCACGCGCTTGGCCGTCTGCGTGTTCGCGGAGATGTAGTGGCAGTCCCCGGGGTGGCAGCCGGTCACGAGGACGGCCCCGGCGCCGCGGGCGAACGCGCGGAACACGAGCTTGTCCGAGACGCGGCCCGAGCACATCGTCCGGATGACCCGCGCGCTTGAGGGGTACTCGCGGCGCGAGATCCCCGCGAGGTCGGCGCCGGCGTAACTGCACCAGTTGCAGGCGAACACGAGGACCTTGCCCTCGGGGTCGCGGGCAAGGGCCGCGTCGATCTGGGACTCGACCTGGGCGTCTCTAAAGTGCGGCTGGTCGATCGAGGAGGGCGGGCAGGCGGCCACACAGGTCCCGCACCCCTGGCAGATCGCGGGCTCGATGTGGGCGACCCCCTTGGGCTTGCCTTCGTGGGGCACCATGTGGATCGCCCCGAAGGGGCACACGAGGGTGCAGGCCGTGCAGCCCGTGCAGGTCGCCTCGTCGACGAGGGGGGCGAGGGGCTCGAGGGAGACCTCGTCGTGGGAGAGGAGGCCCCCGACCTTTGCGCCGGCCGCCGACCCCGCGATGATCGACTCCTCGACGCGGTGGGGGGACTGTGCGGAGCCTGCGAGGTACACGCCGGCCACCGCAGTCTCGACGGGCCCGAGCTTCGGGTGGAGCTCGAGGATGAAGCCGTCGATCCCGCGCGGCACTTTGAGCATCTCGGCAAGCGCCATGTCGGGGGGCTCGAGACCGGCCTCAAGCACGAGCAGGTCCGTGTCCATCTCGACCTCGTCGCCGAGCAGCTCGTCGAAGACTCGGACCTTGCCCCCTTCGAAGACGGGGGGCCGCAGGGGGGCAAAGCGCAGGAAGAAGACGCCTTCCTCGCCGGCCTTGCGGTACGCCTCTTCGGCGCCGCGCGAGAACGTGCGCATCTCGCGGTAGAGGACGCGCACGTGGTTCCCCTGGCGCTTGAGCTCGCGCGCCTGGTGGACCATCGACTCGCAGCAGTACCTCGAGCACCAGGGGCGCTCGGCGGAGCGCGAGCCGACGCAGGCGACGAACGTCACGCGCTTGCCGACGACCTTGTCCTTGACCTGCTCGAGGTCGGCGTTTGTAAGGACGCGGGGGTCGGCTCCGTAGCCGAACTCCGTGGGCTTGTAGAGCCTTGAGCCCGTCGCGAGAACGATCGAGCCGACGTCGAGCTTGGCGCCCTTCTTCAGGTTCACGCGGAAGTTGCCGACGAACCCGCCGACGGACTCGATCTCGTCGGCAAGGTGCATCTGGACGCCCGCGTCGATTGCGTCCTTGAGTTGGCCTTCGAGGAGGGTGCGCGCGAGCGTCCCTTCGGGGGCGAGGTCGTGGAGCTTGAGGAGCCGCCCGCCGGGGTCGCGGTCCTTCTCCACAAGGTGCGTCTCGATCCCCTGGCGCGCGATCGCGGCGGCCGCCGAGAGCCCTGCCGGGCCGCTGCCCACGACGAGAGCGCGGCGCGTGCACTGCGCGCCGAGCCGGTCGAGGCGCTCGAGGCGGCGCGCCTTCTCGACGGCCATCCACGTGAGGTCCTCGGCCTTCGTCGTGGCCTCGGCGCGGTCGCGGTGGACCCAGGAGTTCTGGTCGCGGATGTTCGCCATCTCGAAGAGGAACTCGTTGAGGCCCGCCTCCTTGCAGGCGGCCCGGAACGTGGGCTCGTGGGTGCGCGGGCTGCAGGCCGCGACGACGACGCGCGTGAGGTTGTGCTCCTTGATCTTGCCCGTGATGCTCGTGAGCGTGTTGGCCGAGCAGGAGAACATGTTCTCCTCGGCAAGCACGACGTTCGGGAGCCCCTTGGCGAAGTCCTTGACCTTCCCGCAGTCGACGGTCTTCGCGATGTTCGACCCGCAGTGGCAGACGAAGACGCCGACGCGTGCTTCGCCATCGAGCTTCACGGTCTCCGGCGGCTCAGGGGCCGGGGGCAGGCGGTCCGTGGCAAGGGCAAGGGCCCGCGCGCTCGCCGCGCCGGCTTCCGATACGCAGTCGGGGATGTCCTTGGGGCCGCTCGCCCCGCCCGCGAGCAGCACGCCGGGGCGCGTGGACGCGACGGGGTCGCCGCCTACGCCGCCCCTGAAGAAGCCGTCGGGCCCGAGCTCGATGCCGAGCGTGTGCGCCAGATGTTCGGTGCCCTGGGGCGGCACGAGCGCGGTTGCAAGGACGACGAGGTCCGTGGGGACCTCGCGGAAGCGCCCCTCGCGGGTGTCCTCGAAGCGGACGAAGAGCTTGCCGCCCCGCTCGATGACGCCGCCGGCCCGCGAGCGCACGAATTCCGCGCCCCGCGCGGCGGCCCTGGTGTAGAAGTCGTCGAAGCCGCGCCCGTAGGCGCGGATGTCCATGAAAAGGACGCGAACGTGCTTCGCGGCCCCGTGCTCGAGGAGCTGGACCGCGTGCTTGAGGCTGTACGTGCAGCACACGCGCGAGCAGTACTCGCAGGCGCGCTGGTCGCGCGACCCCGCGCAGAGCACGATCGTGACGTCGCCGGGCGCCTTTCGGTCGGACGGCCGGACGACCTTGCCGCCGGTCACTCCCGAGGCCGAGAGCATCCGCTCGAGCTCGAGCGAGGTGAGGACGTCCTTGTACTTCCCGTAGCCAAACTCGGGGAGCTTCGAGGCGTCGAAGGGCTCGACGCCCGTGGCCACGACGACCGCGCCCACCGTGAGCTCGCTCGTCCCTTCGGCGAGCTGGTTCCAGTCGATCGCCTTGGGCCCGCAGGCCTCGTAGCAGAGGTTGCAGGCGAGCACGTTGGGCTCGTTGAGGCAGTGCTCGAGGTCGACCGCGTAGGTCGAGGGCACGGCCTGGGGGAACGGCTGGTAGATCGCGCGGCGGGTTTTCAGCGACGCGTCGTACTCGTTCGGCACGATCACGGGGCAGGCGCGCACGCAGTCGCCGCAGGCCGTGCAGCCGTTCGTCACGAAGCGCGTGTGGGCCTTGAGGCGGACCTTGAACTTGCCGGGCGCGCCTTCGATTGCGTCGACCTCCGAGAGCGTGTGGAACGTGATGTTCTTGTTGCGGAAGGCCGCGGACATCTTGGGCGCCTCGATGCAGGTCGAGCAGTCGAGGGTCGGGAACGTCTTGTCGAGCTGCGCCATCATGCCCCCCGTGGAGGCGCCGCGCTCGACGAGGTGGACCTCGGCGCCGGCCTCCGCGAGGTCGAGGGCGGCCTGGATCCCCGTTACGCCGCCGCCGATGACGAGGACGCTCGCGGTCATGGCGAGCCCCCCCGCGAGGCGCGCCCGAGCTCGAACCCTCGCTCGAAGGCGCGCATGTTGAGCTCGAGGGCCTTGGCCGGCACGACGTCGGCGACCGCGCGCTTCAGCGACTCGGGGGACACCACGCCGGTCCTGCCGTCGAGGGCGCCCAGCATGACCATGTTCGTGACGATCTTCTTGCCAAGGTGCTCGGCGGTCGCCGTGAACGGGATCGCCGTGGGCGGCGGCGTGGTCCCCTGCGGCACTTGGACGAGGTCCTTGTCGATAAGGAGGTCGCGCGGGCGCGCGCGCCCGCGGGCGTAGAGCTCGTAGGCCTCCTGGGACATGACGACGAGCGCCGAGGGCTCGGTCACCCGCGGGAAGTCGACGGGCTCCTCGGTGATCACGACCTCGGCGGCGCAGGCGCCCCCGCGGGCCTCGGGGCCGAACGACTGGGAGACGACCGCGTACTTGTTGTCGTAGAGCGCGGCCGCGCGCCCGAGGGTAAGCCCCGCCAGGATGACGCCCTGGCCGCCGAAACCTGCGATCCGGATCTCCTTGCGTTTCATGCCTTCACCGTCCCCTTGGGCTTGCCGCGCGCGGGACTTTTCATCATCTCCGTGAAGCTCGGCTTGTCGAGGTCGACGAAGTTGCCCACGCGGAACACCTCGTTCTTGGCCATGGAGAGCGTGAGGAACTCGAGGGCGGCCTTGGGGTCAAGCTGGGCCTCCTCGCGGTAGTACTCCATCTCGTCGAGGCCCTCGCCGAGGCTGTTGCGCTGCCCGAACCCGACGGGGCAGGGCGAGATGACTTCGACGAAACTGAACCCCTTGCGCTCGAGGGCCTTGTGGATCGCGTCCTCGAGCTGGCGGCAGTGCAGCGAGGTCCAGCGCGCGACGAAGGTCGCCCCGACGCTGGCCGCCAGGTACGGGAGGTTGAAGGGGGGGTCGACCTTGCCGGTGGGCGAGGTCGTCGTAATCGCGCCGACGGGTGTGGTGGGGCCCGACTGGCCGCCGGTCATCGCGTAGTTGAAGTTGTTGATGCACACGACGGTGAGGTCCATGTTGCGCCTGGCGGCGTGGATGAAGTGGTTGCCGCCGATGGCGAAGAGGTCGCCGTCGCCGGAGAACACGGTGACCTTGAGCTCGGGGTTCGCGAGCTTCAAGCCCGTGGCAAAGGGGATCGCGCGCCCGTGGGTCGAGTGGTAGGAATCGAGGTTCATGTAGCCGGCCACTCGCCCCGTGCAGCCGATCCCCGAGACGCAGACGTGCTTGTCCTCGGGGGTCGCCGAGCGAAGGACCGCTTGGGCGTAGGCGTTCATGACGGGCCCGATCCCGCAGCCCGGGCACCAGATGTGCGGGAGGCGGTCGGAGCGCAGCATCCGGTCGAGGGGGTGGCAGGCGGATTCGAGCTCGCGGCCGCCCGGGTCGACCGTGGGCGCCGGCGAGCCGATCAAGGGGGGGAGGGCGCCGTTCACGGCGACCGCCTCCGCAGGGCCTCGAGGACTTCGGCCGGCAGGAGCATCTCGCCGCCGGCGGAGTTCACGCGCTCGACGGGGCGGCCGACCGCGTGCTCCACGAGGAACGCGAGCTGGCCCTTGGAGAGCTCGGCCACGACGATGCGGTCGACCTGCTTGGCAAGCGCGCGCAGGCGCCTTTCCGGGAAGGGAAAGAGCGTCTTCAGGCGCAGCATGCCGACGGCCTCGCCTTCCGCCCGCGCGCGGCGCACGGCGGCAAGCGAAGAGCGCGCGCTGCACCCGAAGGAGACGACGGCGACCTCGGCGTCTCCAAGCTCGACCTCCTCGAAGAGCGCGAGGTCGTCGGCGTACCTCGAGACCTTGCTCATGAGGCGCTCGACAAGCAGGGTCTGCGCGCGCGCGGTGATCACCGGGTACCCGCGCTCGTCGTGGGTAAGCCCGGTGACGTGGACGCGCGAGCCATCCCCCGCTCGCGGCATCGGCGCGATCGGCTTGCCGTCCGAGTAGCGCGGGGTGTCGAGGGGCGGCGCTTCGCCGGGCCGCAGGCGGTCGAAGACGTCGATCGAAGCCGCTGGAGGGACCTCGACGCGCTCGGTCATGTGGCCGACGATCTCGTCGGACAGGACGACGACAGGCTGGCGGTACCGCTCGGCCACGTTGAAGGCGTGGACCGTGAGGTCGAAGCACTCCTGGGGCGAGGCGGGCGCAAACGCGATGGCCTCGAAGTCGCCGTGGGAGCCGTAGCGCGTCTGGAGGACGTCCTGCTGGGCGACGAGCGTCGGGAGCCCGGTGGACGGGCCCCCGCGCTGGACGTTCACGATGACGCAGGGGGTCTCCGTCATCATCGCGAGCCCGTAGTTCTCCATCATGAGGCTGTAGCCGGGCCCCGAGGTCGCGGTCATGGACTTCGCGCCGGACCACGAGGCGCCAAGGGCGGCGGCAAGGGCCGCCATCTCGTCCTCCATTTCGATGAAGGTCCCGCCAAGTTCCGGCAGGCGGCGCGCAATACGCTCCGCGATGTCCGTCGAGGGCGTGATCGGGTAGCACGCGAAGAACGAGCAGCCGGCCGCAAGCGCGCCCTCCGCGCAGGCGGCGTTCCCGGAGAGGAACTGGCGGCCCGCGCGCACGCGGGCGCCGTCGGCGGCGTGCTTCAAGGCGAGCCCCCCTTGCCGATGGGTAGCGAGAAGATCGCGTACTCCGGACACACGAGCGTGCAGAAGCCGCAGGCGACACAGGCGTGGGCCTTGTCGGGCCGGACGCGCGGCGGGTGGTAGCCCTTGTGGTTGAACTCGTCCGAGAGTTCGAGCACGTCTAGGGGGCAAAACTCCACACAGAACGAGCATCCCTTGCAGCGTTCCCGGACGACGAACACCTGGCCTTCGCGGCGGCTGGACTCGTCGAGGTCGAGGGGGATACGGTGGACGTGGGCTGTTGTGAGGCTTCCTGAAGCAGGAGAGTTCAAGCTAGAGAGACCCCACGAAGAACGCCTTCCGAGCGGGATTAAGGGTGTAGCATTTACCGTAAGGCATTCGGGGGAATTCGGCGTCTGGATGGGGCCGAAGGCGCCCGATTTCGGGCCGCGGAATTCGCCGGAACGAGGCCCGCCGTTTTGCCCTTCTTAAAGGGGGTTGAAAAAGGGCTGATGGCCAGCGTCCGGGGGCAGGGGCCAACCCGAGGGCAAACGGGAGGGCTGGCCACCCTACCCTTTTTATGGCGTCCCCGGGTTTCCCGCAGGATGCCCTTCTTCCGGGGTTTCAAGCAGGTTGTCCTCGTCAAGCAGGTGCCCGACCTCACGGCGGGCCACGTGCCGATCAAGCCGGACGGGACGATCGACCGTTCGAAAGTGCGCCCGATGTTCAACCCGTCGGACCTCTCCGCGCTCGAGGCCGCGCTCGACCTGAAGGACCGGATGGGCGGGATGATCTTCCCGCTCTCGATGGGCCCCCCCGACGCCGAGCAGGTTCTGAGGGACTGCTACCTCGCGGGGACGGACTACCACTACCTCCTCACGGACCGGAGGCTCGGCGGCTCGGACACGCTGGGGACCTCGTATGCGCTCGCGCAGGCCGTGCGCTACATCGAGAGCCAGTGGGGGCCCGTCGACGTCGTGCACTCGGGGATCAAGGCGCTCGACGGGGAGACGGGCCAGGTTGGGCCCCAGGTCGCGCGGTGGCTTAGCCGCCCGTGCCTGCCGTATGTTGAGGAAGTGCTCGACATCGACCTTACGAAAGAGAAGCCCCTCCACGCCGCGCTCATCATCACAGGAGGGACGGCGAGGGTGCGCTCGCCGCTGCCCTGCGTCGTCGTCGACGCGCCGACGAAGTACTCGCTGCGCACGCCGTACGCCTCGAGGCTCCTCAACGCCGGCGGCTTCAAGATGGAGATGCTGAACATCGACCAGATCGACTGCGTCGTCCCTTTCATCGGGGTCGACCTCTCGCCGACAAAGGTCTGGAAGTCCGAGCCCCAGACGAGTGCCGAGGGGTTCCGGCAGACGCGGGTCCTCGCCCCGGACCAGATCCCCCAGCTTGTCGACAAGTGGGGGAAGATGGGGCTCTTCAAGCAGGAGGCGTAGGCGGGTGACCTACGAGCTCAACGGCTGGGGGATCGACGACGTCGAGGGCGTCTACGTCGTTGCCGAGCACTCCTTCGGGCACCTGGCGGACGTGACGCCGGAGCTCGTGGGGATCGGCCGGGACCTCGCCGACGAGCAGAAGGAGAACCTCACGGTCCTGCTCCTCGGCTCGGGGATCCGCCACCACGCAAGAACTCTCATCGAATACGGCGCGGACCGCGTCGTGGTCTGCGACGACCCGCGCCTCAGAAGCTGGGTCATCGAGCCCTACGGCCGGACGGTCGGGGCCTTTTGCCGCAAGGAGCCTCCCCGGTCGATCTTGCTTGGCGCCACGACCGCGTCGAACCCGCTGGCATCCTGGATTGCGGCCGACCTCGTGACGGGGCTCGCCTCCGTTTGTACGGACCTGCGCATCGCGGATGTCGAGTACCGGCGTGTGATCCTGAAGAAGCAGCTCCTGCAGAAGCGCCCAGACTTCAACGCGATCTACTTCTCGACGATCATCACGCCGGACTTCTACCCGCAGATGGCAACCGCCCGCCCGGGCGCGTTCCTGCCGAAGAAGCGGAACCCCTCGAGGAAGGGCGAGGTCATCGAGATCCAGGCGACGGTGGGCCCGAAGGACCTCGACGTCGTGATCGAGGACGTCGAGCTGGTCGAGAGGCACACGGACCTCAAGCTCGCGAAGTCGATCGTGTCTTTCGGCATGGGGGTCAAGAACAACCCGCGCCCGGCGATCAAGGCGGTCGAGGACCTTTCGGCCGAGATGGAGAACGCCATGGTCGGGGCCACGCGCCTGGCCGTCGAGCACGGGTTCATCGCGCACGACCACCAGGTCGGGCTCACGGGCACCGTCGTGCGCCCCGACGCGTACATCACCTTCGGCATCAAGGGGGCCGTCCAGCACATTGTGGGGATGATGGGGGCGAAGTACGTGTTCGCCTGCAACATTGACAAGGCGGCGCCGATCGTGAACTACGCGGACGATGTGATCGTGGGCGACCTCCACGAGGTGTTGCCGAAGATCCTCGCGGAAGTTCGAGCCTGGAAGGCGAAGAATGGGGCGAAAGTGCCGGCGGCTGCGGCGGCCCCGCAAGCGAAGGCGGCGGCCGCCAAGGGGTAGCCCTGCCGCGCCCCTTCGGGAAACTCGATTAACCAAGGCCGCGTCCGCGGCAACGGGAGCGCGCCCGTGGATCCGGCGATCGAGGCCCGGGGCCTTGCCAAACGGTACGGCGACTTTACGGCCGTTGAGGACCTCTCGGTCGCGATCCCGCGGGGCGAGGTCTTCGGGTTCCTCGGCCCGAACGGTGCGGGGAAAACGACCTCGATCCGGATGATCGCAGGGCTCACGCGGCCATCGGCCGGCGAAGTCTGGATCGAAGGGAGCCGCGTCGACACCCGCGCGCGGGACCACCGGGGGCTCGTGGGGCTCTGCCCGCAGGATCTCGTGGTCTGGGAGCACCTCACGTGCAAGGAGAACCTGCTCTTCCTTGGCGACATGTACGCGGTCCCTCGTAGAGAGAACGTGAAACGGGCGCGGGAACTCCTCGTGCGTCTCCGGCTCGAAGAGAAGGCCGACCAGCTTGCCTCGAAGCTCTCGGGCGGGATGAAGCGGCGGCTCAATCTCGCGCTCGCGCTGATCCACGACCCCCCGATACTCGTTCTAGACGAGCCTTCGGCGGGGCTCGACCCGCAGTCGAGGATCGTCGTCCACGACTTCATCCAGGACCTCGGCGCCAAGGAGGGCAAGACGGTCATCCTCACCACGCACGAGATGGATGTCGCAGACCGCCTTTCGACGCGCGTCGCGATCATGGACAGGGGCCGGCTGAAAGTCGTGGACACCCCGGAGCGGCTCAAGAACACGGTGGGCGAGGGCGACACGGTCGTCTTGCGTCTCAAGGACGCCTCGCGTGCGGAGGAGGCGGCCCGGGCGGCGGGAAACGTCGAGGGCGTGCGCGCGGCGGTCGCCGTCTCGCGCGAGGTCCGCTTCCAGGCGCTGAACAGTGTCGCCCGCCTGCGCGAAGTGTACGGTGTGCTCGAGAAGGCGGGGATCGAGGTCGAAGACGCCTCGCTGCGCAAGAACACGCTCGAGGACGTTTTCATCCAGCTCACGGGGCGCGCGCTGCGCGAGGAGGGGGGCCCATGAAGGCGGTCGCCGTCGCGGTGAAGACCTTCAAGGAGTTCCCGCGCGACCGCCGCGCGCTCGCGTTCCTCCTGCTCTTCCCCGTGATCTTCGTGGTGGTCTTCGGGAGCGCGACCTTCGATTCGGGGAGCTCGACGGCGCCGCACACGATTGCGGTGATCAGCGAGGACGAGGGCGCATGGATCCTCAACAACACGACGCCGGAGTTCCACAATTTCGGCGAGGAATTCACGGGGGTCATGGAGAACGCGACCTACGAGGACTCCACGACCCGCGTGTTCCGGGTGTTCCGGTTCGACCGGACGGAGGCCGACCGCCTGATCGCGAACCGCGGGCTTTCGGCGATCGTGACAATTCCCGCGAACTTCTCCGCGGGCGTCCGGGCGCAGATCAACCAGACGATCTACACGACCCTTTCGACAGCGCTTGTGCGTGCGATTGCCGCGGACAATTTCACGGGGGGCGACTTCGGGAACTACACGCTTCCGGCCCTCGAGCCGAATGCGACGGCGTCGGTCGTCATCGAGGGGGACTTCACCTACAGCGAGTTTGCAAGCAGCCAGGCCTACGTTCAGGGGTTCGTGGACGGGTTCGTCGAGGAGGTCACGAGGATTGCCACAGACGAGGTCCTGAAGCGGCTGCCGCCGGAGCTGCAGGCGGAGGTGGACACGACCGACCACATCGACGCGCGCACCCACGGCGTCGCCGGCACGGAGGAGTTCGAGGTGTTCGACTGGATGGCTCCCGGGCTCTTCGTGTTCGCGACGATCCTCGTGGCCCTTGCCGTTACGACTTGGGTCGCCCGCGAGGTCGAGGGCGGGAACCTCGAGCGCCTGAAGCTCTCGAAGATGGGGACGGCGGACTTCCTCGTGGGCCTGCTCATCCCGTGGGCGTCGCTCGGGGCCGCGCAGGTGGCGCTGCTCTTTGGGACCGCGATCCTCATGGGGTTCTCCTGGCAGGGCGGGGCGGCGGCGCTCGTGCTCGCGATCGCGATTGGGACCCTCTCGGCCACGGCATCGGTCGCCTTGGGGCTCCTGCTTGTCTCGTTCGTGAAGAGCGAGCGGCAGGCGACGAGCATCGGACCGCTCATCATCATCCCGATCGCGTTCCTCACGGAGGCGTTCTTCCCGATCGCGTTCACGCCGCTCGTTCAGGGGTCGCCGTGGGGGCAGGCGGTGCGGGCGGAGCGGGGGATGCTGACTTTCGGGCTGCCGTTCGAGCAGGTGGCGCAGTCCGTGTTGTTCATGGCCCTGCAGACGGCGGTGCTCTTCGCGGTTGCCATCGTCGTCTTCCGCCGGGCGAGGCTGGTGGCGGAGTAGCCGACTTGACGCTCGTTGGCGCCCCCGGACAGCCTTTTGTTCCACAAGAATGAAAAGGGGTCCGAACAAACGTCGGTGGGGTCGCAGGATCTCCCGTTTTGGTTACGCGGTTGCGCTTGGTTCCCGGTCCCTGCGCCAAGCCGCCAGCCTGGGTTGCGCCTGCCTGTTCCTCTTGCTGTCGTCGGCGGCCGCCACGACTGGGGACGGCCCGCAGGCAACCGCCGTCCCGGCTCGACTGCTGTACAGCACGTTCATCGGAGGCAATGGGTCCGATTCCTTGAGTGAGGTGGTCGTTGACCATGGCGGGAACATGACGCTTATGGGTTGGACGTCGTCGCCAGACTTCCTCGACGGTTTCGGCGTGAATACCTCTAACCTTTCGAACGGGGCCTCGGCCTTCGTGATGAAGCTTGATCCCGGCGGGGCCGTCCTCTTTGTCGTTTCGTTGCCGACCTGTCTCGCGGCAGATATCGCGCTTGATCGCGAGGGAGCCGCGGTCGTGGTGGGAAATACGGGGGGCGGCTTGGAGAACACAACAGACCGCTACCAGTCTGCTTACGCGGGCGGCGCCAGCGACATTTGCGTCGTGAAATTGGACAAAGAAACCGGGGCAGTGGCATGGTCGACGTACCTTGGTGGCGGAGGGAACTGGACGACCGAGGAGTACGGCAATTCGATCGCCTTGGGCCCAGGCGGAGAGGTCTACGTGGCGGGTTATGTCGAGACGCCGGATTTCCCCGTCACACCCGGGGCCTTTGACACACGCCTGGACGCGATGGGGAATGGCTTCGTTGCGAAAATATCCGGAGACGGCAAGGGGCTCATCTATTCCACGTTCCTCAACGGCTCGGAAATCCGGGCCTTGGCCGTTGGCACCGACGGAGGAGCCTATGTAACGGGCCGCGGGTATGGGATCCCCTTGACGGCGGGCGCGTTCCAGGCGAACTTTACGGAAGGTGGTTTCGGCAGCGAGCACGCGTTTGTCACGAGGTTTTCGCCCGACGGGTCCGGCCTTGCCTATTCGACATACCTCCGGGGATGGAGCTCGGACGTGGGGGAGGACATCGACGTGGGGTATCGCGGCGAGGCGTACGTGACAGGCGTATCCTATTCAGCGGATTTCCCCCTCACCGCCGATGCGTTCGACAAGGAAAACGTGGTTGGTGAGGCCTTTCTATCGGTGCTTTCGCCGTCGGGCGACCGCTTGGAGTTCTCGTCGTTTCTCGGCGGCGGGCGTTCCAAGACGATCGACCCGTTGGACGGCTGGGACGTCGGCTACGCCCTGGAAAGGGATGCGGCGGGAAACGTGCTCTTGGTGGGGAGCACCTCGTCGCCCTCCTTCCCCCTCTCGAATGAAACCTACGACGCCACCTACAGTGGGAGGCCCTGCGACATGTGCCTCGATGGCGATTCTGACGGCTTCGTGGCCCAAGTCACGGCCGGTTCTCGGGCGCTTGCATTCTCAAGCTACTTGGGGGAGATGGGCAACAACTGGGTCCGGGGCGCGGCGTTTGCGCCTGGCGGCGAGGCGGTTCTCGTGGGCACGACAAATTCGCCGGCCTTTCCGGTAACTCCTGACGCGTGGGACACGAGCTTTGGCGGAAAGGACAGCGAGTGGCTAGCGGGCGATGGATTCTTGGTCCGGATGAACGTCACGGGCCCGGAGATGGCCCGGGTCACGCTGACAACGGAGCCCGAAGGCTTGGACCTGCTGATCGACGGCGTGAGTGTGGAGGCGCCTGTAACCATCTCATGGGAGGCCGGGTCTGATCATCTTGTTGGGGCGCCTTCCCCTCAAGAGGGCGCCGAGACATCCTACGTATTCGCGAATTGGTCCGACGGACAGGCGCAGGCGCACGCCGTGCGGGCCGACCGGAGCTTCACGCTCACGGCGCGGTTCAACACGGTTGTTGGACCGGCCTTCCTTGTCGAGGTCGAACCCTTGGGCGTGCGGGTGGCGACAGGCGCTTCCAGCGAGTTCGAGGTTCGGGTTCGGGGGCTCAACCACTATTCGGGGCCCCCCGCGGTGATAACCTTCGAGGATCACGCGGGGGGACTGAACATAACGTGCGAGCCGTTGCAGGTGGCGGCCGGCGCTTCGTGCCGGGGTCGAGTGCAGGCGGATCTTGTTGCTTCGGTTGGCGCAAGGCCCGTGCGAGTGGTTGGGACGAACGGAAGTGCTTCGGCGGAGGCTCGTCTGGATGTGACGGTCTTCGAAACCCCATCCAGCGCCGTCCCCGTGCAGGCGGACCTCGTCGCGGCGGTGCTCCTTCTCGTCGTTCCCGTCGCCGCCATCACGATAATCGTGCTCGTCCGGCGGCGGCGAGGGCGCGGGCCCGGCCCAACGTGATCGGTTTCGCCCTCGGCAGCGGCAGTCGCTTTGGGGGCAGGCGGTGCGGGCGGAGCGCGGGATGCTGACCTTCGGGCTGCCGTTCGACCCGGTGGCGCAGTCCGTGATGTTCATGGCCCTGCAAACGGCGGTGCTCTTCGCGGTTGCCATCGTGGTGTTCCGGCGCACGAGGCTTGTCGCCGAATGAGGCAGAGGCCGGCGCAACAATGAAATACTATGGAGCTCCATTACGTTCCATAGATGCGGACCTCCATCCAAGTTACGGACCGTACGCGGCGCAGGCTTGTGGCGCACAAGGCGCACGAAAGGCAGCCTTACGATGAAGTCATCAACGAGGCGCTGGACATCGTCGAGGAAGACGACCTCGAACTTTCGCCCGAGTACCGCCGACGTCTTGCGCGGTCCCGGCGGCAGTACCGGCAGGGTCGCTACAAGACCACAAAGCAACTCATCGAGGAGCTTGGTTTGTGATCCCTTTCGAGGTTGTCTGGACCGCGAACGCGCAAGATGCGGTCTCCGAGCTTCCTCGTGAGGTTGGGGCAAGAATCATACGTAAGGTCAAGGCGGCAAGCGCAGATCCGTTTCGGTATTTCGAACGGCTAAAAGGCGGACCGGGTTGGCGGCTTCGTGTCGGCGACTACAGGGTAGTTGCGGACCTTCTTGCGGCCGAGTCGAGGATCGTGGTGCACGATGTGGGTCACAGGAAGAACGTGTACGGGTGACCGCCAGAGGTGCCCTGAACGGCGCCTTGGCCCGGGCGGGCCTATGCCGGCGCCTTGCCATCGGGCTTCTCTAGCTCGATCTTGACCTTCGCGCCCCCGCGCAGATTGAACGTCCTTGCCATCTCGGGCGGGAACTGGAACGCGAGGTCGCCCGCATCTCCAAAGCACTCGCTCCAGAAGACGGCGCCGGGCACGCGGACGACGAACCGATCGCGGGGCTTGAGCGCAAGTTCCTTCGCGACATGGGCCGGGATCGTCACGGACCAGTACTGGACCGTTTCGTACTCGAGTTCGGCCTTGAGCACGACCCCGTCGAAGGCGACTTTCATGTGCGAGGGCATTGGGGGTCGGGGTCAAGAACCTAGCGATGGCCTGCACGCCTGTGGAGGCTGGCCAGCAGACCTACAAATACGGGAGTCGCACGAACGTACAGCGGGTCGAAATGGCGGACGCTCCAGAAAACGCCGGAGAATGGGAGGTCCGCGCGCGGCTGGAAGCCCAGCGCCTCGAATTCCAGAGGGTCGTTGACGAGGCGAACGCGGCGCTGAAGCGCCTGGGGGCGGAGCTCAACGCCGAGCGAAGCCGGAGGGAGGAAACCGAGGCCGAGCTGGAGAACCTCAAGAAGGGCAGCACCGCGATGACGAAGTACGTCACGAACCTCCAGCACAAGAAACACGACGAGGAGCTGGCGGACCTCCAGAGCCAGTTAAGGGCGTCCGAGGCGAAACGCCGCGAGCTTGAAGGAAGGGCGGGCCGGCAGGAGGAGCTCGATTACAAGCAGAAGGTCGTGGAAGCGCCGTTGCGCAAACTCGGGGAGCGCGGGAGCCCCGGGCTTCGCGAGGAAGACCTCGCGAGGCGCGAACGAGAACTCCTCGAGCAATTCCATCGGCTCAAGGAGGATCGGGAACTCGGGCGGCAGGAGGGCGACGAGGCGTTCACGAATGCCATGAACGAGTTGCCCGAGATGCAGACGCTCATCGTCGAGCGTGATGAGAAGATCAAGGAACTCGTCGAGCGCTGCGGGGCGCTGGACAACGAAGTGCGCCGTTTGCGCGCCATCGAGGGCCTGACGCTGGAAAGCCTAAGCAAGAGCCCCAAAGGGGAGGAACTTCGCCGACGCATCGCGGCGTGGGACGACGAGATCGTGCGCCTGCGCCACCAGCTTGCGGACCAGGGGGCAGAACTTGAGAACGTGAAGGCGGACTTCGTAGTGAAAATGCGAAACACGGTCGCCATTCAGAGGATTGCCTACGAGAAGCGCACCGAGGAACTGGAAAAAGCGAGGGGGCCGCGGCGCTCGCCTTTCGGGCGCAAGAGGGGCCAATAACCCCCTCTCGGCCTTGCGGAGATTGCGTGTCGAGGGTAGTTGGCAACCGGGAGCCGGGCTTCGAGATGCCGCAATAGTTACAAATGTGCTTCGTGGGATCATCGGGTGGTAAGCGTGCCCGAAGGTTCCTTTTTCCACTACCAGCGCGAGCTTAAGGCGAAGGACAAAGAGATCGAGGAATTGAAGAAGGAACTCGTCGCTGCGCGCGCGGAGCGCGACGAGATTGAGAAGCTGCGGCGCGAACTCGACCAACGCCATCGAGAGACAGCCGCGCTCGAGGTCTATATTGCCGAGCAGTATGCAAAACTGGAAGAGGAACGGGAACGGCTCGGAATCGCGGCGCCCGCCAAGAGTGGGCCACCTCCCTCGGGGATTCTGGGGCGGCTCAAACGGTCGCGATGAGGAGACTGGCTACGGAAACCTCTTCAAGAGTTCCCTCGCGATGATGAGCCGCTGGATCTCGTTCGTCCCCTCGTAGATCTTCGTAACGCGGGCGTCGCGGTAGAGCCGCTGGACGGGGTACTCGGCCATGAACCCCGTGCCGCCGTGGATCTGGACCGCGAGGTCCGCGCACTTCATCCCGGCCTCGGAGCAGTAGGTCTTCACGATCGCGCTTTCCATCGTGACGCGCTCGCCCTTGTCCATCCGGCGCGCGACCTGGTACGCGAGGAGCCGGCCCGTGTAGACCATCTCCGCCATTTCGGCCAGCATGAACTGGATCGCCTCGAACATGACGATCGGCTGGCCGAACTGCTGGCGGGTCTTGGCGTATTCGAGGCCAAGCTCGAGGCATCGGCTCGCCGCACCCATGCAGCCTGCGCCGAGCCCGCAGCGCCCGGAGTCGAGTGTGGACATGGCGACTTTGAACCCCTCGCCGACCTTGCCGATGACGTTCTCCTCGGGCACGTGGACGTTCTCGAAGAAGAGCGGCACAGTGTCCGAGCCGCGGATGCCCATCTTGTCGTCCTTCTTGCCGGCCTTGAAACCGGCAGCCTTCGCGTCGACGAGGAACGCCGTGATCCCGCCGTGGGAGCCGCGCTTCTTGTCGTTGGCCGCAAAGACGACGACAACGTCGGCGACCGAGCCGTTCGTGATGAAGACCTTCGTACCGTTGAGGACCCAGTCGCGGCCCTCCTTCACCGCCGTCGTCTCGAGGGCCGCGGCGTCGGACCCGGCGTTCGGCTCGGTGAGCGCAAAGGCGCCGAGGAGCTCGCCTTTCGCGAGCTTGGGCAGGTAGCGGCTCTTGAGGTCGTCGGAGCCCCAGTAGGTGATCGGCGACTCGCAGAGCGACGCGTGGGCGCCAAACGCGTTGGCCGTCGAGTTGCACGCGCGGCCAAGCTCCTCGACGACGATGCAGTAGCCCACGCGCCCGAGGCCCGCGCCGCCGTACTCTTGGGGGACGGGGACGCCGAGGAGGCCGAGCTCCTTCATCCGGTTCACGTTTTCCCAGGGGAACTCGGCGGTTTTGTCGATGTGCTCGGCGCGCGGGGCCACTTCCTTTTCGGCAAACTCGCGCACCATCTGGCGCAGCATCTTCTCTTCTTCGGTGAACTCGATCCCGCTAAAGTCCCCTGCCAAGGTCGCGCCTCCCTAGAGCGCGCCAAGAGCGTCGCGCGGGCTAATGAAAGCGACGCGCGAAGTGTTAAGGAAAAGGCGCCGGCGCCACCCCTTCAGAAAAGGGCCTGCGCCGCGGCCTGCGAGAGCACGAAGAAGGGCTCGGGGAAGAGCCCGACGAGGAGCACGAAGCCGACGACGAGGATGAGCGCGAGCTTGAGGTGCCAGGGCTCGTGGAGTTCGGGGGCCCCCTTGGGGGCCTCCTCGAACCAGGCGACGCGGATCACGCGCGCGTAGTAGTACAAGGAATAGGCGGAGTTGAGGAGGAGCGCCGCCACGAGCCACCAGTAGTAGCCGCCCGCCTCGATCCCGGCAAGCGCGATGTAGTACTTCGACCAGAAGCCCGCAAGCAGCGGGAAGCCGACGAGCGAGAGCATGAGGACGATGAGCGCGAAGGTCGTGAAGGGGGCGCGCGTGCGAAGGCCTCGCAGGTCCTCGATGTCCTCGCCGACCTGGAGGGCGACGAAGAGGCCGACGAGGATGAACGCGCCGGACTTCATGACCATGTGCGTTAGCGAGTGGAAGATGCCCGCGGCGACCGCGGTGTCCCCCGCGCGCCCGCCGGCCCCCGCGATCGAGAGCGCGACGAGGATGTAGCCAGCCTGGGCGATCGAGGAGTACGCGAGGAGCCGCTTGAAGCTCGTCTGGCGCACGGCGGCCGTGTTCCCGATGGTCATCGTGAGGATCGCGAGGAGCCCGAAGAGCACGCTCCACTCCGCGCGAGCGGCCACCATCCCGACGACGATGACCTTGAAGGCGGCCGCAAACCCCATCTTCTTCGTGCCGGCGGCAAGGAGCGCGGAGACCGGCGAGGGCGCGCCCGTGTACGTGTCGGGCGCCCAGAGGTGGAAGGGCACGGCGGCCATCTTGAAGCCGAAGCCGCCGACCAGGAACGCGATGGCGACCACGACGCCGCCGTCGGAGGCGCTGACACCGGCGAGCCTTCGGGAGATCGTCTCGATGTCGAGGCTGCCCGTGACGCCGTAGAGGTAGGAGAGGCCGAAGAGGACGAGGGCCGTGGAGGTCGAGCCGATGAGGTAGTACTTCATCGCGGCCTCGGAGGCGAGCTTGTTCGTCTTCACGAAGGCGACCATCGCGTAGGTCGAGATCCCGGCAAGCTCGAGGCCGAGGAAGATCGTGATGAGCGAGGCGGCCGAGGCGACGATTGTCGCGCCGACGAGCGTGAGGAGGAGGAGCATGAAGTAGACGCCCTGGTAGGTCGTGCGCTGGATCTCGTTCGACCACGAGGCGATGGCGACAAGGAGGCCCGCGCCGAGGAAGATGAGGTCGAAGGTGAGGGCGAAGGCGTCGATCTTGAGGGAGCCGCCCGCGATCGTGAGGGAGGGGGCGCCAAGGAGGAAGAGGGGGCCGCGGGCGAAGACGTCGCCGACGAGCATGACGGCGACGAGCGCCAGCGACGCGAGGATCGCAAGGGAGGCGGAGAGCGCGAGGTACTTGTTCGAGCGGATCCGGCGGGGGGCGAGCGGGAAGACCATCGCGGCCGCGATGAGGACGAGCTGCGGCGAGAACGCAAGGAGCTCGGCGCTGCGGAGGAGGTACATCGAGGCGCCGACAAGGAGCGCGAAAGGGAGCGCAAAGGCGACGAAGGGTACCCAGCCCTTCGCCGTGGCAGGCGGCGCGTCGGCGTGGCGCTCGGCGACCGGAGCCGAAGCGAGCGCGACCTCGTTCATGGGATCACACCTCCGGCGAAGAGCCCCGCGAGGTGCGCGGAGAAAGGCCCGACGTAGTCCATGAAAAGGTACGGCAGGACGCCGAAGAGGACCACGAGCGCGGCGAGCGCCGAGAGCGCCGTCGTCTCAAAGGGCTTGAGGTCCGGGATCTCTGCCTCCTCGAACTTCGGGTTGAGGGGGCCCATGATAGCGCGCTGGCTCGCCCAGAGGTAGTAGGCGGCCGTGGCAAGGACCGTGATGAGGGGGATGGCGACCAAGTAGCCGAACGCCGCGTTGAACGAGACGAAGACGCCGAACTCCGCGGCAAAGCCGACGAGCGCGGGAAGCCCCAGCGACGCGAGGAAGGCGAACATCGTGAAGGCGCCGATCTGCGGGACCTTCGCGTTGATCCCGCCAAGCTCGGAGACCTTGCGCGTGCCGACGTTGTGGCCGATCGCGCCGGCCATCATGAAGAGCATGGCGGAGATGAGGCCGTGGGCGAACATCTGGAAGATCGCGGCTTGGATTCCGATGCTGTTGAGGGCCGCGACCGCGACCATCACGAACCCCATGTGGGAAACCGACGAGACCGCGATGAGGCGCTTGAGGTCGTCGGCGCGCAGGCACACGAGCGCGCCGTAGACCATCGAGGCCACACCGAGGACGAGCATGAGGGGGACCCAGACCTTGGCGCCCTCGGGGAGCATCGTGACGGCGATCCGGATGAGGCCGTAGCCGCCCATCTTGAGCAGGAGGGCCGCGAGGATGACGGACCCGGCGGTCGGGGCCTGGACGTGGGCGTCGGGGAGCCACGTGTGGAAGGGGAAGGAGGGCATCTTGACGGCAAACCCGAAGAAGACGAGGAGGAAGGCGACGGTCTGGAAGTCCTTGAACTCGGGGTGCGACGAAAGGAAGCGGCCGATGGCGACCATGTCGAAGGTGTAGACGCCGGTCTCCGCGGCGTACTGCATGTACATGGCCACGAACCCGACGAACATGACGACGGAGGCCACGTGAGTGTAAATGAAAAACTTCATCGCCGCGTAGCGGCGGTTCTCGCCGCCCCATCCGTGGATGAGGAAGAACATCGGGATGAGGACCGCCTCCCAGAAGACGTAGAAGAGGAAGAAGTCCTGCGCGAGGAAGACGCCGGTGATGGCAGCCTCCATCGCGAGGAGGAACGCGAAGAACTTGGGGAGCTCGTGGTGCTCGGAGAAGGCGAAGAGGATCGCGGGCGGGAAGATGATGAGCGTGAGGAGGACCATGGCGAAGGAGAGGCCGTCCATCCCGAGCGCGTAGGTGATGCCAATCGACGGGATCCAGGGCGCCGACTCGACGTAGGAGAAGTCGAAGAGGCCGCGGCCAAAGCCGCCGGAGGCGATGAAGTCGAAGCAGATCCAGAGGCCGTAGCCGAGGGTGCCGAGCGAGAAGCCGAGGGCGGTCCATCGGGCCTGCCGGCCGTTGCGTGCGCCAAAGAGGGTGACGAAGGCGCCAAGGAGGGGCAGCAGGATGAGGAGGGTGAGGGCAAAGGGGATCATGGGGTGAGACCACCCCCTTGGACGGCGGGGATTACGTACTTGAGGAGGAGGAGCCCGAAGGCGAGGCCGCCGATGATCCAGGCCGTGTAGTTGCGCACGACGCCGTCGGCCACGCGCCGCAGGACGTCGGAGCCTCCAAAGGCGCTGCGGCCAAGGCCGTAGGTCGTGCCGTCGATGAAGCGGCGGTCGATGAGGTCCGAGGCGCGGGCAAGGCCGGCGTCGCCGAAGAGCGCGATCTTGAGGAAGAGCCAGTCCATCCCCCACTTCGCGGTGAACATGTAGAAGAGGGCGCGGCCGGCGGCGGTGCCGCCGACGCGGCGCTCGGGGGTTGCAGGGTCGGGCGCGACACCGACGAGCCGCTTCGGCTCAACGAACCCGCGCGCGTAGGTCATCCATGCGAGCCACACGCCGGCAAGCGCAATCAGCGTCGAGGCGTAGAGGACGGGGTTTGCAAGGTACTCCTGCCACGTGAGGAGGCTCGGGACCTCGGTGACCTTGGGCTCCAGGAGCTCGTCGACCGCGTGGTGCTCGAAGGCGTTGGGCACAAGGTAGGAGATGCCCACGGTCACGGCGCCCGAAAGGAGCGCAAAGACCGCGAGGACTTTGAGGACATTCACCATGGGCCCCGGCGACTCGTGGACATGGATGTGCTCTTCGTCGTAGCGGGGCTTGCCGTGGAACGTGAGGAAGATCATGCGGAAGGTGTAGAACCCCGTGAGCCCCGCTGTGATGAGGCAAAGGCCAAACACGGCCCATCCGAGGGTCTCGTAAGGCATCGCAAGGTAACCGAAGGGCCCGGTGAGCGTGCCGCCCGGGTGGAAGCGGGCCGCGCTCGTGATGATCTCGTCCTTCGACCACCAGCCGGAGACGAGCGGGATGCCGGCAAGGGACAGGGAGCCCGCGAGCATCGTGCGGTACGTCCACTTCATCTTGTCCTTGAGCCCGCCCATCTGCCGCATGTCCTGCGTGTGGGCGCCGTGGATCACGGAGCCGGAGCCGAGGAACAGCAGGGCCTTGAAGAACGCGTGGTTCATGAGGTGGAAGAGCGCGGGCCCCACGCCCAGGGTGCCGAGGCCCACAAACATGTAGGCAAGCTGGGAGATCGTCGAGTAGGCAAGCACGCGCTTGATGTCGTAGACGACAAGGGCGATCGTGGCGGCGAGGAACGCGGTGAGCGCGCCGATGAGCGCGATGAGCGCGAGCGAAGAGGGGAAGAGGGCGATGATCGGAAGCGAGCGCGCCGTGATGTAGACGCCGGCCTTGACCATCGTGGCCGCGTGGATGAGGGCCGAGACGGTCGTGGGGCCCTCCATCGCGTCCGGGAGCCACACGTGGAGGGGGAACTGCGCGGACTTGCCCACGGCGCCGCCGAAGATGAGGAGGCCCGCCCAGGCCACCGCGTCGAGCTCGGCCTTCGAGAGCGTGCCGGCCTCGAAGCCGTTGATGATGTGCTCGAAGAGCTCGCGGTAGTTCAGCGTGTGGAAGTTGTTGAAGAGGAGCAGGATGCCGAAGAGGAAGAGGATGTCGCCCGCGCGGGTGACGAGGAACGCCTTCTTCGCGGCGGAAGCCGCCGAGGGCTTGCGGTACCAGTAGCCGATGAGGAGGTAGGAGCAGAGGCCCATCATCTCCCAGAAGATGAAGGCAAAGAGGTAGTTGTCAACGACGACCATCCCCATCATGCCGGTGATGAAGAGCATGATCTCGAAGTAGTAGCGGCGGAGAGCCCCCTCCTCGTGCATGTAGGCGGTGGAGTAGACGACGATGCAGGTCGAGAGGAACGAGACGATGAACATGAGGAGGGCCGCAAGCCCGTCGATGTGGAGGCCCGTGCCGATGTAGAGGCCCGGCGAGCCCGTGGTCGCGTCGAAGAAGCGCATCCACACCCAGGGCTCGGGCGAATAGTAGGGGTCGTTGTAGAGCCAGACCTCGAGGAAGATGAGGAAGGAGAGGACGGCGGAGGCCGCGACCGTGGAGATCCCGAAGAGGGCGCCGCCGTCGAGCCACCAGTTGCCGCGCTTGCGGTCGCGCCCGAGGGCAAAGACGAGGAGGAAGCCGAGGGCCGGCAGGAACACGGTGACCCAGGCGTAGGGCAAAAGCGCCTCGAACGGTCCGGCCATCCCGTGTCCACCCCCTCGATTTCCGCGACCGCTAGCCTTTGAGGTTCGTGAGGCTCGCGGTGTTGATCGTGCGGTAATTCTTGAACACGATGATCATGATGGCAAGGCCGACGGATAGTTCGGCGGCGGCAACCGCAATGGAAATCACGGCGAGGGTGAGCCCCCCGAAGTCGCCGCGGTAGTACGAGAACGCGACGAGGTTGAGGTTCCCGGCGTTTAGCATGAGTTCGATTCCGATGAGGACCATGATCGCGTTCTGGCGCCGCGTGACGGCCCACAGGCCGATGACGAAGAGGAGGGCCGCCACGTAGAGGTACCAGGAGAGGGGGATCAATCGAATTCCTCCTCGCGGGCGATCTGGAGGCCGCCCAGCGCCGCGGCGGCGATGATGAGCGCGGAGACGACGAGTTCGAAGCCGTGGTTGTCAAAGAGGTCGCGTGCGAAGTCCGCGTAAGGGGCGTTCGAGCGCTCGGAGGGTGCAAAGCCCCCGGAGGCGCCCCAGTCGGCCGACCCGATGACGAGGAAGAGGGCGGCGAGCGTGACGCCGACAAGGACGAGCTTCGATGTCGATTCGAGTTCCGCGATTCGCAAAGTGAAGACCTCCTACTCGACCCGCTCCATGATTTCCGTGCGCATGAGCATCACGCCCCACACGTAGAGGACGGTGACCGCACCGACGTAGATGATGAGCTGGAAGAGCAGGAGGACCGTGGAGCCAAGGAGGAGGAAGAGGGCCGCGACACCGATGAGGGAGAGGGAGAGCCAGATGACGCCCTTCATCGCGTCCTTTGCCTGGACGGCGAAGAGGGCTGGCAGGATCGTCGTGCCGACGAAGAGCCAGAAGGTGGCGTCCTCGCGGAGCGTCATGCGGCCTCGTCCTCCTCGGGCGCGGTCTCGCCGAAGCCCGAGCCCTTGGGTTCATGCTTGCGCTCGTGGCGCAGGTCCCACGCCGAGACGTCGCGCGGGCCTTGGCGGCGCGTGCGCATCTCGGCAAGGAGCATCTCGACGGCCTTCTTCGAGCGCGGGGACATGTTGTCCATGATGAGCCCGAGTTCCCTCTCGTCCTCCTTGCCGCCGGCGAGCTCGCGGACGGCCGACGACACGACGTTGGCGTCGGAGTGCGAGCCCTTCGCGCGCTCGTAGTTGTGGGGCGTAACGAACTGGAGGACCGGTGTCAGCAGCGGGTAGAGCAGTTTGTCGACCCAAGTAACGACCTCGATCTCGCCCTTGGCGGGGTGCTCCTGCATCGTTTTCTTGTCGTAGCCCATGAGCTGGTCTTGCGACCAATAGAGCTCGTCGCGCGAGAAGCCCGCGAGCTCGAAGTTCGGGCCCATGGTGAGCGCGCCGGTGGGACAGACCTCGACGCAAAGGCCGCAGAACATGCAGTGCGAGGCGTCGAGGGCGGGGCGGGTCGTGAACCGGGGGTCGGGGTGTTGGCCCATCTGGCTCTCGACCATGTTGAGGCAGTTGTCGGGGCAGATGCGGCAGCAGCGGGCGCACGAGATGCACTTCTCGTCGGAGAGGCCGTGGAGCCACCTCTCCGAAAGCGGCACCTCGAGGCGCTCGTAGGGGTAGAGGACGGTGAAGGGCCGCCCGCCGAACCAACCGAGCGTCTGGACGAACATCCGGGCGGTCGACACGAGGGGCTGGAGGACGCGGGGCAGGAGGTGCATCGAGTAGAGCGCCGCGACGGCGAGGAAGGTGAAGGCGCCCACGACCCACGCGACGACGGTCTCCTGGGACATCGGCCCGAAGGGCGTCTGGACGACTTCGCCCGGGCGGACCTGGTCGACGACGAGGAACCCCGCAACGGCGATGTTGACAAGGGTCGCGGGCAGGAGCCGCTTCCACCCCGTGTTGAGGAGCTGGTCGGTGCGCAGGCGCGGGTAGGCCGAGCGGATCCAGACGAAGACGGCGAACACGAGGTAGGACTTGAGGAGGAAGATGAACACGGGCGGGATGATGTGGGGGGTAAGCAGGGGGAGCTCGCCGAGCTTGTAGTTGGGCATCCCCCAGCCGCCGAGGAAGAGGAGCACGATCATCGCGCAGCCGACGTAGCCGCGCAGGTACCCGCCGAGCCAGAGCATGCCCCAGCGCAGGCCCGAGTACTCGGTGGTCCACCCCTCGACGAGTTCGGACTCGGCTTCCGGCAGGTCGAAGGGGATGCGCTCGAGTTCGATGAGGACCGCGATCGTGAAGAGGATCGCGCCGAGGGGCTGGGCGAAGATGAGCCAGCCGTGGGCGTCCTGCCACGCGACGATGTCGGCGAAGCGGAAGGAGCCCGTGATGAGGATCACGCCGCCGACCGAGAGGAAGAAGGGGACCTCGCCCGCGAGCATCTGCGCGGCCGAGCGCATGCCGCCGATGAGGGAGAACTTGTTGTAGGAGGCCCAGCCGCCGAGGAAGATCGCGTAAGGCGAGAACGCGAAGAGCATGAGGACCCAGAGGAGGTCGAGGTCGATCGAGGCGATCTGCACCTTGGGGCTCATGGGAAGGGCGCCGGCGGCGGCAAAGGCCGAGCCCACGAGGATCACGGGGCAAAGGAAGAAGGCGAACATGTCCGCGCGGGCCGGGTGCGCGTTCTCTTTGGTCATGAGCTTCATGCCGTCCCACACATTCTGCAGGAGGCCGAAGGGGCCGGCGACCATGGGCCCGCGCCGGTCCATGAAGCGCGCGAGGAGCTTGCGCTCGACCCAGATGAACATCAGCACGTTGATCAGCGAGAACATGAGGAGGAGGGTGGCGGCGATCAGGGACACCATGATCTCGCGGTTCTGGACGAAGAGCCAGTCGGCAAGGCCGATGTGGAAAGTCATGTCCCCGGGCGCAAGGACCCGGTCGCGCATCCCGAGCGAGGCGGCGAGGATGTTCCAGAGGTTGTGCGGCAGGTCGCCGACGGCGTAGACGACGTGGTACGAGATGTCGTTGAGCGCGCCGCAGAGCTCGAGGTAGGTCCAGTCGAAGGGGTTTGCAGGCGCCATCAGCGGTCGACCTCCCCGATGCAGACGTCAATCGAGCCCATCACCGCGGGCACGTCCGGGATCTTGTAGCCGAGCAGCATGATCGGCAGGGCGGAGATGTTCACGAAGGCGGGCGAGCGGAACTTCACGCGGTAGGCGTTTTTCCCGCCGGTGCCCATGATGAAGCACATGGACTCGCCGCGGGGGTCTTCGTGGCGCACCCATGCGTAGGTCTTCGGAGCCACGCGGGGCGCCTTGCCGATGAACTCGCCCTCGGGCATCCGGTCGGCGCACTGCTTGACGATCTTGCAGGACTCGCGGATCTCCTCGAGGCGGACGCGGTAGCGCGCGAAGCAGTCCCCTTCGTCGTAGACGGGGACCTCGAAGTCGACCTCGCCGTAGGCCCAGTAGGGCGTGGCCTTGCGGACATCGAAGTCGACGCCGCAGGCGCGGAGCGCGGGGCCCGTGAGCCCGGCGTTCTTCGCCATCGCGCGGTCGATGACGCCGACACCCTTCGTGCGCACGCCAAACATGTCGCTCTCATCGAGCATCTTCTCGTACTCGAAGGTCCGCTCGAGGATCATGTCCATTACGACCTTGGAGCGGCGGAGGAACTTGTCGTCGACGTCTTTGACCTGCCCGCCGATGCGCGGGTAGTTGTACATCATCCGGGCGCCGGTGATGTACTCGAGGAGGTCGAGCACGTACTCGCGCTCGCGGATCGGCCACAGGAACATCGTGAGGTTCCCGATGTCGTGGACGAAGGCGCCGAGCCAAAAGAGGTGCGAGGCGACGCGGTTCATCTCGCAGACCATGACGCGGATCCACTTCGCCCGGTCGGGGACCTCGACGTTCATGAGCTTCTCGACGGCGTGGACGTAGAGGTGCGTCCAGTTCATGTTGGCAACATAGCACAGCCGCTCGGTCATCGGCATGGCCATGATGAACTCCTTGCGCTCGCAGATCTTCTCGACGGAGCGGTGGAGGTAGCCGACCTGGGGGTCCGAGTCGACGATGACCTCGCCGTTGACCTTGATGCGCAGGTCCCAGAGCCCGTGCGTCGAAGGGTGCTGGGGCCCGATGTTGATCCACATCTCCGCCACGGCTACCACCACTCCCCGGCTTGGCGGAACTCGTAGTCCTTGCGCAGCGGGTGGCCGATCCAGTCGTCGGGCAGGAGCACGCGGCGCAGGTCCGGGTGGTCGACGAACTTCACGCCCATGAGGTCGAACTGCTCGCGCTCGAGCCAGTTGGCGCCGCGCCAGGCCAGGGAGGCGGAGGGCATCAGGGGGTCGATCCGGTCGAGGGTCGCGGAGGTCTCGACGGTGATGTGCGACGTGTAGGAGAAGAGGAGGTGCTTGACCTCGATGCGGTCCATGTGGTCGATGGCCACGACAAGGGAGCAGTGGTCGAACCCTTCCTTGTCGCGCAGCCACCTCCAGAGGTCAGGCAGCGCCTTGTGGTCGGTCGCGACATCCACGAAGACGTTGAGTTCCTTCTGGATGCCGGGGTTTAGGGGGTTCATCGCCTTTGCGGCCTTGACCTTCCCCTTGAACGCCTCCTCGATGCGCGCCGCAAGCTCCACACACTCGGGCGCGGGCGGCAGCGTGGAGACGGGGACGGGCGGGGCGCCGGGGGGCAACATCGGCGCCGCCACCCTTCCACCCGCTCCCACCGCGTGCGCGATCTGGCCGATGTGGACACGAGAGCTAGTGCGCGCCGGCCTCGCGCGCAAGCTCTTGGCGGATCCCCGTGCCGAGGAAGTCCGCCCGCTGCATGAGGATCTTTTCCTGGAGCTTGATGAGCCCGAAGAGCATCGCCTCGGGGCGCGGCGGGCAGCCGGGCACGTACACGTCGACGGGGAGGATCTGGTCGGCGCCAAGCACGGTGTTGTACCCTTCGAAGAACGGCCCTCCGGAGATCGCGCAGTTGCCGACGGCAAGGGCCCACTTGGGCTCAGGCATCTGGTCGTAGAGCATCCGCAGGCGCGGCGCGAACTTGCGGGACACCGTCCCGTTGATGAAGAGCACGTCGCACTGGCGGGGCGAGGACCAGAAGAGGATGCCGAGCCGCTCCGCGTCGAAGCGCGAGGCGCCCATCGCGGCCATCTCGATCGCGCAGCAGGCGATCCCGAGGTGGAGGGGCCAGATCGAGGCCGCCTGGCCGACCTTGAGGATCTCGCCCATCGACTTGTCGACGAGCCGCTTCACGAACGTGGAGACAAAGGGGGCTTCGACGAGCTGGCGCTCGATGAGGTTCTGCGTGCGCATGAGGAGCTCTTTCGAGCGCGTGAAGAGGACGCCCTCGCCTTCGGCGGCCCGCGCGAGCGGCTCTAGATCCATATGCGCTCCTCCATGCGAAGGGCGTAGGCGATCGCGACGAGCCAGATGAGGACGAACGCGCCGAAGACGAGCCGCGAATCGAAGGTGACCGTGCGCCAGACGGAGAGGTAGAGGAGGATAAACAGGGCCATCACGTCGGAGACGACGAAGGGGATCGCGAACCGGTAGAACTGGAAGTGGAACTGGAGGGGGGGGTTGCCGAGCGGCTCCTCGCCGCACTCGAAGGGGAGCATTTTGCGCGGGTGGGGGGTGCGGGGCGCGAAGAAACGGGGCATGTAAAGGGAGATGAGGGCGAAGAGAATCCCGAGGAGAGCGAAGATGGCCAGGGGGATGTAGGATTCGGGGGTAACGTCGCCCATAATCAGGGGCCCGCGATGGCCCCGTCGTTATTTAAGGGTTTACGGGAGCCAGATTCGCGGGCCGAAGGGTGGAAACGTAGGCTCAAGAAAGGCGGCGACATGGGGACAAATCCGCGCCCCCGAGCCGCAGAACTGCCAACGCTTTTCTCCACACAACAGGTGGCCGGCGCGTGGCCTCGTACACGCTCTTCGAGTTCGCGGCCGTCGCGGCGATTGGGGCCGCCATGGTGCTCGTGGCATTCCGCAAGCGCGGGTTCGTCTTCTTGGCGGTGCTCGCGATGTTCGCCGTGACGGCGTTCCAGCTCTTCCCGGGCGTGCTCCCCGCGCGCTCGCACGCGTTCCCGGACCTCGCGTGGCAGTACCCGTTCGTCTACGACCCGCTCCAGTGGTACCGGCTCGTCACGCACCTCTTCGTGCACGACGCGCTCGTGGCCGCGCACATCGTGGGGAACGTGTTCACCTTCGTGCTGCTCGGGTGGCCGCTCGAGGAGAAGATCGGCTGGAAGCTCACGGCCGCGGTCTTTTTCCTCACGGGGATAATCGGCGCCGTCCTCTCGTCGTTCTTCGTGCTCGCGACGCAAGACCCTGTGTGGGTGCGAGCGACGGGGTACGGCGCCTCGGGCGCGATCTTCGGGCTCATCGGCTACTTCGCCGTGCGCTACCCGAACGAGCGGGTCCTCGCGCCGCTCGTCGTGATCCTCGCGCGCGTGCCCGTCTGGGTCGCGGCGATCGCGGCGCTCGCGATCCAGGCGGTCGTGCTGATGCAGATCACGACGCCCTTCACGCCCGCGCTCCCGTGGCCGTCCGTGCTCGCGCACATGTCGAGCTTTGTCGTCGGGATGGCGCTCACGAAGGTGCCGTTCCTGCGGGCGGCCGACAACCCGCGCGAGCGCGCGTTCAACATCGACCTCGCGCCGCTGCGCGACCTCGCGGTGAAGCCCGCGGACAAGATGGAGGTCGAGGGGATCATCAAGGAGGACATCCCGGAGGTGGCGCAGGCGAAGCTCGAGGCGTTCGTGAAGAGGGCGAGGTGCCCGAAGTGCCAAGGCGTCCTCGAGCTCAAGGGCAAGAAGCTTGCGAGCGACTGCGGGTGGGTGCTGGAGTTCGGGAAGAGGAAGGAAAAGGGGAACGGCTGACCGCCAAAGAGCAGCGTCGCAGAGGGAATGGACTTGTGGGCCGTGGAATTCCCTCTTGAAAGCGACGAGATGGCGACGCGAGTCCGCATCCTGGCGGCCAAGATCCTGGCGTTTGCGTCAGGGGCCATCGTTGGCGAGTCGATCCTACGGTTGGTCTGGGGATTCATCGTTCTCTCGCGGGTCCGGGAATTTCAATCGAACCTTGTGTTGGTCGGTGCAAACGTATTCGCCCTGGCCGCTGCGGTCCTGCTCGCGCGCGGCCTGCTTGCCTTAGCGCAGGGCACTGGACCATTAGTTTGGACCGACCCGGTAGCCAATGTGCAGGTTCGAATTCCCTCGAAAACCGTGTGGGGTTTGCAGTTTGGCGGATGGATGTTCCTGGCGGCGGGCGGCCTCCAGGCGATCGCCTTGGTGGGGTTGCTTTTGGCCCCGCCGTTGCAGGGCGTGGCGGTCAAGGACATGGCAGGCCTCGTGGCTTGGCCCATACTGGCGATGCTCGGCGCTGCGGTCTTGTTTGGTGCTGGTGCCCTCAGCTATTGGCGTTTTCATCGCGTTGTCAAACGGGCGGTCAAAGGTTCGAAGGAGTACGGTGGGGACGAAATGCTCGGGCTCGCGACGCTCCAGTTGATTTCAGGCCTGCTAATGGCGCTCGCGCTGTTGCCGTCGATGGGACCACTTTTCGCCTTCACAGGCGGCGTTCTCGCCTACGTGATTTACCCGGGTTTCGGGATTGCGTTGGCGGCGACTATCGACAACGAGGCAAAGGGGCTCGTGGCCTTCCATGTCGGTCCCCGCGCGTTAGTCGCCCAGGGCCCCTCCATGGCCGGGCCGTCGGCCGGACCGCCGCCTGGCCTACCGGGCCCTTTGCGGGGCTTCTCGTTGTGTCGGAAGTGTGGCTTTCTGGTGGGGGCGGGCGACATCATTTGCAGGAATTGCGGGGCGAAGTAGACGCGTGCACACGGCACCGCCGTTCGCGAACCTTGATAACCGCGGAACCCCACAAGCGTGGCGTGGAAGCCGCCGAGTTTTCGTCACGCCTGCACTCGTTGGCGGTCGGCCTGATCGAAATCGCCCGCGGGGAACAAGCGGAGGGCTATTGCGCGGGGAACCCCCACCTCGTTCGGCACGGAGCCGAGCTGGCTTGGCTCTCGGCGCTTCAAGGTGTCGAGGGCGCGATGACTCGCAAAGGGCTAATTCCGGATCCGGGCGCCATGAACCTGGCGTCGAAGCATACGTTTCTCGAAAGCGCTGGCCGAGGCGACCTTTCCGAGGCCCTCTTCGTCTTCGAGGACTGGCTGCACGAACGCATGTGGTGGTACGGGGCGCTGCCAGGGCGCGAAGAGGCGGACAACCTATTCGACGAGGTTGAGCGGTTTGTCCGCGAGCTTTCTGCGTAGGCCTGAAGCGAGCCACTCGCCGCCCGCGCGGGAAAGCCTTTAACCGCGCTCCACGATCGATCGGCCGGCCAGCCCCGCGGCTGGCGCGTGGGTGTGGGCATCTGGCAAAGACCGACCGCATCCGCACGGGCATCTACGGCCTCGACTCGATCATCGAGGGGGGCTTCCGCCCACACTCGGCCATCGTGCTGGCCGGCTCCTCGGGCACGGGCAAGACGACCTTCGCGATGCAATTCGTGATCGCCGGGCTCGAGGCGGGCGAGCAGGCGCTCTACATCTCGATGGAGGAGACCCCCGACCAGATCGTGAAGGAATCGAAGCTCATGGGCCTCGACCTCACGCCCTACGTCGACAAGACGCTCTTCTTCGTGCACCTGCGCGGCGAGAACTTCAAGCGGATGATCCGCGAGCAGCTGCCGAAGATGGTGCGCGAGCGCTCGGACGAGGAGGTCGACACGCGCATCGCGATCGACCCGATGACGCCGCTCCTTTGGTCGACCTCGGACCGTCTCGACCAGAGGGAGCTTGTCGGCGAGCTTTTCGGAACCTTGAAGCAGCTTGGCGTCGTGCTTGCCACCGTCGAGGAGCACACGCAACCCGGCGCGGCGCTCGGCCAGGACGTGCTCCTGCCGATCTACCTTGCCGACGGCGTGGTCCACCTCGAGTACTACCCGATCGGCGGCGCGTTCAACCGCACGCTGAAGATCCTCAAGATGCGCGGCACGCAGCACGGCGAGGAGCTCTACCCGTACATGTTCGTGCGCGGCGCGGGCGCCGTTGTCCGCACGAGCCCCGTCGAGGTCGCGAAGGAAGACCAAGCAAGCTGGGACAAGATTTTCGAGCGGGCGATTGCCACGGCGAAGGACAAACACTACCCGCCGGCGCTCCAGCGGCGCATCGAGTCGCTCCGGGGCCAGTGGACGCTGCCCTACTCGCCCGAGGAGACGCTCCATATCCTCTTCGAGTCGTACAAGCGAGGGTGAGGGAAGACCGTGGCGCCCGCCGCTCCGCCGCGCACGGGCCTTGCGTCGAGCGGCGGGCGCGCCGTGAAGTCGCTCGACGCGGCCGACGTGACGCTGCTGAAGCAAGTGCTGCAGCTCGAGCTCGACGCGCTGCGGGCGGACGCCGGCGTCGACGTCGTGTTCCTCATGGGCGCGGACGGGAGGATCTTCGCTTCGTCGATCCCGAGGAAGCTCGCGCAGACGCAGTACCGGCTCATGGAGCGCGTGAAGCAGCAGGTCCCGCACATCGCGGCCTCGCTACGCCGCCAGCACCTGAAGCTCCAGGTGCAGTCTTACGAGGAGGGCGCGGTCGTGATCGCCGAGGCGAGCCAGGGGTCGTTCGTTGCGGCCATCAAGGTCGACCACGGCTCCGTGAAGGGGCTCGACGCCGTGATCCGGCGCACGGAGGTCGCATGCAAGGCCGTCGCGCACCTGCTTGCCGAGCGCGGCTTCTCGGACGAGGAGCTCAAGGGACTGCCCGAAGAGGTCCGCGTGGAGCTCAAGACGCTCTCCTACCGGCTCTTCCGGGAAGCGTACGACACGACGAAGGGGGCGCGCAAGAACCGGGAGGTCGCGGAGTTCATCCGAAAGCGGATCCGGGACAGGCTCGGCGCCGGGCTCGTCGACGAGGCCATGGACCTCGCGTACAACGAGCTTGGCACCACGGAGCGCTTCATGAACGACAAGCTCTGGCAGCGGTTCGTCGAGATCGTGGTCGAGAAGCACGTCCGGCGCTTCTCCGGGGACATCGTGGCCGATGTGTGCAAGCGCACGTGGACGAAAGACATCGGGCGGATGCTTGAGAGCTTCGTGTGAGAGCGCTTGGAAAGGGGGTGACCCGGTCGGTGGGCGGGCAGGGCGGACCCCAGGGGGCAGGCGACCTGGCAAGGCAGCACGGGGGCGGGCCGCCCCTCGACGATGTCAAGCTGAAAAGGCTCATCCAGGAAGCCGTCGACGAGGCGCTTGCGCGCATCGCGAAGGGCGAGGGCGCGACTCCTGAGCTTGCCGCCGAGGTTGAGGCGCGCGCGCGGGAGCGTGTCGCGAGGGACGCGGAGACCGTGGAGGCGCTCCACGGGCGGGTCGCCGAGCTCGAGCGGCGCCTGCGCACGGTCGACGACCGCCACGGGCGCGTGGAGGCGCGCGTCGAGGACCTCTCGCTCCATGTGGGGCAGCGCGAGCCCGTCGAGGTTTCCCGCGTCCCCCCGGAGATCCTCGAGCGCTCGTTCCAGGCCGCGCTCGACGACCTCGTGGGCGAGCTTGCCAAGGTGAAGGGCCGGGACGAGCTCGAGCGCACGCTCGACGAAGCCGTCGCGGACCTGCGCGGCCGCTCGAAGGGGTCCGAGCTCTTCGAGCGACAGGAGGGGCGGATCTTGATCCGCGGGCTCGGCGCGGCCGTCGCGAAGAAGCTCCTGTCGCCGAAGGCGGCCCAGGCCACCTTCGACGAGGTCTTCCGGCACCTGCGCGCCTACGTCCCCGCCTACAAGCCCCGCAGCCTCGCGGCGATCCTCCGGGCCCGCGCATCGGACTTCGCCGTCGAATCGGCGGTCGTTCACCACGACCGCCTCACGACCGCGGAGTCGACGCTGCGCTCGCTCCTCGAGGAGACCCGGCGCATCGAGCGGGAGGCGAAGGCCGCCGACCAGACGGCCGCGGAGGGCGTCTCGAGGTCTTTCATGCAGGCGGTCTCGGAGCGGCGCACGATGGCCGACGAGTTTCAGGGGCGCATCCGCTCTCTCGAAGTGCGGGCAAGCGAGGCGGAGGCGGGGCTCGAGAAGGCCCTTTCAAGGCTCGACTCCGTCGAGCGGTATGCGAGCCGCGTGGAATCCGCGATGATCCGGCGCACGAAGGAAGGGACGTTCAAGGGGGACTTCACGCCCGTGATCGAAGCCGTGCACGAAGCGCTCAAGGACGGAAAGCCGAGGACGATGAAGCAGCTTGCCGCCCTCCCGCAGGCCCTCGAGGCCGGAGTTGTGGAGAGCGTGGTCCGCGAGGGCCTGCGGGAGGGCGCGTTCGAACAGTCGGCCGACGGGAAGGTGCGGCGCGCCAAGTAGAACGGCCGCCGGAGAGGCGGCGACCAGCCGACCGAACCCTTATTAGGGCACTGACGCTCATTTCGGCCAGGGGATGGGGCGCGAAAACTCCACCCCAACGGCTAGCGATGGCTGGGCCCCCGGAGGCGTTCCCCCGTGCTTGACGTCGCGCTCGTCGCCCTGATTTCGGACATGTCCGAGCAGGCGGGCGTCCAGGGGATTATCCAATACTGGGAGCGGGTGGGCGCGCAGCTTGCCAAGCGGATGGGCAAGGAGGCCTACATGGGCTGGCCTTCCTACAATGTCGCGCTGCGCGAGCGGCGCACGGCGTTCTCGATCGACGGCGATGTCACGGCGCTCACGGACCTCGCGATCACCGACGAGGACGGCGACGTGGTCGGCTACATCTATGCGCTGAAAGACTGCGTGTTCACGAACACGACGCTGCGGATCCGCAACACCGTGGGGTCGCTGCCTTCGGCCGACCAGGAGGTCGCGGAGGAGTACTCGACGACGGTGCGCAACACCGCGGTGTGCAACTTCTGCGTGATCCACCAGAAGTTCTGGGAGGAGGCGGCGAAGAACATCACGGTCGCCGACCGCCAGCTCGAAGCGCTGCCGCTTGCCCAGCGGGGCTTCCAGGGGCAGACGAAGATTGCGGAGGCGCCGCTGAAGCGCATCGGGGTGAACCCCGAGTACATCCGGTCGCTGCTTAGGAACTACGCGTGCGTCTACGCGCTCGTTATGAAGGGCTCAAAGGGCGAGGAGACGGGCGACAAGGAGGCCGCGGAGAAGCCGAAGGCGGCCAAGCGCGGAGGGTGAAGGCCTTGGCGGACGGGTCGGGCGGCGAGGAGCCGGCGGACAAGATCGTCGAGAACCCACTTGTCGACGTGGCGGCGTACCTCTTCCTCGAGGACATCGCGGACACGCAGGGCGCGGCGGGGATGAACAATTACCTCATCTCGCTTGCAAACTCGCTTGCGCGTTCGATGCCAGAGGAGGAGTACCCGGACTGGGACTCCTTTGCCCGCTCGCTCGCGTCGGGGAACTCGATCCTCTCGGCCTTCGAGAAGGTCAAGGTCACGGGCGGCCACGCGGCCGTGACGGAAGTGTGCCCGTTCCGTCGCGGGTACCGTGAGTACATTCAAAGGGTCGGGGAGTTTGCCAAGATCCACTACGAGGTCGCGGAGTACTACAACGCGCAGGTCCAGCCCTCGGCGATCGACACGCAGTGCATCATCCACCAGACCTTCAGGCAAGCGGCCTGCTCCCGGATCAAGGTGGGCGGCAAGGCGCTGCGCTTCGCGCACCTCGCGTGCATCAACTACGAGGGCAAGATCAAGCAGCCGCCGGACGCCTGGCTGCCGATCCTCCTCGAGAAGGCGGGGATTTCCATGACGGAGATGAACATGCTCTTGCGGAGCAACAGCGCGATCTGGATCCTCTACCAGGATTCGGGGGCCGCGGCGCCGGCCAAGCCGTAGCGCGCCACGAAGGGCGGGCGGGGCCCGGTGCGGACCCCGTCCTGCGCCCTGCGCCTATTTCCTGCGGCGGTGCCAGGGGACCACGAGCGCGACCGCGAGCGCGGCGGCAAGCAGCCCGGTCACGGAGAGCAGGCCGATGTTGGGATTCTCGACGGCCACCGCGGGCGCCGCCTTCTGGACGACCGTGAACTCATCGACCGCCGTGTTCATCGCGGCGTCGGTGGCCTCGATGCGGATCTTCGTGGTCGTCCCGGCACGCAGGGCCGCGTCGTGCCAGAACGTGCCGTCCGAGGCGGGAGTCATCGCGTGGCACTCGAGGCTCCCCGACGCGCCCTCGACGCACACGCGCACGGAGGTCCCGGGCTCGGTCGTGCCGGCCACCGGGACGCTCGATTGGTAAGTCGTGATGTTCGTCCCCTCTAGGAAGGTCCCCACCGTCCGCACGCCGAGGACCGGCGCCTGGGAGTCGCGTACGAGGGTGAGGGTGAGGCTGTTCGCGTTGCCCGCTTCGTCGCGGGCCTCGAGGCGCAGGGCATTCGCGCCCTCGACCAGGGGCACCTCGACACTGAACGCCCCGTTGGGGGCGAGGGCCACGGCCTCCCCGTCGATCGAGAGGGTCCGCGTGAGCGCATCGGTCACCCTGCCCTCGAGCCTCGCGGTGGCGGTGCGTAGGACCGCGCCGTTCTGGGGCGAGGTCACGCTGATCACCGGCGCGCCCGTATGCGCCCTCACGAGCAAGGCCCGGGAGACCTCGTTGCCCGCGGCGTCGCGGGCGACGAAGTTCAAGGCGTTCGTGCCCTCCAAGAGCGCGAACTCGATGTCGAAGGCCCCGTTCGTCGTCGCGACCGGCTGGTCGTTCAGTCGCAACGTGGCGCCCAACTCGACGGTCCCCGTCACGCGCACCTTGAGCGCGCCGGTGAGCAGGTCCGGCTCGGGCGTGAACACGAGGAGCCATGGGGCGGTCGTGTCCGGCACGGTGAGCTCGAACGTCCGCTCGAAGGCGTTGCCTGCGGCGTCGAGAACGTGGAGGTGGACGGCGTAGGTCCCGGGCGCGCGGAAGGTGAATCCCGTGGCCGTGCCCTCAAGCTCGACCCACTGCCCGGCGGCGCTGAAGGTCCACAAGTCGCGGCGGGTTGCGGCAAAGCCCGGGTCGTTGTCGGCGATGCCCGCCGAGCTGAACGAGACCTCCTGGTCCACCGCCGCGGTCGCGGGGACGGAAGCCTGCCCGGTGGGGGCGGTCACGTCGAGGACGACCACGTCGAGCGAGGCGACGGCAAAGAGCCCGGCCGCGTCCGCGACGCGCAGCGTGACGGTGTACGTGCCGGGCGTCTCCCACGTGAAGGTGGCGGTCTCGCCGGTCTGCGTGGAGCCTCCCGTGGGCCCTTCGAAGGTCCACGTCCAGGATACCACGCCCACGTTGTCGGTCGCCCCCCTCCCGTCGAAGGCGGCGGGCTGGTCCTCGACCACCGACGAGGGCGGCGAAACGAGGGCGACAGGCGGTGTGGCGTCGAGGATGACCACCGTGAAGGTCTCCAAGCGGAAGTTGCCTGCCGCGTCCGTGACGCGCAGGGCGACCTCAAAGGAGCCCGGGGTGGCGAAGAGGTGCTCGGCCACCCTGCCCGCAAGCGACACGGCGGCGCCGTCGACGAAGGTCCATCGGAAAGACCCCGTGGCGGAGAAGGCCGGGTCGTTGTCCGAGGAGCCGCTCGCGTCAAAGCGGACGCGCGTGTCCTCGCTGTAGGTCTGGGGGTCGCCGCCCGAGAAGGCGGCGATCGGCGCGGTCACGTCGAGGACGGTCACGAGCACCTCGTCGGTGTCGAGGTTGCCGCCGGAATCGACGACGAGCAGCATCACGGCGAAGAGGCCCGGACTCGCGAAGGTGTACGTGACGGACGCGCCGGAAAGCCGCAGGCTCATCGGCCCGTCGCGGAAGATCCACAGGAAGGCCGTCCCCGAGGGGAAGCCCTCGCCGTTGTCCGTCGAGGCGGCGGCGTCGAAGGTCACGAGGGTGTCTTCATCCGCGCGCAGGTCGGCGCCGGCGTCCGCGATCGGAGCCGTCGTGTCCATCACGACGACGGAGTACGTGCGCGAGGCGGCGTTGCCCGCCGCGTCGTAGACGGTGAGGGTCACCTCGAAGGTGCCGGGGGAGGTCCACATGTAGCTCGAGGTGCTGCCGTAGAGCGTGGCCGAAAAGGCGCGGTCCCCGATCGTCCACGTCCAGTTCACGACCCCGACGTTGTCGGTGGACGCCCCGCCATAGAGCGCGACCTCGGTGTCCTCGTTGACGTGGCTCGCAAGCTGGAACTCCGCGAAGGGCGGCGTCACATCGAGGACGGTCACGCGGAGCGTGTCGGACCCCGCGTTGCCGTAGGCATCCGTGACGGTGAGCCTCACCCAATACGTCCCGGGCGTGCGGAAGGTGTACGTCGTTACGGTCCCGGCAAGGGAGAGCGCGCCGCCGTCCTCAAAGGTCCACCTGAATGAGGCGCCCGTGGGGAACTCCGGGTCGTTGTCGCCCGTTGCGGTGCCGTCGAACGTGACGAGGGCATCCTCCGAGACCGTCTGGTCGGGGCCGGCCCTGACAGCGGGGGCGGTCGTGTCGAGGACGAGGATCGCGAGGGTCGCCTCGCCCGCGTTGCCGGCCGCGTCGCGCGCGGTGAGCCGCACGGCGTACGTGCCTGGCGTGCTCCATGCGTGCGTCACGGACTCGCCCGAGAGCGTCACATCGCCGCCGGCGTCCTCGAGCGTCCATTCCCACTCGACGACGCCCACGTTGTCAAAGGAAGCCGAGCCGTCGAGCGTGAGGGCGTCGTTGCCGGTGGAGGCGGGGAGGTCGAAGGAGGCCGTGGGCGGCGTGATGTCGAGGACCTCGACGGTGAGGGTCTTCGAGTCCGTGTTGCCCGCCTCATCGGCGACGGTGAGCGTGACGGCGTAGGTCCCGGGGGTCGCCCACGCGTAGGACACGACCGCGCCCGAGAGGGAGGCCGTTTGGCCCGCGTCTTCGACGAGCCACTGCCACTCGACGACGCCCACGTTGTCGGTTGAGCCCGAGCCGTCGAGCGTCTGCAGGGCGTCCTCGTCGAAGGGCGAGGCGAGGTCGAAGGCCGCAACGGGCGGGGTGGCCTCGAGGGCTTCGACCCAGGCGGTCTCGGAGGCCGAGAGGCCGGCCGCGTCGGTCACCGTGAGGGTGACGGCGTACGTGCCCGGCGTTGTCCAGGTGTACGTGACCGTGGCGCCCGAAAGGTCGACGGCAAACCCGTCGTCCGCGACGACCCAGGCGTAGTCAACGACCGCGACATTGTCGAAGGAGGAGGTCCCGTCAAGCGTCTGCTCGTACCCGACCCGGAACCGGGCGGCGACTGAGGGTAGGGCGGTCGGGGGCGTCACGTCGAACACGGTGACGCTGTGGGAGCGCGTGCCGGTGTTGCCCGCCGCGTCGCCGACCGCGAGGGTTACCGTGAATGTGCCCGGCTGTTCGAACACATACGACGCGACGTCCCCCGAGAGGTAGTCGGAGACGCCCGCGCCCTCGATCAGCCACTCCCACGAGACCACGCCGACGTTGTCGTCCGAGGCGCGCCCGTCGAGCGCCTGGAGGGTGTCCTCGTCGAAGGAGGCCGAGAGCGTGAAGGCGGCCGTAGGCGGCGTGACGTCGAGCACGACGGCAGTCTGCGTGAGCGTGCCGACGTTGCCCGCGGCGTCCACGACCTTGAGCGTGACCTCGTAGGCGCGCGGCTGGTACCAGGTGTAGAGGACAGTGGCGCTGCTGAAAGTGAAAGTGCCGCCCCAGTCCTCGACATACCACGTGTACGAGACGATGCCTTGGTTGTCCGTGGAGGCCGTCCCGTCGAGCGTTTGCTCGGTGTCCTCGTCGAAGGCCGATGGGAGGGAGAAGGACGCCAGCGGAGCCGTGAGGTCGACCACGTCTGCCATGGCCGTGGCCTCGTCGGTGTTCCCGGCGAAATCCGTGACCGTGAGCGTGACGGCAAAGGTGCCAAGGGCTGTCCATTCGTAGGTGGCGGTCTCGCCGGAGAGCGTCACGGTAAACCCGTCGTCCTCTACGGTCCACGCCCAGTCCGCGATGCCGAAGTTGTCGGTCGAGCCTGACCCGTCGAGGAGCTCCGAACGGCCCTGGCCGATGGCGGCGGGCAGGTCGATGATGGCGCTCGGGGGCTCGGACGCAAGCACCGTGATGGAGCCGGAGGCCGAGCCCGTCAGCCCTGCGCCGTCGGTGACGGTGAGGGTGACCGCAAAGGTGCCCGCCGCGTTCCAGGTGAAGGTGATCGACTCGCCGGAGAGCGTCTCGGTCGAGCCTGCGTCCTCGACCGTCCAGGCGAAGTCCGCGATCCCGACGTTGTCGTAGGACGACGTTCCGTCGATGGCCTGCATCACCGTGGCCTCGGTGCCCTGCGCGAGGTCAAAGGAGGCGGTGGGCGGCGTGACGTCGAGGACTGTGACGAACACGTAGGCCCACCCCACGTTGCCCGCGGCGTCCGCCGCATACAGGGTCACCATGTAGTAGCCAGGCGTTTCCCACGTGTAGTCGACCGTGTCCCCGGTGCGCGCGCCCGTGAAGCCCGCGTCTTCGAATTCCCAATCGTAGGAGACGATGCCGACGTTGTCGGTGGACTCGGAGCCGTCGAAGGCCTGCAGGGTGTCTTCGTCGACGGTGCGGTCGCCGCTCGAGATGACTGTGTCGGGGGGCGTGACGTCAAGGACGGTGACGGTGACCGCCGCGGAGACGTTCGACGTGCCGTCGTCGACCCACAGGGTGACCGTGTACTCGCCCGGCTCGCCGAAGGTGTAGTCGGCCGACTGGCCGTCGACGATGGAGCCGTCGGGGAACTCCCAGGAAAAGGCGAGGTCGTCGCCCTCCTCGTCGTAGGCGTCACCGTAGAAGTAGGCCGTCTCGTCCTCGTTGACGGTGCGGTCTCCGCCGGGGTCGGGAACCGGCGGCTCGCCGCTTGCGCCCGCGGTGCCCGCGAGGACCGCCGCAACCGCGGAAACGACAAGGAGTGCGGTCAACGCGCAGAGCTTCTTGGGTGGGAGTGTGGCAAGTGGCATGGCAACGCCTCTTTTGCCTTCACGGGGGCGGGCGCGGGCATATACCTCAGGTGGGGTCGCCGGGGCGAGGTTTGGCGGGTAAATACTGGCGACACGCGGGCCCCCGGGGCCTTCTTTAGAAGGCGAACGTCGCAGGGAGCGGCCACAACCGCTTGGCAAGACGGCGCGAGAAACGAATATGTACGCCCTTGAACGGCCTCGAAGGGTGGGCCACGTAAGAGCGGGGCTCTTATCGCCCTTTTGTCGCAAGATAAGACTGGTGACCCCTGCGGCGCAAACGGCATGGGTCCGACGGCCCCTCGAGGCGGCATTTGGGCTCGCGATCGCCTTCGTTTTCCTTGCAGCGGTCGTGCTCTTCGCGCGTGTTCTCTTCACCGACGTCGCGCCCTTCGACGGCCGGCTGCTCGAGGCGGGCGTCACTGTGCTGGTCTTCGTGTTCTGGATCGTCCTCGGCCTCGGGATTGCCGCGATTGTGATGTGGGCGATCTTCACGGCCGTGGCGCCGGCGCTCGTTCACCAGTTCGGAAAAGGCCCGGCCGAGTGGAGTTCCTTTGCGGCCGTAAGCGAGTTGAAGCGGCGCTACGCGCGCGGCGAGATGACGAGGGAGGACTACCTCCTGAGGCTCGAGGACATTGAAAGGCGGGAGGCTCCGCCGCCGCCGGTGGCGAGGTAGAGCCCGCGCGAGCCCGCCGAGCGACTGTCGGGGCCGCCTGTCAAGCCCTTTCGCTTTGGGGCCCGCTTGGAGTTTCGAGCACCGCGGCGAGGACCCGCGCGGCGGTCAGCGCGTCGGCCATCGCGCGGTGGGGGCGGGGGTTCACGACGCCGAAAAACAGGGCGGCCTCCTTGAGGCTCGGCCACTTGAGGCTCCCGTCGGCTCGGCGGCCTAACTGTCCTGCAGCCCCCATGACCTCCGCGGCTTTCAGCATCACGTCGACCCAAGGCAGCGGGGTGGTCCAACCGAGCGGGGGCCGCGCGAGCATGGGCTTGTCGAAGTGCACGCCGAAGGCCGCGACGGCCGTGGGGCGCTCCTCGAGCGCAGCCTGGCCAAGGCGGGAAGCCGCCTCAGGGGGGGCAAGCCCTTGCGCGCGGATCTCGACGCGGGTGATTCCGTTGATGGAAAGTGCCTCGTCGGCCTCGGGCCCGAGGTACGCCTCGCCGGGGTTGACCAGGAACGACACAACTTCGCGGACGCGGGTGAGGTGGCGGCCCTCAAGGTCGATCGCCGCTGCCCCGACCTCCACGACGGCGGCATGCCGTTGGTCGAGGAGGCCCGTGGTCTCGGTGTCAAGGACGAGGATCGGGGAGGACGCGGCAGGCCCCACGGAGGCTCACCCCTCCTCGGGCGCCTTGCGCTTGCGCTTGCGAAACGAGAGCCTCGCCGTGAGTACTTTTTCGGTCGAGAACATCCGGGCGGCAAGGAAAAGGACAACGGCCACGAAGACGAGTTGCCAGACGAGCCCCAGGTACAAGACGCCGTAGTCGTGCGTGTAAAGGGCCTTGCCGGCGAGCGACGGGTACGAGAAGGGGACCGCGTAGATCACCGCCTGGACCGCGGGGGGCAGGATCTCGACCGGGGTGAACATGAGGACGATGGAGGGGAGGAACACGGGGAGGTAGACGACGCTCATGAGCGACTGGGCGCCGTAGATGTCCTTGGCGTAGGAAGCCACGAGGACGGCGAGGGCAAGTGAGGCGACGAAAGCGAGGAGGAGCGTGACGAGGAGGAGGGCGTACCCCTGCGCCTCGGGGACGAGCCCCGCGGCGGCGGCGTCGGTGGTCTGCAGGGAGCTCGTAATGCTCCCCGCGTAGGAGCTGAACCCGATGAGGGCGGCGAGCGTGCCGACGATGGAAACGGCGAACACGCCGAGGAGCTTGCCCGCGAGGATGTTCTCGCGGCGCGTGGGGAGGGTGAGCAGGACCTCGAGGGTCTTCTGCTCCTTCTCGGCGGCCACCGAGGTGGCGGCAAGTTGGGCGGACATCACGATCATGATCGAGACGACGAGGGGGAGCATGAGCGAAGCGCCGAGGACCGTGTTGATGACGATCTCGGGGGCGACGTCGCGGACGGTGCCGTGGATGATGGAGTGGGTCTGCGCGCGCGCCGGGTAGAGGGCTTCTGCGGCCGTAGCGTTCGGGAGCCCTGCGGCGGCGCGCTGTGCCGCCACGGCCTGGTTGAAGGCCGCCACGACGGCCTCGACGCGCGCGGAGCCCGCGCCCTCGGTGGGCCCGAAGTTCTTGAGCACCTGGTAGATCGAAATCGTCGCGCGGTGGCCCGCGGCGACCTCCTCGGTGAAGTTTGCCGGCAGGACGACGAGGGTGTCGAGGTCGCGCTCCACCGTCCAGTTCACGGCGGCGGAAGCTGAAGTCACCGTGGCGTTCTGGACGGAGACGTTTGTCGAGACGAGCATGAGGTAGAAGGCGTCGCCAAGGGTGCCGTTCCCGTCGGCGCCGTCCAGCGAGAGGAAGGCGACCTCCATTTCAGCAAGCTGCCGGACGGCCGCTTGCTCGCTCACGCTGATCGCAGAGCCCATGAGCGGGAAGAGGACGAGGGGGATGAGGAGCGTGCCGACGAGCACCGTGGGGTCGCGGAAGATCACGCGCAGCTCTTTCTTGAAGAGCACCACGATGTGGCTAGCCATGGTGGGCCATCCTGAGGAACACGTCCTCCAGATTCTCCGCGCCGTACTGCCGTTTGAGGTCGGCGGGGGTCCCTTCGCCGAGGATCTTGCCCTTGTCGATGAACCCGACGCGGTCGCACAGGAACTCGATCTCGAGCATGTTGTGGCTGCAGACGATCGCCGTGCCGCCCTCGTCCTTGACCATGGAGCGAATTGTGCGTCGCACGTGGTGCGCGTTGATGACGTCGAGGGCGGAGGTCGGCTCGTCGAGGATCGCAAGCCGGGGCCGCGTCATGAGCGTGCGGGCAAGAAGGAGGCGGCGCTTCATGCCGCCGGAGTACCCGGAGACCTTGTCGTCGACGCGCTCCCCGAGGTCCGCGACCTTGAGGGCGCGCTCGAGGAAGGCGGCGCGGTCGCCCTCGTAGAAGCTCGCGCAAAACTCGAGGTACTCGCGGCCCGAGAGCCGCTCGTAGGCCCCGGCGTCCTCCGGAAGGTAGGCGATGATGCGGCGCACGTCCATCGCGTCATTCACGACATCGTGGCCGAAGACGAGGGCCTGGCCTTCGGTCGGCTTGAGGAGGGTGGCGAGGATGCGGATCGTCGTGCTCTTGCCGGCGCCGTTCGGCCCGATGAGGCCGTAGATCTCGCCCGGCGGGATCGTGAGCGTGACGCCGTCGACGGCGCGGCGCCCGCCCTTGTAGACCTTGACGAGGCGGTCGAGGGCGACGGCAGCCTCGGGCATCGGGTCGGGCATTCGGCGGGGGGATAAAGGCGTTCGGGGGCGGTGGACGGGGAGTGGCGGGGAGGTCGGGCGCGCGCAGGGGTGAATCCCGCCCGACGAGGGCAACGCGCAACGATGGAGCCATTTTCAAGCGGAGTTCAAAGGGTAAGCCCCAAAGGGCTGAATAGGGCCGGGCGCATTAGTGCTGGCTGTGCGCGGTTCCCAAGAGCCCGTCGGTCTTGAGGGTAGGGCCGTGCGCGGCGGGGCCATGCCTGTCGGAGCGCTCCGCGAAAAAGCCGGGGCGTTGCCTGTTCACACGGGCGATTCAGGCCGCGACCAGCTCCGACGGCCGCCCCCCCTGCCGCCAGCCCCTACGCGGCGCGAGCTCATCCTCCGGGTGGTCTCGGAAACGTACGGAATCACCTACGTGAAGAATTCTTCGGCGGACAGGCCTCACAAACGGCGTCGGGGCCTACCACATTTCCGCCCTGCTGAGAGAAGGCCGCTTGTGGAAGGCGACCTATGAGGGCCGCCCCCACTTTTTCACGAGCCGTGGGCAGGTCGAGGGGACGATGCTCCTGACCAAGGCCGAGAGGATCGCCCTCACCCTCCCGAGCGACCATGCGGTGACGGTAAAGGGGGCGAGCGCAAGGCTCCGGATGCCCCCAAGCACGGTGCGGCGGCATCTCGCGCTTCTCCAAGCGGAGGGGCTCCTGGGTGAAACGAAGGTGGGCCGCTCGAAAAGGTACTGGATCAAGGATCCGGGAACGGCGAAACGTATCTTCAAGGCAAAGCTGACCCCCGCGCGAAAACGCTAATGGGCGCGCCCGCGGATCGCGTTCGTGCGCCGACCTGAACTTTCCATTCGCTCCACAGCGTCCATATAGGGCTTGGCTCTATGGTGTTTCACTTTCCTTCCGCCCGCACCCCCGTGGGCGAGAGATGTTGATGGGGGTGCAGTCGGGAATGGGGGTCGACTGATGCGCATGGATGGTAGACTTGGGCGAGCGCGCGTATGGTTGAACGCTGTACCCCGGTGGCAGAAGGCCGGCTTCGCGGTCCTCGCCGTGGGGATCTTGTTTGGCGCGCTGGTCGCGCAGGTCGACCAGGACCGACGGCTCGCGGGCACGAACCCGGGGCTCGACCCGCGGGTCGTGACCATCGACCTCGATTTCCTTGCGGCGGACGGAAGCGGAGCGGGCGGGTTCTACTCGCTTGGACCGCTGGGCCAGGTCGAGGTCGGGCGCGACCCATCGAAGCGTTTCATCGCCTACACAAGCGGGTTCAACTCGGTCGCGCTCGTGCCGGCGGGCACTTCCTACAGCGGCCTCGACTGGTGGAAGGGCGAGGCGGGCTCTCGACCGGCAACGGCCGACGGCGTCCACGCCCGCTTCGAGCACCTGTTCCCCTCGACGGCGGCCGACATCGTCGCCGGGATCGACGGCGTCGAGTTCACCTTGGAAATACGCTCTCGCCCCCTCGTCGGCGTCGGGGCGCTGTCCTACGACTTCTGGTTGGATGCCTCGCCGGGGCTCTTCCCCGCGCAGGCTGGCCGCCCGCTCCTCGCGAACAGCGCGGGCGTGGCGACCGTCCGGGGGTCGATCCCCATCGTGGACGGCGCCGGGCGCACGGTTTTCGTCCTGACTCCCGCGACCGCCTTCGTCGAGTTCAAGGCAGCCTCCAGTCCGGCCCTCGGCCGCTCGGTGTCCGCCTACGAAGCCGCGTTCCCGGCGCACGAGCAGGGTGAGCGCCAGTCTGTCTCCCTTGAATACCGCCTCGAGCGCGTGGGCAGCCGCACGAAGGTCTCTGTCGTCTTGCCCGCGGACCTCTTCCTCGACCCCGCGATCGAGTGGCCCGTGCGCGTCGACCCCGGCATCACGAACCCGATCGCGAACTCGTCGTACTTCGCCGACGAGACGATCCTCATGGACTCCGACCTCGTCGTGACCTCTACCGGCGCCGCGCAGTTCTCCAACGTGACCCTAGTCATGAATAGGACGGCCTCGCCGAACTACAACATCTCCGTATCTCAGGGCGGCCGGATGACGCTCCTTTCGTCGACGGTCAAGTCGAACGACTCCGCCCTTCCTTACAAGTTCACCGTAAACGGGTCGTTCACAGCGCAGGACACGCTCATCCAGCACGCCAACGACGGCCTCCAGTTGTTTGGCAACTCCTCGACGCTCTCGAACGTCACGCTCCAAAACGGGACGGGCCGAGGGCTTGTCCTCCAAGGCGGAAACGCATCGATGGCACGCGTCAACATCCCCTCCGCCGTTTCGACCGGGTTCTACGCGCAGGCCGCCAACGTGGAGGCCCAGTTCCTCAACGTGACGGCGGCCGGCGGGGAAGGCCTTTACCTAAACCGGACCACGGGCAACGTGACCTGGTCCCATGTGCTCAACGCGACCTTAAACGGCGCAATGGTCGTCAACGCGTCCCGCGTGAACATCACAAACAGCGAGTTCGCCGGGTCAGGCAGGAACGGCATTCTTGTGATCGGGGGCTCCCCGTCCATCGAGAACTCAACCATCACGTCGAACAACTGGTCGGGCGCCGCGCTCTTCGATGACCACTCCGCGTACCTCTACGGGAACCTGGTCGCCGGCAACAACTGGTCGGGCATCGAGACGCGCCTGAACTCGACGGCCGACCTCTACGCAAACTCGATCGAAGGCAACGCGAAAGCCGGCGTCCGCGTCGTCGCATCAGACCCCAACATCGAGAGGAACACGATCCGCGGAAGCGAGATCGGTGTCTGGCTGGAGGGCGCCCACAATCCGGGAGCAAAACCGGGTGCGACTGAGGGCACCGAGGATGGGTACTCCTACCTGATGGCCGCGTCCAGCGAGTTGGCGGACGGCGCAAGGGTCATCCTCGTGGCAGGCGTTTCGATCGCCCACCAAGGCCCTTCGACACAGGCGGACGTGCCGCCTGGAACCATCCAGTTCTCGCTTCTGGTGACCAACACGGACAACGCGCCGCCTCCGGTCCCCATCGACCTCTCGATCGATGACGACGAGTCGAACTGGGCATCGCTCGATACGACAAGCGTTCTCCTCGCAGGCGGCCAGAGCCAGACCGTGACCCTCACGATCCAAGTCCCTTCCGACGCGCAGGCGGGGACGACCTACAGCGTCTTGGTGTGGGCGAATGAATCCGTCCCGCCCTTTCCGCAGGCTTCGGTGTGGGCGTACGTTGACCTTCAATCCGCGACGGCGCTCCAGGTGACAAACATCCAGACGGGAAACCAGACGACTGTCGGGCTCAGCGCCATTTTGACCTCCGGCGGCGCGCCTCTCGGCGGCAAGACGGTGGCCTTCAAGCTCGACGGGAACTGGATCGGGGAGGCCGCGACGGACCAGGGCGGCCTTGCGCTCCTTCAGTACACCGTCTCGCAGCCGCCGCTCAGTCAAGTCCTGCTGGTGTACTTCAATGGCACGCAGTACTACGAGGCCTCCTCGGGCTCGGGGTACGTGAACATCACGTGGACGGCGACCTACCTCGAGGTCGGAAACACCACGGGCCGGTGGGGCGACACGACGGAGCTTCGCGCGCGCCTCGTGGCTTCGCCAGGCGGCGGGTTCGTGATGGCCCGCAAGGTCTACTTCTCCGTGAACGGCACCCTCGTCGGGACCGCCTACACGGACCGGCTGGGCAACGCGAGCCTGTTCTTCAACGATACGGTCGAGCCCTCGACGGTCGCGTGGAACGCGTCGTTCGACGGCGACCCGTACGCGGGGGACTCCTCCAACGCCTCGAACTTCACGAGCTACAAGGACCTCACGCAGTTCGAGGGGCCTTCCTTCACGATACGCCAGGGGGAGACCGCGAATCACGCGCTGCGGCTCACCGACGACGAAGGCTACTGGCTCGCGTCCCGCACCGTCCACGTCAAGCGCGGCTCGACCTCGCTCGCCGATGTGACGACCGATGCCAGCGGGTACGCCACGTACGCGGACACGGGCGCCCAGAGCCTTACCGAAGGCGGCTACTCGATGACCTATGTGTTCGATGGGGACGACCACTACTACACGGTGACGCACTACCTGACGCTCACGGTGCGCAAGTGGGTGAGCCACTTCAACGCGACCGACCAGTCGGAATACTACGGCGACGGCGGGGTGCTGCGAGCGCAGATGCTCGACGAAGACAACGGCTCACTCGCGAACAAGAGCGTCAGTGTCTACCTCGGCGTGACCTTGCTTGGGACAGTCACCACCAACGAGACGGGGTGGGCTTCGTACACGGACACGGCGGTGCGCGCCGCCAGGAACTACCTGCTGCGGTTCACATTCGCGGGGGACACGCGCAACGCGGGCGTGAGCGTGACGCGGAACCTCACGGTGGTCCGTGAGGTCACGCAGTTCGCGGTCGTGGTCGATGCGCGGATCGGCACGGCGGACGTCCTCGTGGTCGTCCTGCGCCTCACGGACGATGACGGCGTGGGGATCTCCAAGCGCGTGAACGTCACGCTGCTCGGGGGGCTTTACGCCAACGGCACGACGAACGAGACGGGGTACCTCAACGTGACGTTCGACGCGCGCGGGCTCATCCCCGAGCGCTACACGCTCTGGTACTGGTTCGACGGCGACGCGAACTACACGGCAGCCCAGGCCTACACGCGGGTCGTCGTCGAGTACGACGCGGACCTCTACGCGAACATCATCGAGCAGAACGCCGAGGGCGTAAAAGCCAATAACTCGTCGAGCAAACTCGTGGGGAACCGCATCGCCCAGAATGGCGACAACGTCGTGGTCACGAACGGCTCGCTGATGGTCTACAACTCCTCGGTCGGCCTCTCCGCGGTGTCCGACTACAAGATCGGCCCCGGAGGGTCGGTCTTCTCCACGAACACCACGTTCAACCGCGGCAAGGTGGCGTTCGAGGAGGGCGCGGTCCTCCTCCACGTGCGCTGGCTCCTGAACGTCCGGGTCCTCAACCCGGTCTCGGGCGCGGCCGCGTCAGGGGTCGTCGTCACGCTCCGAAATGCCTCCGGCGACATCGTCCTCAACAAGACCACCAACGCGACCGGATGGTTTGGCGAGGAGGCCGTCACGGAGTACACGCAGGGCGAGGCCGGCAAGTCGATGCGCACGGCGCACGCGCTGAGCATTGGAGCGT
>Ga0209342_10000362_pt1 | contig 51260 bp, 45 predicted proteins | sample RifCSP16_2_FD_184023 | JGI IMG/M metagenome (GOLD analysis project Ga0209342, IMG submission 184023) | Soil microbial communities from Rifle, Colorado - Rifle CSP2_sed 16_2 (SPAdes) (version 2) | ecosystem: Environmental > Terrestrial > Deep subsurface > Rock core/Sediment | place: Rifle... | reverse complement strand
CAGCGTGAACGGCAACGCTGCGGCGCTTGCCGCGGGGGCGCTTTCCGCCCTCCAGGCCTCCGTGAACGGGAAGCGGATGGGCAGGGCGCCGCTCACCCTCGAAGCCAACGTCTTCCACGCGGGCGACGCGCGCGTGCGCCGGATCGTCGAGGTGCTCGAAGAAGCCGGCGGCGAAGGCGTCCTCGGGCGCGAGCGGGGCGCGCGGATCCCCGGGCTCGCGAGCCACCGCGCGCTCTGCGCCAAGGAGGGGATCTTCAAGGCCGACGCCGTGCTCGTGCCCCTTGAGGACGGCGACCGCGCCGAGGCCCTCAAAGCCATGGGCAAGGTGGTCCTTGCCGTGGACCTCAACCCGCTCTCGCGAACGGCCGTGGCGGCCCACATCACGGTCGTCGACAACCTCGTGCGGGCCCTGCCGCAGATGGCGGAGCTTGCAAGGCGCTTCGACCGGATGCCGCACAAAGGCCCCAAGGCGCTTGCCAAGGCTTTCGACAACACGGCGAACCTCGCGGCCGTGAAGCGCCGGATCGCGGCGAACTTGGGCGCGCAGGAGGGATGAGGAGCCCCTATGCGCGGACGCATCGCGCTCCTGGCTTCGCTTGCCGCGGCCTCTGCGCTCGTCGCGGGCTGCTCGGGGCCCGCGCCCTCCTCGCCGGTCGCCGCCATCCCCAAGCTCGTCGTGGATGTCGCGGACAACGTCACGACGATCACGATCACGTCCGTGAACGCGGACGTGCGCTATGGGAACATCACCGTGACCCTGGGCAACGAGAACCTCACGGGGCCCCTCGTGTTCCGCGAGGTGAAAGGCTACGCGCTCGTCGCCCACACGAACCTCACGTTCTTCACGATCAACGCGACGGCCGACGAGACGACGAACGTGTACTACTACAACGCGACCTGGAACATCGTTGAGGCCGCACCGAGCGGCTCGTCCGGGGAGCGGGCTTACCAAATCTATATTCGGGAGACGGCGGATGGGTCGATCCAGACAGAATCGGTCCCCTACAGGCATGTGCTTGCCGAGGGGGCCCGGTAAGTCCCCCGGGGTGAGGGGCGCTGGTCAAGCCCAACCTTCCGCTGTCCCGCCGGATTCCGAGGACCTTCCTCGTCGTGGTAATCCTCTTTGGCGTGTGGGGCGCGCTCCTCGGCCTTGCGATCGTAAGCCCGGGGCTCCTCAACACGCTCTTCTTCCTCGCGCAGTGGATCGCGAGCTGGATCATGGTGATCGTCGTCGCGATCGTGGGCGCGCTCCTGCTCGGGATGTTCATCTCGCACCGGCTCATCACGCACGGGGGCTTCACGCCCTTCGAGGAGGAGATGATGCGGATGCGCAAGGACGTGCAGCAGCAGCTTGCCCACACGCAGAAGATGCGCGACGAGGTATCGCTCATGCGCCTCGAGGTCGCGCGCCTCAAGCGGGCGAGCCCGGGGGCCGGCGAGAGGGCGCAGGACGCACCCGAGGGCACGGCCGCGCAGCGCCGCCTCAGCCAGGCGGCGCTCGCCGTGGGGCCCCTAGGCGCGGGGGACGAAGGGCCGCAGGGCCTCGAGGAGTTCGGACGGTGAGGCGTCGCTCTTCACGGCCTTGCGGTCGAAGTGCGTCGGCGCGGCGGCAAAGCCCGCGGACTTGAGCGCCTCGACCGCTCGCGCCGTCGAGGGCGGCGAGCCGCGCAGTCGCCTTGCCACCTCGTCGAGCTTGTAGTGGAAAGGCGGGAGGGCGGATTCGCCGGGCGCGACCGCGAGGAAGTGCGCAAGCGCTCGGTTGTCCGCGATCCATTCGGGGGGTTTCACGCGCGCGAGCAGGGCGGCGTCGTGGAGGTCGCCAAGCCAAAGGGGCCCCGCGATCGGCCCAGGCCCCTCAAGCACGTTCCCTTCCTCCTGGAGCCGCCCGAAGGGGATGCTCTGCGGGGCCTTGAGGCCCGCTTTGTCAAGCTTGAGGAAACCGAGGCTGCGGGCGGACAGGTCCGCAAAGCGGCGTCCTTTGAGGACGCGGTAAATCAGGCGGATGTAGTGGTCGGTGGAAAGCGTGGCGACGGGCTCGACCGCGCGCTCGGCCGCGCCGGCCCTGCGCGCGGCCGCGCCAAGCAGGATGCGAGCGGCGGTCTCCTTCATCCACTCGTTGCGCAAGGGGGCGGCCCCGTAACGGCGGATGCACGCGCCGGGGAAGACGCCGCAGAGGGCCGCCACGTCCGTGGCGGTCACCGCCACATAGCCGGGGCGCGACGCGCGCGAGGCCGCCGCCGTGAGGAACCGCGCGGGGCTGCCGTAGGGGTCGATGTCGATGAATTCGAAGCGCGTGCTCGAGTCGGCCAGCGCTTCGTCGAGCGACCGGGACGTGACCTTGACGTTCTCGAGCCCGAGGCGCAGGGCCTGGCTGCGGGCAAGGTCCGCGGCCTTTTCGTCCCCGTCGTTTAGCACGACCTCGCGGACGTGCTCGACCTCGCGCGCGACGCGAAGGCCCCGCACGCCGCTCCCGCACAGGCCGTCGAGGACGCGCCACCCGCCGTCCGGGGGCTCGAGGGTCCGAAGGACGGCAACCGTGAGGTCGCGCGAGGTCCTCGCCGCGGGGTTGTAGAAAACCATCCGGCCGCCCGCGCGCTGCGGGCCCTTCTTGAGGTCGAGCCGCGCGTCCTCCGGCAGCTCGAGCTCAACGAGCCCCTCCTTCACGTGGCGCTGGGCCATGGGAAAGGCCTCCGGCGTCGGGCCCCGGCCTGCGCCTCAACCGCCCTCTTCCTTGAGGAGCTTGATGATCTTGAAGGGCAACAGGTTGCGGTTGATCGGCGTCACTTCGAGGATGCGGACGTCGTCGCGCCTGCGGATGTCCTGGAGGAGCGGGTTCCGGGACTTCTTGTGGAGCGTGAGCAGCATGGGCTTCGACGCGTCGAGCGCGCGCTTCACGGCCGACACGAACGTGGGCGACTCGACCTCCATCTTGCCAACCTCGTCGATCACGATGATGTCGGCCTTGTCGATCGCGGTCTCGATCGCGTGGACGCCGACCTCCTCGAGCTTCTTCATGTCGACCCCGAAGCGGCCGACCGAGACATTCGACTCGTAGTCGATGTGCGCGAGGACGTCCTTCTGCTTCGTCATCCAGTCGATCACGAAGATCCCTACGAGGCGGTGCTGGTCGAACATGGGCTTCGTGACCATCCCCCCGACGGTCTTCTGGTCGGCCTCGAGCATGCCGATGACCTTCTCGAGGGCCTCGGTCTTGCCCGAGCCCGGAAGTCCTGTTATCCCGATCTTTACGCTCTTGGCCATCCGGCGCGCTCCGTGCATCCGTATAGGCCGGATTGAATAAAATGGTTCACACAGTCGAGATTCGACTTTTCACGCGCTTCCGCTGTCCGGGTCGACCTCCTGAGTGTTGTCCGGGGCGCCCTCCGCGCCGCCTTCGGCCCCCTGCCTGTCGGGTGCTGGCGGGACGCGCGCAAGCGTGAGTGCGACGCCGGAGGCCGCGTAGGCGCTTGCGCCCGCGAGCGCCACGAGGAGCACGGCGTTGCGGACGGCGTCGCCCTGCGGGAGCGCCAGGAGCACCAGGGCGGGAGCCGCGACAAGGGCGCCGGAGGCCCCGGCAAGCGCCCCACGGACCTTAGGGTAGGGGATTTCCGTGACCATGAGGACGGCCAGCAGGGCCACAAGGGCCGCCGCGGCGAGGTCGCCGACGCCGCCCAGAGCGACCAGGAGGACGACGAAGAACCCCGCGCCGGTGGTGGGGAGCCCCGCAAAGCGCCCGGCCTGCGGGCCGCTCTTCGCGACATGGCGGGCGAGGCGCAGGAGCCCGAAGAGCACGAAGAGCCCGGCGGCGACCCCGACGAGGGCGTCCTGCGGGAGGGTCGCGGACGGCGCAGCCGCGACGTCGAAGTGGAGCTGGTAGAAGAGGATCGCGGGGGCCACGCAGAAGCTCAGGTAGTCGGCCATGATGTCGAGGTAGTCGCCGAGGCTCTCCTTGCCGCCGCCGAACCGGCGCGCGACGAGGCCGTCGAGCCCGTCGGCGATGACGGCGCCAAGGAGCAGGGCCTCGGCAAGCGCGTACTTGTGGTCCGAGATGTACGTGATCGCGAGGAACCCGAGCGCGGCGTTGACCATCGTGAAGGCGTCGGCCGCGCGAAGGAGCTTGAAGATCGTCAAGGCGAGGCGGCCTCCCTTGGGGGGGCAAGGATTGCGGTCTCGCCGGCCTTAACGGTGTCGCCGGGCTTCACGAGCAGGGCAAGCGGCGGGAGGGCCGGGACCTCGAGGTCGACGCGCGAGCCGAACTTGATGATCCCGAGCCGCTCGCCCTTCGAGAGCAGGTCGCCGACCGCCACGTAGGGGAGGATACGGTCGGCAAAGGCGCCCGCGATCAGCGTGAGGACCGCGGGCCCCCCTTCGCCGGCAAGCTCGACGACCACGCGCTGGTTGTGCGCCGATTCTTTCGAAAAGGCCAAGCGGCGGCCTCCCGGGCGGTGCTCGAGCCGCGTCACTCGCCCCGAGAGCGGCGCGCGCACGACGTGGACGTTGAAGACGCCGAGGAAGATCGAGACCCTTGCAACGCCGCCGGAAACGGAGGCCGCCTCGACGCGCCCGTCGGCCGGCGCGACGCACCCCTCGCCCACGCGCCGTTCAGGGTCGCGGAAAAAAAGCAGGAGGAGGTCAAGCCAAACGAAGGCGAGCAGCGTGAGCAGCGGCAGCACGATGTCAAGGAGGAGGTGCGGGCGCTCAAGGCTCGACCCAAAGACCATGGCCAGCGTGAACGCGAGCAGCGCGAAGGCCCCGGTCCCGTTGAGGGCGATGAACCGCCAAGGCGTCCCGCGCGCGGCTTTCACGAAGGGTCAAATCCCGAGGCCTGCGATAACCTTTCCCGGAGGTCAAACGGTTGGCGGCACGGCGAAAGCCCCTTGCGGTCGTCCTCCTTTCGGGCGGCCTCGACTCGGCCACGGCCGGGGCCTGCGCCAAACGCGACGGCTTCGCCCTGCTTGCCCTCACGGTGGCCTACGGCCAGCGGCACCTCCGGGAGGTCGAGAGCGCGCGCAGGGTCGCCCGCGCGCTGCGTGTCCGCGAGCACCTCGTCGTGCGGGCGCCGCTCGACCATTTCGCGGCAAGCGCGCTCACCGACCGGGCCATCAAGGTGCCCCGCGGGCGAAGCGCTCGCGCGATCGGCCGCGGAATCCCCGTCACCTACGTGCCTGCGCGAAACGCCGTTCTGCTCGCACTTGCCGCCGCCTTCGCGGAGGCGCGGGGCGCGCGCGCGGTCTACATCGGCGCAACGGCGGTCGACTACTCGGGGTACCCGGACTGCCGGCCCGCCTTTCTCAAGGCCTTCGAACGCGCGCTCGCCCTCGGGACCAAGGCTGGCGTCGAGGGCCGGCCGATCCGCATAAAGGCGCCCCTGGTTTCGAAAACCAAGGCCGACATCGTGCGCCTGGCGGTACGCCTCCGCGTGCCCCTCGCGCTCACCTGGAGCTGCTACCTCGGCGCCCCCCTCGCCTGCGGGCGCTGCGATTCGTGCCTCCTGCGCCTCAAGGGGTTCCGCGAGGCGGGCCTTACGGACCCCGTGGTTTACCGGCGTGGCCCGCGGCGCGCTTTGCGCCCCTAGGCACCTACACGCTCAAATCCCCCGAGCCACCTCGCGCGCACCGTGGCGAAGGGAGAACCCAAGGGGGCGCGCACCCCCCGCTCGGGCGGGCTCTCGAAGGCCGCGCTGGCGCAGCCCCCCGCCGAGCGCGTGGCCCCTCTCCAAGACGCCCGGAAGAAACCCGCGGGCGCGGCGCTGCGGGTGACCGAGGTCTTCCTCTCGCTCCAGGGCGAGGGCCGAGACATCGGGCTGCCCACCGTGTTCGTCCGGCTCACAGGCTGCAACCTGCGCTGCGCCTGGTGCGACACCGAGTACTCCTTCACCGGCGGCCGCTGGGTGGAGGTCAAGGACCTGTTGAAGGAGGTCGAGGGGTTCCTTCCTGTCCGGCGCGTGTGCCTCACGGGTGGCGAGCCCCTCCTCCAGAAGGAGCACCAGGACTTCGTGAAGGCCCTCCTTGCCCGCGGGTACCGCATCGTCGTGGAGACCTCCGGGTCAAGGCGGGTCGAGGGCGCGCTCCTGGAGGACGCCGTCTGCGTCTCGATGGACGTGAAGTGCCCCTCGTCGGGCGAGGAGGGCGAGATGCTCTGGGACAACCTCGCTCGCCTTCGCGCGAAGGACCAGCTCAAGTTCGTGATTGCCGACGAACGCGACTTCGCCTACATGCGCGATGTGATGGCGACCCGCGCCCGCTCCGTTGAGGCGGAGGTCGTCCTCCAGCCCGTCGGGGGCGGCCTTGAAGGAGTCGCCAAGCTCGCGGAGTGGGCGCGGCGCGACGGCCTCGACGCGCGCGTGCTGCCGCAGCTCCACAAACTCCTGTGGGGCGGCGTCCCCGGGCGGTAAGCCCGCAAGGCCCCCTTCAAACGGATGGGCCGGCGCCCATCCCGATCTCAAGGAGCGCCGTGAGGACGATCAGGCAGACCGCAAGCAGCGGCGCAAGCCGCCACGCCTGGGCTGCACGGAAAGCGGCATCCGACATACAACTCGCCGACTTGGGGTGTCCCTCACGGACAAGTCGCCTACAAAGGTCGGGCACTTAAACTAGCGAGTTCGGTTCACGAAGCGGCTCACTTGCGGGGGGCGGCCGGGCGCCGGCGTGAGCCAGGCTGAGCCAGGCAACCCGCCTCCACCACCCCCCGGAAGGCCAGGCGGCCGGGCGTTCACTGGGGTGCGAACCAGGCTCCATACGTTCATATGGGCTCCCGCGGCATCGTAAAGGCTGCGATCCGATGATCAACCGGAAGATCGTCCTCGACCAGGAGTCCTTCAAGGCGCTCGCCTCCGACACCCGGATCGAGATCCTCAAGAAGCTCGACAACACGCAACTTACCGTCACGGACCTTGCAAACGCGATGGCCGTGAACAAGAGTGCGGTCCACAAGCACCTGACAAGGCTCGTCGAGGCGGGCCTCGTCAAGAAAAAGGAAGGCGACCGCAAGTGGGTCTACTACACCCTCTCGCTGAAAGGCGCCCAGCTCCTGCACCCGGAGCGCGTGCAGATCGCGCTCATGCTCGCCGCGACCGCGGTGGCCGTGAGCTTCGGGATCTACCAAATCATGAGCTACCTTGGCGGCTACAACGTCCCCTTCGCCTACGGGACGGACCGCGCGGCGGGCGCCTCCGCCGCGAGCCTGCCGCAGGCCGCGACCTCGAGCTTCCTCCTCCACAACAGCGACCTGCTCGTGATTGGCGCCGCGATGGTCGCAATCGCGGCGGTCCTTGCCGCGGCGGCCCACTCGACGTGGAAGTCGGCGGCCTCTCGCGCGGCGTGAGCACGCGGGAAACGGGGCGCGGCCTTGGACCGCGCGGGAACAGGCGCGTGTTTGACCGGGCTACCGCAGAGGCTCCACAGTTTCCTCTTCCAGGACGTCGACGATGGGCAAAAACGCCCGGATGTAATACACGAACGTGAGCGCCACGACGATCGCGAAGCCGAGCACGAACATGGAGGCCTTGAGCGCGTCGAGCTGCTCGTCGGCCACCGAGAGGAACGTCCAGACGATCAGCATGAGGATCACGATGAGCCCGGCGATCACCCCGTAGGCGCCCTTGTTCTTCGGCGGCGGGATCGTCCGCACCTTCACGGCCTTCACCTGGCCGCGCGGCAGGCCAAACTCGTAGAACTTCGAGCCCGTGCGGATGACGAAGAAGGAAAGGACGAGCAGGAAGATCGTGGAGAGGATCCCGATCACGCCGAGCCAATAGGCGCGCAGCGGCACGCCGAGCTTCGAGATGTCGACCTCGGCGCCAACGCCGGCCCCGGGCTGGCCGGGCAGTACGACGTGCGCGCGGGTCCACCGGTCCGCGTTCGTGTTCGCGTTGTCGCCGTTCACCGCGTTTACGACGATGTCAAAGGTCACGTCCGACGCGTTCGACTCGGGCGCGGTCCAGGAGAAGGCGAATGACCGGTTCGCATGGATGTCGCCGTCCTTCGTGTGCGTGATCGAGAGGCCAAGGTCCCGCGTCTCCACGGTCGTATAGGTCGTGGCCCCGACCTCGATCGTGCTGTTTGCGTCGGCCTTGAACGCGCCCGCCGAGGCGCTCACGGCAAAGCCCCCCTTGTTCGCCGCGGGGTCCGTCGACATCGGGACCTCGTCGTCGACGAAGGCGAGGTGCATCGTGTAGGTCCTGCCGCCCTCATAGTAGCCGTTCGTAACGCTGTCGACCGTGAAGGTCACGTGGGCGGCGCCGTTTTGCACGTTCGAGTGGCACGTGCAGCCGCGCGCGGCCCCCGTTCCAGTCTCGCTGAGGCTCACGCCCGTGGAGAGCGAGTAGACGGGCGTCGAGGAGAACGCGACAAGCGCGCAGAGCGCGAGCGCAGCAAGCGCGAGGGCCGCGGCCCTGGAGGTGGCGCGCATCGCGGTCTTGACCCCCGTGATCCTTGGGCGCTGCGGTGCTCTGGCGACACAATGGCGCGTTAAACGCCCGAGCCAGCCGCACCGGCAGGCGGTGAAAGCCGCGGGAGCGTATAAAAACATATTGCGCGCGCGAGCCGCGCTCGTTTGGTGCTGTGCAGGCGCTTTGCCAAACTCACGGAAATGGCGCAGTTGGCGGGCTAGATGTAGTTTGTTGAAGCCCCCGCGCGCCGCCTTGGAGGCGCTCGCGCGGGGGAGGGATCGCTGGCGTCCCTTTAGGGGAAAAAGCCGCGCAGCTTCACGGCTTCCGCGACCCGTGCCACGGCCACGACGTAGGCCGCCTTCCGGTGGTTGATCTTGCGGGCGGTCGCCTCGCGGTGCACGTCGGCAAACGCCCGAGTCATGATCTGGTCGAGCCGCTTGTTGACCTCGTCCTCGCTCCAGAAGTAGTTCGCGAGGTTCTGGACCCACTCGAAATACGAGACGGTCACGCCGCCCGCGTTGGCGAGGATGTCGGGCAGGATCGTCACGCCCGCCTTGTGGAGGATCTCGTCGGCCTCGGGGGTCGTCGGCCCGTTGGCAAGCTCGAGCAGGATCTTCGCCTTCACGAGGTGCGCGTTCTCCTTCGTGATCTGGTTTTCGAGCGCGGCGGGCACCAGGATGTCCACCTTGAGCGCGAAGAGGTCGTCGCGCTTGATGTCCTTCGAGCCCGGGAACCCCTTCACGGTGCCCTTCTTCGCCTTGTGCGCGTGTCGAGGGCCTATGTCGAGGCCCTTTTCGTTCCACGCGCCGCCCTGCGAGTCGTTGACGGCGACGACCTTTGCGCCCATCGCCGTTAGGAGCTCCGCGGCGACCGCGCCGGCGTTGCCGTAGCCCTGGATCGCGACCGTCGCGCCTTTGGTGCTGAGCCCGAGCGCCTTTGCGGCCTCCCTCGTGACGAAGGTACCGCCTCGCGCGGTCGCCTTATCCCGACCGAGCGAGCCCCCGAGCGCCAGGGGCTTGCCCGTCGTGACCCCCGTCACGAGGTGGCCTTGGAGCGCCGAGTATGTGTCGACGATCCACGCCATGGTCTGCGAGTTCGTGTAGACGTCGGGCGCAGGGATGTCCTTGTCCGGGCCGATGATCGGCGCAATCTCAAAGGTAAAGCGGCGCGTGACCCGCTCGAGCTCCTTCGTCGAGTGCTTCTTCGGGTCGATGATGACGCCGCCTTTTCCGCCGCCGTAGGGGATCCCGACGGTCGCGCACTTCATGGTCATCCAGAAGGCGAGCGCCCGAACCTCGTCGATGTTGACGTCCGGGTGGTAGCGGATCCCGCCCTTGGCGGGGCCCCGCGCGAAGGAGTGCTGCACGCGGTACCCCTTGAACATCCTCCACGACCCGTCGTCCATCTGGACGGGGAAGGACACGTGGAGTTCGCGCTGGGGCCATCGCAGGAATTCGTGGATCGAGCGCTCGAGCTTAAGAAGGCCCGCCGCCTCGTCGAGCATCTTCTGCGCGTTCTCAAACGGGTTGATCTTCGGCTGGGGCTTTTCCATCGATGTAACCATCGGTTCACCACGGTACCGCATACAGGGGGTTTCGAAGGCCTCCCGGAAGCGGGTAGCGAGGAAACCCGGGAAGAGTATTTGAAACAGATTCCCGCTTTTCTTGTCGATGCTAAGGTCTCCATTCCGCGGCGCGTGCGCGCGCGGGTTGGCGGCCGATCCATGCGAGCCAGGGCGCCCGCGAAACTATTTCTACGCCGCGAGTGCCTTTGCGGAGACCGTGGCGGCGGTTCAGTGCCCAAATTGCCGGGCCGTCGCCTCGCCGGAAGCCGCCTTCTGCGCAAACTGCGGCGCGTCCCTCGGTGCGATGAAGGTGGCGGCCTCGGCCTCCCCGCTGCCGATGCCGTCGGTCGCAGGCCCCTCGCCGCTGCCGACCCCCATGGTCGGTGGGGCGCCGGTGCAGCCGTCGCCGCCTCCCGCGGCGCCCCAGCCGCCGCCGGCGCCGATGCCCTCACCGCCGCCCTACCCAGGCCCCTATCAGCAGCCGCCCCAGGCGCCGCCCCTTGCGGCCGCACCGCCGACAGCGGGGGCCGCGCCCCCCCCGCAGGGCGCGCCCTCACCGATCTCGGGAATCTTCGGGCCCGCCCCGCCGGCGCCCTCGCCACAGGCCGCCGCCCTGCGGCAGATGGCCAAGGACGCCTTCCCCATGCGCCTCATGGCCTTCTTGGTCGATGCGGTAATCTGCGGTTTTGTCTCGTGGATCCTCGCCTTCTTGTGGGTGTCGCTCCTCTTCCTCGGCACGATCCTGTTCTGGTGGAGCGGCGCGATTGTCCTCGCGCTCTACATGCTCCTCATGGAAGGCTCCTCGGGCCAGACGATCGGCAAGATGCTCTTCGGCCTCAAGGTCGTCCGCGAGGACGCGGGCCCGCTCGGCATGGAGCAGGCGCAGTGGCGCGCGTTTGGGATCCTCCTCTACCCGCTGGTCGTCCCGGCGATCCTCGATTTCCTGTGGGCCCTCGAGCAAGGCCAGACGCTCGGGGACCGGTGGGCGCACACGACCGTTGTGCGGGTGCAGGGATGAAGGCGGGCGTCCTTTGGGGGGCTTTCTTTTCACGACAGGTGGTCGGCGCGTGGTAGGGGCGGCGCGCAGTCCGGCGTCTTTGCGTCCCAAAGAGTGACCTGAGCGGAGAGCAAACCCATGGGCGAATCGGAAGGCGGCAGCGACGTGATCAAGATCGACTTGGAGCGCATGAAGCAGGCCGAGGCCTCCAAGCTCATCGAGACGAAGATCTGGAGGACGCGCGAAGGGCAGCGCATCATCATCACGTCCGAGGGCGAGATCAGCTTCGTGCTCGCGATCCTCGCGAAGCACGGGTTCTCCTACGAGCGGCCGCGCGAGGAAGACGGGTTGCTCACGGTGCGCGCGGTGCGAAAGTAAGCAGCCGAGGGCGCCCGCGGGCCTCGTCTTGCGCGGCTCGCGGGACTCCTGAGCGGCCGAGCCCCCACACATGGCGGAAAGGCCGTCGAAGCCCCCGACCCTCATGAAAGCTCTAGCATCCCCACCGCGAGCCTTTTTTATGCCGAGGCTCCGAAGGGCCAGCCGTTGCTGCCCCCGCCCTGCCCGCAATGTGGGACGATCAACGGCCCTCTCGTCGAGAGGTGCCTGCGCTGCGGCACCGTGATCGCAGGTCCTCCCGCCGCGGCACCAACTCCCATGCCGGCTCCCAACTGGCCCGGGGTCACCGTTGCCTTGCCCTTCCCTCCACCCGCGCCCCTGTACAGCCCCCCGCTCGCCTACTTCCCCTACCCTCCGCCGCCCATCGCGCAGACGCTCGGGCGCCTTGCCTCTCCCTACCGGTGGGGCGCGTCCGCCATTGACTTGCTCCTCATGTACGGGTCGTGGAATGCCGTGGTGGTCGCCTTGCTCCTTGCAGGGCGATTCGAAACGTGGCTCTTCGCCCTCCTCGTTGCTGGCGTGTACGTGTGGGCGTACGCGTACTATGCCCTGCAGGAAGCCTTCGTCGGCGGGACGGTCGGCAAACACGTGTTGGGACTTGCGCTGGTCGACGCGAAGCTCGAGCCAATCAGGGCCCGGCAGGGGGCGGCGCGCGCGCTTGAGGTTTTTCTTTGGCTCTTCGGCGTCCTCGTTGGAATGGCGCTCGTCCAATGGATCTTGATCCGAAAGGGCGGGCAGGGGGCTGCCGACCGGTTGGTCGGAACCTACGTGGTCCGCAAACGTGCGCTCGTGGAGGTCGGGGCTCGCCCTGCCCGGTAGGGCGCGTCCGAATTAGGGCAACAGCTCCGGCACCGCGCCCGGCCGGTCGGCGACCTTCACGCCGACGGCCTCGAGCGCCTGGATCTTCGAGGCGGCCGTCCCGCTTTTCCCCGAGATGATCGCCCCCGCGTGGCCCATGGTCTTGCCCGGCGGCGCCACGCGCCCCGCGATGTAGGCCACGACGGGCTTCTTCACGCGCCTCTTGATGAACGCGGCGGCCGCCTCCTCCGCGTTGCCCCCGATCTCGCCGACGAGCACGACGGACTCCGTGCGCCGGTCCTTCTGGAAGAACTCGAGCATGTCGAGGAAGTTCGTGCCGCTCACGGGGTCCCCGCCGATCCCCACGATCGTCGACTGCCCGATCTTGGCCTCCGAGAGCGCGTTGACGATCTCGTAGGTGAGCGTCCCCGAGCGGGACACGACCCCCACGGACCCCTGGCGGAAGATCGTCTCTGGCATGATGCCGATCTTCCCGACCCCCGGGACCGCGACCCCCGGACAGTTCGGGCCGACGATGCGCACGCCCTTCGCCCGCGCGATCGAGACCATGCGCATGGCGTCGTGCACGGGGATGTGCTCCGTGATCAGGCAGATGAGCTTGACCTGCGGGGACTCGAGGGTCTCGAGCACGGCGTCCATCGCGAACCTCGCCGGGACAAAGACGCAGGACGCGTTGGCCCGCGTCTTCTTGACCGCCGAGGCGACCGAGTTGAACACGGGCACACCGTGGACGTGCTCGCCCCCTTTTCCGGGCGTCACGCCCGCGACGACCTTCGTGCCGTAGTCGAGCATCGCGCGCGTGTGGAACTGCCCCTGGGCGCCCGTGATCCCCTGGACGAGGACCTTGGTCGTGCGGCTCATGACCGAAACCACGCCTACACCCCCTTCAGCGCGACGACCTTTTCGGCGGCCTTCTCGAAGGACGTCTCCGCCTCGATGCCCGCCTTCGCAAGGATCTCGCGCGCCGCGTCCTCGTTGCGCCCCTTGATGCGCGCGACAAGAGGGATCTTGATGTTCTCCTCCTCGATGACCTTCGTGACGCCCTGCGCGACCGTGTCGCACTTCGTGATCCCGCCGAAGATGTTGAGGAAGATCTTCGAGGGCTTCGCCTCGTCCATCAGGCGGAAGCAGGCCTTCACCTTCTCGGGGTCGTCGGTGCCCCCGAGGTCGAGGAAGATTGCGGGGCGGCCGCCGAAGCGCGAGAGCATGTCGAGGGTCGCCATGGTGAGCCCCGCGCCGTTCGCGATGACGCCGATGTCGCCGTCGAGCTGGACAAACGCGATCCCTTCCTCCTTGGCCTTCGCCTCAAGCGGCGGGATGTCCTCAGGCTCGTGGGTGAACTCGGCGTGGCGGAAGAGCGCGTCGTTGTCGATCACGACCTTCGCGTCGGCGCAGTAGACCTCGCCCTTCGGCGTGATCGCGGTCGGGTTCACTTCGATGAGCGTGCAGTCGAGCTCGCGGTAGATCTTCCAGAGCGTCTCGACGATCCCCTCGATCTGGACCGCGATGTCCTTCGGGAAAGCGAGGAACGCGCTCATCTCCCGCAGGTGGTAGGGCCGCAGCCCGACGAGCGGGTCGATGGGCGCCTTGAACATCTTGTCCGGCGGCACGTCCTCGACTTCCATGCCGCCCATCGCCGTGGCGAGAATGACCGGGCACCGGTTCAGGCGGTCGAGCACGATTCCAACGTAAACCTCCTGGGCGATCTCGAGTTTCTCGGCCACGAGCACCTTGCGGACCTTGTACCCCTTGATCGTGAGCGCCATGAGCTGGGGGATGAGGGGCTTGGCCTCTTCGAGGCTGTTCGCGAACTTCACGCCGCCAGCCTTGCCGCGCCCGCCGGTGCCGATCTGCACCTTGAGGACGGCGGGGAAGGGCGCGCCCTCCAGCTCCTCGGGTGATGTAACGACCTTGCCCTTCGGGACTCGCAATCCGTACCTCGCGAAGATTTCCTTGCCGCGGTATTCGAGGAGATTCAAGTGGACGCCGCCTTCCACCCCGGAGGGGGTCTCGGCATCGGGGCTGCGCTATTTTAGGTTCGCGCAGGCGCAAAGCCCGAGGGCGCTCTCAAGCACACATCGCGGGGCGAACGGCGAAAGCAAGAAAGGCCAGCGCGCCAAGGGCTGGCCCAAAGACCGCGACCCGGATCGAGGAATTCTCGAGTCCCCCCGTGCGATCGGCCCCAAACCTCCTCCGAATTTCGAGAGCCATTGCCGAGATTGCAAGTCCCATGCTCGTAAAGACCATCGCGTCAAACGCCCAGCCGGGCAGGGAAGAGAATGGCGACCGAAGGGTCCCTCCAAGCACGATTCCGCACCCGACCTGGCTTGTGAGCATCGTCACCCGAACCGCGAGGGCCGAGACGCCGATCGCCAGGCTCGTCAGCGCAAGCGCGATGTTTCGGCCCGCGGACTTTACGCGCCGCTCCAATGGCACAATCCGGACCCGGGCCGCCAAGACCTTTGTGGCGCGTCGTATGACGCTTCAGTTGGTGATACCCAGGAGCCGATTCCGCCCTTCGCACTTCTCCAGCCAATGTTTATCTAGAGGTGCCCCCTCGGTCGGCCCTGAGAAGGGCAATGCTCGTCAAAGACCTGAAGCCGAACCAGCCGGTTGACCGCCTCGAGCTCCAAGTGAAGGAGAAGGAGCCCGCCCGGGACTTCACTTCGAAGTACGGGAAGGCGGGGCGCGTCTGCAACGCCGTCGGCGTTGACGAGGCGGGCGACCCCGTCGAGATCACCCTCTGGAACGGCGACATCGAGAAGGTGACGGCCGGGCAGAAGATCCGGATCACGAACGGTTGGGTCAAGCAGTGGCGCGGCAAGGTCCAAGTTTCGCCCTCGCACAAGGGGACGCTCGAGATCCTCTCCGGGTAGGGCGACCCACGGGGCCCCCCCTTGAATTCCTCAAGCAGCAGCAGCCGCGGCGCTGCGCGCGCGCCTCGAAAGCTCGTCGGCCAGGGCGATCGGCCTCGGGCTCTTGTCCCCGGGCCTTGTGAGGACGGCGGCAAGCCGCCCCGCTTCGAGCACCGTGAGGCCTGTGCCCGGGGAAACGAATAGGGCGTGGGAGCGGCCTCTCTGGCGAAGTTCGAGCCCGCGGCCCTCGCCGTCGACTTCGATCGTTCGGGCTTCAAAGGGACCGATCGGCCTCGGACTCCCCACCGCTTCGCCGAGGAGGCGCCGCTTGGCCACGCCCACAGCCGGCATGCCAAGTTCAAGGCCTGCCATCGACGCAATGCCGCAGCGCCGCGGGTGCAGGATCCCCTGGCCATCGACCAAGATCGCCGCGCGTTTCCGCGCCTTACCGCTAAGTCGTCCAACGGCGGCAACGATGCCCGGCAGCTCCCGGAAGGCCAAGTACCCGGGAACATAGGGGACGGGCGGTCGGAACTTCGCCACCGCGCGATCAACGATTTTCCCGGAGGCCGCCTCGACGGCGACTGCCGCCGCGAACGCCTCGCGGTCATCGACCGTGTACGAGGCGTCAACGCCAATCGCGATTTCGAGCGGGGCCCCGGTCCGCGCCGTGCGCACGCGCCTTGCAAGCGCGCGCTGCCTTTCGGCATACTCCCTGAAGATGGGCTTCAAATCAAATTCGCGAACAGCGACGGTGCCAAGGCCCACCACGGCGCCCGCCCGGACCTCGACCCCTTCGCGCCGGAGGCGCTTCGCCTTCGCCCCGGGCCCCCCGAAGGCGTACCCGCCGAGCGACCCGTCTGCCATCACGACGCGGTGGCAGGGAACGGTATCGGGCATGGCGTTCGTCGAAAGAACCTCACCCACGGCCCGCGCCGCCCTGATGTCGCCAAGCGCCCTCGCGATGTCCCCGTAGGTCGTCACGCGCCCCGCGGGGACTTGCAGGAGCGCGCGCTCGACCTGTGCCCGCATCGTGGCAGGCGCCACCCCTTCCTCGGGCACCGCCCTCGCGCCCCCCTCAAGCCGCGGCCCGCTTCCAGTCGGCAAGCGGGGCGTGCACCTTGCACGAACGGCAAAGGAGCGCCTCCTTGAGTTCGCCGCGGCAGTGGGGGCATACGACTTTCCCGTAGACCACGGGCCTTCCGCAGTGCTCGCAGCCGATCACGTGGACCTCGCTCTTCGGGCACCAGCCCACCCTCGCGGCCACGGCGCACGAGGGGCACAGCCGTTCCTCAAAGTCGAGCGCACCCGCGCACACGGGGCAGCGCCTGTGGCCTTGCGATTCGGCGGAGGTGCCCATCGGCGCGAGCGAACCTGCCGCCGCCACGCCCACAAACGGGAACGCGGGCCCTTCCGCCTTCACCGCCCGCCGGAACTCCCTCGGGAGTTCTCCGAAGGCCGCCTCCGGCATGTAGATGATGTACACGCCAAGCGCGATCATGAGGCCCTCGACCGCTGCGTGCGCCCAGAGGACCGGCGCGTCGCGCACCCAGGCGACGAAGAAGAGCGCGCTCAAGTTCGAAAGGAGGAAGAAGCCCATGAGCGCGAGAGTCCAGAGCCCCACGCGCGCGTACTCGGGCGGGTTGTCCCCGCGCGTGATCGAGAGGCGCGTCCGGAAGTCCCGGATGCTCTTGACTTCCGCGAAGAGCGAGAGGCCGATGTAGAGGGACACGAACTCCAGGAGGCCCACGAGCGCGGCAAACACGGGGACGGGCCCCACGAGGGGGCTCCTCACGGAGGCCGAGAGCGCGAAGACCGTGGCGCCGATGAAGGCGAGCGCGTAGATCGCCGCGAGCCAGAGCGAGTAGAGCCACATCGCGGGGAACGCCCACCTGAGGAGGAGGACGCAGGCCGCCGTCCCGAGGATGAAAAAGCCCGTCGCCGACCCATAGGGCAGGAGGCCCGCGACCATCGTCACCGCAAGGCCGCCGATCACCGCCGCAACCCTGGTCGTGTCCACCGGCTTAGGGAAGGGGGCCGCCGGGGGCGGCGACGTCGCCGCGGGTGGCAGGTCCATTGAAGCGCGATGCCTGGGGGCCGCTATAAAGGCTCACGGGTCGTTGGCCAGGCGCCTGCGAATGGCCCCATCCCTTTATTCCCGCGCGGGGCGTTTCCTTTCCCCGCCACAATGACGAGCCGCGACATCCTGACTTCGTGATGAGTGATGGGCGAACCGAGTGGCAGGGTCCCTTTTTTCCCGCCGCCTCAAGGCGGCAGCGCGAAGGCGAGGTAGAGCCCCGAGAGCGCGCCCTTCAGGACGAGCGAGAAGAGCGCGTAGTCGCGGGGCAAGTCGATGGCAAGGACGTTGCCCTCGCCGAGGTGCAGTGCGTCCCACCCCGCGCGCGACCACAGGACGGTGACGAGCAGCGCGCCCGCCGCCCGCCCGCCAAGGAGCAGCACGAACGCGAGGCCGGCGGCCGTGCACAGGAGCGCGAGGGGCTCCGCGAGGCGCTCGAGTTTTCCCTTGGCGCCGAACGACGCCTTCGCGTAGATCCCCGCGTCGAAGGCCAGGAACGCCACGACCCCCGCCGCCGCGCCCTCGACCAAGCCTCACCCCTTGCGAGCCACGACCGTGAGCACGTCCTCGTCGGCCATGACGTGGTCGAGGCCCACCGTCTGGCCGGGGAAGCGCGCGCTTTTCCCCCACACATTCGCGTAGCGGAAGCGCCGCTTCATGTCGCGGTGGATGTGGTCGCACACGTTTTCCACCTTCGTGCCCGATTTCATGATCAAGGGCTCCTTGAGGTCGGCCTCGCCGCCCTGCGGGCGCAGGTAGATTCGGATGAACTTCATCTGGTCGTAGACCATATCCTTGAGGTCCTCGAGCCCCTCGCCCTTCTCCGCGGAGATCTCGACGACCTTCCACCCCTTGAGCGCGCGCCGCGAGCGCGCGAGCATCGTCGAGTCGGCCGCGTCGATCTTATTCAGTGCGACGATCCCCGGCAGGTAGACGCGGTTGCCCGCCAGCGTGTCGATGAGCTGCTCGTCCGTCACGTTTTCGCGGACCACCACATCCGCGTTGAGGAGCCCGTACTCGGCCACAAGCGCGGCGGCAAAGTCCGCGGTGAGCTGTTTCTGGGGCGAGGTGAAGTGCACCTGGATTCCCCCCCGTATCGCCTTCGTGACGCGGATGTCCGCGCGCCGCTCGTTCAGCCGGATTCCCGCGGTGCGCAGCTCGCCCGCGAGCACGGAGACGTCCGGCGTGTACACATCGGCCACGAAGATCACGAGGTCCGAGGCCCTCGCGACCGCGATGACCTCGCGCCCGCGGCCGCGGCCGGCCGCCGCTCCGCGGATGATCCCCGGCAGGTCGAGCACCTGGATCTCGGCCTTCCGGTGGTAGAGGATTCCCGGGATCACGTCGACGGTCGTGAATTCGTAGGCCGCCACGTCCGAACGTGCGTCCGTAATGCTGTTGAGGAGCGTCGATTTCCCGACGCTCGGGAACCCAATGAGCGCCGCCGACGCGTGCCCGCTCTTCTTCACCGCAAAGCTGCGCCCGCCGGCGCCGCTGCGCGCCGCCGCCCGCTTCTCGGCCTCGGCCTTGAGGCGCGCGACCTTCGCCTTCAGGCGGCCGATGTGCTGCTGGGTCGCCTTGTTGTACTCGGTCTCCGAGATCTCCTTCTCGACCTCGGCGATCTGCTGCTCGATGTTCGCCATGGCCTTTTAGGGGTTCCCCAACCGGGCCGCTGGATTTAACCCTCCCGCAGGGGGCGCGCTAGAAGTGGAATGCGCTGTTTAGCACCCAGGCCACGTAGAGGCCCGAAAAGAAGGCACCGGGCACGATGCTCTTCGTGCGGTCGTAGAGGAGGGAGGAGAGCACGCCGACCCCCACGGTGAAGGCGACGGCGTCGCTGGGGAGCGCCGCAAAGCCGCGGAAGACCCAGGCAAGGACCCAGGTGACCATCGCGAAGTAGAGCACGCTGCCCACGAGGATGTCGACCGTCGCGCGCAGGAGGCCCGGTGTGGGCGCGATGGCCGCGACGACGCCGCGAAGTCGCCTCTGGACCCGAAGGCGCAAGAACGCCTCGAAGCCGAGCATGGCCAGGACGAGGAGGCCCACGGGGAGCCAAAACGTGGGCGAGCGCGGCGCGTTGTAGCCGAGGAACAGGAGGTACTCAAGCCCCGCCCCGAGAAGGACCATGCCGAGGACCGGCAGGAGGACGAGCAGGGACCGCGTGAGGTTCTCCCCCTCCTCGAAGGCGCGGTCGTTGCGCCCGCGGACAAATCGCTCGACGCGCGACAGCGGGAGGACGGCGCCGAGGAGCACGAGGCCCGCGACGAGCACCGCGCTGAAGAGCGAGGGCGCCGGGAGAAGGCCGCCGAAGAGGAACGGCGCGGCGCCGGGCGCAACGAAAAGGCCCGCCGCGAAAACGCCCGCGCCAAAGACGGCGACGTCCGTCGCGCCGAAGGCCCAGCCCAAGAGGGGCTTGCCCTCCGCGGGGAACGAGTAGAGGCGGACGCGCTGGGGTTCCCGCGTGCAGAAGAACTCCCAGGAGAGCCAGGCGACCGGCAGGTTGAGGACCGCAAGCAGGAGGGAGAGGGTCGAGGCGTCCTGCCGGAATGCCGGGTACACGGGGTCGATGGGCAGCGACGCCTGCCCCTTCGTCTTCATCTCGACGAACGCGATCGTCCGCTCGACGACGCTGATCGAGTCGAGGTCGTGGTCGAGCCCTGGAAGGAGCTCCATGAGCTGGCCGTCCCCTTGCGTCAGGTTGAAGGCGACCTCCGCCTGGTTCGGCGGGACCAGCGTGTCGTCGAGCCCGTGGATGAAGAGCGTGGAGTTTCCCCGCAAGGACGCGATGTACGTGACCGGCGAGCGGATCGCAAGCTGGAGGGGCTCGAGGATGTCCAGGGGCAGGACGCGCTTGTCGGCAACGAAGGCGACGGTGGCGTGGTTTTCGCGCTCGAGCTTTTGAAGGTCCGTGGGCGCGGCCCAAGTGACCGTCGCGTTGACCTGGGTCGAGGCCTTTGAAGCCGCCGTGAGCGCGACCATCCCGCCGAACGAGTGGCCCACGATCGCCATCCTCTGGCCGTCCACGCCGCTCTGCTGGCGAAGGAACTCGACGCCGCGCGCCACGTCCTCGGGCTCGGCGTCGGGCAGGCCCAGAGTTGACGCGCCCGTCGAAGACCCGTGGTCTCGAAGGTCGATCGCGAGCACGACGAAGTCGTGCCGCGCCAACTCGACGGAGAGCCGGTTCAGGTTCTCCTTGTAGCTCGTGAGCCCGTGGACGACCACGACGCCGGGCACGCGCCCCTCAAGGCCGACCTTCTTGAAGAGCGCGCCCGCGATCCGGACGCCGTCGGTCGACTCGTACTCCACGTAGCTCACGGAGACGCCCGGGCTTGCCGAGAAGTCGGACCAGTAGAGCGCCGCAAAGAGCAGGGAAAAGAGGAGGAGGAAGACGCCGAAGACCTCGAAGATGCGCACGCGGCGGCGCCGGATTGCGCTCTCGGCGGACACGGCTGGCCCCCCCGCCCCTTCAAGGAGCCTTGGCCCCCTTAAAAGGCTCACCGTTTCCGGAGGCGCCGGTGGCGCCCTCCCTCAGTAGGCCTGCTCCTCCCAGAAGCGCATGATCTCCCAGTCGTCCTGCTGCTCGCCCTCTTCCTGCTCCGTGACGCGCAGGCCCCACTGGCGCTCGAAGGCGCGCAGGACCTCCTTCTCTCCCTCCGTGCCCACGAATTGGGAGAGGAGCAGCGTGTTGCCCTTCTTCGTCCCCTTGAAGGCCCCCGCCATCTCGCCCTTGTTGAAGATCACGAAGCAGCTCCCGATCCGGAAGCGCCGCCGGATCTCCGCCGCAAGGAAGAGCGCGAGTTGGTCGAAGGGCGAGAGCACGAAGGACTCGCCGCAGACGACCTTCCCGATGCTCAGGACATCGGCCGCGATCATCCAGTAGAGCGTCTCGTCGCCCTCGATGAAGAAGCCCTTCACAAGCCTCCCGCCCTTCTCCTGCTCGGAGAGGTAGTCGCGGATCTCGTGCATGCGGAACTCGTGCTTCGTCATCCGCGCGAGCCCCTCGGCCGAGACGAGTCCGAAGTTCGTCACGAGGCGCTCGAGGATGATCCGCCGGGCCTGCTCCTGCGTCTCGACGGCGTCGCCGATCCGCAGGTACTTGTTCTGGCCGTTGCGCACGACGAAGAGGCCCTCGTAGAGCGCGTTGAACGCCTCGTCGAAGTCCTTCGGGTCCATCTCGACGCGCTCGAAGAGCTCCTTGCGCGAGACCGCGTCGAACTTCGGCAGCTGCTCCATGAGCTGGCGCATGGGCCCGGTGAGCGGGCGCGACTTCGCCTTCTTGTAGAGGCGCAGGTCGCTCTTCAGGCAGTACGTGAGGTGTGCGGGGATCACGAGGCCGGCCATGAGCTCGTTGTCGCGCAGGTGCCGGCGCAGCCGCCTGAAGCGCTGGACGCGCAGGTAGGACTCGAAGTCCGACCGGATGCCCCCGAACTTCTGCGCGAGGCGCAGGACGTCTCGCACCTTGTTGTCGGGGTGGATGTGCTGCTTCCAGAGAAGGTACGCGTAGACGTCCTTGCGCTGGAAGACCTGGGGGATGAGCGCGCCCTTGATGAGCATCCCCTGGAGGACGTGGTACCCCTTCGAGCGGAAGACATCGAGGACGCCTTCGTCGAGCTCCTCGATCGGCGTCTCGAAGACCTTGCGGATGCGCAGGATCTCGATGCCCATCATCTTGTAGAACTCCATCATCCGGTCGAGCTCGTCGAGGAGCTCCGGCAGGACCGACTCGTCCTCGAGCATGACGGCCCGGATGTCGACGGCCCCCGACATCTTCCACTTCTCGATCATCCCGACAAGCTCGCCGTCCTTGATCACGGGGTAGATCCAGCCCTCGCCGTACTTCGTCGTGAGCTCGGCCCACATCGGCTGGACGAAGGGGTCGTAGAGCGAGAGGATGCGCAGGCGGTCGTGGACCTCGTCCTGGGCCGGGGCCTTGACAAGCTCTGCGAGCTCGTCGGTGAGGATGTACATGTCAATCGAGGTCTCGCCGACGACCGTGACGCGCTTGGCTACCTCCTCTTCCTCGAGCTTGTTGAGGATCGAGAAGACCTCGTTGAAGGAGAAGCCCGTGAACCCGCGGATCGCCGTGAAGGAGGCGGGCCCCGACGACTTGAGGAACTGGAGGATCACGCGCCGCTTCGCGTCCTTGACGATCTGGCGGACGGGGTAGGGGATGTACACGTTGCGCGACGACCAGGACTTGCGCTCCTCGGCCTTGCGGCAGATGTACATGTTCCGGTCGAGCCTGTCGATGATCTCCTGCACGTGCTCCTTCGGCAGGCGCAGCTTCTTGCCAAGCTGGCTCGCCGTGACACCCCCGGAGTCGCGGATCGCCTCGAGCGCCTTCTCGTCCGTGCGCAGGGGCGCCTCCTGGCGGTACGCCGACGCGAGCATGTCCGCGTACTTGTCGTGCGCGAATCCAACCTGCCGGCGGACGAAGCGCCCGTGGCGGACCTCCTCGCGCTCGCGGCGGTCCCACCAGTCCTCGATGTCGAACTTCTTCACGCGGCTGAAGACGTCGTAGACGAGGCCCGCGCTCATGAAGACCTCGAAGTAGTCGTCGATCGTCTCGAACTTTTCGAACTGCTTGGCGATGATGTGCTGGATCACCATGTTCTCGTCGAGCAGGACCGCGCCCTCGACCTGGCCCTCGATCCCCTTCTTGTCCTCCGTGAGCATGTACTGGGGCCGCTCGCCGACGACGTAGTACCCTTCGGCGACCTTCCCCTCCTTGAGGAGCGCCGTGAGCCCGAGCGAAAGGACCTCCTCGTCGAGGCTGAGGTCGTAGGCGAGCCGCCCGCGCGTCACGGGCGCGAAGTACTCGAGGTACGCGACGACGATCCCCTTCACGGCGGTCTCGAAGTCCGCGCGGTCGCCCGCCGCCCGCGCGCGGAAGATGAACGAACCGTCCTCGGTTGCGCCCGCGACGCGCACGAGGTTCTTGGTCTCGAGCGAGCGCAGGATGTCGGCCGCGATGACCTCCTCGTCCTCGTCGAAGGCGTCCTCAAGGCCCTCGAGCGCCGCCTTGAGCTGGTCGGGCGTCTTGCCGGCGCCGAGGAGGTCGAGCGTGCGCTTCTCGCTCGGGCTGAGCGCGCCCGCGTGCCGGTAGACCGCCGAGAAGCGCCTGGCAAGGCTCGAGGGGATCCACATCCGGTCCTGGATCCAGACGGACTCGATCCGCCCCTCCTTGAGCAGGTCGTCGGCCCACTTCGCGATCGCGTCGGGCGCGGAGCTCGTGAACTCGTAGAGCGAGGGGCGCGCGTACTTGAACGCGTGGACTGCGCCGAGCTTCTCGAGCGCCTCGAGCATCTCCCCCTTCGAGGAGAAGCGCAGGAGCTCCTTCTTCGAGGCGAAGTACCGGTCGACGCGCTCCCGCTCGAACTTGGGCGCCTCGGTCTCGCCGCCCTCGACGACCTTCGTGAGGATCGAGTCCTGGAGCTCCTTGAGGAGCGCCGTCCGGTCCTCGAGCGTGAGGAGGTCCGTCATCCCCATGAGGATCACGTTGAGGGCGAAGGGCGAGGGGATCTGGCTCCAGTCGCGGAAGGCGAACGTGACCTTCCCCGCGTCGATGTCGGCCACGACGTCGCGGGCGTCGTCCACGTCAAGGAACTCGTGGAGGACTTCGTTGTAGGTCTCCTTCACGATCGGGAACTCCGGGTCGGATGCAAGCGCGTCGAGGATCTTGCGCGCGTGCTGGTGCTGCCTCGCGATCGAGATCTCCTTGCCGCGGTAGTTCTTGAGGATCATGAACGCGCGCGTCGCGCAGTGGCGGAAGCGCTGCTTGAAGATCTCCGAGTTCGGGAGCGAGGCGCGCAGCACGTCGTCGAAGTCGGCCGCGCTCACCATCTTGGCGACCTCCTTGAGGTCGATGACCTCCGGCAGCGCAAGGAGGAAGTTGTTGTCCGTGACGGACGCCTGGATCTTGAAGCCCGACTTCAGCTGGATTTTGTACGCGAGGTACCGCGAGAGCGCCTCGTTCACGGAACGCCCGAAGATCGAGTGGAAGATCACATTGTGCACGCCGCGCCCGTCGATGTACCCCTCGACGAGGATCGCGCGGTCGTGGGGGACGACGCCGCCAATCTTCTTCTGGTCCTTGAAGAACCGGATGACCGTCTCGGCGGCGGGCATGTCCATGTGCATGGTCTTCATGATCTCGTCTTTGATTTTGAGCGTCGTCTTCTCGCCGATCGACTCGTCCATCCAGCGGCGGAACTCGCCGATCTGGAGCGAGAGGTCGAAAGTGCGCGACATCATCTCGCCCGACCATGACGGGACTGTCGGCTTGCGCCCGTGCGCGTCGCGGACGAAGACCTTCGTGCCCTTGGTCTGGAGGAACTCGTAGGACTTGCCCCCGAGGACGAAGATCTCCTTGGCGCCCAGCCTCTCGACGAAGGACTCCGAGAGCGTGCCAAGGGGGACGCCCCGCTCGGAGAAGACGCGGTAGTTCGACTCCTCGGGGATCGTGCCGATGTTCATGAAGTAGATCATGCGCGACCCGCGCTTTGCGCCGAACTTGTTCTGCTGGGGGTCGATCCAGATCTTGGCGTAGACGCTCTTGTCCTGGAGCGTGTGGCGCCCGCCGAGGTAGTCGAGGACGGCGTCGAAGTCCTTCCGTGGAAGCTGGTGGAAGGGCATGGCCCTGCGGACGACCGTGAAGGCCTCCTCGACGTCCCACTGGTGGTCGATCGCCATCCCGACGAGCGCCTGCGCGAGGACGTCGAGGTTGTTCTCAAGGATGCGCACGCGGTCGATCTGGTTCGCGTACGCGCTTTTGACGAGGACGCCGCACTCGACGAGGTCCTCGGGGTCCATGGGGATGAGCCGCCCCTTCGAGATCGAGGAGACGGCGTGCCCCGCGCGCCCGATGCGCTGGAGCAGTTTCGCCGTGGACTTCGGCGAGGAGATCTGGCATACGAGGTCGATGAAGCCGATGTCGATGCCAAGCTCGAGCGAGGTCGACGAGACGGAGGCCTGGAGCTCGCCGCGCTTGAGCTGCTCCTCGATCTCGAGGCGGATGTCCTTGGCCATGGAGCCGTGGTGCGCGGCCACGCGCTTCACGCCGAGCTCCTTGAGCTTGATCACCATGTGCTCCGTGCCCGAGCGCGTGTTCGTGAAAACGAGGGTCGTCTTGTGCTCCTCGATGAGGCGCTTGAGGACGAGGTACATGCGCCCCTGGGCGACCTCGAAAGGAGTCTTCGAGAGGTCCTCGACGGGGGGCACGACGGCGATGTCGAGCCCCTTCGTGCTCTCGATGTCGACAATCGAGCAGTCGCGGAGCTTTCCCTCTTCGTAGCCCACGAGGTACTTCGCGACTTCCTCGATCGGCGCCTGGGTGGCCGAGAGGCCGACGCGGACGAGCGGCCGCTTGATGAGGTGCTGGAGGCGCTCGACGGCAAGGGAGAGGAGGATCCCGCGCTTCGAGTTGCAGAGGTCATGGATCTCGTCGATGATGAGGTACTCGGCGTCCGTGAAGCGCTGGATGAACTTCGAGGTGGAGAGGACGAGCGAGAGGGACTCGGGGGTCGTGATGAAGATGTGGGGGGGCTTCCTGACCATCTTCTGGCGCTCGGCCGTCGAGGTGTCGCCCGAGCGGACGGCGACGCGGATCGGCGGCCGCTCCCCGCCCATCTGGGCGACGACTTCGCCGATTTCGCGCAGGGGCTCCTTGAGGTTGCGGTTGATGTCGTTGGCAAGGGCCTTGAGCGGCGAGACGTAGACGCAATAGATCTTGTCCTCGAGTTTGCCCTCGCGGTGGAGCTTGTAGAGGCGGTCGATGATCGCGAGGAATGCCGAGATCGTCTTCCCGGAGCCCGTGGGCGAGGAGATGAGTACGTTGTTCTTGGCTTCAATGAGCGGGATCGCGTAGGCCTGGGGCTCCGTGAGGTCCTTGAACTTCGACCTGAACCACTTCTGAATTGCGGGGTCCATCTGAGAGAGGACCTCGGTCATCGTGTGCCGCTTTTTTTGGTACGAGATCATGCGGTTTGGTTCACCTTGCGGCAGGGGGCTCCACGCGCACCACTCTACATGGTAAGAGGAGGCAAAATCGCGTTACCCTCCGCTTGATTAAACCCGGCGGGAGTAGTTAAAGGCTATCTTCGCCGCCTTCCCGTCGAACCTGCTGATACCCCGGACCGGCGATCCGAGCGGCCTTGTGGGAGGCCCCGCCGGCGTGGCCGCCCCGGTCAGGCCCTGCTGCGGGGGCGGCGCAGGGCGAGCGCCGCGACTGCAGCCCCCACCGCGGCAAGCGCTTCAAGAGCGCCGAACGCGGGCAGGAACCCCCGCGGAGGCGCCTGGGGCTCCCTGACCGTGACCGTCACCTCAACGGACGTGTTCTCCCCGCCCATCGCGGTGTGGTCGTTGTGCGCAAGCGCGACCCGCACGGTGTGCGTCCCGACCGCGAGGTTTGCCACCGTGAAGGTCTTCGTGGCCACCATCTGCGTGAGGTTCCCGTCCACGAAGACATGGAGGTGCCCATGGCCCGCCACGTTCGTCGAGGTCGCGTTGACCGGCGCGAGCGTCAGGTTGACGACCTCGACGGTGAAGGCGACCGCGCGCTCCGTGGTCTCGAAGCCGCTCGTGGGCGTGGTGACCCGCACGGAGGGGCGGTCGGCCACGTGGATGAGGACAAAGGCCGAGACTTCGGCTCCGAGGTCCGTGTGGTCGTTGTTGCGGAGCTCGACCTTGAGGACGTGGTCGCCGGCCGCAAGCCCCGCGAGGGTCGAGTTGAGTTCGCCACTCGCGGCGGCGTAGACCCCGTCCACCAGGATGTGGAAGTGGCCTTCCCCGCTCCGTGGCGCCGCACCGATGCTTGCCGGCGCAAGCGTGAAGTTCGTGATGGAAACGATGACCTGCGTCGTGTTGCCAAGGAGGATCGCGCCATCCGAGGGGGCGACGATCGCGATCGAAGGCGCCAACCCGCGGGCCGTGAACGCCACCTCGTCTGCGACGGGGTCCGGGAGCGGGTCGTGGTTGTTTTGGCGCAACTCGACGCGGACCGTGTGCGGGCCGGCCGTGAGGCCCCGCAGCGTGACGCTCGTGTTGGCCGAGAAGAAGAGGTACGCGCCGTCAAGGAAGACGTGGACGTGGCCCTCGCCGGCCTGCGCGCCCTGGCCGAACTTGGGGACAAGCGAGAAGTTCGAGACGGCGATCGAAAGGCCCGCGAAGTCGAAGGCGATGTCGATGCCGCTCGCCGGCGAGCCGATTGAAAGGCCCGGCGCGCCCGGCCGGACCGTCACCTGGACTTCGTCGAACGCGGGCCAGGCCAGCGCGCTGTGGTCGTTGTTGCGAAGTTCCACGGCAACCGTGTGCGTGCCTGGCGGGAGGCGGCTTGCCAGCGCCTCGAGGGTGGCGCCAAAACCGGTGTACGCACCGTCGATGAGGATGTGCCAGTGCCCTTCGCCGTCGGCGGGCGCCGCGCCGACCTTCGCGGCGCTCAACGAGAAGTTCGAGACTACGAGCGAAAGCGCCGCGGACGACGAGTTCACCGTGACCGGCGAGGCGGGCGCGGCGATGCGCACGGAGGGTGCGCCTGCAAGGACGTCGAGCCGCAGGGTGTCGAAGGCGGGCCACGCGAGCGCGCCGTGGTCGTTGTGGCGAAGCTCGACCGTGAGCACGTGGGGACCCTGCGCAAGGTCGAGGACGGAGACCTCAAGCCCCGCGCCGGCCGTAACGTAGACGTCATCGACGAGCAGGTGCCAGTGCCCCTCGCCGGCCACGGCCGCCTGGCCGATCTTGCCGGGCGAAAGCGTTAGGTTGCCGACCTCCAGGGTGAGGCGCAAGCTCGACGAGTTCGGGCTCGACGGGTCGCTGGGCGATGTGATCGTGATGCGGGGGGAGTTCGCCTCGACGGTGAAGGTGGCCCAATCGACCACTCGGGGTCCGAGTGGCGTCCCGTCGTTCTCGACAAGCTCGAGGACCACCGTGTGGCTGCCCGGCGCAAGGTCCGTGAGGACCACGGGGTTTGCCGTCCCGGGCCCGAGGAGCGTCCCGTCAAGGAAGACCAGGTAGTGCCCCTCGCCGGCCACGGCCGCCTGCCCGATCGCGCCCGGGTCAAGCGTGAAGTTCGCGAGCGTGAAGGCCGCGCGCAGCGAGCTTGCGTCGACCTGGGCGCCCTTAAGGGAGGCCTGGAGGCGAAACTCGGGGGCACCGGCGGCCGTGACGATCGCGACCTCGTCGAAGACCGGCGGCAGGACGAGCGTGTGGTCGTTCTGGGCAAGCTCGACGCGGATGTCGAAGCGGCCTCGGGGCACAAGGCCCGTGAGGTTGAAGAACTCCGCCGTGCCGAAGCCGGTGTACGCGCCATTTACGAACACGTGGTAGTGGCCCTCGCCAGGGACCGCGGGCCCCCCTACCGCCTGCGCGTTGAATGTGAAGTTGCCCTTCGCGATGCGCAATTCCACGGAACTCGAGGCCCAGGCGGGGCTCGCGGGGGGCGAGACAATCCGAAGGCGGGGGGCGCCGGGCGTCACCGTCACATTCACGCTCGCGTTCACGCCGATCAGCGTGTGGTCGTTGTTCGCGAGGTGCACGCCGATCTCGTGCGTTCCGGCGGGGACGTCCGCGAGGAACGCCGGCAGCCCAAAGGCGGCCTTCTTGTATTCGCCGTCGATGAAGAGGTGGTAGTGGCCCTCGCCCGGGACCGCCGCGAGCCCGAAGGCCGAGCCGTTCAGCGTGAAGTTCTGGATGTCAAGAACGAGCACCACGGTGCCCGAATCGATGTCCGCGCCCTCCGGGGGGCTCACGATGGACACGGTTGGCGCGGCCGAGCCGAGGGAGGCCAAGAGGATTGCGAGAACCCCAAGGAGAAACGCCGCGGCGCTAATCGGCAGCGCCAACGACCCGCGCATGCGTTCTTCCGGCCCCATGAGCCCGACCCCTTCGTGGTGCCGCGCGCCGAGGCGCCCAGCCCGGCTTCCAAGACCCGCGTGCGCTATTTGAATTCTGTTCAGAATGGTCGGTTGCGCGAACCGAGGCCGCGGTCCTCGCGAAATCACAAGAACAGGGGGAAGACGGCTGGCCCTTCGAGGGCCAGCCGGATGAAAGGGAGCGTTGCGCTTTCGCGCCGCCTACTCCTCTTCGTGCGACATCGGTGCGGCCTTGCGCGCGGGGGCCGCGCGTTTCGCTGCGGCCTTGCGCCGCTTGGGGGCCCGCCGCTTCGCGGGCCGCTTGGCCTTCTTCCGCCCGCCGCCGCGCTTCGCGCGGCGCGCCGAGCCCTTGCGTGCACTCGACCGCTTCCCGCCGCCGCGCTTGGCTTTCGCGCGGCCTCGGGTCTTGCCTCTCCGTCCTCGTGCCATGGGTTTCACCGTCTTTCGTTCTCGACATTCCTTAAGCGTCGGGAGGATCCCTTCCGCCGCAGTCAGGGAAATGGCCGATCGCCGCCAAACGATAAAAAAGTCGCGCCGCGGCCGGTGCCTGAGGCAGGAGCCCCGCGGCCCCTCACGCGGCGGCCGAGGGCCGGGGCGCGGGGTCGGCCCGCGCGGCGGCGCCTGGGCGCGCGTCGGGCGCCGCGAACGTGGCAAGGTGGTCGAGGAGGACCACGTCGCCCGTGAAGAGCGCGCACTGCCAGAGCTCCACGCCGCCCTGGCGGGCCTTCGAGAGGATCGGAGCCGGCGCGCGCGCTTCACGCGCGAGGAAGAGGACGCGCATCTTGCCCCACTCGATGCGCTCGGGGGCGAACCCCGCGCGCTTGATGAGCCACCGAAGGACCTGGGACTGCGTGGGGATCGCCTGGAGCATCGACTCGCCCTGAGCCACCATCTCGGGCGAGATGCGCTCCCGGTACTCGATCACGACCGGCGCGTAGGTCGACCGGTCGAAGGCGAGGGTGTCGACCGCGCGGCACTCGCGCGGCGCCTCGGGCGGCAGGTCGACAAGTTCAAAGTTTGATTCAAGGTAGACGAGCCCCAAGAGGGCGTCGAGGTTCTCCTCGACGAGCTTCCGAAGGGCCTCCTGCGACGGGAAGTATGCGGCGGGCAGGCCCGCCGCCTTCCCGCCTGTGAGGCGGAATACTTGTGCCATTGCGCGGGGCCTGTTTTTCGCGCCTGATAAACATGGGGCGGATGTCAGGCGGACGGTTTGCGGCAGGAGGGCGTCGTTCCAATGCTGAAATCCACCGCGCGACGTTCTTAGCCCCGGGCGGCAAGGCGTCCCCGCGCGCAAGCGCCGCCCCCGCGGCGCAAGGCTCCCGAGGTCGATGCCGTGGTCCATGTGAACTCGCCAGCGTCGACCAAAAACCGCAAACGCCTTGCCGCGGGCCTCCTCATCTTTGTGGTCTTCCCCGCCGTTTCGGCGGGCTACTACTTCGGCTACAACGTGGGGACCGTGAAGGTGCTGGTTACAGGCCCCGAGGTCACGGGGTTCCGCTCGCTTAACGTGACGTTCGGAGCTGTGGAACTTAGAAGCGCGGGCGCGCTCACGATGTCCGCCTGGTCGTCCGTCAGCCTCTCCGCGGAAAGCCTGGACATCACGAAGCTCAAGGACACGGGGCCCGCCGGCCTCGCCCTGGGGAGGATGCCGGCCGGCAAGTACTCGGAGGCGCGGCTCAGCATCGTGTCGGCGATCGGGCACCTCTCGGGGGGCGGGATCGCGAAGGTCGATGTGATCCCCGGCGCCATGGATGCGCCCCTCGACATCCGCGCACAGGGCGGGCTCACGCTCACCTTCCGCCTTGTCGTCTCCCAGTCGGGCTCGGACTTCTACCTGGACACCGCGCTTGCCGGCATCGACGAGGGCTGAGCAAGGCGGCTCGTCGCCCGCCGCGCCGGGCGCGCCCCGCGCGCCCCGCGCGCTCGCCCGGCAAAGCCTTTGAGGGCGGCAGGGCATGGGCCACCGGCAGGGGGGGACGGCGATCGGCGCAGCCTCGACGGCGGAGCTCGTCATCCCCGCTTCGCCCGCCTCGCAAAAGGTCTTGAGCGCCGCGCAGGTCGCCTCGATCGGCGCCTACCTTGCAAGGCAAATGGAGGGCCCCGTTCGCGTCCAGCTCTTCGTCGACGGCCCGGGGTGCGAGGCTTGCGAGGTCACCGGCCGCGTGCTCCAGCAGGTCCAGCAGGCCTCGCGGAAGGTGAGCGTGAACGTGACGCTCGCGGCGGGCTCGAGGCGGCAGGGCCAGGACCTCGACAGGCTCCCCGAGGCGCGCGTGTTTACCCGCAACGGGAACCACGTCCGCTTCCTCGGCACGCAGGTCGGCGTCGAGGTCACCTCGCTCGTCCAGACGATCGCGGACGCCTCGCTTGAGCGCGCGCCGCTTCCCCCCGACGCCCTGAAGCGCGCCGCGGCCCTGCCTGAAGGGTCTTGGCTGCGGGTCTTCGTGGGGGCCGCGTGCACGCACTGCCCGGGCGCGGTGCGCTCTGCCGTTGCGCTCGCCCTTGCCAACCGGAGCCTTTCCGTTGATGTCGTCCAGACTGCCGATTTCCCTGACCTCGGGCGCAGCTTCAAGATCTCGGCGGTGCCGACGACGGTGGTGAACGGCCGCGCCTTCTTCCAAGAAGGGCGCTCCCCCGTCGAGGTCCTTGAAGCGCTCTACGCCAACCCGCCGAAGGCCGGCGAAGGCCACATGCGCTCATGATGTCGCGGCGGCGCGCTTTGCGCCGCGCGAGGGGGGGTCGGGGGCAAACGCTTCGAGCCCGACCTCGATCACGCGAGCGAGGTACCAGTTCGTCTCTGGAACCGCCCAAACCGGCGCGCGCTCCTTGAGTTCATCCAAGGCCTCCAGGTACGCCGCGTAGGACGTCGGCGAGAGGGCCTCGGCTACCGGGAAGCCAAGCGCGAGAAGGCCCCGGTTCGCGGCCGGCGTGGCGAGCGGGTAGCTCGGGTCGAGGAAGTGGAGGATCGCCGACCACGCCTCGATGGAAACGCCGGGGGGCGCCCCCGAGGCGAGCTCGGGGTAGACGGACCGCGTGAGCGTCTCGTTCAGGCGCTTGAGGGGCGGCAGCGCGCGCTCCTCCGAAGGCCTGCCCGCCCACTTGAGGACGCGCGAAAGGTCCTCGGTCCTGTAGGGGTAGCCGACGGCGTAGAGCACGCGGTCGTAGGCAAACCCCTCGGGGGAACTCCAGGCCTCGAGGATGCTCGCGCGAAGGCTCCGGAAGAACCCGTCAAGGCGATCGCCCTTACGGCTGGCGCGGGGCAATCCACTCCTCCTTGAAGATCTCCTCCAGGCGCACGTCGTCCTCGGGGGAGGGGAGCGTCGCCTCGAGGTAGGCCGCGTACGCGTCCTCTTTGAGGAGCGTCCCCTCGCAGGCGTAGGGCTTGTTCTTGTAGAGCCCTACGCGGCGCCTGTAGCGCTCGCTTGGCACCTTGAGGGGGGGCGTCCCCGCGGGGCGGTTCGCATTGAGCCGGTCGACGATCTCGCGGATCTCGGCCATGTAGAGGGCCTGGTTGTACTCGTTCACGTGCGTCGTGTCGACCGACGGGGTCGCCTCGCCTTCGTCGTAGCGCCCCTTGAAGCCGAGCTCGTAGTTGTGCGCCGCCTTGCGCGACTGCTCGCCGCCGAAGCAGTCGAGCGACGTGGAAACCCACCAGTTCACGCGCCGCTGCAGGATGTCCGTGGGCACCTTGCCCGCCTGGAGGATCCGCTTCAACCCCGTGACCCCGGTGCCAAGGTGGAAGGCTTCCTCCTTCAGCATCGGGCCCATGCTCGCCGAGAGCGGGTAGAACCCGCTGTGCAGCAGGCAGCCGAGCTGGTACTTGCCGTCGCGGTCGAGGAAGCTCGTGTAGCAAAAGAAATCGAGCCAGTTCTGGACGGGGTCGTTGAAGGCTTGGAGGATGCGCTCGCCCCGCTGCGCGTTCCTCGATAGGAGACCCTCGGCCTCCTTCCAGCCCTCCTCGCCGAAGTGCTCGATGAGCACGTGCGCCATCTGCCAGCCGTGGCGCATCTCCTCGACATTCACGCGCGTCATCGACTTCATGTCGTAGGCCGTCGGCGCCTTCTCGAGGAGCTTGCGCTGCTGCTCGACGCTTGCAAACTCCGTGTCGCCCTGGATCGTGATGAGTTTGAGGAGCATCTCGCGCGCGTCGGCCGCGGGGTGCTCCCCCGGCTCGCGCCACTTCTTCTGCCCCTTGTAGCGCCCGAACTCGACGTTCGGGAACGGCGGTTCGGCGTACTTCGGCTCGAGCTTGAAGTCGCCGAGGAGGTTGCGCGGGTAGCCGACGCGGTCGACCCAGCCGTCGAAGTCCTCCATCCATTCTTCGAACTTCGCGTGCGCGGCAGGGGCGGCCATGGGTTGCTTCCTCTTGGGGAGGGCCTCGCGATCGCCTGGGGGCAAATAAGCGGTTCGTATATACGCGCTCGGGGGCCCGCGCCTGCCAGCTCTCGGCCTACCTTTTTGCCTCCTTGCCCCCTCCCCTCCTCGTGGACCGGCTACGGGCTGCGCCGCTTGCCGCTGGTGCCAGCGCTGCGCTGGGGTTCGGCACGGTATTTGGCGCCCTTGCGATGTCCCCCTGGTTTGTCTGGACGGAAAACGCCCTCTCGGACCTTGGGCACCCCCGGCGCGAATCGTCGTGGGTGTTTGGCGCGGGGCTCGCCGCCGCCGGCGCGGCCTACCTCGTCTTCGTTTGGGCCCTTGCCGGCGCGGCGCCGAAAACTGCGCTTGGCGCGGGCGCGCTGACCTCCCTTGGAGGCGGCGGCGCCTCGCTCTCGGCGATCGGGATCTTCAATGAGTCCTATGGAGCCCTTCACCTTGCCGTCTCGGTCACGTACTTCACGCTCGTGCCGGTCGGGATGCTGCTGCTCGCCCTTTCCATGCGGGGTTCGGACCGCTCCATTCGCGCCGCCACGCTCGTCCTTGCCGTTGCAGCGGGCGCCCTTGGGCTCAGCGTGGCAGGCGCGCAAGAATACGGATGGCCGTTCCCCTCGCAGGCGATCCCCGAGCTCGCTGCGAGCCTCCTGCTTGCCGGCTGGTCGGTCATCGCCGCCTTCTGGGTGGCACGCGGACGGCTCGCTGCGGCAGGCTCGCCCGAGCTTACTCCACGACGCCCCCCATCGGCGTGACTTCAAGGCCCTCGCGGCGCAGCCTCCGGATGAGCGCGTTGATCCCCACGCTGTCGCTCGCGATGTGCCCGGTCACGACGAGGTTCTTCGCCCTCGCGCGGAACTCGTCCTTGAGCCGCTTGAGGTGCGCCGGGTCAATGTGGATGTAGAAGACTGTGTCGAGCCCCGCGCGGAAGAGCGCCGAGGCCACGGGATAACCCCCGTTCGTCCCCGCGCCGTGCACGAAGGTCCAGCGCCCGAGCGGCGCTTCGAAGGCGCCCATCCGCGGGACGATCGGGTGCGGGCTGTGGGCAAATTCGGGGAGCCCACGGAGAGCGCCGACGGCGTCGCCCACGCTTGCGCCCGCCCGCACGCCGCTCGCGATCGTTTGATGCATGACTCGCCTCCCGACCTCGTCGGCCGGCGCGTGGATGTTCATGAACGGCATGCCAAGCAGGCGCGCCACGCTCGGCAGCCGGTCGTAGTTCAGCAGGTGCGTGCGCGGCCCGTGCTCCTCCTTGAGGGCTTCGACGGCCGCCTGCGCGTCGCCGGCGGCCACGCCCGCGTCAACCATGATCTTCGCGTGCCTCTCGAGGACGACCGGGAAGCCCGCCCAGGTCGACCCGCCGCAGGGGTGGTGCGCGATCACGACGTCGAACCCCATCTGCTTGGCCAGCGCGAGCTCGCCGGAGTCGATGTCGACGCCGAACATTGCTCGCTTCAAACCGCTGCCCGGGACATAGACTTCCGAGTCCTCCGGCGTGCGCGACATCTCTGCCTCTTCAAGCGCAAGGGCCATGATTCTCGCGGTGTCCACGAACGCGGGCAGGGGGCGGCTCCCGCAAGAACCCATCGGCCCCCACCGCGGAAACGTCCCCCCGGCCCCCCTTGTCTATAGAACACCCTTATCAGCCTCGCGCGCGCCTCTTGGAGGCGAGGCACACGCATGCTTGCAGCGAAGAAGGCCGACCTTGCAGGTCCTGGCATTGGCAACTACGAGGAACTCGAGAAGATCCTGCCCGACGACTACGAGCCGCTCCTCACGCCGCGCGAGACCGCCCACGCGCTCTACTCGACCAAGGCCTTCATCGAAAGGCGCCTGTGCAAGGAGCTCAACCTGTTCATGGTCCCCGTCCCCCTCATCGTGGACGTGGAGAGCGGCGTCAACGACATGCTCGACCGCGACGGCTCCCGCACGCCGATCCAGTTCCACATCTCTAACGACCGCGGCGTGCACGCCGTAGAGGCCCAGGTCGTCCAGGCCGCCACGAAGTGGAAGCGGATGGCGCTCAAGGAGTTCGGCTGCGCCGTCGGCGAGGGCATCTGCACGGACATGCGGGCCGTGCGCAAAGACTACTTCCTCGACCACGACCACAGTTGCTACGTGGACCAGTGGGACTGGGAGAAGGTGATCCGCGAGGAGGACCGCAACCTCAAGGTCCTCACGGACGTGGCCACGCGCATCTGGCGCGTTCTCAAGGGCGCGGAGTCCCACGCGCAGAAGCTCTACCCGCAGCTCAAGGACTCCAGGTACCCGAAACTGCCTTCGAAGCTGAAGTTCCTCCACGCGGAGGAGATCCTCGACAAGTACCCGGACCTCCCGCGCAAGCAGCGCGAGACGGCGATCCTCCAAGAGCACCCGGCGGTCTTCATCTACGGGATCGGGTGGCCGCTCAAAGACGGGCTCCCGCACGAGAACCGCGCGGCCGACTACGACGACTGGATCACGGAGACCCGTTCGAAGGGCGGGCGAGCGATGCACGGCCTCAACGGCGACATCCTCGTCTGGAACCCCGTGACGCGCAGGCGCCACGAACTCATGTCGGGGGGGATCCGCGTGAACGCGGGGTCGCTCGTCAAGCAGCTCGAGATGGCGGGTCTCACGGACAACCTGCGCTTCCCCTACCACCAGGCGATCGTGAAGAACGAAATTCCCCTCTCGGTGGGGGGCGGCATCGGCCAGTCGCGCACGATGATGCTGCTCCTTCGCAAGGCGCACCTCGGCGAGGTCACGGTGTCCGTGTGGCCGAAGATCCTGAAGGAAATCGCGGGGAAGAAGCGGATCCACGTGCTCGAGTGAGGCGCGCGCCGGCGCCCCCTTGCGTCAGTGGCCACGGCGCCGCGCGCGCAACAGCAGCAAAGAGGCCGCCGTCGCAACGCCCGCGACGGCTGCGGCACCCGTGAAGCCGACGCTCGGGGGCGCCCCTCCAGGCGCGGGCGGAACCGCGGCGCGCTCCGGGTCGGGGTCGACCGCGTCCTCGAGGCCGTCAAGGTCGAAGTCGCCCTCCAGGTAACGTGCGACGACGTCGTCCTCGAGCCCGTCCGTGTAGGCCGGGCTGTCCGTTATCCACAGGCCGAAGAGGCGCGAGCCATCCGAGGCGACCGCCGCGTCGCCGTCCGTCGCGTTTTCGTCGGGCGGGTTGAGGGGGCGGATGGGCCCCAGCGTCCAGTTGGTAAGGTTCACGCCGCGGTAGTAGGCGTCCACATCCGACCCGAGCCCGAGGGAGTCGTCGTTGGTCTCCCACGAGACGAACGCGCGGTCACCCATGAGCGCCAGGTCGGGCATGAGGTGGCTGTGGGAGCCGCGCGAGGGCGAAACGGTAAGCTCGCGGGTTGAGCCGTTCTCGAAGAGTTCGGAAAGGACGATGATGGCCAGGCTCGACTCCACCTGGCGCTGGCGCTCGAAAACCGCAAAGGCCCGCGTCCCCAATACGGCGACGTCCGCGTTGAGCCTGGAGAGGCCCTCCAAGGCCACCTGGACCCGAACGGGGGCGGTCCAGCCCCCGGCGCGGCGCACGCTGAGGAGCAGCTCGTGGGGCGAGGCCTGCTCGGGCTCGACCTCGAGAAGCGCGGCGGGGGCGCCGCCGAGCTCGAAAACGCGGGCGTCCACGAGGGCGAGCGTGGGGAAGGTCGCGATGACCTCGCCCTCGATCGCATGGCCCGCCGTGAGGTTCACCATCACGGCGGCGCGAAGCCCCGGCGGCGCGAAGCGGGGGTCGTTGGTGACCACCGCGGCCACATCGCGCCCGCCCACGACGGCGGGTGCGGGGCGCTGGGCCACGGAACCCTCGCGGGGCTCGAACAGCCACGTAGCCTCGGGCAACTCACCGCCGAGGCCGAAGCGCACGACCGTGAACCCGTTGGGGAACAGGTTGTAGGCGACAAGGAAGTGGCCGGGCCCCGCCGCCGAGCGGCCGAAGTGCGCCTCCACGGTCGCGCCCCCGACATACGATGTCCCAAACGCCGGCGACCAGTTCGCGCCGTCGAATCGGGCGCCCCACCCCATCTCGAGCCTCAGCGCGGATTCCGGGTAAATCGCCTCCGCGCGGTCGCTCTCCCAGGTGGCAAGAAGCGAGGAGCCGGACGCCACGAGGTCGACGTGCGCGTCGTGGCTCATGTCGAAGCGGTCGCTGAGCCGCACGACAGCGCCGATCATCCCAGGGCTTGAAGAGGCCCCGAACGGCGCCACAACGAGCGGCAGGAGCATGGCGGCGGCAAGCGCGACCGCCGTCCACCGCGAATGCCTCATCGGGAGAACTCTGGCCCCGCCGCCGAAGAGCCATCCGCACCGAACGTATGTACGTGGCCCGCCACGCAAGCGGGGCGCCCCCCGGCTCACCGGCCCGCCCGTCGCAGGACCGATAGCGCCGCCGCGGTGATCCACCGGCTGGGCCGCCCGGGGACCTCGAGGCCGAAGGAGTAGTAGGACCGCCGGACCGGGTAGTTCGGGTCCTCCGAGTCCGGGTGGAGCGCGTCGAGGTTCCACGTGCCGGCAGGGTTGCCCATCCGCTCGAGCCGGTCGAGAGCCGGGCGCATCCGCCGGTCGTCGCCGTAGCCCAAGGCCGTGAGGAAGTCGAGGCCGACGAGGAGGTCGTAGTAGTAATGCACGGGATAGTGGAGGCGCAGCCATGGCGCGTAGGGTTTTCGACCTTCGCGCAGGAGGCCGCGCGCGAGGTAGAACTCCGCGCCGCGCTCGACCGCGCGGCGCACGGCGGCCGAGCGCTCCTCGCGAGGGATCGCCGCAAAGGCCGCCATGCCCTCCCACCCATCAAGCGTGCCTGTCGGCGAGGGGAAGCAGTGCCACCCGCCGTCGGCTTTCTGGTTTCGCACAATCCAATCAATGGCCTTCTGGACGCGCGGGTCTTCGAGCCGCCCGAAGCGGGTCAGCATCCGCACGGCGTTTCCCGTAAAGCAAATCTCGCCCCCCGAAAAGCCGAGGCCTGCGCGCGCGCTTGCGTAGCGGCGAAGGAAGAGGTCGACGGCCTTGGCCACCCTCGGGTTCGTCCCCGACACGCCGAGGTCCGAGAGGACGAGGAGGCACCAATTCGTCGCGATGTACTTCGGACGGTAGAGCTCGCTCTGCGAGGTCCCGGCCGTCTCCCACTGGCCCCCTGGGTGCTGGCGGCGCAGGATCTCGGCGGCCCACCCTTTCCGACCGATCGCTCGCCGGGCGGGGGCCGCCTCTTCGTCGTCGCCGGGCCGGTCAAGGAGTTCGAGCAGGACCCGGTAGCGGACGCTGGGGTCTGCGGCCGGATCGAGGAGCCACGTTCGCAGCGCTTGCCGGAGGACCACGGCCTCCGCCAATGCAGGCTCGCTATTTAGGCGGCAGGACGCGCCCCAGGCACCGCGCGGCACATGCGCCCTGCGCGGTTTACGCCTACGCGAGGGCGGCGCGCACGGCCACGCGCCCCACAAGCAGCGGCTGCTTGCGGAGCAGGTACGCGAAGGCTCGCGGCACCTCGCGGCGGATGTTCGAGGTCCTCGGGCGAAAATGCGACAGCGTGCCGATCAGCCTGTCCATCTCGTCGTCGCTAAGGCCCATGAGGATCCTCTTGAACCGGTAGTGGCGCTTCATGAGCGGCCGCACGGACCGGCCCCACCACTTTTGGTACAGCGAGAGGTCGCCAAGTGCGAGCGCGCGCCCGAGCGCGCGGCCGGTCTCCACGGCGTAGGCGTCACCCGCGCCCGCGCTCGCAAGGACCGCACGCGCCGCCTCGCCTACGATGGCCACTTGGCCCGCGGCGTCGGCGACCTTCACGAGCGGTGGCGAGCATGTAATCCGCCCGCCCACATGTTCAAGGGGCCTTGCCAGGAAGCCCTCGTCGCCCCAGACCGCGGAAAGTCGCTCCCGCCACCAGTCGTTCTCCCGGCTCACCTGGACGCCGCTCGACCGGCTCGAGCCGCAGCCGACCTTGATCACCTGGCCGCCTTGGAAGGCCCAATAGTAGCCGAGGAGCCGGCTGGTCTGGAAGCGGACCATGATCGCGTCGCGGGGAAACTGCGAGGAGCGCACGTAGACCTCGGTCCCCAGGTACATGTCCTCGTCGCGCACCGGCGGCGCGCCAAGGTGCTCGGCGGCGATCCGGCTCTCCGGGCCGTCGGCGCCGACAAGCGACCGCGCGGCGAAGGCCCGGCCGTCCTGGGTCGTGAGCCGCCAAACGGGCTGGGCTCCGGAGCGGTCCCGGGCCGTCAGGGTCACGCGCGCGCGCTGCTCGTAGTGCGCGCCCAGCTTGAGGGCCTTTGAGAGCAGCCAGTCGTCGAACCGCTTGCGGTTCGTCACGACACCGAGCGGGCCCTCGATGCCCAGGAGCTCGTCCGAGACTTCGAACGAGCGCGATGGCGTCTCGAAGAGGATGCGGTGGATCTCCGCCATCCGCACCTCGCGGGGCATCGGCCATCCGATCGCCCCCACCATCGCCTGCCCGAGGCCCCCGCTGCACATGCTGTGGCCGGCGCCTCGCTCGCCGGGTTGCAGCGTGCTCTCGCGGCGGATCCCCTCGAGCAGGACCACGCGCTTGTCCGGGTCGCGCTCGAGCAGCTCGGACGCGGTGCTGGAGCCTGCAGGACCCGCACCAACAATTGCCGCGTCGAAAACCTCTACGGCCAGGCCCCCCGGCGTCTTGACCCCTTTGCGCCGGCCCGATCGATGGCGGTGGGGCCCTAATGAGAATATCGGCTCATGGCTGGGCCGGGCTATAGAGTCAGGCCAGCAGTCATCGGGCGAGGGTTCCCCAACGGACGCCTAGATTCCCAGCACGACCCCGAGCGCGACGCCCGCGATCAGGAGGACCCCGAAGAGCGCCGTGAGCAGGATCGTCCCGGCGTTGGCCGGGATGAGGGCGTGGGGGTCCGTGTAGTTTGCGTGCGCGACCTTCACGGTCTTCATCGCGATCGGCGCGGCGGCAAACGCGAGCAGGGTGGTCACCGGCACCGCGCCAAGCGCCGCGGCCGCCCCGACGCAGGCGAAGGCGCCGACCAGCATCCCCTCGTACACGCGCAGCGAGCGCACGGGGCCCAGGCGCGACATCCCCGTCCGCTTGCCGACCGACAGGTCCGCCTTCTGGTCGGGGAACTCGTTGATCCACAGGATCGCGGCAACCAGGAGCCCCATCGAAAGGGAAAGCAGCACGGCGCCTTCGGAGACCGTGCGCGCCTGAACGAGGAAGGCCCCGATGAGGACGAGGGGCCCGAAGCTGAGGCCCACGACCACCTCGCCAACGCCGCGGTGCGCAAACTTGAGGGGCGGCCCGACGTAGAAGACAGTCGAGCCCCACCCGAGGACCCCAATGAGGAGCAGGAGCGAGCCTGCAAAGGTCGCAAGGCCGCCGAGCGCGAAGAAGATGAGGAACCCGAGGGTTGTGCCGACAAGGAGGAACGAGACGGCCACCGCCAAATGCACCTTGAGGCCGACCCGCCCCGTCGTGAGGACCCGGCCGCCCCCGGCAAAGGGGTTCTTGTGGTCCACCGCGAGGTCGTTCCCGCTGCGGTAGTCGAAATTGTCGTTCAGCATGTTCGTGGCAAGCTGGAAGCAGGCGACTCCCGCGAGCGTGAGGGCGGCGAGCGCTGCGTCGAAGGCCCCCGCCTGCTCGAAGGCCAGCAGGATCCCGAGGGCAGCGGGGATAAGCGAGGCGATGAGGAACGGCGCGCGAAGCGCGAGGAACCAGAGCTTTGCCTGCGTGGGGAGCGGGGCAGAGGGCGCCTCGGCGGCCTCTGCGGAGGCTGCAACGGCCGCCATCGGGCCCACCTACACGCGGCGCGTGAAGCCCATGAAGCCGACCTGCGTGCCGTCCTTGAACTTCGGGCGCACGGTGAGGATCCCCTGGAAGCGCGAGCCGTCCTTCCGCACGAGCGTGACCTTCTCCTCAAACTTGCCGGTCTCCACCGCGGTCTTAAGGAGCCGCGGGACGAGGGTCGCAACCTTGTCGGGCTCGTGGAAGGCGGCCACGCTCATCTTGCCCACCACCTCCTCGGCCCGCCACTGGAAGAAGTCCGAGGCGCCGGCCGCGTAGGTCTGCACGATCCCCTCCATGTCACAGACGATCACCGACGCGAGCTCTTCTTTGCTGGGTTGGTATTCGAGGGCCATATTGACCATCGCCAGCAACGCAATACCAGCGTATCGGGCTGCGGGTTAACAGGTTAACCCCGCACCGAGGGGCTTCTCCACCCGCGAGCTGCGCATCCCGGGTACCGGGGATGGACGTTTGGCCGTGTAGTTGGCGCCGGCGATCGGACTTTGGGGGGCCCTCTGGTCGGAGGTCTATGGGCCCCGCCGGGCCCGCCCCGGGAGCGGTCCGAACCCCGCCCACGGCTCCCCATCCGGCGAAAGGTTCTTTCCACGGCCGTCAAGTCGAAGCCCGTGGACGCGCTCGACATCCGGATCCTGCGAGCAATGGGGATTCAGCCCTACGGGCGCGCGCCGCGCCCCCTCGAAGGCCTCCGCGCACCGGCAATCGCCCGCTCCCTGAAGGTCTCGCCCGAACGCGTGCGCGCGCGCATCGCACGGATGGAGGCGTCCGGCCTCATCGCCGGCTATGACTTCTATCCGAACTACCGGCACCTCGGCCTCGAAGCGACGTGGCTCTACTACACCCTCGACAACGAGGACGACGCCGAGGACGTCGGGGAGAAGCTCGCGCCCGTGGAGGGGATCGGCGCGTGCTGTTGGTTCCTGGGCGGAACGATGTGCGTCAATGTCCTCTACCGCTCGCCGGCCGACCTCGAGAGGAAGCTGCGCCTCCTCCAAACGCTCGCCGGCAAGGGCGGGCTGCACAAGCTTTACGACGTCGAAATGCCCGAGGTCCACCGCCCGCTCTCGCGGCTCGACTGGCGAATCCTCAAGGCGCTTAGAGGCAAGGTCCTTCGGCCGCTGCCGGAGGTCGCGCGCGAGGTCAGGGCCTCAACGAAGACCGTGCGGCGGCGACTCGACCGGATGGGTCGCGAGGGCGCTTTCCTCCCGTTCCCCGTCCTTGACCTCAGCCAAGCCGAAGGCGCGATTCTCTTTTATCTCGCAGTCCGCTTTGGCGCGTCAGCGTCCCCCGACCCGGTAGGCTCGCTCGTGCACGCCTTCGAGGGGGCGCTCCTTGCCACCGACCGCATCGCATCGCCCGACTTCGGGTCGATCATCCTGATGCTTGCGGCCAAGTCCACCGCCGAGGTGGCTACGCTGCGCCGCCGCGCGGCGAAAATGCCGGGGGTCGCAAAGGCCACGACACTCATGTTCGCCGGCGTCGAAGAGGACGAGGCTTGGATCGAAGAAGCCATCGAGGAGCGAATGAAGGACGCGCCAGCCGGCTGACGGCTGGGTTCGCCCTTTTGGCGTGCCCGACCCCGCAAAGGGGACACAAGGGGCGGCCCCCCGGCCCTCGCGCAGGAGCCGGCATCCGTCGGTTTGGTTTGCCGAGCGCGGCTTCGCGCGGCCCGAGGAAAAACGATGGCCAAAGTCACCGTGAACCGCCAAGTTAATGCCAGCCCCGAGACCGCCTTCGAACGATGGCTCGCCGCCTACGAGCGCCTCCACGAGCTCTACCCCGAGCGCATCAAGAGCATGAAGGTCCTCGAATGGAAGGGCAACGAGCGCGTCACCCTCTGCGTCGAGAACTGGGCGGGCCGCAACTTGTCCTACACGATGCGCGAGACGCTTTTCCCCCCGCACCGGGTCGAGCAGCGCATCGTGAAGGGGGCCGGCAAGGGCTCGACGGGCGTCTGGTCGTTCCAAGGCAACCCGGCAGGGACGCTCGTCACGGTGGAGCAAACGATTACCGGTGTGGAGGGCTTCTTCATGGGCGTCCTTTTCCGGAAGCTCTTCGTGCGGCAGATGAACGAAGGCCTGTCGCGTTACGCGATGTTCATTGACAGCGCCAGACCCGATCCCCGGGGCCCGTAAGAGGACTCATCGCGTCGGCGAGGTGACGGGGCGGGGGGGGCGCCTACCGTGGCCTGCACCTGCGGCGCGCTGGCCGCCTCCCTGTGGCGCAGGCCGCGTGACCTTGGCCCCGCGCTCATCTCGACCCGGCGCGCGCCCGTGGGGCGGGTCGTTTGGATCCCGGGGAACCGCCCGGCCGGAATCCGGTCGCTGCAGCGGGCGATCATGGAGGGCCCCGCGGGGGAGCGCGAGGTGCTCATCGTCTCGCGTGCCGGGTTCACCGAGGGCGCGCGAGCGCTCGCGGCCAACGTGGCTGGCGTCCGGCTTTACGCGGGGCCGCGCTTCGCGCGCGCCATCGGCGTCGGCGATCGGATTAGGGACGAGGGATGAGGGCAAGGGGCTCAACCGGGGCCGGCCCGGGAGCCGTTCGAAACACAGCGGCTCGCTGGGGGATGGCCTTTGTCCTGCCGGCGCCGGTTCCACGCGCAAACGGCGGCCGCCGACGTCGACTGCGACAATTGGCGCCGCCGCGGCTTGCTGGCTTCCCGCGCGGAGATTCATTCACCAAAGACGAGACCGTCCAAGGACGCAGGCCCTTCAAGCGCCTCTTGAAATAACATCGCGCGTTCACGGCCCCCCGGAGCCTTTGCGCTCACGCACCTGCTCCGAGGGGTAAAGAAAACATGCGCAATAGCGACACCACCGCCGAAACCGTTGAGCCCAACCAGCGCACGCGAAGGGTCGAGAATGGACTGCGCCGCGCTGGGCTGCCGCTGCTGCTCCTTTTTGGCACGGCCGCCTTCCTTGCCGCCTCGGCGTCGGCGGCGCCCACCGTGGCAATCGTCACCCCTTCAGAGGGCGCAAGCGTCGATTCCGGAACCGTCGCGCTCACGCTCGACATCCAGAACCTCACGCTGAACGGCGCGGCCGTCGGCCAGGCGGCGGTCACGGGCGAAGGCCACTACCACCTGCTCCTCGACGGCGCGTACGTCAAGTTCGACTACACGACGGCCACGTTCCTTGCCGACGTCGCCGAAGGCACGCACGAGGTGCGCGTGGAGCTTGCAGAAAACGACCACACGCTCCTCGGCATCAACGCAACGGTGAATGTCACGGTCCTTTCGGGGGCTCCGCGCCTTCGAATCGTCTCCCCCTCCTCGAGCGGCGCGTGGGGGTCCAGTTCGGCCGAGATCCAGGTATGGAAGGAGAATTTCACCTACAACCCGTCGGCGGTGGGCCAAACGTCGGTCGCGGGCGAGGGCCATTACCATGTCGTTGTCAACGGCGTGTACTTCTATTTCGGCACGACGGAGTTCTTCAACGTGACCTACCTCAAGATTGGCGGGGCCAACACAGTCCGCGTGGAGCTTGCCAACAACGACCACACCTTCCTCTCGGACCCCGCGTTTGACGAGGTGCGGCTGACCGTCCCCTCGGGCGTCCCGGAGATCAAGCTCGACGCCGCGCTCTTCGAGGCGCAGGTGGATTCGAGTTCTCTCGAGGCGGCGCTGACCTTCTCCAACATCACGATCGACGCCGCCGCAATCGGCCAGACGTCCGTCCCCGGAAGGGGCCACTACCACTCTTGGCTCGACGGCGTCCTGCTCGGCCCGTCCGCCGCGAACCCGCTGATCCTGACGGACCTGCCGGAGGGGCCGCACATGCTTGTCGTGGAGCTTCGCAACAACGACCACTCAGTGCTCTCGCCGCGCTTGGTCGACTGGGAGCCTTTCACCGTCCTTGCGGGAGCGCCCCGCGTGAGCATCCTCTCCCCCGCCTCCAGCAGCGCATGGGGGTCGAGTTCCGCGGAGATCCAGGTCTCGAAGGCGAATTTCGCCTACAACCCAGCGGCGGTGGGCCAAGCGTCGGTCGCGGGCGAAGGGCACTACCATGTCTTGGTGGACGGCGTCTACTTCTACTACGGCACAACGGAGTTCTTCAACGTCACCTACCTCCACATTGGCCGAGCCAACACGATCCGCGTCGAGCTTGCCAACAACGACCACACCAGCCTTTCGGACCCGGTGTTTGACGAGGTGCGCCTGACCGTCCCCTCGGGCGTCCCGGAGATCAAGCTCGACGCCGCGCTCTTCGAGGCTCAGGTGAACGCCGCCTCGCTGGAGGCGGGTCTCACCTTCTCCAACATCACCATTGACGGCGCGGCCATCGGCCAGCCCTCCGTGGCGGGACGGGGCCATTACCACGCCTGGCTCGACGGGATCCTCTTGGGGCCCTCCGCGGCGAGCGCAGTCCTGCTCACCGAGCTCTCTGCCGGCCCGCACCTGCTCGTTGTGGAGCTTCGGAACAACGACCACTCGCCGCTCGTGCCGCGTGTCGTGGACTGGGAGCCTTTCACCGTCCTTGCCGGCGCCCCCGGGATCTCAATCACGAGCCCCGCGGCCGCAACCGCGATCGGCCTGAACTTCACGGTCGTGACCGTCGCCACCCAGAACTTCTCGATCGTCGACAAGGGCGGACTGCCAAACGTAGCGGGCGAAGGACACTGGCACCTCGTTCTCGACGGGGCGCTTTACAATATGTTCTACGGGCCCAGCGGAGTCGTCCTGGCGCTCGCCGGAGGCACGCACACGATCCGCGCGGAGCTTGCCCAGAACGACCACACGCCCCTGGCGAGCCCCGCCTTCGACATCGTCACGGTCACGGTGGGGGGACTTATGCCCACCCTTTCGATCGCGTCGCCTGCCGCAGGGGCCGTCCTTTACGGCAACTCGACGGACGTGACGGTGGCAATCGCCAATTTCACGCTGGCGCCTTCCAAAGTCGGGCAGGCGGCCGTGAACGGGGAAGGGCACTGGCACGTGTTTGTCGATGGGGTGTACTCGGGCAACACCGCGACCCTATCGTTCACGCTCGCGGGCCTTGCGCCGGGCGACCACGTCGTGATGGCCCAGCTCTTCAACAACGATCACACGCCGCTGGCCGTCGAAGTGTCGGCCTCCGTCTCCATCACCGTCGCCGCGGTTCCCTCCGTCCGCGTCACGACGCCCGCTGCGGAGCTCACCACAACGACCGGCCAGGTGACGGTGACGGTGGAGCTTGGCAACTTCACGCTGGACCCCGTGGGCACACCGACAAATGCAGCCGGGCATGGGCACCTGCACGTGTTTGTGGACGGAAACCTCACGGAGATGGTTTCGGTCAGGACGATCAATGTGTCGAACCTCAGCGTTGGGACGCACACGATCCGCATCGAACTTGCGAACAACGACCACTCGGCGATTGCGGGCGCAGGAAGCGCGTCCACCGTAACGGCGACCGTGAACGCGCCGCCGCCCCCGCCGGCTCGGGGGTTCCTGCCCGGGTTTGGAGCGGCCGAAGGCCTTGCCGCGCTTGCCGCGCTCGCCGTGATGGTGGGTGCGCTCCGACGTCGGCGCGCGTAAGGGCCCCGGCGTCGGAGGGCCGGCTCGCGGCCGGGGCGATGGCGCGCGCCGTGGGCTTCGGCGGCGCCGGGAGACCCCATGTCGCGCGCACGGCCCTGGGCAGGCCCGCAAGCAGCGAATCGCGCGCGTGCCGGCAAGAGGGGATGTGGGCTCAGACGGGCCCAATGGAAGACCGATTCGAAACGCTCCGCGAGCCATGAATTGACAAGAGCCGCCAAACTGGCGGATGCGGAGCGCGGCGGCGGTTGGCGTCCGTTATATCGGTCACTTGCGAAGGAGTGCTTGACGCAACAAAACCCTTCTAGGGTGTCGGCATTGTGCGCCCGATTGACCACGCATATAGGTGCGCCTCTGGGCGCCACAGCGCAGCGCGAGGAGGGATCTTTGCCTCGGGCGGCGGGTCCGACGGATGAATCTGTCGGCACAAGGACAAGCCGCCCCCCAGTCACCGCCATCGAAGGCCCCGGAGCCCCTGCGGACACGGGCGACCTTTTCGCCAACAAACGCCGCGTGCTCGTCATTGTGTTCCTCGGCGTTCTCATGGCCACGCTCGACGGTTCGATTGTGAACCTCGCGCTCCCCGTAATGGCGACCGGGTTCCGCGTCGACCCAGGCGCGGTGGCGCCTGTCGTTTCCGTTTACCTCGTCGCAATCGCCGCCACGGTGCTGCTCTTCGGCGCCCTGGGCGACCGCCTTGGGAGGCGACCTCTCTACCTTTCCGGGTTTGCGCTCTTCACGGCGGCATCCACGCTCTGCGCGGCGGCCTGGTCGCTGGAGGCCCTCGTGATTCTTCGAGTCGTCCAGGCCGTCGGCGCAGCCATGATATTCTCCGTTGGCCCCGCGATTCTCACGCAGTCCTTCCCGAGGAGCGAACGCGGCGCGGCGCTCGGCTGGATCGCGACGGCCGTGGCGGCAGGCCAGACCGCGGGTCCAGTGCTCGGGGGCCTTCTGCTCGATTCGTTCGGCTGGCCGTCGATATTTCTGATCAACCTTCCGATCGGCGCGGGCACCTTCCTCGCGGCGAGTCGCCTGCTTCCAAAGGGCAAGGCGGAACCGCGCAGGCGCCGCTCGGACACAACGCTTTCGGGGGACCACGCCAAGGGTGTCGTGCGCCGCAACCGCGAATTCGTGGCCGCCAGTGCGTCCACGTTTCTCTCCTTCATCACCATCGGGGCGGTGGCGTTTGGGCTGCCCTTTTACCTCAACCACGTCCTTGGCTTCGGAGCCTATCGCATGGGGCTCGTCATGCTCCCCACCCCGCTTGCGCTCGCGCTGATCGGTCCGCTCTCCGGGCGACTCTCCGACAAAATCGGGCCGCGGATCCCATGCACGGCAGGCCTTGCGCTTGCCGCTCTCTCCCTCGCCGCGCTCTCGACGCTCGACAGGGCCTCCGGTGATTTCGATATTCTCTGGCGACTCGCGCTCTTCGGCGGGGGGATGGCGCTCTTCCAATCGCCCAACAATTCGTCCGCGATGGGATCGGTCCGTCCGCAGCTGCTGGGGCTTGCCTCCGGAATGCTCGCGACCATGCGGGTGCTCGGTCTTGCCGTCGGCGTCTCCCTGGGCGCCCTGCTGCTCGGCCTCTTCTACGCCGCGCAGACGGGCGGTGCGCCGCTGCCGCCGGGCGATGTGGCCCCGGAGGCGGCGGCGTTTGTGGCCGCGCAGCGGCTCATGTTCCTCGTCATCGCCGCCATCTGCGCCGCGGGGATCGCCACGAGCCTCGTGCGCGCCGACCGCGCAGCGAAATCCCCACCTCACGGGACAGAAACGTCTTCGGCCATCCGCGGGCGATAGGGAGTTGGTCAACGGGACTTCGAGGCGGCGAGTTGGCGCCCGCGCTATCCAAGCGCTAGCCCGCCGCCTGATTCTGAGGGCCACACGCCCCACGCTCATCACGTTTCCAGTCGACCCGCCGCCACCGCTTTGGGGGAAGTCGCTGATTCCCTATTCTTGCCGAAGGTCAGGATGAACCCTTCACGGAAGGACGGGTTCGCCGTTTGCGACAGCGCTTAGCCGAATAGGAGAGCCTGCACCAACAAAGCCCTTGTAGGGTGTCGGGGTTCGCGGTTCTATTGAATCCTGACCCAAGTCCGGCTCTGGCCTCCGCGGTACGTGAAGCGGATGCAACTTTGGCTCCGTTCCCTGTCTCGGCGGACGAATTCGTGGTCGTCGGGACCAGCCACCGCTTGGCGCCCCTGGATGTGCGGGAGCGCCTTGCCCTGCCCGAGGCCCGCTCACGGCTGCTCGAGCTTGCCCATACACACGCGGGCCTCCGGGAGGCCTGCCAGATTGTTACGTGCAACCGCGTTGAGTGTTGGGGACTTGCGCCTGCGCCTGTGGACGACTCCAGCGCTCGGCGCCTGGAGGGCGCCCTCTCGATAGACTCCGGCGCGTTGCACGTGCTTTCAGGCGAGCGGGCCTACCTCCATGCGATCCGCGTGGCAAGCGGACTTGATTCGGCGGTGTGGGGCGAGCCCCAGATCATCGGGCAGGTGCAGGCCGCTTCGCGGAGCTCGCCGGACGCGGGCGGTTCGCCACAAATTCACTCGGCGGTCCGGAAAATAGTCCGGGCCGCGCAGGGCGTCCGCAAGCGAGCGGGCCTCGGATCCAATTCGCGCGGAGCTCCCGAAGCCGCCGCAGACCTCCTGGAAAGGTGCGTGGGCGGCCGGGGGGCCCGGGTGCTGGTTGTTGGGGCAGGGAGCGTGGGCCGGCGGGCGGCCGCGTGCGCAGCGCGTTTTGCGGCGGTGACCGTCGCCGACCGGAACCTCGACAAGGCGCGGCGTGCGGCCGCATCTGCCGAAGGGCAGGCCGTGCCCCTCGCGGAGGGGACTTCCTCGCTCCTCAATTTCGACGCCGCCATCGTGGCCCTCAGCTCACCGGGACCTCTCGTCTGGGACGTCCACCTGCGCGGGGCCGGCCACCCGCATAGGGGGTCAATGCTCCTTGTTGACTTGTCCTTCCCGCGGGCCGTGGCGCGCTCCGTCCGCGCGATACCTGGCGTTCGACTCGTCGATGTCGACGACCTCGCCGAGGAAGAAAGGCGTCCCGGCGTTCCTCCCTCATCGGCCTTGGCCGAGAGAGCCGCTCGCGAGGCGGCGGAAGCGCTATACAGCGAGCAGCGCGCCCGGGGGGCCGACGCGGTGGTTGCGCAACTCCGCTCACGCGCGGAGGCCATCCGCCGCGATGAGCTCGAGCGCGCGCGCCGCCGGCTCTCGGGCGAGCCCGCGGCGGACGCGGCCGTCCTTGAAAAGCTCGCTGAGCGCCTTGTCAACCGGCTGCTCCACGACCCCACGCAAGGGCTCCGCGCGGCGTGGGCCCGCGAGGACGCGGACGCGGTGGAGCGCGCGGCGCGTCGGCTCTTCCGCCTGGAGGGGCCTCCGTGAACGGGCTATTCCGAATCGGGACGCGCGCAAGTCCCCTCGCGCTCGTTCAGGCGCGCAGCGTGGCGGACGGCCTGCGGGCCCGATGGCCCACCCTCGTGTTTGACTTGGTCCCCATCGTCACGGAAGGCGACGAGCGGGCCAAGAAGTTTCCCGACGAGAGCCCCGATTTCAAACGCGCGTTCACGCGCAGGCTCGAGGAGGCGCTCCTCACCGGCCGCATCGACGCGGCCGTGCACAGCCTCAAGGACATGCCGGCAACCTTCCCCGAAGGGCTCGTCCTTGGCGCCGTGCCGCCTCGCGAGGTCCCCTTCGACGCCTTCGTGAGCCGGGACGGGCGCCCTTTTGCGGAGCTGCCGGAGCGCGCGCGCGTGGGAACGAGCAGCCTTCGGCGCATCGCGCAGCTGCGCGCCGCGCGGCCCGAGGTCCACACGGCCGCCCTCGACGGCAACGTCGACACACGGCTACGCAAACTCGACGCGTCCAACTATGATGCCGTTGTGCTGGCCGCGGCGGGGCTCAGGCGGCTCGGGCTTGCGCGGCGCATCACGGAGCTTTTTCCTGCCGAGGTGATGGTCCCCGCGATCGGCCAAGGCGCCCTGGCCGTCGAGATTCGCACCGACGATTCGCTCGCGCGGGACGTGGTCGCCACAGTCAACGACCCTTCCTCGCGCGCGGAGGCGCAGGCGGAACTGACCGTCGCGCGCGCGCTGGGCGTTGGGTGCAACCTCCCGGCCGGCGCGCTCGGGCGCGCCAACGGCGCGAACTTGCGTCTCACTGCCCTACTTGCGACGCCCGACGGGCGGCGCGTAATCCGCGCCTCCGCTGCGGGCGCCACGGCCGACCCAGAAGGGGTGGGCAAGGCCGCAGTTGCCGAGATGCTCCAGAAAGGGGCCCGAGAGATCCTGGGGGAGGCGGTTGCGGGTTGACCGCCAATCGAGATTCCAGAAGTCCGCGCGCGGTCCTGCTCGCCGCCCCCGCCGACCGCGTCGCCGCGCTTGCCCCTGCGCTTCGCGCGCTCGGCCTGCGCGTGCTTGAGGCGCCCGTCGTGGAAACCGCTCCGCCCGAGGATGCGGGCGCCCTTGACGCTGCCCTTGGGCAAGCTCCCTATGACTGGGTGGTTTTCACGAGTGCGCGGGGAGTCGAAGCGGTCGCCAAGCGTTGCCGGGCGCTCGGCCTGCGGACGGCCGCAGTCGCCCTGCGGACGGCCGCCGTAGGCCCTGCGACAGCCGCGGCCGCGCTGAGTAGGGGCTTTCCGGCCATCGCAACCC
>Ga0209342_10000361_pt1 | contig 51342 bp, 62 predicted proteins | sample RifCSP16_2_FD_184023 | JGI IMG/M metagenome (GOLD analysis project Ga0209342, IMG submission 184023) | Soil microbial communities from Rifle, Colorado - Rifle CSP2_sed 16_2 (SPAdes) (version 2) | ecosystem: Environmental > Terrestrial > Deep subsurface > Rock core/Sediment | place: Rifle... | reverse complement strand
ACGTGGAGGTGAAATTGCGCTCAACTCCATATTCTTGGTGCGTGATTCCCGTTCCTCGATGTTATCGGAACTCGAAATGTGACTCTTGGTACCGTATGACATTAGGGTTAACTCCTTACTGTTGCTAGCCTTTAGTGCTAGTCAAGCAGATCAATACACCTAAGCCTGTTGTGAGCTTAGGTATATTAGCATCCGATTGCCTAACCCCCATTATCTCATTACTTCTCCCTCGGGTACCTTTATCCTTTCTATTTCCACTTTGGTAGTCCCATCCTTATAGGTTGTGGTAGTGGTTTCCCATACCCAAACCATTCGTTGCTTAGGCTCCCTCACCTTCTTAGTCTCCCCTTTAGCTTTCTCCCTTCCGACCTTTAGTCTCCCATTACCCCTATCCACTACCTTAGCCTTAGCACAACAGAGGGTGGCAGGCTTAAGTACAGCGTTGCAGGTGGGGCAAGTGGGAAGTGAAGTAGCGGGCTCAACACCCTCTAAGTTTGCTCCAATACCTACTCCCGACACAGGTAACAGTGTAGTGAAGTCCCAAGTTTTCTTCACTTCCACCGGCACTCCACTACTCAACCGTAGTCGTTTATTGTGCCCTTCAGCTTCCCACACCCTACATTGTTTGCTTCGATCAAACCCCATATTCCGGTTGCTTTGATTGATCAATCGATTGATTCGGCTCAACTCCTTACGTTTTGCTAATCGATCCTTAGGTGATAACTCACCCATATAGTTGTCCCCCAAGTAATGTTGAAGCCATACCTTCTGATGCTCCAATTCTCGCATTACCCCTCTATCCAATTGAACCCCTAAGTTTCGCACACTCCCACCACTACCGCTACTCTTACTGTGATGGCGCTCAACTATAAGTCTAGCACTTTCTACTTCGGATGGGGATGCTTCCTCAAATATAGGTAGGAAACCAGCCACTTAGCTTGCTCCTTGCTTTGGTACTAAGCTTGCTACTTGCCGATGTGCTAGGTCACCACGTAGCTCGCACCTAACCGGGTGGTTAGGTCGGGGGCTAGGTCGTAAGTAACTCATCGGCATGTGTACATGGTACAGGATCAGCTAGGGAGCGTCTATAGACTCACTTAGCCCCTCATTTGCGCTCAACTTAGTGGGGGATTTGCGCTCAACTATAGAGAGGGGTTAGGGGGAACTAAGGGTGGGAGGTGGAAGGGGATTAAGTATTGACATCTTATCCTGGACCCGATGTCACTTTCTAAGTAAAGAAGAAAATAGTTAGTTTGTGGATAGTTGGTGACTAGCTAACTAGATGGGTTGTGAAAGTTTTCACAAGTTATCGGCCTGGGGCGTCGCCTGGCCTGGCGGAAGTGTCAACGGGTGGAAAGGGAAGCATGGGACGGTGGAAGCATGGGCCCGCGTGACAGCGTGTGTAGGGCTTGTGGTGGCACGAAAAGCATGGAAGGTGAGTAACCGTACCCGAAGCATGGGAGCGGGCCCGCTTGAGGGACCAGCGTGGGTGTCAACTACCATTCCGCTACCTGCTTTGCTTGCTTGCTCGCTTGCCTACTTGACAGCCATGCTACTCTGCTTGTGACCGGCCTTCTCTATACAGCCGGTGGAGTTTTCCAAGTGTCCAAGACGTTCACCCTTCCTACGTTCGCCGAAGCTTCAGAGTCTGAAGTCAAAGCGGCCCGCACAACCAGTGACCCCGTAGCTGCGGGGTTCGATCAAGCCGTAGGCATTCTGTTCGTGAAGGGTTCGCTAAAGGTGAGCGTCCCCGCCGATAACAACCGGGACGCGAACCCGTCCCGTAACAAAACCCTCATTCATATGACCCGAGCGATCAAGCGGGCCGGTATTGGTGAGCATGTCACGCGGGTGGACACAAATGCCAAATGGGCAACCGAACCGTCCACCGTCATTTACCTGTACACGGCACCCGTTAAGCAGGCCGAACCCGCACCCGCACCGAAACCCGCGTAACCCGCACCCGCACCCGCAAGCATGGGCCCGACTAACAACCGGGCCCATTTGCTTACCCGCCGTAGCACCTGGCTCATAACGCATTGATATATAAAGCATTCACGTTGACACCTCACCCTGGAAGAACAAATGTTCTACTGGGCCCCACTCCAAAAGGATTGTACCTATCTGTGTCAGCGGTCAGAAAATCGTGATAAAAATTTTGAAATCAAAAACATTATTGAATCGGGGGAAGTGAATCAATGAGGGCGTCCTTCTCGCTTTGGGAGAGGTTGACGGGATCATGCGGGGTAAGGTAGGGAGCGATCCTATCGAGATCACGATTACGGATGATGTGGGGGGCATTATCTTCGTGTTCAGGATACCCCAGTCGAGGGTAGGCGCCCTCTATGTCTCTGATCGTTATTACTTGAGCGGCGGAGAGGGATAGAGGGGAAGAGGGATCAAGGGAGAGAGCGAGAAGGAGATTTCTACGAGAATATCGAGCAGCTTTATGATGGGGGCGCAAGTGATGGTACTTGGGGTTAGTAGATCGTTGGATCTGCTCACAATTAGCACACTGTAGGAAGTATTGATGGGGGTGGAGGATTATGTAGTCGTAGTAAGCGAATCTACGCTGCCCAAATGACTTGGCGGTAGGGCCAACGAAATCTGGGGAATCGGGGTGGTCGGGATGATCTCCTAATTGATAAGCGCAAGCCTGTAGAGCCTTAGCGTCGGTGTCGTATCCACAGATTAAGCAAAATGGATGAGTGTTGGGAGAGTCAGGAGTTAAGAGGGAGAGGATGAGGGTGCGATATCTAAGTAGTTGAAACGTGCTGACGTGAGAGAGATCTACTTCAGGATGAAGAGGGGGTAAGTCTCTGTATTTGGAGCGAAGAGTCCGCTTAACTTCCTTAGCTTTGAAGTAGGAGTTGATGAGAGGATGATCCTCCGCAGATATCATATCTCCTCGCTTCTTCCGAGAAAAACCAGTATCGAGAGGGGTGTTGGTGTCAGTCATTGGTAGTAGAATCCTTCTGTAGAGATATAGAGAGGGTGGAGGAATAGAGGGGCAATGGGGTTATGGGGTTGTCCATCTCCCTAGATTATCCTGTACCATAACACTGGCTTGCTCTTTTGCTTCCTCAATAGATATTCCTTGCTCGCGAGCCAATCGCTGGGCTAGTGCTAATCTTGCTCGGCCCTCACGAGTTCTACCATCCCACAATTTAGTGGCTTTAGCGTGTCGATCATTTCGTGGAAGATTAGGGTTAACCCACCCCTTTGGTTTCCTTCCCGGCCGAAGCTTAAAAGTATGTAGATTGACGTGCGGACTCATATGGAAGGGGTTGATACATCGAGCAAGCGTACAAGCTTGGCGTAATCCAAAAGGTGTCTTGCGCCCGGTGTAGAGAGTAAACGCCACATCTACGCCAGTAAAAGTATAGAGGGTGGGTGCCCCATCGATATAGGCCCGACAAGTAAATGTAGGGGTACGCGCGGTAGTACTAAGACCCCCTGTCCAGATCCAATGTTCGGATATTGCTAGTGTAGCATCATCAAAACAGGTCGGCAACTCCACCGACTTCCAGAAATTCTTGATGATCCTCTCACTGTTACTAGCCAATACTAACGCGCTGTACTGTCGCGGGTGTACTTCTACTGATAAAGGCACAGCATTTGTCCAAAGATAATTCTCTTCCTGAACATTAACATACTGTCGACACGACTGTAGTGGAAGTTGAGGTAGTGTAAGGGGTTTGCGATTCTTCGGAAACATAGAGACTTGGAGAGATAGAGCCGTCGCCGTCACTACCCCATCCCGTACCTCTTTATTGATAATCGCGGTATCTCGTGCGATCATGCGAGCTTCCGCATCTAATTGTAGCTGTCTAGCATGGGCGACGGTCGATGCTAAGCGTGTAGAAAGTGACACTTCTTGCGAGATATCAGGTGTATGTATATGTTGATAAGCGAGGTCAAAAGAGTCGTTGGGGCGAGTCGGAAGTGTCATATTTGCGTCCTTTGAGAGAATTGGGAGGTATTTGTACGTATAATACCATAGAAATGTAGACCCGTCAAACCTGTATGGAAAGTACTACACATACACCCGAGTCTGAGATGTAAACATACATACACCCCGTATACAGCCCCTCTAAAGATACAACATTGACTATCAACACCCTCTCGTGGTATAATCTATGAACCAGCCCGAAGGGAATAATAATAGGGGAGTGGAGATTCTAGCGTAGCTAGCTGGCCCCTAACCCCATCACCGCTCCCTCTCGCTGACTTGACACTTCCACCCCGAAACTGTAACGTAGCGAGTGGAGGTACCGAACCCTTGGGAAATTTCCTTAACCCAGATCCCCTAACTCATTTGACGCCTAGACGATGGGGTGGTATACGCGCGCACGGGCGCCCATTCCACCTAAACACACTAAAGCTGTTCCTCGTCGCCATTACCATTATCGCCGGGGCAATCGCCCTCAGCCCACTCGGGATTGCTGGTGCTCAATCTCCCACTCCTACTCCTTCACCTATTCCGGTGAAGCCCGTCATCACCTTCAACAAGATCCCCTTCACCTATGAGGGTGGGGCTGTTGTCGAATTCACCATCGTTGTGACTAACGTCGCTGCTAACCCTGATCAGGGGGACGTAGACGAGAGTACTAGTGGTATCCTCACAATTGATGACCCTCTACAACAGCCGGGAATGTTCTGGTATCTCACGAGTGTTGAGAACGCCGAGTGTGCGCCCTTCAACATCACTACCGGATACAACCTTCACTGCACCACTAGTGGCTTAAGGGGCCGACATCTTAACGATTCACAGACAGCTTTTGTTTACGATTCCGCGACTATAGTAGTCCGTGGAATCAAGGCTAGTTGTGGAACCGTTACTAACACCGCCATTCTTACTGGAGATGATCTTGCTCGCCCACTGATTGCCAGTGCCGAAGCAGGTGTCCCATGTGTTCCGGCGGTAACCCCTACACCCACGAGTACACCAATTCCGCCCACCCCCACCCCAACATCTACAGTTGCTCCACCAACCCCTACCTCTACTCCGCAGATCATCTATGTGGAAGTAACTCCGACCCCTAAACCCATCCCCGCTCCTGCTGTTGTACCGGGTGCTCCTAAGACCGGAAACACTGATTCCACCACAGTTGTAAGCGCAAGTGCGTTTGATTCTGCGGCTGGATATCTTATCTGGATCTTCGGCCTCGTATTTATCGCAGGAATCATTGCCACCGCAATTCACCGACTTCGCTCTTAGTACTTGGTGAGTTGACGTACCAGTACTAGACTGGTATTCTACCCTGCAAGGTGGTGAACGGGAATACCTCTCCAGTCGCCAACCTTCTCCTACGGCCCACTGGATTGATTCTTTGTCCTTTCGATCAATCCAGTGGGCCATCACATTATTCTGGAGTACTAGAAATTGACTAACACATCTAGCACAACTAACACATCTAGGACAAGTATCTGATCCGCCGACATTCGGTGAGCGAAAAGGTTGCTGGTAGCGCAGTAACTAAGTACGCAGCCCGAATAGTGGGGGTGATCGCTCTCTCTCTTTACGCCGCAGTTGTACCGGCATCCCACTACGCCGTTGCTAACCTAACAGTTTCTCCGCCCCATTTCCCCTCAACCCCTCCGCCCCCTCCCCTTACGCTCACTCTCATCACTGAGATACCCGAAGTCATTGTTGAGACTATTGAGGTGGAGACTAAGACTGATGAGGTGGAGATTGTGGTGGTCGAAGTGGTGGAGCCGGTAATCGAAACCACGACCATCACTACCACTACTACTGATGATTTGGTAGTGGAGGCTACTAGACTAGCGGAACCATCAACCGTTAGTCTATCTCAGCAGGATACACAGATTACTCCCCTCCCGCCCCCTCCGCCCCCACCTTCCACTATTTCACTGGAGCAACTTGATCAAGCGGCAATTGAAGCCGGGTGGCCCCAAGAAGAGGGTTGGTGGCCTCAGATGCGGAGAATCATTACCGAGTGTGAGAATAAATCCCTAAACCCTCACGCCCATAATACCAGCGATCCCTATGGGGGAAGTGCCGGACTAGCACAATTAAACGTTGGCTGGTTCAGCTATCTCGGAGAAGATCCCTCTATGATGTTCGACCCCGTAGTCAATCTCCGTACCGCTCTCACTCTAAGAAAGCGAATCGGTGGGTTCGGTACGGGAGCAGGATGGTCATGCTTCTACAAACTCGGATTGGACTTGCGATGGGAGAAATAAATCGCTAAACTGGGGAGCATGTCAACTCCCGACATTTCCTCTAAGAACATTGAGCCCAGTGACCAAATATCACTGGGCTCTTTGCTGCCCAATCTCGGGCAGTTTACACTCAACAACGAAGAACAATCTTGGGTAGCTGATTTCGCTAGTAAGCTCAGTGATCAAGTCCAAGGACTGAAGGGGAATGAGAAGGCCGCGTACGACGACCTTGAATTCTATTCTCGATTCGTAATGGGCGAGGATAACATAGAATACACACGTAATTCCTCGTTTCTCCGCAACATTTACTGGGACTGGCAGTATACTAACGACGATATGCTGGTTCTCGGCCCGCGAGGCTCAGCAAAGTCCACCGCAGTCACAATCACATCAACTACTTGGGAGATTGGACGTAACCCTGCCGTCCGCGCCCTCCTAGCATTCGCATCGATGGAAGCCCAAGGTCTTGCGTTTGCTAGGCAGCTTGACCACATTATTACCAAGAACGAACGATACATCTCGATCTTCGGGGAGCTAAAACCTCAGAAGCCTGAGAAATGGGATGAGAGCGAGAAAATCGTTCGTCGCTCCACCCCTCCCTCTGGATTAAAAGACCCTACCATTGCAGTTGTCGGACTCGGCTCCGCTGTCCCCTCTAAACGTGCTGATATCGTAGTCTGCGATGACCTAGTCACTATGGAGAACGCTTATAGTGATATTCAGCGCGCAAAAGTCATCCGCTTCGTCTTTCAAACTCTCTTCCCGATTCTTGTACCGGGCGGACGGCGCGTGATTATCGGAAGTCGGTGGGATGAGCGAGATCTCTACGCGCACACCGCTACTCAATGGGGACTTCAATTCCCCGAACCCGTCCAAATTGACCTCGGTGAGATTATCTCTCACGCTGTTACCAACGATCTAGTGAAGTATGATGACAAGAAATTCGTTGAAAGGCCCATACAATGACGCTGATTCAGCCCTATCGAGTTATTACGCATGTAGATCTCTTTGCTGGGATAGGTGGAATGCGCCTTGGAGTCGAGGGAGCGGCACGGATTCTTGGCTACGAATCTGAAATTCTTGTGTCTTGTGATATCAATAAGGACGCCCAACGTACCTACAGCCGATATTTTGGGGGAGATTATACCCACCACGATATCAGAAATACCCACTTAGAGGGATTAAAAGGTAAGGTGGATGTCCTGACCGCTGGATTCCCGTGTCAGCCGTTCAGCAAGGCTAATTCCACCTCTGTGAAGGGGGATAATCATCGTAGTGGCCTTCTATTCCTTGATATGCTCCGAATCATAGGGGAAACTCTCCCGAGGGTGCTGGTGTTAGAGAATGTTCCCCAGTTCGCCTCTATAGACGATGAAGTTCAACTCGACACCATAATCGCTTCTCTCAGCGACCTAGGCTACTTCCTCTGGTGGGATATCTACTCCCCAGAATCTTTTGTCCCGCAACGTCGTAATCGATTCTTCCTTGGAGCAGTTCTTGGGAGTGAACTACCCCGGATGTGGAATCCCCCACTCAACAGTTGGCGTCCAACACTAGGAGATATTCTCGACCCTGTTGAAGAAGTCAACCCCACTCTTCATCTAGCAAAACACAACTGGTACAATCTGCTTACTAAGAGGACTCACCGCCCAGTCTATATTCCGCGTGAAGAAGCAGATTATCACCAAACAGTTACAGGCCCACTATTGGCGAATGGGCACAAGGGATCACAGGATATCCTGATAATGGAGCCCTATAGCGCGATTCCGCGAGTCCTCTCCGTATGTGAGATGACCAAACTCATGGGCTTCCCCTACGATATATTCAAGTGGAACATCCCTAAAACTACGGCACATCAGCAACTCGGCAACTCTGTAGTGCCTGAGCTAATCACCAACCTCCTACTTCCGATGCTAGAGCAGACACTTGGCTAAGCCCCCTATCTACTCCTTCTGGTCGCTGGTGGATCGTAAATCCTATCACCCAAAAGGCTGTTGGCTCTGGACAGGTAAGGTAAATCGTAGTGGCTACGGATACTTCACCATATTTGGGCGGAAGATGTACGCCCATCGAGTCGCCTACACCATAGTAAAGGGGCAAATCCGTAGAGGATGGGAAATTGACCACCGCTGTACAACTAGACTATGCTGTAACCCTAGACATCTGGAGCAAGTGACCCCCAGCGAGAATAAACGGCGAATAACGGATCGGAAACCGCATCAAGGAATTTAGAGAATGTGCCAATCGTGCCGCCCAACGTACGTTGATTTTACACAGCGACCGAACTATGCTGTACACTTTAATCCGTTAAGTATCGGTATCGATATGTGGGATATCCGTGTCGTTATTGCCTGTCCCTTTTGTTTTATCGCTACCGATGTCATTCTAACAACTGGGAAGCGTAAAGCCACTAATCTTCCTCACGAGTTTGAGTGCTGCATCGCCCATATCATGTTTAGGGATGTGTAAACATTGCCGCGATTAATCTACGAACGCGCCCTCCATGTTGATGAAGCTACTGGGCGCATAACATCATACTGGCCTGAGCGATGGCCCCTCCATCTTCTAGCCAAAGAGCTAATCGGGATGGGCAGCGCGTTCTTCGCAGCAGCCTACCAGAATGATCCATCCGCCCTCGAAGGTTCCCTACTAAAAGCTAACTGGCTACATCCCTATCTTGGGAGTGAGCTTGAAGCACACCGACGATCTCTTGGAGTTGAGCATGGAACCATACATTGTGGAATCGACCCCACCCAAGGAGGCATCGACGGAGATCCCGACTTTTGCGCCGGTATTGCAGTTGAGGTACTTGAACATCGAGGCTACCTTATCGATTTCTTCCTCAAGAAACTCCGAATCGAGGATCAGGCCCAATACTTTGAAGATTGGCTAACTTTCCAGTCACCGTCATTCACAATCATAGAAGATACTACTAGCAAAGGATATGTGTACAATGCGCTTGCCCATCAAGTCAACAGCGGTACAGGTACTAAACATGCTATTACCATTGAGAAGCCGCAAGGTCGAAACGCAATCGGTAACAAACAAGTGCGCTTTATGTCTATGGCCCCTAGATTCGAGAATGCACAAGTTCGGGTGCCGGGCCTCCAAGTTGGTAGTGAAATCATACTTGATCCCCGCTGGGAGCCGTGGTTTACCCAGTGGCGAAGCTTCCCAAGCGGTCATGATGATGGATTGGACGCTGCCTACTGGGCAATCTTCTCAGGCTTCCGAATTGATCCCGGTGCGAGTGCGAGTAAGCTTCCCACAGGCACAGACACCCCCGCTAGAGTTGATTCAACTAATCCAAAACTTGTTGGAATCTTATGCGAACGAGAAGCACACCTAGCGTTTGGTAAGTCTATATCAGAGTGTATAAGGTGTATGTTGACACTTGAAGACACTTTCATGTATGATGAGCAAACGGTGGGGACTCCGGGACGGTCGGGACTAGTTCGCACCCTTGATACTCGCTCAATAGGTCAACCGCGTAATCGGCCTAATAGAATCAGGATGATGAGGTAACCCACAACCCATGAAGAATCCACTCTCAATTACTACGGATAAGCGTAAAGCGCGCGAAACTATTACGCGGAATGGGTTTGATGAGTTCTTTAGAGATCCCGCCAATCCTGGCAAGCCGCTCCAAGTACTCCCATCTGCATCTGGTTACAATCCCGAACAGGAATGGATTAGCTTTGCTTGTGAAGTCTCGCCCAATAACGGGAGCGGTGGGGAGAACAGTTATCAATGGCAGCCTCTCATCACCCAACTAACCCCTTGGAGGGCCTACATTGATCTTACTGGGATCGAATACTCCGATCACTTCATTATCCAGACCGAAATTCGAGTTCATTCCCCCAACTCTATTCCTCGGTACCCTAAAGATGCTAGAGGATACATTTGGGTACTTGATGACCGACTTGCTATCACACTTAGAAAAGCAAATAGCGGAGAGCCTGATTCCATCCACGTCAATGGTTCACCGCTCAGCTTCAACAAGATCCTGTCCGTAGAGCCGTTAAGCGGGCCGTGGGAAGCGAGACTATCAATTGCCCAAGTCCAAGGGATTAGTAAGAAGCTTCGGGTACTGACGTTGTAGCTCCGGCGTTATTGTGGTAGAGTCACCACGTAGCCCATTGTAGTCACTGTATAGTCTTGCGGACTTACCGCGCCGGGGAGAGCCATCGTGCTAGTCAATGGTACCAACGCCCAGAAGCCTTCCCGTGCGTACTCGGAAGCGACGATAATCTCCTACCCTACCGGACGCACTGAAGATTCAAACTATCGTTCTACAGGCATTGGAGGACGCAAATCCCTCAAAGATGCTCTCGGTAGGGAGCTTCCCCCGTACTTGCATGATAAGCACATCGCCGTCTCCTTTCTTGCTTATCGTGTTAACCCGATGGCCCACCGGCTCATCGAGATGCAGGTCAACTTCGTCCTTGGTAATGGGATCACCGTAACGTGCTTTGATTCTCCAGAGGCTCTTGCAATCATTAGCAGCTTCTGGAGTGACCCCTATAACAACTGGCCCCGACGCATCGCTGCTCGACTCCGTGATCTCTACCTTTATGGGGAGTGGTTGCATCGCCCCCTTGTGAACCCGAACTCCGGGTTTGTGTTCATGCGCGATGTTCAGCCTGATAACATCGACCATCTTCTCCCTGACCCGTACGACCACTCCCAAGTCGATAGGATCGTCCTCAAGCAGAAAGAATCAGGTACCGATTACTCCGCTCCCAACATTTGGGCGTATAATATTCGGGAGAGACTAGACGAGAAGCTTGCAATCGTTAGTGAGCCATCCGGTGAACTGTTCCATTTTGGAATCAACGACACCACCGACTCACTTCGTGGTGTTGGTGAACTGTTCCCTCTGATTGACTACATTGACCTATACGACGGCATGATCTTCGCTCGTGCTGAAAAGATCGAGAACATGGGCCATATGTACTACGATCTCACGTTGGAGGGGATGAGCGAACAGGAGATGCGGAACTATCTCACCCAAGAGACTAATGTTCCTCCGCGTCCCGGTTCGGTGTTCGCTCATAACCCACAAGCAATCCTCACAACCGTTACTGCGGACTTGAAAGCTGATGATCATGCTGTTGATGTCGGCGTAATGAAGTCCAACATCGTCTCGTGGGCAGGGTGGCCGGGAACTTGGTTCGATGAACCCGGTTCGGCTGGTCGTGCTGTTGGTGCTGAGATGGCTGAAGGTACCCTCAAGAACATCACTCAGCTTCAAGCAACCATCGCCCAACTCCTACGTACTGAGATTGACTACGCCATCTTCCAAGCTATCCTTGCTGGTAAGCTCAATCCCAAGAGTGCCAAGGTTAATAGATTGGGCATCCCCAACTACACTATTAGCTTTAGTCGGCCTACAGCAAAAGATATTCAGCGCATGGGGCCATCACTTGCGAGATACGCATCTTTCATTGAGACAGTAACATCAAAGGTACCGCTTCTCACTCAGGAAGAGGGCCGACAGCTTGTTGTTGCTCAGATTCAACAGTTGGGGTTGAATGATGTTCCGATAAGCATGGTACTGCCTACTACACTTCCTAAGATCCCCGAGCCGAAAGACCCCAATAAGGTTCCGCCACCATCATTTGGTAGTAATGGTAATGGCAACGGCGGTAGTCCTGCTACCAATCCAAAGGTTGCTGCTAAGGTAGCCGAAAACGCCCAGATTATTGAGGGAACACATATCTCTCAATTGTTTGAGAAACTATACTAGCCTCATCGACCCACTACACCCACTTAGGAGAACGATTGTGCCCACTGTTGATCTCGGAATTCGAGTACGCCTAGACCCCAATAAGGTAACGGATGGTCGTCCACATTCTGATATGGCTAACGCCATTCATGATAAGATCATCTCGTCCATCCTAAATGACGTAAACCAGTACACCAAGTCTGATGGCAGTAGAATCACCGACCCTCGTGTCCGCATTCAACTTGCCCCGACACACATCATCTTCGATCTCATTGGAGATCTCCAAGAAAACGAACCGGCAATCCGCTGGTTCACGAACAACTACAACGGGGCGCAGTTTCGCTCAAAGCTATCCGAGGCGATTCACAAATGTCTACTCGCGTGGGCACGTAAGAATTACAAGGATATCACATTCGTCGATCAGACCCACATCTGGACACAATCGGAGTAAGAGTGAGGATGGGCTAGTGCCAGTGTTAGGCTTGGAACTGTTTGCCACTACGGACATTGTGTCGGATGGAACTGCTACAAACGCTGTGGCAATAGCCGCCTTAGCTTTATGTGGCGCTATGCTTAAGGTAGTGCAGTCTAGTATCAATGGAGATCGTGAAGATCGTCGTCTTGAAAACGAAGTACGCTTGGAAGAGGCCAAAGCACAAGTACGAATCCAAGAAACCCTTAACTCTCACACTCTCGCTGTTCGGGAGCTAACATCTTGGGTTCGACAACTGCACCATCTAGTAGATAAAGCCAGTTAACCCAGTACACCCACCACCCACAGTGATTGGGGACAACGATGCTCAGAATCTTAACTAGACCAACAAAACTTCTAAAAGGTACAATGATGTTGTTTAAGGGACAAGCAACCAAACGGGCCGAGTACAATGCGACCTTGCAAATCCGTAAAGCAGTTGCTATACGTACACAACAGGTCGCGGAAAAAGCCAAGCAGGAAACCGACGAGCTAGTACAAAAGATACAGGAGTCTCGACGGAATGAATTTCCTTACTAACAACGTACAGTGGTTCGATTTGCTTGTTCTTGCCCTCTACATTGTAGTAATCGCTTATACTGTACCGATCTGGTTTCGTGCGAACGGTACACGTCCGAGCGTGACATTCGTGTTAGGGATCACAGCAATCCTCGGTGCAGGTGCCGGAGTCGGTACAGCGCGGATTGAGGATGCGATCTACCCCGTTATTAGGGGTGTAGCCCTGTTGTGGATTCTCGTGTATGTCGTACGGCTTGCGCGATGGCATCCTAGTCCCAGAATTACCATCGATAAGGAGAGTTAGGTCTATGGATATTGCGTTCAATTTCGCTCTGGCAGGCCCGTTCATCGCTCTGCTGATTGGCTTCGTAAAGGGACTGGTCGATATTCCTACGAAGCTAATTCCACTGGTAGCTCTTATCCTTGCGTACGCTTGGGGAGCCGTCCTGTGGAAAGCGGGCTACACCGATGGCGGATTCGATCTCGCACAGTTTGTAGTTACTGGGTTCTTTACCGCAGCAATTGCATCTGGTGCTAGGGAGATTACCGCTTCAACCATTGGCAAGACGGATACTAACACTCCGTAACACTACAATCTCTCAGTTAAGAACAATAGTGGCCCGTTGACACCTTTAATCTAGAAAAGGTGTTGACGGGCCTCTTGCTATACTGCATTCTCGCAATGGAGTCCCCTTTCATTCATACGGAGAGTGTAAACTTAATGGACAACCTACAGCCTCTACGTGACGCCCTGAAAGCCCTTATGCTGGCTAAAGGCGCACGTAATGTAGAAGAGGATAAGTACGAAGGACTCACATACGCTATCGACTGTGTTAAGCGTATTCTAGTTAACGATTGGTCATTCGCAAAAGCTATGGCGGAGGGTTCGTTTGAATCCTTCTTCGCTATTGAAGCTGGTGCGAAGATCTCTAACGCGACCCGTGAAGTCCTCGATGGTATCATTAGTGCCCTCACCACTCTCTCTAGTGTGGCGAAGGTAACGGCGGCTGATGACGCTCCCGCAGCCGATGCACTAGTACAGGAAGCTCGGGACATCATCGCGGCTACTATGATGGAGATTGAGAAAGCCGCTCCCTCCACTCCACCGGCTGCTCCCGGCTACCCCAAATTCTCTAAGGTAGTAGAAGATCATAAGGTTCCTGCCGGACTCGAAATTATGCCGACCGAGCCGATCTTCATCTTTGAAGAGGCCGAAGGTTCCACCCCCACCGCCCCGCGATTCCGCACACTTGTTATCAAAGAAGGTGTGAGTAAGAACCGAGTCAAGTACAGCGGTAAGGTTCTGAAGGAATCCATCGATAAGCTGGAAGGTCGCGGCATGTACGTCGATCATCCAGCAGGTGCGCGTAGTGGCGATTCTAGTCGCTCCCTTGCTACTAAGGGCGGTTGGTGGGCAAACGTTGAGTACCATGAGGGGATTAAGCTTCCTGATGGCTCAACAATCAACGGCATCATTGGAGAGCTTAATCTACTCTCCCCAGAGAACTCTCCGGTGCCTTGGCTTCCGGGGATGATTAAGGAATCTATCGAGCGCGGGCGACCCGAACTCGTAGGTATCTCAATTCTTGCTGCTGGCAAGACCCAAATTATCAAGGAGAATGGCGTATTCGTTAAGGAAGCACTCAGCATTGATTACTACGCATCAGCGGATGCAGTCGCAGAACCGGGAGCCGGTGGACAGCCACTTTCCCTCATCGCAAATAATGGAGTCGATGTAGACGTGAAGAAAATCGAAGAGATGACTCTGGATGAGCTGAAAGAGGCACGTCCAGACCTGTACGAAGCCGCTGTTGCGGAAATCAAGGCTAAGGCTGCTGGCGATCCGCCCGCGCCCACCCCTGCGCCTAAGATTGAAGCTAACGCCGAATTTACCAAGCTGATTGAAGATACTAAGACTCTTCAGGATCAGCTTGCGGAAGCCGTTAAGAGTGGGCACATCGCTGCTACTCATAACGCGCTTCTCCTTCGCCTTACCAAGTCTCGGCTTCCACAGGCCGTTAAGACTGATCTGCTGGCGGAAGCCGATGGTAAGATCCTCTCGACTGAAGAAATCGAAGCTCTTGTTAGCAAGAGTGAGAAACACGCTCTGTCGGTGATGACCGAAAGTGATGCTCCCGGTCGCCTTCAACCGAACATGCCGATCCGCTACGGTAGCCTTATCGAAGGCGCCATCTCCCCACTCGATCAGGCTCGTGCCGCCCTCGATCTCTTCTTCGGCGCTCCCGTCGAGAAAGAGATGGAAGGTAAGTTCCCGAAGATTCGGAGCTTCTCCGAGTTCTATCGGAACATTACCGGCGACTACGAGTTTAGCGGGTACTACGGCCCCGGTGGTGCGCTTGCCGAGTACTGGGATCAGCCTGCTAACAACTTCGTCGAAGCACTTCCGGGGGCAACGCACATCATTGGTGGTGGTACCATCACGATGTCGAACCTCCTGAACAACTCGATGAACAAGTCGCTCGTTGCTCAGTATCAGGTGCAGAACAAGTGGTGGGAGCCAATCGTTAGTAAGACGGATCTTGCTAACTTCAAGGCTCAACAGCGTGTTCGGTTGCAGAACTTCGGTTCCCTCACCGAGCGTACTGTTGATGGTGCTGAGTACACCGAAATGGACTGGGGAGAAGTCAGCGAGACGTACACCCCGACCGGATTCGGTAACGTTGTGACGGTTGGCCGTCGTGCCATCATCAACGACGATCAGCGGGGTATTCAGCGGATTCCTCAGCTTATGTCGGCATCAGCAGTGTTTACTATCAACGAGTACGCTGCTAACACCTTCTTCCTCGCCAACTCCGGTAACGGCCCGACCCTTACCGATGGGGTACAGATCTTCAACCTCGCTTCGCATCAGGGCAACCGTGTAACCACGGCGCTTGATCGCGCAGCCGTTAACGCCATTCGCCACATCATCATGAAGATGACGAACGATGCTGGTAAGGTCATTGGCCTTTCCGGTCGTGGCTATCTTCTCACCGGCATCGATCTTGAAGATGTCGCCTACGAGCTGATCAAGTCGGTCAATGTGCCTGAGAGCGCAAACAACGCTCCCAACATCCTTGCTGACTCCAGCCGTGGCCTTCTCGGTAACATCGTTGTTCCTCAGTTCACTGATACGAACAACTGGTACTTCATGCTTGCACCTAGCGAGCTTGCTTGTATCGAGATGGGCTTTGTTCTTGGACAGGAGAACCCAGCGTCCTTCGTTCAGGATCAGCCGACCGTCGGCATGGCATTCACCCACGATGCTATGGCGTTCAAGATTCGCCACGAGTACGGTGGTGACTGGATCGACTACCGTGGTGCGGCAGCGTCCATCGTCGCCTAAACCTTCACAGGGAAGGGGTAGGGGGAACCTGAAAATTCCCCCGACACCCCCCTTGACAACTACTACGTACGCACTTTAGTCTAATTGGGAGCTTAGGTTGGGATGGGGTGGCGGTACTACAAAGGTTCGGTAGAGTGTAAGGCAGCGTAGGCCCGAAGCTCCGAACTGGTACCGCCCTCATCCCAACACCAACTCCCACACTTGCTGGGAGTTTTTCTATGTCCGGTCAAACTAAATTCCCTAACGGTATCGATCTCGGGAACAATGCAGTTGTTAATGCTGCTCAGTTCGGTGGTCAGGTGCCGATGGGTGTCTTGCGGATAGCCGCTGATGTTGTGGACGATCAGACAGTCACTATAGGGAGTGATGTCTATCGTTTCGCAGCCGTCGCTACCGACTCCACATCGAATACCGCCAATGGTACGGTTAACAACACTAGGGAAGTGGTGCAGGACTTCTACATGCCTGCCCACGGCTTGATTGTTGGTGACATTCTCCGTATCGAAAACGAGTACATGCGGGTGACAGGGCTTCGTGGAGCCGATTATCTGCATCTGAAGCGCGGAGTCTCAGGCTCTACGATTGCTGCTCACGCCGATGCTGTCGATATCTTTGTCGAGTCCGCTCTCGGTGCTGGTAGTATCGCTGTGGGGCTGAATGCTACCCTTACTCCTGTTGTTGCATCGGCGGCTCTCACTGCTGATATCAACGATCCCACTCGCGGTGTCGAGAAGGTTGTTGCTGTCAACAGTGATGCGAACACCATCCTTGTGATGGGGGCAGCTTCTAAGGGTGGGACGCCTATCGCATCCGCCCTCGCAACTGCTACCACTGAGACTCTTGGTGGGGCCGGTAATGCGTGGGATGCTGCTACACTTACTGGGGGCCGTGCTCCCGGTATTGTTGTTTCAGCTTTCCGAGTGCCAATCGCGGCGGAAGTAACTAAGGGTGAGATGTGGTTCGCCTTCCCCTTCACGCCGGTCATCCAAGATGTTCGCGTCCGTACTACAGCTACGGGTGCTAACATTGCTTGGGATGGTGGCGCATCCGTTGTAGGTACAAGGGTTAAGCTTACTAACGCTGGTGCAACTGACTGGGCAACTACCGATACCGTCGAGGTCGTCGTTAGCGACTCGTAAGCCACTCCCGCTTCCCGAGTGTAGGGGGTGATTACGCCACTCCCTACACTCCCATTACCCATTACTCGTTTTGAAGGATTGAGGATTAATCCAATGGCTAAGCCCAAGCTCAAGACTATTGAAGAGATCGAAGCTCAAGTAGAGGCCGAACTTGAAGCTGAAGAGGCTGCTGAGGCTGCGATCGCGGATGAAACGATTGAGGCTGCTGAAGCTGACATCGCAAGCGAAAGTGACAGCGATCCTGAGCTTGACGCGATTGCTGAACTTTCTCAGGCTGCAATTGACGCTGTGGAAGCTTACGACGAAAAGTTTGAATCGCGTTTCGGTGATCAGAACAATGAGGGAGCATCTGCGGCTGGCTTCCTCTTCACGATCTTCCCTAAGTGGGAAACTTGGACACGCGCTCAGCTACTCCAAGACATCAACACTTGGAAGAAACTCATTCCCCCGGTGGCTGATACGTGGGAGTACTCCAACGCCGATTACATCCGCTATCTTGCCTACCTCAACCATTGTGGTGCCCAGTCGAGTAAGCCGCTCAATCTTGATGACTTCCTCGCTGAGTACTGCTAACTCATCCACTCCCATTATCCCAACCTAAGCTCAAAACTCCCGTACTCTAAGGACGTTAACATGCGTAAGTGGATTGATGTAATTACTGGGGCTGCTGCTGGTGGTGCTGGTGTTGCTACTGCTACTGGAACATCTCAACAGTCGATGGATCTTGGCGAGATCGAAGCAGTAGCGTTTACGTTTAGCGGGACTGCTCCAGCTACTACTGATCTCACACTTACGCTTCTTGGAAGTGGCGGTCAGCCAGATCAAACGGTAGTAGTGCGCTCCAACAGCGGTACACCCGATACCCTCTATCCCCGTGTCTCAGCCAAGCTAGTTGATGCTGCCAGTGCTGCAATCACAGGCGCGTGGGATAAGATCATCGGTAGTGGCCGTCTCAAACTCGATGTTGCCCAGTGCGATAACGACGTTGTTACTACGGCACGGGTGTACTTTAAGAAAGATTAACACGGGCTTAGGCTCTGTTAATCTTGATTGACTGGTAGGGTTAGGAGTATGTGGGCGCTCGCTAACCCTACCAGTCACCTGACCCCGCCTTTCGGTCACTACAAGTCCGCAAGACTTCCCCCACCGGAGAATCTGAGATGCCGTACACCAAACTTACGCTCCGCACCGCCGTCCGCTCGATGCTACAGAACGTCGGTTCGGCATCTCTTGATGACGCTAAACTTGACGTACTACTTGCACAGGCTAAGCGCCGACTTGATCGTGATAAGCCTAACGTAGCAACCACCACGATTGCTGGTACCGGCAAGAAGTTCTATCAACTCACAACGACTGTGGTGGGATGGATGAATCAGTTTTCAACCATCCAGATTATCCAGAACCCCAAAGTTGTTATCGCGAACGATGATGTTGTACAACTTTCTGACCCCAAAGACATTGAGATCGTTGAGCAGGACTCACTAGAGTATTTGAGGTTGGATACTGGAATCGCCTCCGGTACCAACGCCCTCGTGAAGTTCACGACCCCGTGGCTACTCGATGGTATCGACGGGGCGACATCCACCACGATCCCCTCCACTCTCTACAATGCGCTGGAGTTTATCTCCGCATCGGTAGTATGCCTGTCGCTGTCCGCAAAGAGTGCTGGGCAGTTGGACGATCAGATTGAGGCCGATCTCATCAACTGGAGAGGCAAACAAGCAGAGTACAAGTTTGCGGCGAGGGACTTTGAAGAGAACTACCTTCAGGAAATCGGTCTAGACAAGAGTAAGGTGCGCGCAGTTATGTTGCGTATGGACTACGACCGTGATCCCCAACGTATCAGCTACCTTACGCATGGGGGACGTTAACACTTGCCCGCTACACTAATTCGCTCCACTATCCAAGCTACTATCAAATCCACTCTACAGGGCGTGACGGGTGTAGAGAATGTGTATGAGGATTTTCCTCGTGCTAATGATGTAGACGAATTCATTGCTAAGTTCATGGAGAGTGATGAAACTAATCTTCAGTTCTGGGTAATTACTAGGATTGCTTCACCACCTAATACTTCTGAGAACGCCTCCCGCATACCAGTGAGATCAGTCTGGTACAACCACCAATTCGATATCAGCTTATGGTATGGGATCAAGACTGACGATTCTGAGACTAAGTTCCAAGCACTCATTGACGTAGTGCTGGGAGTGTTTGCTGATAAGCGTACTCTTAGCGGATGCTACGTTCCTGTACCACTAGGACTCTATAGTGTGAGGAATGATGTCAAGAATCAAGTGCAATGCAGAGTGGCGAGTTTTAGTGTGGTTGTAGTGGAGCAACAGAATGGTTTGACACCTACCTAGTTTTCTGTTTAACTCCACTGTAACGGTACCGTAATGGTGACCGCTTTAGCGCCCAAATGTGAGGTTACTAGACTATGCAAATCGATACAGTTCGTGTGTACTGTAAGCAATCTGATTGTGGTATGTCGTTCGCGTACAACGAATTCGTTGTACACAATCATATTGTAGATCTGCCGGAAGATCTTGCCAACGACGTAGTCTTTAGTATGCCTAACAGGTTTGGGTTTGCACCGTGGCCTGACGATCAGAAGGAAGAAACTGAGTATAGCATTCCAGAGGGATATGAGATGCGGGACTCAGACTTCGCAATTCCATCGGCGGAACGCGAGGCTTTCCTAGCTGAAGTCGAGAAGCATACAGTTGAGATTGCTGAAGCTGAAGCTGCTGAAGCTCTCCTAACTCCGACCGAATAGCATTCCTAGCCCACCACACAATCTCCAAACTTAGAAAGTAACCTCTCAGGATTTTAAGGAGCTAGGAAATGACTCAGGCACAAGCATTTGAGCAGATCATTGCGGTTGCAAAAGAAACGGTCTACGGTACAGGTGTTGCCCCCACCGTCTGTATTCCTGTAGTATCGGGTGGCGGTAGTGCTCAGTTCGATGTTGTTTGGGACGAAGGTAAGCGTGGCCTTCCATCGGCTGACTTCGGAGCATGTGTTGGTAATGGGCATGGGGAATTCCAGATGGAATCTCTCGTGTACCCAGTTGAGATCGGCCAAGTGCTTATGGCGATCTTCGGTACCGATACTATTACTGGTGCTGGCGATCCCTACACCCACACTCTAACAGCCGCTGTACTTCTCCCGTCCTACACCGTTGAGGATCAGATCATCGGTGGTGCTAATGGTGGGCTTAGGTTCGTAGGAGCCAAACCCACTAGTGTCGGATTTACGTGGGAAGCTGAGTCGGGAGCGGTAGCGGCCAACAGCCAATGGATGACCCGCACCCCCACTAAAGTAACGGCGACTAACCCGGCGGTGTCCGCGACTTTGGGATGTGGCTACGGCGGTTGGCAGACAACCGTAACGAGTACCGGGATCACTGGTCGTGTAGTTGGCGGAGAGATCAATCTTACTCGCGAACTTCAGATGGTGTACACGGGTGCTAACGTAGCAAGCCCGAACTTTGTGAACAATGGCCCACTCAGGTACGAAGGTTCGCTTACCGTTATAGCTGACTCGCTTGCTGACTTTGACCGGATCATTGCTGATACTCGGCAATCGCTTAGTATCAAGTTCAGCTACGAGAGTACCCCGGCGAAATCGTTGGAATTCCTCTCAACTAGTACGTTCTTTGCAGCGGCACCCCTCGAATATGATCGTGGCGGGATCGGTGTACTTGTAAAGGTTGGGTTCCGTGGTCTCCACAACACTACCGATAGTGGTGTTGTTCAGGCGATCCTCAAGAATCCTAAGACCCCGGCCTACTAGGCTGCTAGCTTAGGCCACCAGCCCATTAAGGAGATTGGCCCACACCCATGTACAAAACCGTTAAACTAGATCTTACTGCTAAGTTCGATCTCAATCGCGAGTTCTGGGTAGAGATTGTTCCGTCCGCGTGGCTCCCTAAAAGTGTCACACAGCAGATGGGCAATCTCTACACCGATAGTGCAGTAAGTGAGACTACGCCTGAAGAGATGGAGCTTCTGGAAAAGAATGATCCAGAAGCTATCAAGCGTGCTGTCGATCAGATGGACGATCAGTTCGCCTTCCTTGCAAAGTCCCTCACCTTTCTGGTAGTGGACTGGAACCTTATTGACAAAGATGATCACAAGCTCGACATTCCCAAGGTTCTTCAGCAAGATGGTGATGAGCTTCTTATCAAGAAACTCGCTGAAGTACCGATGGCACTACTTCAGTACATCTTTGAATCAGCCCAAGCCGAGGATTACTCAGCGATCCCTTTAGTGAAATCGAAGCAGCAAGTGCCGCCATCGCCCGCGCCAATGCTGCTTCATCCAGTGGAAGCGGCACTGGAACCAGAAGCGCAGCCGCTACAAAGTTAGCACAGTTCAAAGCGGCTGGGGGTGTGATTCGTGGTCAATCCCCAGCCTCTCTTGTTAACCCTGAAACTGTTGAGCGCCTTATCGCCCCACCTGATTGGCTTCTTACTTGCCGTCTTATGCTTCTTCTTCACAAAACGGAGAAAGAGATATATGATGGTATGAGTCAAGCTATGATCAATCGACTAGCGTGGGTGTTACAGCAGGACGCTGATCGTGAGGCACTTCAGCAGGCTGAGCAAGAGGCTAAGATGAAGGTGACTCAGCAAATGAATAATCGGGGTGGTGTACCTCCCACAGCTTCCTCCCCATCACCAGCTATGATAAGGCGATAACATGGCTACTACAGCACGAGTGGACTTCGGTGGATGGGAGAATCTTCACAAGCGATACCGGGACGCGAGTGAAGCTTGGCCCACTGAGCTTTCTAGTATGTTAGGCGAGATTGGTCAGATCGCCAAGATCGAAGCAATCCGCATCTACACTTCAGAACCAAACACTGATGTTGGGGATAAGCTTCCCTCAATCGATAGTGGTAAGTTCGGTAAGAACATGCGAATCGCTAGAGGGGGCGGTAAGATACGTCCGTGGATCTCTATCTACTCTAGTGCGGAGTACGCGAGGTACGTTGAGCTAGGCGGCTATCTTGATGTAGGGCGGGTAACTAATCGGGCGCGTCCTAAAACTGGAGAGGCTGGGCGGAAGCACTACGGACAGTTTGCTGACGAGATTCATGCATGGGCTAAGCGAAAGTTCCCCGGTAGAGGGGTCAAGTTCGCGGATAACACTATTGAGAAGATCATTCGTGAGGGGGTGGAGGGACGAAGAGTGTTGAGACGTGCAATCTCTCCCACCAATTCTCGATGGGTCAATGCTTTCCATTTTACCATCTCGAATCGTGTAAGCGAATTCATTACTATGTTTCTTGTCAAACGCTAGATTTCGTGGTAAAACCTAACTGCCCCACCCCCTCCCCTAATACGTAAAGGCTCCCCTCTCATATGACGCAGGATGCTTATAGCGCGCGAATCACTCTTGATGGTTCACAGGTTGAAGCTGAGTTTCTAAAGCTGGCTCAAGCGAGCGGTCGATGGAATCAAGTAATGGCTGCGGCTGTTACTAGCGGATTGAAGCCCCTCGCCGCTAACATGGACATCGCTGCTCAGAAGCTGAATCTCGGGCGGGTTAGACTTGCTGGGGTATCGGTAGCGGTTGGGCAACTTACTGATAAGACAGCCGCCTCACTTAAGCCTCAACAGCGACTAAGGTACGAAGCTTCTAAACTGTTCGATCAGTATAAGAAGCTGAGTGATAGTGCGGTTAAGCCTACCAGTGCAAGTCTGTTGAAGCTTGCTGCGGCTTTTGATGCTGCTCAGCAACCAAAGGGGTTGCCGAAGGGATTGTTTACTGCGGCGGCTCAGCAGCTTCGTCAGATGGAAGCATTGCCGGGGGCTGCGCGTACATCGCTTCGAGAATTGCTTGCTACCGAGCGTCAGTCAGCACAAGAACGAGTTGCAGCGCGTAGAGCTTTACACGATCAACTATTTAGAACAGATAGTGCTCAGTCTAGACTTCGTGTTGATCTTCAGCGGAAGGAAGCTAACGAGGAACGAAGGATCTGGCACGAGAATGATTCGTGGCGTCGTAGCACTAATCGCGAAGATGCTGGTCTTGGTAGTGCATTTGCATTAGCTGCTAAGCGTCGAGATGCTGCTAGGGAGCGGATGCTTGGGTCAGCTAGTGGATTGGAGAATCGGCTTGTAGGGAGTCCACAAGCTACTACACTTTCCCCTCTAGTTGCACAAGCGAGGGAGCTTGCCAGTAATGTAGAAGCAGCACGTTGGCAGTTCGATGAGATGCGTAAGAGGATCATCGAAGGCGGGCGCTCCCTCACGTACAATAACAATCAAAGTAGAGTAGCGGCGGCAGCAGCGAGGGAGCAAGCACGTCAACAGCGTGAGGCTGCTCGATCCGCCGTACTGCTTGCTAGAAGTGCTGAGAAAGTTAAGACTAATGAGGAAGCTGCTGTTAGGGCGGCTGAGCGTAAAGCTGTTGCTGATGCCAACAAACTAGAAGCAGCGCGTAAGCTTGAACATGCGATGTCATCGCAGGCCCAGCACAACACTAAGACTGAGAAGTCGCTACTCCGCGTAAGTTCGGCTGCTCAAGGTGTGATGTTGGGGCAATCTCTACTCCAACGTCAGGTCATTGGTGTGGGGTTTTCGCTGATCTTCGCTCGATGGGCCATCCTCAAATATATGGCTGCTGCTGCTGCCCTCACTATTGTGATCGGTGGGGCTGCCGGTCTAACCCGTGCGTTTATCGGTCTTGCGAGTGCTGCTGAAAAGAGCTACATCGAGCTAGAGAAGTCGGGGCAGAAGCTTGCTAACTTCTTCCAGTCCGCTGACGTAGCTGCTAAGATTAAGAAGCAAGCTGCTGAGATGTCTAGAGCTTACAACATCCCGAGGGAGAATGCTGAGAAGCTACTCGCAACTCTTGAGAGTATTGGGCTCAATCAAGACGTTTATCGGATGGCTGATGTCAACGCCGCTGCTGCCGGTGTAGGTAGTGAGGGTGACTTTGCTCAGCGGTTGAAGGATATCACCAAGGCGGATGCTAGTTCTCGCGGTGAGATGACTCGTCAGCTTGCTAAAGACTATGAAATTCCTATCAAGAAGTACATGACGAGTCTGGAGATTGCGAACGCTGTTAACAAGCGATTCGCCAACTCTGCTGAGCAAAACGGTAAGACTACCAGTGCGGCCATTAACCAAATGACCCAATCATGGCTTGACTTCAAGATCATGGTCGGGGCCGTTGTTAACAACTTCCTACTCCCACTTTTCGGCCCTATCATGGGGTTCCTGAACGGAATCAATGCTGGATTCGCAGCGGCCCTGCAAACCGGAAAAGATACCGGCACCTTAGACAAGAATACTCAGGCTTTCGCCCAGACCATGCGGAAGCTTATCCCCTTCATGACGCAGTTCGGTTACATACTGGGTACGGTAATCTATAAGGTTATCATTCGTACGGCTCAGATCATTAAGGTACTAGCCGACACCCTTATTCGGTTGTGGAACAAGATGAAGCCTGTAGTGGACTTCATGCGAACGTTTATCAAGATTGCTAAGGAATTCCTTGATAAGATGCTAGCATGGATGCTTCGTAACAAAGACATCATTACTACATTGGGTGTGTTGGCGTTCCTGTTGTTTGGGCTCCCTCGCCTCTTCACCCTTGTAGTGGATGCCATCACATCACTGATTGGCGGTCTTGTCAGTCTCGGTAAGGCGATCTTGGGACTTCCCAAAGCGACTGTTGACTTCTTGGTCAAGGGATTCAAGGAAGCAAAAGAAGCTGTTGAGAATCTGTTGAGGCAGCTTGGACTCCTAAAGGATAAAAGTGTTAAGGTCAGTACTGACACTGGTGGCATTGATCTTGATAAGATTCGTAACTACAACGACCAACTTGCTAAGATCCCCGAAACTATCCATACTAAGGTGACGCAGGATCTCCCTACTGGTACTGTAGCTCCGGGACTGCCCCCCACCGATGGTAAAGCGGAAAAGTCGTGGAATCTGTTTGGCGTAAAGATTAGCATGAGCTTCCTCAAAGGTATGGCCGGAAGTCTCGCTACTGGTTTAGGTGTAGCAATCGGTGGTGCCCTTCTAGGTATCTCTGTTGGCACATTGCTGATCGCAGCAGGTGTAGTGGCTGCGGTCATCGCATTGGCCTTGATAGTTGCCTTCCCACGAGAATCAGGTCAGATCGCTGGTGCAATCGCTGGTATGTTAGTCAATGCACTTGCGCTAGTACCGGGCCTTATTGTTTGGGGACTTATTGCAGCCGTCAGTGTTGTTATAGGACTAATGGCAGCACAGTTCAGTTTAGGTCTCAGTGTAATGATAGGGGTATTCCGTATCCCATTCGATACCCTAGTCAACATGGTTCGTAACGTTGCGAGTGATGTTAAAGATATCGGGTCATCTCTATTCTCAGGTGACTGGCTTGGGGCACTTCAAGCTAGTGGCGACCTCCTAAAACACATCTTTCTTACCCCTTGGGAAGATATGGGTATTGGGATCAAGAACTTCGGTATCGATCTCAAGACCAACATCATTCCTAAGTTCTTTGATGATACTTGGTTCGCCATTTCAGGCCCGACAGGTATAGGGAAGCTGATTGAGAATATCAAAGAGCCAGTTAAGCATTGGGCCGAAGAGTTTGGTAGGGGCTTCGGTGAAGGTTGGGAAGAACACGTCAACCCTTCCCTTATGGGATTCTTCTCAAAGGCTTGGAATGGAATCAATGATGGGTTTGGTACCGGCGACAACTACGGGTTAGTTAATGCCATGCGTGTAGGGTTCCGAAACCTTGCCCTTATCGGAGATAACATTGGTGATCCATTCAGAAGGTTCAAGCACTTCCTCTCTAGTGTTGGGGATGCTATAACGCGCTTCATTGATTGGCTTAGGGATAACGCCCACAACCTGAACCCTGCTAACTGGATCGGTGGAGCAATCTCGCGAATCGGTGTACCTAGTTTTGGTGACTACGCTATGGGCGGTGTGGTACCGGGCGCACGGGGTACTAAGCAACTTGTAATGGCTGAAGCTGGTGAAGTATTCCTCGGTGCCCCTGCTGTTGCTGCTAGTAGCGGACGACTAGGTGGATTAGGCGGCGGTGGCACCACCAACATCTACGTCTCGGTTGCTGATAGCGTAATCACTAACGACGCCTCCATTACTGATCTCACTGATCAGATCGCTGGCAAGCTAGTGCAGCGACTGGGTGTAGCTCGTAACCTAACATTCCACAGGATCTAGTGCTTCATGGCTTTTCAGCTTCTAATCAACGAAGTAGACTACACCGATAACTTCGTGTTGTCCTCCGTACGGATAAACGAGGGGCTTCAGGCTAATGGACAAAGTATGTCGGGGATTGTACAGCTTAGTGGCGCGTTGGCTCGTCCAATCGGTGGCAACACAATACGCTTATTTCGGGATTCTACTTTGGAGTTTGCAGGACGTATTGTAGTATCAGAACAGACACAGCCTACCAGTGCCCATGCCCTACTGTTTCACTATCAGCTTGAATGTGTTGACTGGACAGCAGATCTAGATCAGACGTTTCAGCAGGTGCAGTACGATCCTGGACAGTACGCCGGGGATATAGTCAAAGCACTAGTAGCTCTTGTCGGACGCGGCTTCACCACCACCAATGTAGTTAACGGCCCACAGATTGACGGTATTAAGGCGGATATCGAGCCCCTTAGTGGGATCATTACACGTATCGCAGAGGCTATTGAGCACCAGTGGTACGTCGATTACAACCGAGACATTAACTTCTTCTACATACTTGATCGCCCAGCACCAATCACTAGTATCGACTTTGACACCGATATCACTAACTACTTTGATCTTACTGTTGCTGAGCATGTGGAGCATGTTAAGAATGCTATATACTTGACTGGGGCAACGGTTAAGTCCCAGACACAGGATCAGATCATTAACTACGCTGATGGCGACACTCGCTTTTGGCCGCTCAACTATCAGCCGTGGAGCCAGACGGACATCACCGTCAAAGTGAATGATGTTCCCCAAACCGTTCTACTAGATGGTGTGGACGGCTCGGCTGGAGATGATCAAGCACCAACCTCTAGTGTATACGTCTGTATCGATAACTGGGGAATCCGCTTCCCAGATACTATGCCACCGACTCTCAACGATAAAATCGAAGTCCTATACAACTACGCATTCTCCCCAGTTATTTTAGTAGAAGATCCAATTTCCATTGCTAATATGATGGCGCGTGAGAATACTGCAATTGCCCCATCTAACGGACGACACGAGTTCAAGTTCGATGTACCAGATCTCCGCGTCGAGACAGAAGATACCATTCTTGACTACGGAACACTTCTACTAGCCCGTTATAGTGCGCCAAGCTACACTCTTAACTTCAAAAGCTGGACGCAGGGATGGCAAGCTGGACAAACCTTTACAGGAGTGTCAACAACTAGAAGCTTGCCAAGCACTCAGTTCTATGTTATAAGTGTGACTAAGGCAATTCTAGCTAAGAAAAAAGATGGCCCGGCAACAGATACTCCAGCGTTTGAGTACAACATTGTTGCTTCCTCCGTACCGTTTCCTCAATAACCCTTGTTTAGTTTAAGGACGTGGTTGTGGCATCTTCAAACATCGATCGTTTCAGTCGTATGGTTAACAACCTGTATACGCGCGCGTTCGAGAAAGATGCCCAGAAGTTCAATACGCTATTTAATAAGACTTCTAATCTTCTCGATACTAGTTTAGACGCTCACGGACTTCGTAGTCTTAGTAGCTTGATAATGCGCGACTTGCCAATTAGCTACACCCACTTGGACACGCTAATACCGGCTGGTACACCGGCCTACAACCTTCCTATCAAAGATCGTATTGATACGGTAAATTCTTGGTACGCAGCGGACGCTACTAAGCTTACTAGAGTAGCTAGCTTACTTGGTGGTAACCTTCAAGACTACGCTTATCAGTTTGCGGCTACGTACATGAACAAAGCGGATGCTGCTGAGTACGATGTTACTAGCTGGACGTGTGAGGCGCTAGTAAAGTTCACCAGTACCGCGACTATGAAGTTAGTGGGGCAGGGGACTACGGCTACGGGTTGGGGCATGTGGCTTACTAACAAGAAGCTTACGCTTGTGAGCGCACTTGACTCAGTGAATACCAGTAATGGTGCCGACCTCAATGATGGATTAGTTCACCACGTTGCAGTTACTAGAAACGCTGGTAACACACTTAAGTGGTTCGTTGATGGTGTTGAGGTTGCTAGTAGTACCATTACCAATGTTAGCACCACTGCCCTAAGCGGCTCGCTAGAAATTGGCAGTAGTGCTAACCCCTTTACCGGAACGATTGATGAGGTTGCGACCTACAACTACGCGCTTACCCCAACACAGATCGCGGAACACTACGCTACTATTAACGTAGTAACTGCGGCAGCAACTAATTCAGTTGGCAATGTAGGATGGTACGTACCGCCACTATCTCGCGCCTACGCTGATATGACGGCTTCTGGTAGTGATCAGTCTACTGAGCCTAGTGCCTACGGCTTTAGCGGAACCGTAAATCTGCAATACCCTGCGGCTATGTTTCTGGGTAATCCGGGTTGGGGCTGGCTTGTAGTACGAATACGTCCAACGTGGAGTAATACCGCTGGCGTATTGCATCCTATCTTTACTCATAATGACGCGGATCGTACCTTTGAGTTAGTCTATAAAGCTACAAACGTTTGGGCATTACGTATAGGTAATCCCGGTGTTAGCGTTGGCGAGGTTACTATTGCAGCTACCCACATTGCGAATCAAGACATTACATTGGCTGCACAATGGGTGGGTTCTGGCAGCGGTATTAAGTTAAGTCTTGATGGAGCAGCATTTGTATCTGGTACATCACAGTCTCCCGGTGCTGGCCCAACTAACTTTATGTTTGGCTACGATGGTGCTAATAGTTTAGCAGGCGCAATTCATTGGGCTGTAATGGGCGGACTCGCAGCGACAGATGAACAGTTATCAGATGCCGATGTTGCTGTCTACCACGCACACGGAAACCGTGATCCTATTTGGGATACAATTCCTAATATCCGAACTACCAAACCAGCATTCTTGTGGGATGGTAGAACTAACGCTCATACTTCACTAGCAGTCTTTGGGGAGTAGCAATTATGCTCAAAACGACATTGGACTTAAACATTAAGGGTAGTCTACTCCTAGAGTTTATAGACGAAGATACTGGAAAGATCAAGTACGAGCACGTTTTTAATAACGTGACCGATAATCTTCGGTCAGCAGTTGCCAGCGCACTGGCTCAACAGACCGCCGGTTCACCATCGCACATTGCGCTGGGGACTGGTGCGATTAGCGAGAACGCGCTCTCTAATGAGAGTAGTTACGCCTATCTTAATGGTACAGGCAGCGCCACACAACAGCTTGCAACCCTATGGACGGTTCCTGCAACCTACGACTCCTACTACATTGCTAAGATCCTACTTCCAATGGTACGTACTACCACCGATGCTAGCAACTTTACAGTAGAGTTACAAACTAACAGTGCAGGTGTTCCCAGCGGTACACCTGTAACTAATGGGGTAAGTAGCGCAGTAGCATTTAACTCATTACAGTTAACTACACCCTACACGTACGTAGATTTCTCGTTCCCAACCCCGCCGACAATCCTCTATGGTACCACTTACCACATCGTACTTAAGACAGACGCAGTTACTTTGGCTGATGCTATACACCGATGGGCAACCGACTGGACTTCACCGACCGGGCCGTTCGATACACTCAAATACTACAATGGTAGTGCTTGGGGAGCTTGGTCAGGTAACCCCAAACCAATAGGTCGTGTTATCCCAACAGCTAATCCTAACTTTACTTCTATCGTTGGGCAGCTAGGAACGCGAGCGGCAATTACGAGTCGTTCTAAGTCTAGCAACAATATTGTAAGGTTACTTGGATCATTCAATGCCGGGGTTGCTACCGACTTCATTGGTATGGCAGCACTCTACGATGCTTCGACATCTGGAAATCTACTTGCGCTTGCTAACATTGGATATAATAAGTTGGCGAACGTTCGGCTTAACGTCTACTGGTTGTTGGAGCTTAACTAGTTATGGCTAATACAGAAGTTGTTTGGGGCACAAAAGTTACGGCGGCTAAATCTGGGGAAGTTCTTGCTGGAAGTAGTGCGCCTCCCGGTCAGGCATTAGGAGACTTGTGGGTTAACACAGCACCTACTAATGAGAATCGTCCCCGCTTCCAAAACGATGCCAGTGGTGCTCGTAAGTGGGAACAAGATATTGGTGTAAGGTGTATCTGGCAAGACCGTGCCTACGGAAGCGTTAGCAGTGCGGTTGCGGACAGCACCGTCTACACCGTTAGTGGTATTAGTCTAACTCTTGGATCACTATCGTACATTGTAAAGTTTCAGGTTAAAACTAAGGATTCCAATAGTAGTAACAATAACGACTTCGGCTTAAAGCTGAATGCTACAATTGTGAACTCGACTACGACTAACTACATTTATCGTGCTGTAGGTGCCTACTACGATGAGATCGAACTCTGGCTGCCTTATCACGGTGCGCTTGCAGGACAGTTTGGACACGCCATTGCAGCGCAAAATGGTGACTCTAGTATTGGGATTAGAAATCAAAAGTTGTTAGGGCTTAATGCTAACCTTCCTGATACCATTACTAGTATTACGGTGCTTGGCGTTAGTCCCGGAGCTACAGGTACGCTGTACGCTGGGTTTATGGAAATCTGGGAGATCTTCTAAGCTATGAGTACTGAATTCGTTACAGGTCAGAAACTTGACACACGCTGGAATCGTATAGCTTCAGGCAGTGAACGTCCATTGGAGTACGAAGCGCCACAACAAATCTGGGTAAGCGACAAGGTACCTACTAGTCTTGATGGGCCAAACCTTATAGCTAATCCTAACTTTGAAGTAGACACTGCTGGGTGGGCAGCCTTAGCGGGTGGTTCGATTGCTAGAACTACAACCTACAAGTACTCGGGCGTTGCCGGGGCCACAGTAACTAGTAGTGCCATAGGTGATGGCACTAAGTACGCACTAGACTTAGAGCCTAACCAATACTACGTGTTTGGGGCTAAGATCGCGCGCGCTTATAACATCATTCTTGAAATGAGCGATTTGGTTGATATTACAGCCGCTGTGAATACTGGAATTACTAACGGTGGTTTTGATTGGGTAACAGTACGTGGAACCTTCTTCACTGACAGTACGCATACATCGTGTGAACTTCGCGCTAAGAACAACACAGCAACAGTAGGACAAACATTCCAACTCGATAATGTGTACGTTCGGCGCGCTCAGCTAAATTCTACGTTAAATGCTAGCTTAGACCTGCCGTGGCCTGAATGGTTTGCTTACGATGGACGGGATTGGTCACGCGCTGTTCGTGGAATGCGTCTACTTGCAGCCTCTGGAAACATTGCACTGAATAAAGTTATTACCCCAAACTATCAGCGCACGTACTATCAGGACGGATTCCAGATTCCCCCCACAAGTGGTGTACTAATTCGACAACGCTTCCGGCAGGCCGCAGGCGGTAGTGGCACTCCGGCTAATGCAGTTGCTGTATATCTAAACGGTAGTAGCCAGTATAGTGTTTCTATAAATCATGGGTCGGATGCTCTTACAGTAGAATATGGTGGAGAGGTAGAGTTTTACCTTTCTCCACGATATCAATACATTGAAGTGTTATCTGGGGCTATAAACACTAAAAGTGTATCGCGTTCTCAAAATAGTTACGGATATACTGCCGCAGCCGGAGCTTACGGACAGCTACGATCCTATGGTGGTGGGGTAACTACTATACCAGAAGTAATTACCTCCATAGACTTACGCGCTAGGGTAAATGCTTCTAACTCAAACCAAACACAATATTTTGGGCCGACTCAAATCTTTGAAGTGCTGGGAGCAAACTAACAATGACTGTTCCAACTATACTACCGATAAAAGGCCCAGATACCTATCTTGTAAGTGGTGGATCAATTGATCAGCCCCAACAGAATGGGCCGATCTTAGTCGAAGCCGGGAATATCTACACGGTAGGGACTACGGCTCCGACTGCGCCAATTGAGGGAGCGGTATGGGCTGATACCAGCACTGGCTCTAGTGTTATAAAGTTCTATCGTGGTGGCTTGTGGGTAGACGCTAAGAATACGGTAGCATATCGAAAGGTGGGGAGTAGCGTAAGCTTTAGCAGCGCAGCTAATCCAGCAGCAGCTGTAGATGTTAAGACAATTAGTGGGCTTAACATTGCTACTAGTAAGGGCATCGAGATCCGTGGAAACTGCTACATGACTAGTAGTGTAGCGGCGGCAAGTAAGAAGCTAGCAATTGGCTTGAAGATCAATTCGACAATTGTTAATGAGGCCGATCATGCGAACCCTGATGCTAACGTATGCTGGGGCGGTAAGGTAGCAAATGATACAGGGACAATCTATGGATCGTTTGTTATTAGGATTCCAAGGCGTGATGTTGGAGTTCCCACTTACGCAAGCATTGGCGGATCTCAGTGGTGCGCGTCTGAGTACACTCTTACGCAAAACTGGGGAGCACTAGGCTACACGGCTGGCGTTCCAGTAGTTGCGATTACCAGTATAGCATTGCGGGCTAAAGCATCACCGGGAACCAACTGTATAGCGTACGTTGGCCCAGTGTACGTATTTGAAATAGACGAGAGCTAACTTTAGGGACTAGCTTTCGCTCCCACCCTCAATACTTTCGCCCGGTTGGGTTGATAATCTCAGGTGATATCTACGTCGGCAGAGTACACAGGATGCTAACATATCGGTTGTGGTGATTGGGTCGTTGGCTGGGCCGGTCACCCCGTAGGCCGCTTTGTAGGGGGTGCGTAGAAGGGCTTGGAGTCGGGCGGTACCGGGCGTTACAAGTCCGCAAGACTTGCCCGTAGCGACCGCTGGCGAACCCGTGGCCCCCAAAACGGACACGTCCACCGCACCGCAGTCCCAACACGCCATATCTTGTACGATCATCGCTTTTAGAAACTTAGCAACCTGAAACCGCTCAACTCGTCTAAGAGCATCACTACAGGTGTAGTCCTCTTGATAGGAGCAGAAGATCTGATCGTTGCGATGAGGGGTGAAGGTTTTGAGACAAACAATGCAGGTGCGGGGCGGATAATCCATAACTTTATATATCTCCTTCGTGCGGCCACGTCACGATTACGCCATCTCGATCTTTGAAGATTCGTACTATTGCGGGGCGTCCAGCGGATTGGCAGATTGGGCATAGTGCGCGTTTGTGCTCCCAATCTATAGAGGATGGGATAGGTTCGCTTTTACTACCGGAGCAGTCGGAGTGTATGATTGGCACTTAACTTTTCCCCTGTCCATTGATAGCAGCGCGATACGCATCCATATCGGCATTCTTCAGTGCCTCAATTGCTGGCTTGCCACCACCTTCTGTATCGCCATTATCATAGGTCTCTGCAAGGCGGCTGAGCCATAAGCAAGCTGTTTCTAGCGCCATCGCTTTACGCTCTAGTTCGTCTAGCAACTCGGGCAGAGCGTTCACAGCACGAAGGATGAGGGCGGTTGGCAAAGTCCTGCTGCCACTTACAGGGTCACGCGGCGGTATGCCAGCCAGCAGCTTCCGCAGCCTCGCGATTGTCTCGGGGGTTGTCTCGGGGGTCATGACAGCGCTTCCGCAATCACGATGAGAGCCATCCCTATAAGAGCGCATCCAAAAAGCCATTCAGCCCAATTATCGTAGTTCATGACTTCTTTTCCTCCCACGACAACGACACACTGCCCTTGTCATTCCCGTACACCGAGTTCTTGAAGTCCGTTAGACGCGCTTCGTCTCTCTCGACAAAGTCGGCTAATTGCCGAAGCAGGGCGGCTGCGAATGCCGCGTTAGGGATTCCACGCATTTCATCAGCGAGGGTCATTCGGTCTCTCCTATCAGCCGGTCGGCCTCTGGCGGGTAGAGCGTTGCAATAACGAAGAAGCACACAGAACACTGTAGGTCAGTGCCTTCCTCCAACTCATCAAGCAGTAACCGCTGGATGGTCGCGCAGTTATCACAATAGATGCGCTGGCCTTCTACTGGTTGCTTCATGACCCCTCTCCTGTCAGCCGGTCGGCCTCTGCGATGGAGGCTCCGAGTTCTTTGAAGTTCCATCCATAAAACTCAGCCTCCATCTCCTTTTTTGTCGCGTCCCTGAGCCGCTTGAGGGCAGCGGTGAGATCGGCGTTACGCTTCTGACTAGATCGTAACCATCCCCACCATTCATCATGCGTCGGCCCTTCTTCCAGACACTGAACATCTCTGCTTAGTACGAGATTGAATATCTCTAATTGGGTGTTACGCTCACGGAGATCCTTGTAGTGTTCGACTAGATCTAGAAACGTTTTGGTAGTCGCCCGTTCCCACATTGCGGCTAGTTCGATGTCCGTAAACGGCTCAGTCATCTTGCGTCTCTAGAGCCTCTAGAATTTCGTAGGACGGTTCAGGATGACTACGCATCTCATGTTCGTAGATGCTCCACCAGACTCGTGAGAATGCGGGGCAGTAGTGACACTTGAAGATTAGCTCGCCCGGCTTCGGATAATATCGTGGATCATTTGAGACTGTTACTGGTGGATGTACGGCCATTAACCTCTCCCCTTATACGTAGCGATGACAGTTACTGCTAGAAAAGTAAGAACCAAGATCGGTGTAGTAATTAGCGGCCAGCGAGTTATGGCCTCAACTATTACAGTGAGTGTGCCTATCAAAGCACATCCAGCAATGATAATCCAGCACAGCATGGATACAACAAACCATTCGTTCTTACCCATAACTTTCCATCTCCGCTTCTTGTTGTACCTTACGTGCGAGTAGCCAGTAGCAGTCATCACATACTGGATACGGAAGAACATCTACTGGGATCATGCACATCTCTTTGCAGACCTCACAGCGTTGAAGTTCCTCCTTCACCGGCTCACCTTCGTACTTGCTTAGTGTAAACTTCATCACTACACTCGCACTCACACTCACACTCACACTACACTACACTTTATGGTACTTGAATGTTGCTACGTTTAGTTGGAGGGGATCATCCTCGATTGCTGGTAAGTCAATCGACATATCAGCAAAGGCTTTGGGGAAACGATTTTGGCACTCCACTGCGATGTAGCCAAATACTTGACGCATCTCAGCCTCCGCTCCTATTGCTGTCCGCATCTCGATAACATGACGTAGCTCTCGGAGGTTGGTAGTCCAGACGATATCGGTTGCTACACCGTGAGGGGCGAGCCTACGGAAATCGGAGGTCAGTAGCTTCTTAGTGTGAAAGTCTTTGATCTTATCGATCTCCCAGAGAGCAGCGAGTTCTTCTTGCCATTCCGACATGATTGCCATCTTGTGACCGAACCAATCGGCCATACCGTTCCACCACTCCTGCTGCTCGTCTGGATCAGTATCCTCCATACTGGGGGGAAGGAGTGAACCGAAGGACGTAGGGATGGTGTAGTTGATATCTTCAAGACGGACGTAGCGCATCGACTGTTGCGAGAATGCACCGTGGCGATGTCTTACCAATTCGTGCGTGAACACCCTACTGACGTTACGGAGGGTAAACTGAACCGACACATGCTCTAGTACTGAGCCATGACCTGACTCTATGATGTTAGCAATGTAAGCTGCGGGATCTCCACGTACCTTTGAGATATTGGGATTGAGTCCGGCACCGAAGCTCTTGTAGCAGACTCGTCCGGCGAACTCGATTAGCTTCTCGACATCATCATGCCAGTTGTAAAGGTCATCGTTGAAATGCCATTCATGAGCACCGATGTCGTCGAGGTAGCTTTCGATTGCCCCAATACTAGGGAGAGTCATCGCGGTGATGTAGACGTAAGGACGTACAGGTGTGGCGGTCACGAGAGATCACCTTCCCCATCGCTACTAGTAGGAAAGGGTGGAGTGATTCCCATTGCTTCACGCTGCATGATCAGCTTAAGACGAAGCATATCAAGTCGGTAGCTCCACCACCCCGCCAACGTCGCCGCTCCTATCACTGTGACTATAATGATTGTAGCTGCCCAGAGTGCAGTATCCATAGAGGTTGTTAGAACTTCTTTCCGTGTTTGTAGGGGCGACCAACATTGTAGTTGTGCTTCATCCGAGTAAGAGTGTTGATATATGCGGGGTTGATTCCTATGAGTCCGAAGAGATCCCAAATGCGGATCATAGCGTCGATGAGTTCGATAAGTGGGCCGTCAGGTTTCCACTCACCGCGCTCGTCACGAACTAGCCACCAAGAATCTTCCGGGTGACCGTTACGAAGATGCTCGTGGAGTTCGCTTAGCTCCCCGATAATAAGGAGAATGGACTTGTGCATGTTTATTCTATCTTCATGGAAGCCATGTGCTTTGGCGTTTTGGTGTACGGCTTCTATCCATTCGGGAAGGGTATCGATTAGTTGCCCGCGATATTCAGCAGCAGCGATTAGATCACGGGCTTCTGCTGAATGACTTAGAGCTACGACTACGTTTGAAACTGTTGAGTGGGGTGGAGGCGTCTCGACTACAGCTATAGATTCATCAATAAGCGCATCGATATGATAGCGTTTTGCACGACCACATACATAACACATATCATCTTTGATATCCCCTAACAGATAGCTTGCGCTTTCAGGATAGTGCGTCCACGGATGAGGCTTTGGCTCAAGCCGCTGCTTGATCTCTTCCCTTACCTTATTGGCGGCACAGCCGGGACAGTCAGCGTCGTGATCCTTTGGATCATAATCGAGGGAGACTCGCTGTCCACTAATTGTGTGCATGTTCTTAAGTTCACCCATAGATGTAGAGCGTTGATCAGACATCGAATTTGTTACCTTCCCAGTCCCACGGCCCCACCCATAGGGTGTTGTTGCGCCACTCTTCTTCGGATTTAACTTGGCTAGCAGCAACCGCAAACTGAACTTCTTTGACGGGCTTCTCGTACATTGCAGCGTAGGCGAGTTCGGCCTTGATCCCCTTACTGGTACGCCAACCGAACATGGTGAACACCCAGATTTCATCACAGGCATCGATCATTCGATAGTCGAACTTCTCCCAGTAGTCCCATCCTCCATCGAAGGGGCCATGCACTGCGATGTTGTGAGAGTGAGCAATGGGGGAGAATACCATTACGTTGTGCTTGGTGGAGTTCATGATAGTCGCACTCATACGCACGGCTTCCATATAACGGTATTCCCGAATCTCGGGTTGAGCATGGTTGTAGGGGGTGGCGAGATAAATGAGTGGCTTTGTCACTGAACGGGCTCCGACTTAACAGTGTAGGGGGTGTTGAGGCTTTTTTCGGCGATCTCTGCGCTCACTATGGCATCGAGTAGAACGAGGTAAGCAATTGCGTCACCGATCTTCTCGTTCCACTGAGCGTAACTGTAGTCGTTTGGTGATGAGGCATCAACCATATCGGATAGGGAAGTTAGATGCTTGATCTGCATTCCCCAAAGTGTATCGGTGAGGGTACGACCACGAGCAGCGGCAGCACGTCGGAAGTTGTGTAGACGATCATCTTCCACACCAGCGGGTACGTACTCAGCACCCTTGACGTTAAGCCGCTCCTTCAAGTCATGGATGCGAAAGTTTACCACTCGATTGAATGCTTCAGAATTCATTATAGACATGGGTTAGCTGATCCCCCTTGGCTCATCCCGAACGGGCTTCCTAACACTGTTGATGTTAGTAGGCGTACTATCGATGTGTGTAGAGGGGGAGGCTGGAGTGACTTGTACCGATTCTCGCGGGTCACCATTCTCACCGACCTGATCAGCAGCAGTCATACAACTCATCGAGAGGGCTACAAGGGCCTTAGCCTTTTCAAGAAAGATGTTGGTCACGGCAAAGTGAATACCGGGGTTGAAGTTTGGTGGCAGGATACCGCCCGGCCCCATCATCTTCAGAACACTGTTAAAGTTAGCGTCCGCGTTGGTAATTGCATTGAACGCATCGATACGGAGTACATGGGCCTGTACTCGATAGGGTAGGTCTAGTATTCCCATCTGGGGAGTGGGAGTAGTGGGAGTGGGAGTGGGTTGATCAGTCATTTCTTGTTATCTCCTTAGAGCTTAGAGTGGGGGTGTTAGTCTCGGTCGTCGTCTTTGAACGTTGGGCCGTAGATAGGTTCAATATACAGTCGTTCGTAGCCACTCCCTTGCTTGTATGGAATCTCGAAGCCAAGACTATCAGCTAGTTCCTCTAGAGCATCAGCGTCGATACTCTTACGACCCGATACACTTACCTTCTTGATACGATGGCTGTCGGTAACAATCTTCTGCCCACTAATGGTGCGGTCACGGAACAACTCACGAAGTTCCTTAGCGCGCCGTGACATAGCCTTGATGTCGGTACGCAGAGAGACGTACTCGACAGCGAGGTTATCGAGTTCACCGAGATCCTCCCTATCACCCATATCGGGAGCGGTGAGATCAAGAAGATCGAACCCCTCGGCTGTCTTGATCTTCAGTACAGCAGGACAAATGTGGGTGAAGGGACAGAAATAGCAAGATTGAGCGTGTCCATCAAACGATGGTGGAGGAAGCTCTCCTATGTGGAGGTACTGAGCTACCTTCTCCATCTCGTCGGAGCGATTCGCGAAAAACACTGGATCGAAGCGGATGACCTCAAAGGCGTATTGCTTTGTGGCGGTGTTGAATCCAGTGACTAGGCAGTAGGAAGGGCGGTCACACCCACGGGCCTGTAGTAAGCGCCTAAACGACTTGCTGCCAAGTATGAATTCGCGCTCTCCGGTAAGAGGATTAACTCTTGAATAATCAGACCAAAGTTCATCGTTGCTAGGATCATCGAATACTCCAAGGTAGCCGTGGATCTGGTCGAGATACTTTACGAGGAAGGGGTGAGACTTCAATCCTCCCTTTACGAAAGCTGTCCATGATTCGTCGTTCATGGTCTTGATCTCGCTAAGAAGCATCTCACCATCAGCTAGAAGTTCTTGTGCAAACTTCGGAAGATTGAAACGCGCCCACTCACTAAGCTGAGAGAGAGAATCGAGGGTGATCAGGCCGTCAGGGTGCCCCATAGTGTAGGGGTCTTGATGAGCTACTTCAAGCTGTTCGTATCCAGTGAAGTGGAGTTGAAGCCCTTGATCAGTGAGGAAGTCATTGATCTGTGGCTCCAGTGCTGATCCCATACGAAGGGGCATCGGTGTACCACGGGGAGTCCACGAACCACTCTTGATTTGCTCCGGTAGACCAACGATCCTCGCGCCAATTACGAAGTCACAAGCACCACGCTCGCTAACTCTAAAGTAATCACGCGTACCAATGCCGGGAGCGAGATAATCGACTCCCGATTGGACTGTTGTGACTAGGGAAGTTGCTTTTGGTGACGGGTGGGACGGTACACTCACTTAGCTTAGACCCTCGCTTCATTGTGCTGCAAGATCGAATGTTCAATACAGTACCAGTTACAGTACGTCCTAATCTTTTCAGTGCGTAACTCACGTAAGATTAGGATCTTCCACGGTTCTAAAATGTTCTTCTTACAGTGAAAGCAAACTGGTGGGCCTTCTGGTAACTTACACAATTTAGCTAGTCCTGTTCGTTAAGAATAAGTCTTGTGTTAAGCTGCTCTATCACTCTATCTTTTGCCGCAAGCTGATCCCTCACACCATTGTAGAGCTTTCCTGTTGCGGTGTAAGTTGCGTGATCATAGCCAATCTCTCGATCAATTATAACATCAACCACACCCGCGCGAATTGCAGATGATTCTAACAGCTTAATGACCTTAGGTTCCCACTCGTCTAGATTATCGTAGGCCGGTGGTCTAACCTCACTCCGCGTTGTCCACCGTTCGTACTCGGCAGTAGCGTCAAGTAGCTCGGGAAATTCATGTTCTCCTAGCACGATGTGGGCCATCCTTTCCGTTGTTGTTGAAGGCCGGTGTGGACACCTTGAGATTATCAGTCTCTCCCGCCACTCCGTTTATCCGCAAAGCTCACGGCACTTACAGCTTTTGTCGATAACAATCACTGTACATTCCGAATAGGACTCCCTTCCCACTAGGTCTGCTCCTACCTTCAACTACGCTAGTCTACCATACCCCTATTAAAGTGTCAACTTCTAGCTTTCATTCTAATGATAGGGTAGTCTAGTACTAGGAAGCGGTCGTCAAGCCTTTCCGCTAAGAATGGACGGACTGATCCCCAAAGTAAGTTCCCCGTTCCAACGCCTGCACCCGGTCGGGGCATAACAATCTTGTTGAACTTATGGGAGTTAACGATATGGAGAAGTTCATCAGTGGAGCGATGAATCAGCCGTAGGTCGGCGGTGGGATCAGTCCATAGATGTTTAGTGGGGAAAGTTATGAGGTTGTAGCCTGCGAAGTAGTGAGCGTGGTTACCGTAGGTTCGTAGTAGGGTACCGAGTGCGTTAGAGAGTCGAGGATAGCGTTCAGCAGCCTCACCAGCGCACCCTCGCCCCATTATAGCCTCACCATTAGCCTTCAACGATCCGTTAGTCGTAATGACACGTACGTCGGCGTCATTCAACTTCTCATCCCACAGATCTATTCTAGCTTCTAGCATGATTGTAGACCTCGCTAAACGCTCTAGTTGCAGCATGAAATGTGGGTTCGGTTGATATAAACTCACCGTCAGGACTGTAAAGGTCGTACCTCCATACTATTCCTCTACGGAGAGCGATTCGTACGTGCCGAATCTCCCAGCCCAGATTATTCCGATATATTCGTGGGCCTCGTGAATCCTCCAGTGTGTACTTACGGAATGAGCGACCGTGGAAGTCGCGTTCGGTAAACGATAATACACTTGTAGGAATGCTCACGATGCAAACGGTATCCCCTCTTTGTATTTCTTGTATGAGATAAGAGAGCCCCACGAACGGCCAGCTTCTACATCAATCTTAACTGGTACCTTGAGAGGGTAGACTTGGGTCATGATAGGGAATACTTCGGTTGCGAGAACATCATATTCACTCTCTGGGCCTTCCAGTACAATCTCGTCATGGACTTGAAGAATGATCTTAGTATGCAGGTTCATCTTTTGAAGTAGAAGGTGTACCGATAGTATGCAGAGTTTGAAGTAATCAGCCGCTGAGCCCTGAACCGGGACGTTAATAGCTGCCCGCTCAGCCTCTCCACGGATTGCGCGGTCGCTTGCGGTAATGTTAGGGAGGTAGCGGCGGCGTCCAAGGATCGTTTCAGCGTAGCCGTTTCGTCGGGTGAAAGCTCGGACAGCCTCTTGCCATGCCAAGATACCGGGGTAGGCTCCGTAGAATCCATCGATGAACCTCCTAGCTTGATCTAGGGTAAGCTTGAGGGTAGGGGTACGCATCAGGACGCCCTGTTCACCGATCCCATAAAGGGTGCCGAAGCCAACAGTTTTAGCAATAAACCGGGCGTTCTTCCACTCCAATGGTAGCATTTCATCTTCGGTCTTTCCAGTTATGAAGGTGGTGGTGTTATCGTGGATATCCATACCTTCGGTGATGAGCCGGATCATGTTCTCATCATCGCTAAGGTGAGCAGCCATACGCATCTCGATCTGTGAAAGGTCGGGAGCGTAGAGAAGGTGGTCGGGGCGGGATGCTACGAATCCCTTACGGATCGTGGCCCCCTCCAAATCTACTGAAACATCATCTCGCTTTCGTGCTGGTATGTTCTGGAGATTCGGATTCGCGTAGCTAACGCGCCCAGTCTCGGTACCTGTTTGCTTGCACTCGGGATGAATTCGTCCATCAAGAGGATCAATCCAAGTTGGGAGTCCGTCAATGTAGGTGCTAAGCATCTTACGTATTCCGCGAATAGTAAAGATGTTTCGGACGAGCGGATTGTCAATGTGTTCTCCTAGAGAGACTCGATCTGTCGGGTACTCGGGGTGTCCCCTACGCTTCTTTGGCTTCGGAATAACATAGGGATGATCCCCAAAATACAGGGTGTCTCGGACTTGTAGGTAGGCGTTAACGTTGATGACTTTGCCGATCAGCTTAGCCTGCTCAACAGTTTGCTCGACCTGAGCCTGCTCTAGGTTAGCCTTAGCCTCAGCCAGTTTAGAGGGATCGAATGCGATTCCCGCCCTCTCAGTTGCTACAATGATCTCAGTGAAGGGAAGCTCTACATCGGTGTAGAGGTGGGATAGGTCGAGGGAGCGTTCAGCTAGTTTAGGGGCTTGATAGAGATGTAGTCGAAGTGAAGCATCTGGGTCTTGGGCTGCGTACTCCACCACCTCATCCTCGATGGTATCTTGGGCTGCTCGCATATCAAGTTGATTCTCACCTCTCCAGTCCTTAGACTTGAAGCGTTTGAACTTATCGATGCGGATCATCTCGATACCATAAGCGTGGTGGATTCCATCCTTCAAGGAGAGTGGATGATCCCCCAGCAGCCACGCTTCGACCATCGTGTCTCGATAGTTCTTTATCGTAATACCGATGGACTCACAGATGTGCCTCTCGAACTTCGCATTCGAGACGATCTTAATACGCTTGGGATCTTCCAATCCCATCTTGAGATCCTGCATTAGCTCGATGGCTTCTTCTTTCACCTGAAAGGGATAGTAGAGGCCGTTGCCGATCTCATTACACACTCCCACTCCCACAATACCGGCAGCGCGTCCTAGTCTATCGGTTTCAAGGTCGAAGCCGAATGGGAGATTGTCAGGGGCGTACACCACGTCCATGATCTCATCCCATGATGCCTTAGTCTTACGAAAGGGGATGCTCTCAGGAAGCTTAGGGGCTTTCCCCTCCAACGTTAGTCGTACGTTCTTAAGTTCCGCTACGTACCCAGCCATTAACCCTACGACGTTGCGAAGTACGAATGCTGGGTGGACGGTAGGCATGATCATCCGCTCCCGTCCCAACACCTCCCGCTTATAGATGTTCCCCCGCACCTGCGTAATCGAAGATTTCTCTTCTGGCATGAACCATCGAAAGGCGGAATCACCTAGACATATGATTAGGTCAGGGTCTACTTTAGCGATTTCTATGGTGAGCCACTGCCGACACGCCTTAATCTCGGGGCCCGTAGCTTTACGGTTTTCGGGTGGGTGACAATGATTCACATTAGTCTTATAGAGATCATTGAGATCCCACCCCGCTTGCTTACAAGCGTTGGTTAGCAGTTGTCCACTTCTCCCAACAAGTGGCTTACCATCACGATCTTCCTCTTCGCCGGGGGATTGTGCGACGAACATTACTCGGGAGGGGTAGGTGCCGAATCCCGGTACTACTCGACGGCGAGTCGATGAGAGAGTGCAATCCCTACACGATAGGAGTCCGGGGAGAATCATGAGTCCAAAACTAGGGTCGATGGGATCGGGTGAGAGATCAGTCACTTAAGCAGCCTATCCTTAAGTTGAGATGCGCTGTAACTATACGGTGCTAACCACATACCAGTAAGGTTGGCCCAGCGCCGAAACTCTTGCGGCGAAAGCTTTTTGGACATCTCAATATAGGTATCCATCATGGGATTAGTTGGTTCTAGTTCATTCTTCGTCATTGATTTGCTCCAACTCGTCGCCCATCTCAACAGTACCGAGTAGCTGTCGGCCCTTACGAAGTATGGTAAGATATTCGTGTGCGAACGGTATCCCAGTGTTGTTGACCCCGTTGCTAACAGTGTTGTGTTGGACTTTGATTATCCTAAGCTCCTTGTGGAGAGCAAGGAGCAATAGCTTGTCTGCTTCAGTGATGTCATCCGTTAGAAAGTAGGTACGTCCACTGTTGCGGGTGCGTAAGTCCGCCAGTAGCAGTGCAATACGCCCATTCTCACTAAGTACCATACGTAGGAACTTAAGAGTCAACCGCATCCTATTAAGGTACTGGGCGTAGGTACCGTTGCTAAAGTCGTTGGGGTTCTCACTGTAGCGGATCATGCTCCAATAAGGAGGATGCAAGAATATGAGGTCGGCACCTTTACCATCGGTGACTGCACTTACCTCATCTACAATCTTCCACTGAGTCTTGTGGCTAAGGATATCATCCCCATTCTTAAGATCATAGCCCAAGTATGGGGTACCTAACGTGTGACAAACATCTTGGGAGGTTCCACTACCCTCCATCGGATCTAGTACAAGAGTGGGAGAGAATGACTCGATCAGGTCTTTGACTAGATAGCCGGAACAGTTACCACGCCATCCCCCATTTCCCCACGGCCCTCTACTGGGGTAGCTTGCGATTGTTGATGTGAAAGCCATTTAGGATTAGTGCTCCATCCCGGTAATTGTAGTGACTCTAGGTGTCACTTTATGGTATTCCGCTTGAAAGCGCAAGTCAGTAATGATGTAGGTACGTGAATCAGGATGCACAATGATCCAATCACCAGCATGGAGGTACTGGATACCGTGGAAGCCAAGCATGTAGATCTCAGCACGACGACCTTCACCAAATACTACACTACTGAATAGAGGTATAGCAGCAAGCGAGGATGGAAGGTCAATCCCAGCAGCTATGCACTTGGTAATGTTAGAGAGTATATCTTCTGTGATTCTAAGTGCTTGTACTTGGGGAGGATTAGTCTCATAGAGTTCAAACTTAGTCGTCGATATCATCTGGGATCTCTCCTGTGTCCATGTTTGTGTGGATAAAATCGTAGACTGCTTGGGCACCGACTGGCCCCCACCCCGGTACGAGACGCAGGGCGGACGGTGGAAGCTGGTACAGTAGTCCGAGAGACTTGTACATCTCCAGTGCGTCCGCCGCTTTCTTCTCACCTACACCGGGAAGGGTCATCAGATTTGATACACGCGCATCGAGAGCTTCACCGAGAGGGATGAGAGTATCGTAGCTCAACTGTGCTGGTCGAAAGCCCTGATGCTCGTCGTACGGTTTATTCCAGTACTTGTAGTTTTGGTGGATGCGGTACGGAACTTCATCCCGATTGGCAGCGTACTCAACAATAACCCCATGACACTGAGCAGCGAAAAGGATATCAGCTACTCGCTCGTACGGTGGGGTTGGGACTCCGGGTAGATATACACGCCCGGCTCGGTCAACTTGTATGGGCGACTCCACCATGAGAATACGCACGTCATAACGATCAATGAGCCCCGAGAGTTGGAAGATGAGTCTACCACTACTAACTTTTCCAAGTAAGTCTGAGACTGAGCAAAGTTCAATTGCCACGGTGGGAGCACGACCAAGTTTTGGGTGATTCTCCGCTCCACGAAAGATGTAGTCTCCAAAGTCAATCGCTCCATTAACAGTGATGTTTTCTTGGCCGAAGAGTCGATTGAGTTGGGTGAGCAATACAGGATGGGCTTTTGCTTCACGCGAGTCAATCGTCAGCACGGGTGTCTCCGTGGAAAGTGATCTTATCCTCTTTCATTAGAAGAGTAACATCGTTCTGGTGAACAAACGTAACGATACCGGGAGCCTCAGCTATCTCTAGGGTTAGGGAGTCGGGCTCAATCTGACTTACGTAGATAAGTACCTGATTCCTCCCTCGCACTCGATGATCCCGGAATTTCGATTTAGGTTTTCGGAGAAAGCTTAGCATCCTGCGGCCTCCAACCAACAATAACCTATGAGGTAATTGGGATATCGTTCTTCGCTTGGAACGTATCGTGTGTGTTGATGATACTGGTAGAAGAGTACGTCGCGTACATGCCACTTCCTATCGCCTGTCCAGAAAGATACCTGCCAGCGTGGACGAAAGCGTGTTATAGAGCCGGGTACCAGTACTGGATCACCTACTGACAACTCTATGTGGTTAGCATCAGGTGCTGTATGTTCGTAGAACATCACGAACCACTGTCCGTAGATGAAGCGGGAGTACCAGTGTTGGCAGTGAGATCGGGAGGATTGAGGGCTGCCTCAACAGATTCTTTTATCTTAGCAGTCTCGGTAGGGTCAACAACGTTGGTGCTTGACCCCTTTATGTGTTCACGTCGCAACTCGTTTAACATAATAAAGACATCTCGGTCGTACTCAGCCTTGATGAATAGATCGCGACCACGATCCTTCATTACTGCTAGGGTGCGTACAGTCTTAGCGGAGGTACGTACACCACGCTCACCACGATTAACCTGTCGAATTGCCCACACCATAACAATGGTGTCTACTAGTCCAGCCAATCGGGGAGCGCCTTGGGGTTTGAGGCCGATGGCATCGAACAGCGTCATCTGCTCTCTCTTACCCTCGCGACCTGCAACATCGATAATCTCGGTAATATGCTGGAGACATAGTATGTTGGCTCGGGTGTTGAGGATGGCATCCTTAACGATAGATTCAAACGTCGTAGTCACGAGTGTCCATGCTGAAGCGTCGAACCCACCGAAACCCTTACCATCTATTGCTCGCTGGATCGTGCTGTCGTTAAGGTCAATTCCCTTGACCCTTGCGACTAAGACTTGTGCCATCTCGTAGATTCGCGAGGCAAGGTCAAACACTATCCAGTCACCGGGTTCAGCTTGCGCTCTGATAGTGGCGTAGGCGTCCCGTAGCTCATCCCAACTAGCTGCCGGGTAGGGATAGACATTTCCACCATTCTCGCAGTACAGATAGTCGAACTCATCCCCTGCATTGAGGAAGGATGGCATAGTGTCGTCTGTGTCGAGAACAAAGAATCTCTTGCTCTTGCGCCCGTGATCAATTGCATCTTGATACTCTTGGGCCGCAAGTCTCATGTAAGCGTAGGACTTCCCACTTACGGTATCGCCTAGTAGGAGAATCTTCTCACGCTTAGGATGGAGAGTGGGACGAATGTTAGTACGGGCCGATACTCCAGTAGGAGATGCCATTACTGTGTTACTAGCAACAGCGTTACCAGCTTTGACCGGGACTATTGATTGGCCGGGGACAATTCCGCGAGGGGGTGGGGAACCTGCCGGTCGTTGAGGTTGCATCGGAACTGCCACGATAATACGATCCTTTAGACTTGCAAGTGGGGAGAGTAGCTGACACTATCTCTCCCCACTCTAGGTAACCCACAGTGATAGCTAGTCCTATCTTGGAGGGGGGGTTACTTCTTACCAGCGACGGGAGTCTTAGCTTCGGCAGCTTCCTGTACCGTCATAGCAGCGGCGAGTCCGGCAGCGACACGAACTTCGTTATCGTAACCGTAGACACTCATCGGAACTTCGACGACGATACTGCGACCGTCAAAGCCAGGATATTCCTGACGGACACGGTGATACTTGAGACCGATCAAGTCGGCAAGGCTGTTGATACGCACGGTCTGCGCGTACTGAGGATCGCTGGATACGCCAAGAATCTCGAAGGCCGCAAGCCACAATCCGTACTTGCTGGTCTTGGTTGCCTTACTCCTACGTGGCTTACCATCTGGCCCGGTCTTGAGCTTCGGCAACGCAAGATACTGAATGGTGTTCTGGTACTCCAGATCCAGTTCCTCGTAGTTGTCGATGCGCTGATGAATCTCGATCTGGTCGCCGGTGGTGAAGGTCTTACCCGGTTCACCCTTAACCTCTTTGACTTCACCACCCGGAGTGGACTTGAAGCCAATGATGGTGACATCGCATTCAGCGAGTCCACCTTCAGAGAGGTCATCCATGCTGACCGACATAGTTTCGATGTCCGTCATCGCGGATTCATCGATACCGAACACTGGTTCCTTGTGTTCCTTTGGCTGAGTCATTTGAGCTTAGATCCTTTATTTGGGTGTTGTGGTACGTTGGTACGTTAGCGTTGTTGATGTTGGTATGTGAGCGCGAGTGTTAGTATTTCGTCAACCGCATGACCTCCATTGACAGTGTTAAGGGTACCATAAGTGAGAGAAGGTGTCAACTCTCAATCATTGGACTATTTTACTACCTTAGTTTCGGTGCCCACCCGTTCTTACAGATGAAGCATGGATCAGTGGCGACGATACATCCGCACACTGAACACTTAGCCCATTGAAGTTTGTTGAATTCAGTGAACCAGCCAGTTGCTTGGTTACAACCACACTGATCTTGATCCCAACAGCCATCCTCATCATGGTGCGCCATTAAGTGACGACAGGTACACCACAAAGATACTAATGGTGGGTAGCTAACTGGTTTGAGTACCACTTACCACTCGCTTAACCGAAACAGGTTCGCCTGATCGATAGACTACGTCATAGATATCCTCGACAGTAACGATATCCTCCTTATGCTCATTATGCTCATTATTAAGAAGCTGATCACAAGCATCACAATCGTAGTGGTGCTTCTTGATCCCCGCAATTATGCGACTAGCATTCTCCAGTGCGAGATGCATTCTCTCGTTAGTTGCCGCCACCGTCCAGCTTGCGATCTGGTACTGTAACAACTCTTTCTTTAGCCGGATAATTTGACCTTGAAGGGATACTACGTCCTCGTTTGTTGGGGAGGGTTTTGGACTTTCCTGACTTCCATCGACCATGACGATCTCCCTTGTAGTTGTAGAATGTTGAGCCGGTGTGTCCCCGACGCTGTCGCATCTTACTTGTCATTCATCATCAACCGTAGTCTGCATCCTTGAATGCGTGAGTGTAGTAGCACTTGCAACACGTTATTTCTACGTATCGTGTTAGTTCACCACACAATTCCTTTAGATAGAATATCTCTCGGTGTTCATGGTGTGACTCATTGAGATAACCTTTCGAGTTGCACCCAGCCGATACCTCAATTGGTAGTGCTGTACGGATATCTTTTGGCTTTCGGTGAAACAATCTCATTAGAGAGAGACTCCTGTCTGCATAGCAAGGGCGCGAAGGGCTCGATAGATCCCATCGTAGACCTTCCAACCATCCCACACGAGATTATCCCTAAACCACTTCGGGAAGTGAGCCTTGTTAGCTCCGTAGAACCACCCGAACTGGGCGTCGAGAATGATGGTAGGGCCATCATGATCAGGTGCGCGCTTCACTCGACCAGTTGCTTGGACGATCTGACAGATAGTGTAGTAGGTGTAGAAGTCCTTATCTACTTCTTTGCGCTTGATAACAGCAGGGTCATCCAACGGCATGTACCAGAGTTTAGGGATGAGTTGCCACTTAGGTTGATAGGGGAGATCCAATCCAGTGCTAATGGATTGGCCTACAATAACATGGGGCTTGGGGTTAGTGACGTAGGTTGTGATTACCTTATCTTTGACAGGAAACCTAGCCATACCCACACTACCGCTAGTGCTGGCAGCATCATACGCCAAGAATCTATGGCGTAGTTCAGTGTTGTTAAGGTAGTCATCCCGCAATTTCACACTGGGTACGTGGATTAGTCCCTTATCATTCATGTAGAGGTTAGTGAACCGATCCATGATCTTAAAGACGTACTTCCACTCGTTTGGCTTAGTCTTGTACCCCAATTTTATAGTGGGACAGTAGTAAATCTGAGACTTGGTGCGGTCGAATACCTTGCCCGCATCGATGACTTCAACATCGTTAATGTCGATGCCCAGAGTCTTGCATAGGAGTTCGGGCGCGAGGAATGCTGACATCAATACTACCTTGTGTCGAGCGGCAGCCAAGATGCGCCGGAACCCGTACTTACCGTAGATTGGCTTTAGGAGTACACTCTCGCGGGTGGGCTGAATGACCCACTCATCATACTCACTACTACTAAGAGCGTTGAGGTCTTTCATCGCATTGATAACCCTAGTGATCGAGTGAATACGTCCTACTAGGGTATCGATTGCGGCATCCTCAGGAATAACAAGCCCGAGATCACCGCCGTCCCAGTCGGGAGCATCACCGTCCGCAAAGTCCTCGTCCGGTGTGATCTTGAGTCCCATTGCTACCAACCGAGATTGGACTGTTACTTTGGCACGGCGGGCAAATCCGATGTTAGCCCGTGACCACGCTACCCAATCTTCCATTACCGTAGGGGTAGGGTTGGGAAGATGCAACGATGCGTCCCGTAGGTCGGAGTAGGAGAAGTCAAGGATACCGGCAGCCATCAAAAGGAGATCAAGTTCGTGGGCTTCGTCGCAGATAATCCAGTCGCGTGAGAAGAACGCACTTCCCCGACTCTTGGTCTCGTTCAACCAAAATGCGTAGTTCTGGATGCTAACCTCAGCCACCACACTCTCAGCCTTTTTAGAGAAGTAGTCACACTCGGGCCAGATGATAGGGGTACCAGTCTGGTAATCCCATGTACCCTTTAGTTCGCACTTCGCACCGATAGTACAGGGGGCACGATCAGCCCCTCGACCTGTCTTGTTACAAATTGAGTGTCGGCGTCCAGCCATCATCTTCGCGTTATGGAAGTCCCTCATGTACTGCTCTTGAAGGTTGATGGTTTGAATCAACACGATAGCATTGGCACCAACGGAGCGGGCGGCTGCAATCGGGATAATAGACTTCCCGGTGCCGCACTCGGCTTCAAGCATGATAATCTTCTTGGGAGAATCTACGATGCGTTGAGCAAGCTCCTTCTGCCCATCTCGCCACTTCCACTCTCGGGGTACGATGTCGAGATCAAACAGCTTCGAGGGGACAATTACCTGTACTGGTGGTGGGATTGTTTCTGGGATCTCTAGTTCCATTGTGGGCCTATCCTTTTCTTACTAAACTATTACCTCTAAACTACGCCAATGTTAATGTCGCCTACTGTATCTACATCCTCTCCGTAGTAAGTGTTCTCTCCTAATATCCCGCCTGATTGAGCGAGACTGACCACGTAGTCATCTACTATGAGTCCTTGTCGGATGAGGATGGCCATCGGTTCGCGCATCTCATTCTCATGCAGAAGAATCTTTGAGAAGTAGTTTTTCCAGAAGGGTGAATCTTGGGAGGTAGCACCTGCGATCCATTCATTGATGAGATCGGCTGCCTCAACGTACTCGTCGATTGCCATGAGTGTCTTTACTGATGTCGCAATCGCTTTAATAGATTCTTGTGCTTCGTTCATCACGTTGGAGCGGGCTGTTACCCTACCCCCCGACTTCTCTAGAAAGATCCTCGCCCTTAGTGCTGGGTCTACATTGAACTGATCGTCGGGATTGTCGCTGTTGAGTTGCTTACTTATCTTATTAAGCTCGGCCATCCCAATAGCGATACACCAGCGGAAGAATGCCCCTCGTGTGGGCCAAATCGTAGGGAGTTTAGTACC
>Ga0209342_10000359_pt1 | contig 51538 bp, 51 predicted proteins | sample RifCSP16_2_FD_184023 | JGI IMG/M metagenome (GOLD analysis project Ga0209342, IMG submission 184023) | Soil microbial communities from Rifle, Colorado - Rifle CSP2_sed 16_2 (SPAdes) (version 2) | ecosystem: Environmental > Terrestrial > Deep subsurface > Rock core/Sediment | place: Rifle... | reverse complement strand
CAACCGCTCTGTAGCCGGGCGTTTCCTGGTTAGCGATGTTGGATGACAGGAGTTTTTGCCTCTCAGCCCGCAAATCCAGACTGTTCCCTAAAAGATTTACCGTACTGTCGAACATCCCGACTGGCATATGAGCTCCTTTCGTTCAAAAGCATTGCTGAGATAGATATAAAGCAATTTCCGTACCAAAATACAAAAGGCTGGCATTTGCCAGCATTTTTTTATGCGTAAAAAGGATTTTTTTCCTATGCTTCAAGCATCTGCCCGTATTCCTTGAGTTTATTTCTCAGAGTCCTTACCGATATCCCGAGTATCCTGGCTGCCTGGGTCCTGTTACCTTCCACTTCGCCGAGGGTTTTCTTTATGAGTCCCTTCTCCATCTCCCAAAGCGTCATCAAATTGGCGCTATCGCTGACAACTGCCTGGCAAGTGCTGGAAACTTCAGTATCTTTGACAGTGGTCACTGAAACAGGGTCCAAGTCGCCCGCAAGCTCCTGGCACATGCGAAGGTGTTCGGTTTCAAGAGTAGAGCCCTGGCAAAGGAGCACGGCCCTTTCAATGGTATTTTCCATCTCGCGGATGTTGCCGCGCCATTCAAGCCTTTTTATGAGCTCCATGGCATCGGCTGACATTTCCTCTATCCTCCGGTTGTACTTCGAGCTGAACTTGCGCATGAAGTGAGCGGCGAGGTGTACGAGGTCTTCCGCCCTCTCGCGAAGCGGCGGCAGCATCACCGGGAATATATTGAGCCTGTAATAGAGGTCTTCCCTGAAACGGCCCTCTTTCACCTCTTTTTTCATCTCCCGGTTCGTCGTGGCGATTATCCTTATATCAAGCGGCAGCGGCCCCCTGCCGCCTATCTTCTCGACTTCCTTCTCCTGTATGACTCGCAGCAGCTTTGCCTGGAGCTTCAGGTCCATCTCGCTTATCTCATCAAGCAGTATGGTCCCCGTATTGGCCTGCTCGAATTTTCCCTGCCTCGAAGAGTGCGCGCCGGTAAAGGCACCCTTCTCGTGTCCGAAGAGCTCGCTTTCAAGGAGCCCCTCAGGTATGGAGGCGCAGTTAACCGCGACAAAGGGCTTTTCCTTCCTCGGGCTCATCTCGTGTATGAACCTGGCGAGTAGCTCCTTGCCAGTGCCGCTTTCACCGGATATGAGCACAGTCGCGTCGCTCGTGGCGGCAACCGTTGCCATTGATACGACCTTCTGCATGACCGGGCCTCTTGCGAGCATGGCCTTGCCCCTGGCCTCGAAGTCGGAGACAGCCTCTCTTGTGCTGAAAGATTTTTCGACCATCTGCTCAAGCATCGCAAGGGTAAAAGGCTTCAGAATGAAGTCAATAGCGCCTTCTTTTACCGCCTCGACCGCGGTCTCTATGGTGCCGAAGGCTGTTATGAGGAGGACAGGCACATGGGGCGAAGTCTTTTTCAAAGCGCGCAGGACCTCCATGCCGCCCATGCCCGGCATGTTCATGTCGCTTATGACCATGCCGTAGCTGGATTTTGAAAACTCAGCGAGCGCCTCAATGCCGTTGGCGGCCAGGCCGACCTCATAGCCCTTGCGGGTAAGGGCCTCCTTTATGGCGAGCCTCATCCCCGGCTCGTCGTCTACCACGAGAACGCGTCTCATATCCTGTACTCCCTCAGCAGTGGAAAGCCTATGGTAAAGGTCGTCCCCTCTCCGGCAACCGAGTTTACATCGATGAATCCGCTGTGGGCGTTGACTACCGTTGAAACGATCGCGAGCCCCAATCCGGTGCCGCGGTCCTTCGTCGAAAAGAACGGGTCAAAGACCCTGTCTATATGCTCTTTTTTTATGCCCCTGCCGGAATCGCTTACCTTTATCTCCATGTACCTTTGCCTGTCGTCTACAACCTTCGTGCGTATCTTCAAAGAGCCGCCCTCGTCCATAGCGTCGATGGCGTTTATTATGAGGTTCAGGAAAAGCTGCTTCAGTAGCACGCCATCGGCCATAATGGAGGTCTGGCCGCAGAACTCGGCCTTCACGGAAACATTGCTTCTATCGTGCCCTTTCGCGAGAAGGAGCGAGTCTTCTACGATTTTTCTGATGTCGACCGATTTCAGCTTGGCTTCAGGGGAGCTGGCGAAAAGGAGCATATTGGAAAGCAGGTTGTCGAGGGACTTTATGCCAGTTGAAATGTGATTGGCGAGCCGCTGTTTTTCCGGCTCGGATGCAAGCTCCCTCTCGAGCAGGTTAGCGAAAATGGCCATCGAGCCGAGCGGGTTTCTTATCTCATGGGCCACCCTGGCGGCCATCTCTCCCATCGCGGCCAGACGCCTTGTCCTTTCAATTGCCTTGTTCTTTTCCGCAAGTTCCAAAGACAACTCGTCTATCCTGTCTTCGAGGAGCGCGTACTGCTCTTCGAGTTTCCTTGACGCGTCCCTGAAGACATTGAAAGCGTCGCTCAGTAGCTCTACAGGCAGCTGCTCGTTCATCACAGAGTCCTCCTTAAAGGCTTTTCGCTTTTTCGTAAATCTTTTCCGACCACTGGCTGTACTCTCCGCCCAGGGCCTTCAATTCCTTCAATGCCTCAGTCTCTTTGTCTTTCATGCCGGTTCTGGAGTAGCACTGGGCGAGCCTGTACAGGGCCCAGGACCTGTCCTCTTTTTTTCCAGTCCCGGAGTCCATTCCTTTTCTGTAGGCTTCGGCGGCGCCGGAATAATCGCCGGAGGCGAACCTCGCGTCAGCGCTCCGGAGCCACGCCACGGAGGCCGCGTCCTTTTCGCCTTTCTCACTGAATGTGCGCGCCGCGCTCTCGAAGTTTATTGTCGCTTCTTTTGACTTTCCGGTCCTGGCCAGGGAATCCGCCTTCATGGCAAGAAGGGCCGGGTCAGACCCGGCATTCGACAGATTGGCGCTCATTTTATAATCCTTGTTTATGAACGCCATCCTCGCGTGCAGTTGTTCGATCTCCGCCGTCCTCTTTGTCCTGGGGAACCTCGTGCCAAAGGCCTTCATGAGCCTTTCGGCTGAGCCGGTATCGTTCTGGTCGAGATAAATGCCAGCCAGAAGAATCATCGCCTCTTCAGCGACAGCGCCGTCGCCTATCTTTATGGCGATATTAAGGTGCTTTGCGGCCTCGCTCAGCAAGCCTATCGTCTTGCATGATTTACCTATCTTGAAGCTGACTTCAGCCTTTTTGCCAAAGGGCACTGACAGAGGCGTATCTGTGTACAGTTTCACCGCTCCGAGATGGTCTTCTTTCACAAGGAGGTAGTTGATCCAGCCGTAAAACAGCGCCGAAGAGACCCTGAACATATCCTGCCTCAGGGAGCTTGTCGGGTAGGCGGCGTGGAACCTTTTGATGACTTCGTAACCTTCACGGTGCCTGCCCAGAGCCATGCGCGCCGCCACCAGCCTCATGTGCGTTATAGGCGAACCTTCGAACCCGCCGTTTGCCACGGCCTCGTACATCTTTTCCGCCTTCTCCATCTCCTCCCTTGTCGCTATCACGAAGTAAGCGTCCGCAAGCGAAAGCGACGAGATGGCCCACGGCTCGCCTTTGAGCTTTTCCTTTGTCTTCGAATAGAGGTCAACTGCTTCGTTTCTCTTGCCTTCGAGGAAATGTGTATCCCCTTCCCTTAAAATGAGATATGTGCCAATAAGCCCTTCCTCCGGGTATCTTGCCCTCAACGACCCGAATGCATAGCGCGCCTCCTGGAAGTTGCCCCTCACAAGGTGCATGTCGGCAAGACCGAGCGCAGTTATCGGATCGAGCTCGCTCGCGCCCTTCCTGAGCGCGCGGAAGTTGTCCCACGCCAAGTCCAACTCGCCTTTTATGACGCAGGTGCTGGCAAGCCACCCCCTGGCGTCGACATAGCCCGCGTCAAGCGCCTTTTTGAAACTGTCTTTTGCCTCGGAGTATTTGTGGTCAAAAAATAAAAGCCTCGCCTTCCTGAACAGGACGAGGGATTTAAGCGAGCCGCTTGGTGCGGCTTTATCGGCGAGCGTGTAATATCCGGACGCCTCAGGGAAAAACCCGTTTTTCTCAAACCGTTCGGCCAGCAGGAAATATCCGAGACCCTTCAGGGCCGGGTTCGAGGCAGTCCTGAGCGAGTGCTCAAACCCGGACGGATGCCCTTTAGAGGAGTTGAAAAGCATTATTTCATTCAGAAGAACGGAGTCGCCCTCGCGGCCTTCTGACTTGAGCCTTATAGCGACAATCGCCGCCTGAGCCGCTACAGACTTAGCGTCTTTCGCCTCTATGCCAAGCGAAGCCCTGAAGGCCTCGGCAGAGCCGTCACCGTACAGGCCGGCCCTGAGCGTATCAATGACCTTTTTCCTGTATACCCAGCGCCACGAATCGTTAAAGGCCATCACCTTTGAGGCGTCCTGCTCCAAGAGAGCCGCCTTCATATAAGGGGCCATCTCTTTTTTCTTCCCGTAGCCTGCCGGGGGATATATGTCGAGTATGACCCTGTAAGGGCCGGACTTTATGGTCTGCTTCACAGTCGAACCTGCTGGCATGGCGACATCGAGTGAGGCATAAACGCCGGAAGCGTCTGTCCCCTGCCTGAAGCTCCTGACCTTTATGGCCTCTGTCGCGGGAAGCTCCTTTAACGGCTTGACGGAAAGCTCCCTCAGCTTGAGGACGACATTTTCGTCCCCTTTTTCAGCGGTAAAAGTTATGTCCTGGGAGATGATCAGGGTAAGCCTGTGAAATTCCTTGTGCTCATAGGCGCGCATAGCCACGACCTCCGCGGCCTCCGCTAACGAGGCAAACGAAAGCAACAGCGCTAAAAGGAGAACAGTTTTAAGCCAGCTCATTGAGGTATCCGTAATATTTTCTGGTACTACGGACAGAATACTGAAGCAACAAGCGTGCCAAGGCAAATTGAAGCTTGGGAACAAAGAAGGGACTTTAAAGGAAAGTAATGTAAAAACAGGCAGTTAGGCGGAGAAATAAAGAGAGACTATAAAGACAGACAGGTATCATGCCAGACAGCAATGGCGGACTCAGGCCGCTGACGCGTCAAATTCATGACCTGGCGACATCGATCACTTCATTGCTCTCCGGAGCCTCAGGGGTGTCGTACTGGTCGAGCAGCCCCTTTCTTTTCATCTTTTCGATGAGGGTGGTCCTGTTGAGGTTCAAGTATTCGGCGGCCTTCTTCTTTATGCCGTTTACCTTCTGAAGGGCGCTCACGATGAGCTCCCTTTCGTAGTTGTCAACGGCCTCGTTGAAGTCGATGCCATTGGGTGGGAGGGCCATCTGGGAGGCGGCCGAGGTGTTTTTCAACTGCCTTATCTTGTCCGGGAGGTCCTTTGGAGTTATGAAGCTCCCCTCCTCCTTGAGCACAATAAGCCTTTCCATGAGGTTTTCAAGCTCTCTTATATTGCCAGGCCATTCGTGAGCCTCAAAGGACCTCAAGGCTTCCGAGGAAACGCCTTTTATCGATTTCTTCTTTCTTTTCTCCATCTTTTCGATGAAGTGCTCTACGAGTAGAGGGATGTCTTCCTTCCGGTCCCTCAGGGGCGGCAAGTGGATGGGTATCACATTCAGCCTGTAGTACAGGTCGTTCCTGAACTTCTTTTCCTCGACGGCTTTCTCCAGGTCCTGGTTGGTGGCGGCAACGACCCTTACATCGACCTTGATCGTGTTCCTGCCCCCTACCCTCTCGAATTCCTTTTCCTGCAACACCCTCAGAATCTTGACCTGGAGGCCGGGGCTCATATCTCCTATCTCATCAAGGAAGACCGTCCCCTGGTCTGCCGCTTCGAACCTGCCTATCTTGGTGGCTATCGCGCCTGTAAAGGCCCCTTTTTCATAGCCGAAAAGCTCGCTTTCAAGGAGGTCTTCAGGGATGGCGCCGCAGTTTATCGGTACAAACGGCTTTTTGCTCCGGGTGCTGCCATAGTGGAGCGCCCTTGCCACAAGCTCCTTGCCCGTGCCGCTCTCGCCCAGTATGAGGACTGTGGAATCGGTGTCGGCTATCTTGTCGATCAAGTCCCTTATGTACTGTATCTCGGCGCTCGTGCCGAGTATGGCGGTCGTGCAGTTCTTCTTTATCTCATCTTTGAGCTTGGAGTTCTCTTCCTTGAGGGAATGGAATTCCTTTGCTTTCTCGAGGTTTATAAGAAGTTCGTCCTTGTTGAGAGGTTTTTTGAGATAGGTGAACGCGCCGAGGCGCATGGCCTCGACCGCGGTCTCTACCGAGGCATATCCGGTGAGGACGATGCAGGTTGTATCAGGTGAAATCGACTTGATTGAGCGGATGACCCCGATGCCGTCTGTCCCCGGGAGCTTCAGGTCTGTTATAAGTATGTCGAACGACGCTTTTGCGGCCGCCTCGATGCCAACCTCGCCGTTATGGGCGGTCGTGACCTTGTAGCCGTTCATCTCGAGTATTTCTTTCAGGGATTCCCTGATGTATTCTTCATCCTCAACGAGAAGGATAGTGCAGATTCCCATGTGCTGGTCTCCTGGTGAGATGCAAGGGGCGATTTTGGCGCATTATAGCTTAGCGAAGTGACCTATGTCAATATTTTGAACAAAGGGCGGCATAAAGAGCGGCCGCATTGACAAAAAAACGGCCAATGATATATTGAAGTTAAGATTGCCCATGGAAAAATTAGATATTTTTTCTGAAGTCAAGGAAGTGCGGAAATAAAAAGCGCAGCATATATGTGAATTCGTGAGCATTTTTATTTACGCCCTGACGCTTAAGGTCAGGAAAAAGAGCAATTTTCCTAAAAGGAGAACTCAATGCCGTCAGAAGCGCTCGAAAGCATATACACCGTCAACCTTGGAGTCAAAGCGGATGAACGGGTACTTGTCTTCACCGACCTCATCGCAGAAAACGAAGAAGTATCAGACGATGAGCGGGGCAGAAGGCAGGCCCTCGTCGGTATAGCCAGTGATGTAGCCGACGCGGGAGAGAGCCTCTGCAAGGTAGAGTACATGGAGTTCACGGCTGCCGGGAACCACGGCAAGGAGCCGCCAAGGGAGCTCTGGGAGGCGTGCTTCGGGGCCAAAGCCATAGATATGCTTGACGAGAAGGCGATACTCGAACGGTTACTCTCGAAGCGGGCCAACGCCGAGGTGCTCAAGGCGGCCGAAGAGATAATCGAGAAGCATGCTGCCTGCCCGGCGGCCATAATAGCCCTTTCGCACTATTCGACCTCGCACACGAGGTTCAGGGATTTCCTCACGAGGGTCATGGGCGTGAGGTACGCCAGCATGCCTCTATTCGAGCGGTTCATGCTGGAAGGGGCCATGACCGCGGACTGGACCGAGGTCGAAAGAAGGACGAAAAGGCTCGTCTCGATGATGTCGGGCGCGGACACCGTGATCATCACCTCGCATAACGGCACTGCCATAAGCTTCTCGATACAAGGAAGGGAAGTCCTGCCTGATACCGGCATGCTGACCGAGCGCGGGGCCTTCGGCAACCTCCCTGCTGGAGAGGCCTTCGTCGCGCCTGTCGAAGGCACTGCCGACGGAATCCTTGTGCTCGAATGGGCTCCTACAGGGAAGTTTCACAACCCGGTTGAGCTTATCGTGAAAAAGGGACAGGTAGTCGAGGTCGTCGGTAAAGATGAATTTTCAAATGACTTGAGGGACAGGATAGCGAAGAACCCGCTCTGCGGAAATATTGCGGAGCTTGGCATAGGCACGAACGACAAGGCATCGAGGCCTGACAATATTCTGGAGACGGAAAAGATACTCGGCACAATCCACATCGCCCTCGGCGATAACTCTTCGTTTGGCGGTAAGGTCAGCGTCCCCTTCCATCAGGACTTCATCTTCTTCAGACCGAACATGGAGGTCGTAAAAGGCGAGGAGAAGATAGAGATACTTATCGAGGGAGAGCCGAGGTTCGAGGTGGAGAGGCGGTAGATGGATTTAGATGGTGCGCGCAGCGCACCCTACCCTGTGCCAGTCTCGTAGTTTTGTAGGTTGGGTTAGCGTAGCGTAACCCAACAATGGATTTCAAAGATGGTGCGCACAGAACACCCTACCATTCCAAGCTTTTGGTCAAGTGCCAAATCGTTTTTGAAACTCCGCTTAAAAAAGAAAGACCTACGAAAATGATGGCACCAATAAAACCACTCCACGACATAAACAAAGAGCAAAACCGTCAAAATTAAAAGAAACGGCTTATATTTTATTATATTTATTCTATGCAACAACAGAGAAACAACTAAGGCAAACATAGTTGCGGAAAAAATCCATATAAGCGGGTGCTGATTAGGGTTATAAGCTATGAAGCACAAGCCCAAAAAGGTCAAACCAAGATTCAATGGGTATAAAGAATTCCAATAATTTTCCATTCGGCCAAATAAAAAAAGAATCGAACCGATAAGAAATAAGATTACTGCTGAAGCTCCAGAAAACCAGCCAGGAATGACCGCAATAGCCGAAATTCTTCCAAATATGGTCACTTCTGGGAATATCAAAGAAAACAAATATCCTCCCACGATGCAAAAAACCGAAATTGCCAAACCATAAAAAACAATCAGATTAATTCTATCGAGCATAGTCTCGTAGGGTGCGCTGTGCGCACCATTTTTTTTAAAATGATCCCTCACTCTGTAATCCGTTCCTTAGGGTGCACTCTGCTCACTATTATGTTTCCGTAACAAGTCTCGTAGGGTGGGCACCGCCCACCTTTCTAAAAGTTACTCTGCCAACAAGGAAACATTTTTCGCGACATAATCTCATCGTAAATGGTGGGCACTGCCCACCCTACAACTGAATCAAAAAAATCCAAATGGTGCGCACAGCGCACCCTATCCTGCTACTCTCCTATTATCTTGACGAGCACGCGTTTGGCGCGCCTGCCGTCGAATTCTCCGTAGAATATCTGTTCCCATGTGCCGAAGTCAAGCCTGCCGCCGGTTATCGCCACCACCACTTCCCTGCCCATGACGGTCCTCTTCAGGTGGGCGTCGGCGTTGTCTTCGCCGGTGTCGTTATGCCTGTACATTGATACCGGCTCGTGCGGGGCAAGCTCTTCGAGCCACTCGACAAAGTCCTGGTGAAGTCCCCTCTCGTCGTCGTTAATGAAGACCGAAGAGGTTATGTGCATGGAGTTGACGAGCACGAGCCCTTCTTTTACGCCGCTCTCCTTCAAACACTGCTCGACCTGCGGAGTGATGTTAACGAAGCCGACCCTGCCCGGTATGGTGAAAAGAAGCTCTTTGCGAAACGATTTCAAGTGTGCCTCCCGATGTCAGATAATACCGCTCTCTCTATGTTTCGAGGCAATCAATCCCGCCAGCTCGTCTATCTTCCTGAGGTCGTCCTGTCTCGGCATTCCCTTGACGAGGATTGTACCAAGGTTCTCGGCCTTGAGGTTGCCGATGTTCGCGGAGACCTGCTCGGCCATTTTTCCACCCCAGCCCATAGACCCGATAATGGCCGAGTACCGAAGCTTCGGCCTCAAGGCGTTTATGAGGAATGCCGCTGATATGACGAGCGGATGCGCCCCGCCCAGAACTGTCGGAGAGGCGAAGACCACGGTCGCAGCGTCAACGAGCGCCATCGTTATCCTGCCAGTATCGGCATATGCGAGGTTGAACCTTTCGACTTTAACGCCGCGCTCATAGAGGCCGCTCGCGAGTTGCTCGACCATCATCTCGGTCGAGCCGTGCATGGTCGCGTAAGGTATCAAGACCGTGTTTGAGACCCTGTCCGAGACCCAGTCCCTATGGGAGTCCATGATGCACAATGGGTCTTTGTAAAGCGGGCCGTGGCTCGGTGCTATGGTCTTTATGTCAAAGCCGGAAAGCCTTTCGAGGTGTTTTTTTATCGTTGACCTGAAAGGCATCATGACTTCCGCGTAATACCTTTTCGAGGCGTCGCAGACCTTCTTCTCGTCTTCCATGTAAAGCCCGGGAAATGACAAATGCGAACCGAAAAGGTCGCAGCTGAAAAGCATGCCGTCCTCCCTCAAAAAGGTCGAGACAGTTTCAGGCCAGTGTACCCATGGGGTGAATATGAACTCAAGCGTCTTGCCGCCCAGGTCGAGCACTTCGCCGTCGGCTACGGTGACTATCCTGTTTTCAGGGAGGTGCAGGAGGTCTATGAGGAACTCCTTGCACTTCTGATTGCAGACAATCTTCGCCTCCCCGTATTTTTCAAGCACAACAGGAAGCGAGCCTGAATGGTCCTGCTCGGCGTGATGGACGACGATGTAATCAATCTTCTCGACGCCCTTGAGATTATTCAGAAGGGTCGCGGTTTTTGAAGGGTCCACTGTGTCGAGCAGAGCGGTTTTTTCGCTGCCCTTTATAAGATAAGCGTTGTAGCTCGTGCCGTCCGGCAGGGGTATGAGAGAGTCGAAGAGCTTCCTGTCCCAATCGACCGCGCCTACCCAGAAAACGCCTTCGGTTATTTTTCTCGGCTCCATAATAAAGCTCCTTAATTAAAGTCCATCATTTGGCATACAAGATTGCTTCGCTTCGCTCGCAATGACAACAAAAATATATCACAGCCATTCGTTTCATTCAACGCGGCCCGGCCTAAAGCGCCCTCTTGAAAACGAGCATACCAAGGAGCACAGAAATGAGCGCGAAGACGGCCAGAAAGGCGATGTCGCCCTGTACAGCCTGAAGGCCCGCGCTCTTGAAAAGAAGCGCCCTCATGGCGTGTACTGAATAAGTCTCCGGGTTGACGAACGCGAACGCCTTGAGCCAGCCGGGAAAGCTCTCGATGGGGTATATGGCCCCGCTCGGGAAAAAGAGTATCACATTCAGAAACCCGCCGAGCACGCCCACTATCCTCGGGTGGTTTATCCTGCCCATTATCATGAACATCAGCCCCTGTAGGCCGAGCGTTGAAAGGATGATGACGGCCAGCATCAGTACAAAAGCGCCAAACGAGATGCCGCCCCAGAAGAAAAGCCCGGATATCAACGAGCCGACGAAAAGGACTATAAGGGCCAGGAAGGTCGTGATGAGAAGGCCGCTTGCGATGAGGCCCATGACTATGTCGGTTTTTGAAAGCGGCGTCAGAAAATAGCTCTCTTCCACACCGAGGAACTTGTCCATCACCATGTTGAACGCGCCGGTTGTCATGGCTCCCAGGAATATGGCCATGATGACTACGCCGGGTATAAGGGTCTGGTCGTAGTCTATCTTTTTGTACAGCTCTATATCGCGCAGGCGCATCTGCGCCCTCTCCTCCCTTATCGAGACGAACTCGTCCTTCAAAGCGGAAAGAGCCCCTGTAATCGACGCCCTTATTGTCAAGGCGGAGATGGTCTCGGCGTTGTCGAGGTACAGGCCGATCTCGCTCAAGTTCCGCCGCATGACATCCCTTGAAAAACCTCCGGGTATCACGACGACAGCCTTGAACACGCCTTCCCTGAGCCCTTCCATGGCAAAGCCCTGGTCAGCCACCTGCATTATATCGAGGGTTGCGGGGCCAGCCTCGACTGCGCGGAAAAGCTCCATCACCTTTTCGGAATAAGGGCCGCCATCGAGGTCGACCACGGCAACCGGAAGGTTTTTAAGCTCGCCCTGAAAGGAGTTGCCAAGTATGACGAGGTAGATGATAGGCATAAGGAGGCTCATCGCCACGACGAGCGGGTTCCTTATGAACTTCCTCAAATCCCTTTCAAGGATAGCCAGAAACCGGTGCATGGGCTACTTACCCCACTTTGTCGGCACGCCCGCGCCGAGAAGGAAGCTTACCTTTTTCGCCTCTTCTTCTCTTATGGGCCTGCCGGTGTAATGTATGAAAACATCTTCAAGGGTCTGCTCCTTGAGCATCACTCTCGCGACACGGCCACCCATGCCCCTCAATCCTTCCACGATTGCGGGTATGGCCTCGGCCCCGTGGTCAGCGGAGACAAGCAGGGTCGACTCCCTGTAAGAGGCGGTCGTCACGCCCGAAAGCTTTTTCGCCCACTCGACCGCCCTTTCCATATCGACTCCGGTGACGCCTAATTCTATCGAGTCTTTTTGCGGTATCTGCTTTTTAAGGCCGGGGACGGTGTCGAGCGCGACTATCTTTCCGTAATCTATAATAGCGACGCGGTCGCAGAGCGATTCCGCCTCTTCCATGTAATGGGTCGTAAGAAGGATGGTCAGCTTGTCGGCGTTCCTGAACCGCTCCAGAAGCTCCCATACGACATGCCTTGACTGCGGGTCAAGGCCGATAGTAGGCTCGTCGAGTATGAGGACAGCGGGCTTGTGCACCAGCCCCCTTGCTATCTCCAACCTTCTGCGCATACCGCCAGAGTAGGTAGCGACCAGGTCCTTTGCCCTGTCCTTCAGGCCCACCATGTCGAGAAGCTCGTCTATCCTGCCCCCCCGCTCCTTCCTGTGCATGCCGTAAAACCGGGCGTATATGTCCATGGTCTCGTAGCCGGTCAAGTCAAGGTCGCTCGTCATGGCCTGCGGGACGACCCCGATGAGGGCCCTTACAAGGGCGTTCTCTTTTACGACATCATGGCCCATGACCCGGGCCGCCCCTGCCGTGGGCTTCAAGAGGGTCGTAAGTATCCTTATGAGAGTTGTCTTGCCAGCGCCGTTAGGGCCGAGAAGGCCGAAGAACTCCCCTTCCGGCACATCGAGGCTGACGCCTCCCAATGCCGTAAGCTCGCCGTATTTTTTAACGAGGTCTGTAGTCTCTATCGCCCGCATCCTGTGCCTCGTTCAGAAATATCCTTACGCTGACCGTCATGCCGGGCTTCAGGAAACCTTCCTTTTCACCGGCCCTGACCTTGACCCTGAAGGTCTTTATATCCGCCCTGCCCCTTGTAACATCCCTCTGGGTAGCAAACCCGCCAAGCTCGCCTATCTCGATAACTCGTCCCTCAAAGGAGCGCCCTCCCCCTGCCGGAGTTATGACGGCGCGGCTGCCGAGCCTGATATTCTGAATCCTTGTCTCTTCTATATCCACCCTCGCCCACTGGTCTTCAGGGGAGTAGACCGTGTAGATTGCGGCCCCCGGCGTTGCGAACTCTCCAAGCTCAAAAGCCTTATAGGAGACGACCCCGGCAACAGGCGAGAGAATCTCAGTATCTTTGAGCTGGGAAGAGAGCACCTGGACCTGCGCCGCCGCGGCTTCGCTACGAGCCTTCGCGGCGGCTATTCCGGCTTTGGCGGCCCTTATCGCAACGCCTGCGCTCTTCAAGTTGGCCTCAGAGCTTCTTGCCCTCGCGCGCGCGGAATTCAACAGCGCGAGATTTGATTCATAAGCCGCACGGGCAGCGTCGAGGTCGCGCTTTGATATGTATCCGCCTTTGAACAGGCTTTGCGCCCTGCGGAAGTTCTCGCTGGACTCCTTTTCAAGTGCGGCTGCCCTGTCGGATTCAGCCCTTGCCGCATCAAAGCTGGAAGCGGCAGCTTCCCTTTCAACCGAGGCGTTCTCAGCCGCAATCGTAGCTTCTGCTATCGCCTCAGAGGCAGCGGCGGCCGCTGCCCTGCCCTCGAGCAGCCTTGCCTCAAGCTCCGTGGCTTCCAGCCTTACGGCAACCGCTCCGGCCTCTACCCTGTCCCCTTCCATGCAGCAGAGCCAGCCGATCCTTCCCGCTATTTTCGAAGCAAGCTCGGCTTCGGCAGCCTCCATAACGCCTGTGGTCTCGATATATCCCGGCGGCTGGCTTTCCTTAACGAAAAAGAAATACAAAGCCAGAATCAAAGCCAGGACAAAAGCGGCTAAAGCCGGTTTCAATGCCTTTACAGCCATTATTCACCCCGTAAACATAATATTTCTTAGCATATCAGAATTGAAAGGCCATGATATTTATTATACCGGCCGGAAGTAAACAAAAAAAGCCAGGGTCAAATGACCCTGGCTCCATATTTGTGTTTTAACAGGATACTGAAAACCGCGTCAGACAGGTCGCTCAAAAAGTTCCAGATGCCAGGAGTCGAAAAGTGAGGCATGAGGCGTACTTTGTTTGTACGCCGCAATGACGAGATTTGAAGACGACAACGCAGATGGGAAGCTTGAGGCAACCTGTCTACTCTTTGACCATCTCGGCATTGGCGACAAACATGCCGCCTATCTCGATGCCGTCATTCTGAGCCGCCTTCACTGACTCAGGGTCCCAAGGCTGGCCGTCCTGTCTCCAGACGACATTGAAAACGAGCCGCTCGCCTTCGCCAAGCATGTGCAGCGGTTCCACCTTTGTCTTGTACCTTGGTATAAGAAGAAGGCTCGTGAGGACGCCGTCCATATACTTTATCGGAGAGCAGCTCAGGACCAGCCAGTGCTCAGTGAGCTTTTCCGTGGTCTTAGTGCCTGTCAGAACATCGGCGGCCCTTGCAAGCGCGTCGACCTCCCTGGAGCCGCTGAGACCTTCCACGACTGAAGCGATAAAAACATTCGTGCCGTCCCCGGCGTCAAAACCCTTGGGCTGGCCGACCTGAATCTTGAGTTTCATTAACCGCTCCTTTTCCCCTGTTTACTTAACCTTATTATAATATAATACAGGGGCCTGAGTGGCAAATGAAATCAAGCGGTCAGCTGATGGCCTGCATGGCTTTCTGAACCTTCCCTAAATAAGCAGCGCCGCTTACGGGAAGGTTCCCGCGGTAATACAGCGCTATTCCGTCCTCAAACCCGCGGTCCCTGATATTTTCAGCGAGGATATGAACCCCGGCCCTTATGTTGTTGTCGATATCGAAAAGCGTCCCCTCGATGCCCAGCTCGCCTTTCCAGAACGGCATCACCTGCATGAGCCCCTGGGCCCCTTTCGGGCTCACGGCAAAGACCTTACCATTCGATTCGACCATGATGATAGCCACGATGAGTTGGGGCGCCAATCCGTACTGGCTGCTGTATCTCACGATGGCCCTGCCGATCTCGTTCACCTCAAAGCTCGTAAGTGACGGGTTTATTGCCGCGACCATGCCACCCCAGTAACGCCTTGCCTCGAGGCTTTTTTCTATCTCGCGCCTGCCCAGCTCAGCTATGTCCTCTCCTGAAAAACCGTTCATTACCGTGTTCTTTACCATCGCAAGGCCGGGCCCGGACCCCGGCAGAGCGAATAAGGCGGCGGTCAGAATGAGCAGCAGAGCGGCTCCCTGCCACAGTCGCCTCTGGACGGCTGCTGTGTCTATGAAGCTCGAACGGCGCGCTTTCTCCATAGGCGTTCATCTCCAGATGATCTGTTTTTTCAGTTGGCTTCATGCCCTTCCCCCCTTTCGCATGCGCGTTGTCGGCGCAGACTTCGATTTGATCAACTCTGAATGGGATAGGAATAAGTATACCCGGGTTTTTCCACTTCGCCACCGCAAGGCGAATTTTCCGCCCTGCTTGCGCCCGGCCGCCCGGACCGTTATCCTTAAAGAAGAATATGAAAGGGAAACCAATGATCAAAAAAAACAGGTACATTAAGACGGCGGCCTTGGCGGCCTTCCTCGCGCTGCTGATATTTTCGACCGATTTCAAGGGTAATCTGACGGTGAGGACGGCAGCTGCCGCCACAGGCGCGCAGCCCCGGTTTTCTTTTACCGTGAAGACAGCCCGGGATATAGCTGCCGAATGGCCTGATGAAGCGAAAGAAGCGGCGGATTCAATGCTCAGAAAATACGGGGCGCCGGACGGCATTACAGGCAGCCTTCTCATCTGGCATGACAAGGGCCCTTGGCAGGAGATAACCGTAAAAAAGGACGGAATAGACCACAGGTTCCCAAGCCCGCACAAAGACACGCTTGAGCAAAAGGTAGCCTATGAAGTGCCGGTGGAAAAGTTTGACGACCTGGCGAGATTTGACGGCAGCCTTATCGCGGAGAGGACCAGCGGCACCCTGGCCTCAAGAAGCCAGAGCGAGGCCATGAACTTTCTGGCCTTGAACCTCGCGCACGACATAATAACGAACAGGAGAAGCGTTGAAGAGGCAAGGGAGATGCACGCTGATATAGCCCGGGCCTATATGAAAGGTGAGCAGCACCCCTATACAAGGGGGCTGAGGTTCATGGCGGCGAAAATAAAGGAATCAAGGGACCCGGATTTCTCCCCGGGCTGACAGGGCCGTTGATTCAGCTCTGAGCTGCCCGCACGCATCAAAAACCGCGCGGCGAACAGGCAGGAAGGGTTATCGATACCAGAGTGCCTTTGCCCGGGGAGGATTCGATCTCGATCAGACCGCCGTGGGCTCCTATGACAGAGTAGGCTGTGGCCAGCCCCAGGCCGCTGGCTCCGTCCTTGGTGGTAAAATACGGGTCAAAAATCTTCCCTATATCGTTTTCATCAATGCCCGCGCCGCTGTCCTGGACCGCTATGATCACGGCCGGCCCATTAGCTTCACCGTTGCGTGCCGTAATCTTTACAGTGCCTCCTGCGGGCATGGCCTCAGCCGCGTTCACGACCACATTCCTGAAGGCCAGCGATAGCATCTCCCTGTCAGCGTCTACTGGCAGCAGCCCGTCATCTACCGAAATTTCGTATTTTACATTCGACCCTGCCAGGGCAAACCGAGGCCATTCAGCCAGAAAATGGCACAAATCAAGCTTCTTTTTTACGGGCTTATTCCCCCTGGCAAAGGTCAGGAACTGCCTCATAAGCTCTTTTGCGCGGAGGGATGCCTTTTCCGCCGCCTCGAGCCTTCTCAAGGGCTTTTCGGCCTGCCCATAGAAAATAGCAAGTGAGATATTGCTTAGGATGCCTGTCAGCAGGTTATTGAAATCATGGGCCAGCCCTCCGCTCAACTTGCCGAGAGAATCGAGCTTTTGCGTCTTCAAAAGCTCGGATTCCATCTTCTTTCTTCTCGTAATGTCCTTCACGGTCGCGAAATAATTCACCACGGCCCCGTATTTGCCGATGAGATTGGACGGGCTCCATAAAACCGGAAAAAGCGTGCCGTCCTTTTTCATCAAATTGAACTCGTAGTCCTTCTTCATCCCGTTTTCAAGGTCGGCGAACGCGCCCATTATCTCGTCCGCTTCCTTCACGGGACAGTACGGGTATGGAGGGGCGAGCCCGGCAAGCTCCTCCCTTGCGTACCCGACCATTCTGAAAAATGCGGGGTTGCCGTCCATGAACCTCCTTTCGGAATCGAACACGGCAAAACCGTCCTGCATCGACGCTATGATGCCCTCGGCCAGCCGCTGGCTTTCCAGGAGCGCGGCCTCTGATTGCTTGCGCTCGGTAATGTCCCTGAAAAGGCCGAGTATGAGCTTTTTTCCGCCCAGAGTAACCGGAGCGGCGCTGATGAAAACGGGGACTATCGTCCCATCACCCCGGATGACCTCGCCCTCACAGTCCGCGGCCCTGCCCATGGCGATATGAGCGGCGAACTTATCCCTGTACTCCAATGCCTTGCCGGGCGGATGGATACTCGACTGGTGCATGCCTATGATCTGTTCCCTCGGCAGGCCCAGAAGGACCTCGCCCTGGATGTTTGTCTCTATTACCAGCCCGGTTTCGCAGTCAGCCAGCATGGCGGCGTCATTAAGGTTATTGAAAAGATGCCTGTACTTCTCTTCGGAATCCTTGAGCTTCTGTTCTGCGGCCATGTATTCGGTTATGTCCCTGGAGACTACGACCGCTCCTTCGATGGCGCCCTCGATGACATAGGGATAATAGATGACATTCATGAATCTTCTTCCGGAGGCCTTAAAATCGAACCACGCCCTGAAATTGACGCTCTCTCCGGCAAAACACCTGTCGAGGTTGGCTTTTATCTGCTCCCTGAAGACCTGCTCGCCTAAAAGGTCGGGGACCTTGCGCCCTACTGTCTCTTCTTTTTTTCTTCCGTGGTTTCTGAGGCAAGCGTCATTGACAATGAGATATTCGTACTCTAGGCTCACGATGGATATGTGGTCCGGCGCTGACGCGATAATGCGTTCATACATGCTGAGGAATTCACGCGACATGCTGCCTCCGTTGGTCCAAAAAATCAATAATCGGTGAGCTTTTTATATCACAAAAACTTCCTTGAAGCTATTTATCAAATGCTGTCCTTTTTTGATGAATCAGCTATAATTGCCATTTGAGGAGACCCCGATGGCACAGGAAGACATCTCGAAGCTAAGGCTCGATAAAACAGAGCGCAAAAGATACGGCAAGCGTTCTAAAAAATGGATATACCGGGGCGCGGCCGTTCTCATAATACTTGCCGTCCTCTACTTCGTCATGAAGGCCGCCGGGGTCCAGGAAGTCCGCGCGGGCGCGGCCGCCCTTACCTATCCGTCACAGGCCGTAACCGCCCTGAACGCCAGTGGCTATATAGTAGCCGAAAGAAAAGCGGCCCTGGCCTCAAAGAGCACCGGCAGGCTCGTGTGGCTCGGCGTTGAGGAAGGCAGCCGCGTGGAAAAAGGCCAGGTCGTGGCCAGACTAGAGAACGAAGACCTTACGGCGGCCCTTGCCCAGACAAAGGCCGGGCTCAATGCCGCGAAGGAAAACCTTCAGGCCTCGCTGGCTGAGCTGGATGACGCGAAGGCTGATTTCAACAGGAAAAAGACCCTTCTTGAAAAGGGTTTCATAACAAAAAGCGCATTTGACCAGGCAGAGGCCAGGCTCAAGAAGGCTGCGGCAGGCGCTGAGGCCGCCAAAGCCCAGGTGAACGCCGGAAGGGCCGCCACCAGGGGCGCTGAAGCATCCCTCGGGTACACATATATAAGGGCCCCCTTCAGCGGGGTAGTCCTCACGAAGAACGCCGACATCGGCGATATCCTCTCGCCGCTTGGAGCGGCCGCGAACGCCAAGGCGGCGGTCGTTACCATAGCCGACCTCGACACCCTCCAGGTCGAGGTCGATGTGGCTGAATCGAACATCAGCAAGGTAAAGATGGGAATGCCTGCGGAGATACAGCTCGACGCGTTCCCTGACAAGAGGTTTCCCGGCAAGGTACACATGATAGTCCCCACCGCCGACAGGACAAAGGCTTCGGTGCTTGTAAAGGTACGGTTTTCAAAGAAGCCCACGGGCATACTCCCGGACATGAGCGCCAAGGTAGCCTTCCTCACCAGAGAGCTGGGCGCTGAAGAAGAAACGCCGCTTACAACCGTTCCCACGACTGCAATAGTGCCAGACGGCGAAAGCCAAAGCCATATTTTCCTGATACAGGGCAACAGGGCTGAAAAGACTGCGGTCAAAGCCGGAAAAAGGTTAGGAGACGCTGTCGTAGTCGAAGGTCTCAAGGAGGGACAGGCAATAGTATTGGACCCGCCCGAGGGACTCAAGGACGGCAGCAGGATAAAAGTCCTGGAGGAATGAAGTGGCTGAGCCCTTCGTCAAGATAAGTAATATCAGCAAGAGCTATTGGCGGGGCGGCAGGCAGGTGCCGGTGCTCGCGGACATCGACCTTGTCGTGGCGGAAGGCGAATTTCTGGCGCTCATGGGCCCGTCCGGCTCTGGCAAGAGCACGCTTTTAAACCTCATTGCCGGGATAGACAGCGCGGACACCGGCACAATAGAGATAGGCGGCGTGGAGACAACTTCCCTCACGGAAGCGGAGCTTACCGCGTGGAGGTCTGACAATGTAGGGTTCATTTTCCAGTTCTACAACCTCATCCCGGTTCTCACGGCCCTTGAGAATGTCGAGCTGCCGCTTGTATTGCAAGGATTATCCAGAAAGGAAAGAAAGGAGCGGGCCGCGTTTTTTCTCGGCCTTGTGAACCTTTCCGAACGGATGGAGCACTACCCGAGCCAGCTTTCTGGCGGCGAGCAGCAGAGGGTGGCCATAGCAAGGGCGATGGTGACGGACCCGTCCATACTGGTCGCAGACGAGCCGACCGGAGACCTCGACAGGCACTCGGCTGAAGAGGTATTGGGACTGATGGAAAAGCTCAACCGCGAGTTCAGCAAAGTCATCATAATGGTGACGCACGACCCCAGGGCCGCTGAGAAGGCCCATGTAATAAGGCAACTTGAAAAGGGTTACCTCAATGCTTCTCCTTAAAATACTTTTCAAAAACGCCTTCCGCCATAAGCTCCGCACTGTTCTCACCATACTCGGAATGACCATTGCCATTCTCGCCTTCGGAATCCTGCGGACAGTGGTGGACGCGTGGTATGCCGGCGTGGAGGCCTCGCAAGCGAACAGGCTCATCACCAGGAACGCCATCTCGCTCATGTTTTCCCTGCCCATCTCCTACGCCGAGAAGATACGCCAGACAGAAGGCGTAGAGAAGGTCTCATGGGGCAACTGGTTCGGCGCGTATTATAAAGAGGAAAGGAATTTTTTCGCAAACATGGCGGTCGAGCCCAAAAGCCACCTCGAAATAGTCGACGAGCTTGTACTTGACCCGGCTCAAAAATCCGAATACCTCAAAGACCGGCGGGGCGCGATAGCGGGAAGAAAGCTCGCGGCGAGGTTCGGCTGGAAAGTCGGCGACCTCATAACCCTGAAGGGCACGATATACCCGGGCGACTGGGACTTCGTATTGAAGGGCATATACAGGGGCCGGGACGAAACCGTGGATGAGAGCGTATTCCTGTTCCACTGGGACTACTTAAACGAGAGGATGAAGGTACAAAACCCTCTGGAGGCCGATCAGGCAGGCTTTTACTTCATCGAGATACAAAGCCCTGAGATGGCCGCCGCGGTATCCGAGCGCATAGACGCCATTTTCAAGAACTCTCTGGCAGAGACGCTCACCGAAACCGAGCGGGCCTTTCAGCTTAGCTTCGTTTCCATGACAGAAGCCATAATGATGGCAATACAGCTCGTGTCGGTCGTCGTCATAGCCATAATAATGGCGGTCTCCGCGAACACGATGGCAATGTCCGTGCGCGAGAGGCTCGCGGAGTACGCAACCATGAGGACGCTCGGGTTCGGAGCGGGAACGGTATTCATCCTCATATTCGGAGAATCTGCCGTAATAACCTTTACAGGCGCTCTGGCGGGCATTGCCCTTACATTCCCGGCGGCTGGCCTTTTCAGGTCGGAGCTCGGCCAGTACTTCCCCATATTCATCGTGAAAGGCACTACAATCTGGCTCGACCTGGCGGCGGCTCTCGTGGTCGCGCTGGTGTCCGCCGTAGTACCGGCCTTCAGGGCGGCGACAACGCCTATAAACTCAGCCCTCAGGAGGGCAGTCTGATGGCTGTCCCGTTCATGTACAGCTACCGGACGCTGTGGACCAGAAAGCTCACCACGGCGCTCACGGCAATCGGCATGGCCCTCGTGGTATTCGTGTTCGCCTCCATTGCCATGCTCGCCGAAGGGTTGGAGAAGACGCTTGTGGAGACAGGCTCGCCGGAGAACGCAGCCGTGGTACGCAAAGGCGCGGTCTCTGAGGTGCAAAGCGCCGTCACGAGGGAGCAGGCCGCGATACTCGAGACCTGGCCCGGTGTGGCAACAAACCGGGACGGCAACGCGTTCGCGGCAAAAGAGCTCGTCGTCCTCATATCCCTTCCCAAGAGAGGCACTGACAAACCGTCGAATGTAGTCATTCGGGGAGTCTCCCCTGTCTCGCTGGAATTGAGGCCGCAGGTAAAGCTTATCGAGGGGCGCATGCCAAGGGCTGGCACAAACGAGATAATGGCAGGCGCGTCGATTACGAGAAGGTTCGAGGGGGCCGGGCTCGGCGAGACGATAAGGTTTGCCATGAGAGATTGGAAGGTGGTAGGGCTTTTCGACGCCGGCTCCACAGGCTTCTCTTCGGAGATATGGGGCGACGCGGAAACCCTCATGCAGGCGTTCAGGAGGCCGGTCTACTCGATAGTGATATTCAGGATGCGCAGCCCGGACAAATTCCTGGAAATAAAAAAAGGGATAGAATCTGACCCGAGGCTGACTGTCGAGGCAAAGAGGGAGACCGTCTTCTACGAGGAGCAGTCAAGGGCGCTTGCCACATTCCTGCGAGTACTCGGGACGAGCCTTACCGTGATATTCTCTCTCGGAGCGGTCATAGGGGCGATGATAACGATGTACTCTGCGGTTGCGAACAGGGTCTCGGAGATCGGGACGCTGCGCGCGCTCGGCTTCGGCCAGGCGAGCATCCTCGCGGCATTCCTGCTGGAATCCCTCTTCATAGGTGTAATCGGCGGGGCCTTGGGCCTCATCATGGCCTCTTTCCTTCAGTTCCTGACCATCTCCACGATGAACTTCCAGACCTTCGCCGAGCTTGCCTTCAGCTTTACTCTTACATTCAGGATAGCTGTGCAGTCGCTGGTGGTCGCGCTCGGTATGGGGCTGGTCGGCGGGCTGCTGCCGGCGGTTAAGGCTTCAAGGATGAATATAGTGGACGCGCTGAGGACGGGCTAGTTAATGAGTTCAAAAATGTAAATGGGAAAACTCCGAAACTGCCTCATTTTCTAATCTTGGCTTCCATTTTATCCATGAATAATTTTAATGCAAATTCTGCAAGTTCATTTGTTAAAAACGAGCGTTGTTCTGCTTTCATTTTCCAGGTATATTCTTCTGTTGGTAATATATCAATTTGAAATGAATGTGTGCTTAATTTACGAGGTTGTTCAAGACGTGTATACCCAAAAAAAGGTGCATAATTTTCCCAAAGAGAGATATTCAGTTCGGATTCATTTAGGCTATTAATGTATTTCTGAATCCATTCAATGCTAAGACCTAAATCAAAACTATTAACAACGATTTTCTTTTCTGCTTTCATAATATCAAGTTTTACCAAGTGTGCGCTTTTAGAAATATCATCAATTAACCGAATCACTTCAGAAATCAAGAAACCATATTCTTTTTTTGTATCTTCAATTCCTTGTGCCGAGCTATAAATGAAATCTCGTTTCTTTTTGAATTCCATTGCTCTTTGCAACCGAGCAGCGCGGTCACTCACAGTCTCATGATGAAGCTCTCCACCGCATTCTTGAACGCGAGCTTCAATGACACTGGCAGCGCCATTAATACCCCAACGATCGAAACCAACCCAAAGTTTTGTTTTTGGAAGCCATTCAGGAACTGTTGGTTTCTCATCTAAGGGAATAAAAATTGCGAAATCATAACCATGCTCATAAGCGCGGTCTCTAATGGCGGTCTCTTCAATTCTTGTCCAAGGTGTTTTACCCCAACCATCTCTGAATAAAACAGCAACGATTCTTGACTCTTCCTTAAAGACATTTCGGAAGCTTACTTCTCCATCTTTTCCTGCAATATTTTTTTGCTGCTCGGAATAAAGAAATGTACTACAACGGTCCTGAAGCAAATCATTGAGCTGTAATGCCAATGATTCATCGTGTGCCAAGAACGAGAAAGCCGCATCATACTTATATTTCTTTTCAATCATATCTTTTCCCCAATAAGTCTTGTAGGTTGGTAGCGAAGCGTAACCCAACAAGCATTCTAAACTGAAACGTGAGCGGCCTTTTAACAAAAAAAACCTTTTTGCGTACCGCATTAAAGTGGTCTTGCCAAAAAACCATGTAACACGGCTGTCGCCGCTCTTTGTAACAGGGCTACACTCGCTTTCTGCCTCCCCAATCAGCGAATCTCGCCCCTGAGGTCGCTACGCTCCCGCAGCCTCGGCGAGATTCGCCCTTCCTCCCTTAGGCTCATTCCGCCCTGTTACGGGGTATGTGTTAAAGACCAAGACAAAAAACACGAGAGGAATGAGACGTACTCTGTTTGTACGCCGCAATTCTGAGCTTTAAAGATGGCATGGCAGATGGGAAGCTTGAGAAAACCTATCAGGCCCCGGTACTCCCGAAGCCGCCCTGCCCTCTCGCTGACCCGTTCAGCGACTCGGTCAGATTTATCTCGACATCGGGCACCGGCAAAAAGACCATCTGGGCTATCTTGTCTCCCGGACACGGCAACAAAGAACCTTCAGGCCCTTTGTTGCCGTTCACCACTACAACGCCGACCTCGCCCCTGTAGCCGGAGTCCACGACCCCGGCTGTTACGATGAGCCCCTTCGCGCCAAGCCCGCTCCTGGACTTTATCTGTCCGTACCAGCCCGAGGGTATCTCAAGGGCGATGCCCGTTTTTATTATCTTCGTTTCGCCGGGGCCCACCTCTGCCGCCTCGGAAGCGAAAATGTCCCAGCCCGCGTCTCCTGAATGGGCCTTTGCCGGGACTCGCGCATCTCCGCTCAGCAGTTTGACTCTTACATCAAGCTTATTTACCATCTCATATGCCCCCCTTATCAGAGATGAAATATAACAAAAAAACAGCCACCAGCAAAAGTATATTGTAATAGGCTACCGACTTGTTATAAAATCTCCGGACTATGAAAAACTCAAATATCGAACTCAAGACAAAAGAGGACGCTGAGGCGTACCTCAAGGCTTTGATCCATTTCATGCTCGAATCCACTCTCGCCTATGACATGGGCTTCGAGGGAGAGGCTCAGAGGCTCGCTGTCGTCATACAGGTTCTTTTCGAGGGGCCGGACGGCTCAGGGCCGATTTTCAAGAAACTCGGCCAGGAGATCTATCTTTACGACAACTCGCCCGATTATAACCCGTCACTGGGCCTCGCCTACTCGGCCCTGGCGCTCTACGCGCCAAGGAAGGGCCAGGAGGCGTATTCACCGAGGATGGGAAGAAACCCAGGAGTGCCCATAAGAAAAGCCAATTTAGACGAGTGGTGGAACAAAGTAGTCGTCATAGACGACTCCCAGGGGATAAACCTTGCGCGCAAAGCCATAATAGAAGCCGTGGCAAATACCTACGGTGACGCGAGCGTCAGGCCCAAGCTGAACCAGGAGTTCAACAAGCTCATACTCGACAAACCGGTAGGCTGGGTAAACGAGAAAAAGGGCGTTAAAAGGTCAACGCTGCAGCATATCGAATTCGCGAGCACCCGCCACATGGCATGGGAGATACTTCTGGCCCTGGAAGAGCAGGTCCAACACCTGTTCCCGCCTGTCCCGGAGTTCAAACCGCTGCAGAGGCAGGAAAACGAGGAATAAACAAAGGCCGGCTGAAAAGCCGGCCTTTTTATTTTCCGGGCGGCATTCGGGTACGCCCACGAAAAACAATCAAAATTCTCCGCCGTAGAAAATCATTTTTATTTGCCAGCCTTGACCAGCCGCTCAAAGCGACGGGAATCGACCCAGGCTGACATACCCATTCACCCCCCAGGCAGACTTTTACAGGCCGCGAAGCGCGCCAGCAAAGCAACCTCTACATCACCAGCGTTAAATCAATAAAAACCTGTACTTACAATACTAATCTGAAAAAATGCTATAATTATTTTAGAAGTTGAAGCAAGGAGGTGACTATTATGCCATTCGTAACAAGAATGTTTAATTGGCATGACGCAGAGTTCAGGCACGCTGACGAGGTATATCTTGCCGTCATCGGCATTCTTACGCTTGTCATGATAATAGGCTACTTCATCATCTATTGAAGGGAAATGTACCAGAGTTGGTCAACTCACACCAAATTCCCAACAAAACTGTCGCGTATCTGTGGATTTGGGTTGCCAGATTGACAAAAAAGCCCTCGTTCCCTTTCAGGGACGGGTGCTTTTTCTTATGCAGGATGCGCACATCGGGATAGAAGTTTGCCTGTAATCTTTACCGGATATTCTCTTGACTACGGCCCGCTTATCATGTATTTTTATACATCTTGCGGGCGTAGTTCAATGGTAGAATGAAAGCTTCCCAAGCTTTAGACGTGGGTTCGATTCCCATCGCCCGCTCCAACTTAAATATAAACAAGCCAATCAAGCGCCCTGTAAAATCACAGGTCTGATTGGCTTTTTTTTACGCCACAGCCCTACTCGACCGCTGTGTCTTCGGCTCCTTCAACCGATGTCAGCGCCTGGAGGCTTGTACCCTCAGCCTTCCTCTCCCTGGCGGTTTTTACCGCTTTTTCCGGCTCAGGCTCAATTGCAACAGCTACGCCGCACTCGGCGCCGGAACCCTCCACTGGCTGCTGGAAGGTCAGTTCCACAAGCGCGAAGCTTACCCAGCCGATCTGTCCGCCTTGCTCCTCCGGAGCCCTTACCTTCATAAAATTCCTATCTTTATCAAGTACTTTGACATGAGCCCCAGGGGTGAGTATACCTACTATCCTTATCATTGAAGGAGAATCCCATATTTTTATCTCGACCTTTCCGTTAGACCACTTGTACCGGGAGCTGAAGTAGTCCGTGTCGCGCAAAACAGCATGCTCGACGCAACTGGCCCAGGCGCCAGAGGCGAACACAAAAAAACAGAGAAATGTGCCGAGAAATCTTCCCATGTCGTATTCATCGTCAGTAGTTTATGAGAACTTTAGGAAAAGCCTTTGTTTTTGCATACTTTTTTGTGTGACTAACATCACGGCACCATACTTACCAACATAATTATACACAAGTTATCCACAGGAGGGCAGAGCCGCTCTTCCTTGCCCGCCTATTCCTGCTCTGATATACTCATCGTGTTTAGCGACCTGTTCTGATATAGACCCACCGGAGGGTACATGCATGCCCGCAAGCTTCCTTAATTTGATCAACGGCAAATGGATGAAAGCTGCCACAGGGGACACGCTTGAGAGTAGGAATCCAGCGGACACTTCGGACATAATAGGGACAGTGCCCGCCTCCGGCAAGGAAGACATAGACAAGGCTGTCGAAGCGGCAAAAGCCGCCCTCAATGACTGGAAGGCAACTCCGGCGCCTAAGCGCGCCGAGATACTTTTCAGGGCCGCCGAGGCGCTACTCCGCCATAAAGACGAGCTTGGACGCCTCGTGACCCGCGAGATGGGCAAGATACTGCCCGAGGGGCTCGGCGACGTTCAGGAGGCCATTGACATGGCCTATTACATGGCAGGAGAAGGCAGGCGGCTCACCGGCGAGACAGTAGCTTCCGAGCTTTTCGCCAAGGACTGCAAATCAGTGCGCTCGCCCATAGGCGTATTCGCCCTCATTACCCCCTGGAACTTTCCGACCGCCATACCGGCATGGAAGATATTCCCCTGCCTCATCGCGGGGAACACGGCAGTTTTCAAGCCTTCGAGCTTCACGCCAATTTGCGCCACAAGGCTCGTCGAAATAATTAACGACGCGGGCCTTCCTCCCGGCGTACTGAACCTTGTCCACGGCACCGGGGACGCCACTGGCGAGTATCTGGCCACCCACCCAGGCATTGACGGGGTCTCCTTCACCGGGTCGAGCGCCGTAGGCGAGAAGCTCGCGAAGCTGTGCGCCGGCCTTGAAAAAGAGATCTCATGCGAGATGGGAGGGAAAAACCCCATAATCGTCATGGATGACGCTAAGCTCGACCTTGCCGTCGAAGGGGCATTATGGGGCGCGTTCGGCACCTCTGGCCAGAGGTGCACCGCCGCGAGCAGGCTTATCGTCCATGAAAAAGTCCACGGCCTTTTCCTCGACATGTTCCTGAAGTCCGCCCGCAAGCTCAAGGCAGGAGACGGGCTGGCCCCCGGCACTCACATGGGCCCTGTCATAAACGACTCGCAGATGAAAAAGGTGCTCGATTATATCGAGATCGGCAAAAAAGAAGGCGCTGAACTGGCCCTCGGCGGCAAGGCCCTGAAAGAAGGCGCGTTCAATAAGGGCTTTTTCATAGAGCCGACTGTCTTCACGGATGTTGCCCCGAATATGCGCATTGCCCAGGAAGAGATTTTTGGCCCGGTCGTGGCCGTACTGAAGGCAAAAGACCTTGAAGACGCCATCAGGATCGCGAACGGGGTAAAGTACGGTCTGTCGTCTTCGATATACACGCAGGACATCAACAACTCGGCCATAGCGGAAAGGGACCTTGACGCGGGGATAGTCTACATAAACGCGCCTACCATAGGCGCGGAAATACAGCTACCCTTCGGCGGCACGAAAAAAAGCGGCCTTGGCAGAAAAGAGGCGGGCGGGCGCGGCGGAGCGCTGGACATGTTCACCAGATGGAAGGTCATCTACAGGGACTTCAGCGGCCATCTTCAGAAGGCGCAGATAGACTGATACGGCGCTGCCTGACAACTTGCGCGTCCATTGAAACTAAAAGGCTGTATTTTCGCCCTTTGCCCCTTCAAATCTTCTGTAAATCACTTATTCTTTCTGTTATAATTCGCCACAAATTCCAGCAGGAGGGAGGGCATGGACCCAGTGCATTTCACCGGTAAAGAGGTCCTGGATATGGCTATCAGGATTGAAGAGAACGGCATGAGGTTTTACGCGGACGCTTCCAAGGCAGCGAAGTCGCATCAGTTGAAAGACCTTTTCCACGCGCTTTCAGAAGAAGAAGGCACCCATATAAAGATGTTCCTCGAACTCAAGAAAGTCCTCGTTGGTGACGACCCTTCCACCGGGTTTGACCCTTATCTCGAGGACGCTCAGCAGTACCTGAAATCCATGGCCGATACCGAAGTGTTCACAAACCCGGAGGCCGGGAAAGAGGCGGCCCGCTCACTCAAGGACGAGAAGGAGGCCATCTCCATGGCCATAGGCATGGAAAAGGACTCCCTGCTTTTCTACTACGAGCTTGAAAGGATGATAAGAGCGAGCGACAGGAAGGTAATAGAGTCCCTTATCGAGCAGGAAAAAGAGCATGTAAGAAAGCTCACGAACCTCCAGAACCTGCTGTTCGGCAGTAAATAAGCGAAGAAGGAGCCGCAATGACCCAGTATGTGAAGACCTATAACTGCACTACCTGCGGAGCCCTCGCCAGCGGCAGGGGACACCTTTGCCACCCGAGGACAGAAGGGCTGCCCTTCGTATGCGAGTTCTGCAAAAAGGAAACAAACGACCCGAGGCATGTCTGCACGCCGATGCTTGAGAAGTTCGAGTACATCTGCAAAAAATGCGGCAGGCTTGCCATATACGACTCACTCCTGTGCGAGCCCGCGCCCATAGACGGGGAATAACAGGGGATAAATGGGCAACAATCTCATAAAGCGAGGGCAGGAGCATCTAACCCCTGCCCTCGCCTTCCACACCGACATAATCGTAAAAAAAGCCGAAGGCGTTTTCGTCGAAGCCGTTGACGGGAAGCGGTACATGGACTTCTCATCCGGGCTCGCCACCGTCAATATCGGCCATTGCCCGCCTGAAGTGCTTCAGGCGGCAAAACGCCAGATGGACGAGATGGTCCACTCGGGCTGCATATTCCGTTATGCCTCAGAGGTCGAGCTGGCGGAAAGGCTCGCCCGGATAACGCCAGAAGGCATAGACTCGTTCTTTTTCTCGAACGGCGGGGCCGAAGCCGTCGAGGGCGCGATAAAGCTCGCCCGCTACGCCACAGGACGCCAGGGCATCATCGGCTTCATGGGCTGTTTTCACGGAAGGACGATGGGCGCTTTAAGCCTCACCACCTCTACCGCGCGGTACAGGAAAGGCTTTCACCCGCTCCTGCCGTCGGTCTATCACGCGCCTTACCCGTACTGCTTCCGCTGCCACATGGGCATGGACAAGACAAGCTGCGAAACAGAATGCTTCGAGTACCTGGAGCGCATACTCAGATACCAGATAACGCCTGAGGAAGTGGCCTGCATGATAATAGAGCCGGTCCTCGGCGAAGGCGGCTACATAGTCCCGCCAATTGACTTCATGCAAAAATTAAGGGAGCTTTGCAAAAAGCACGGCATCCTTCTCATTGCCGACGAGGTGCAAAGCGGGTTCGGGCGCACAGGCAAATGGTTCGCCTCAGAGCACTTTGACTTGAGGCCCGACATAATAGTCATGGCCAAAGCCATAGCTTCAGGCTTTCCCCTGAGCGCGTTCGGCGCGTCGAAAGAACTGATGTCAAAATGGCCCCCCGGGGCCCACGGCACGACCTTCGGCGGCAACCCGGTATCATGCGCCGCCGCAAACGCCACCATAGACAAGATTGAAAGAGACGGGCTCATTGAAAAAGCCGCCCGGATGGGTGAGTACGCGATGAGCCGCATCGTTGAGATAAAAAGCAGGAACAAGGGCATAGGGGACGCGCGCGGCCTGGGCCTTATGATAGGAGTCGAATTCATAAAGGAAGACGGCAGCCCGGACAAGGCCCGCCTCGACGCAGTCATGAAAAAATGCCTTGAAGCAGGACTTGTCATAATAGAATGCGGCGTGGACAAGAACATAGCCAGGATAATGCCGCCGTTGACCGTCACAAAGGATGAGATGGACAGGGGCCTCTCGATATTCGAGGAGGCGCTTTCTTGAAGTCTGAAAAGGTCTTTGCTGTACTCGTGTCAATCGCCGTGCTCGTCGCTTTCTCAGTAAGGCTCGACTACCTGCTCGCGGGCAGCATACCCCAGTACCCCGCGGCCGTTACCCTCTCGAAGGTCTTCAGCACGATAGGCAACGGCGTCTTTTTATTCCTCGCCTGCGCGGCCGTTTATGTCGCAGGTATGCTCCGGGGTGACAACTACCTCAAGTCATCCGGAAAGGAAGGCGTCTTCGCGCTCCTTCTTTCAAGCCTGTTCGTCCACCTTCTCAAGGCTTCTTTTGAGCGGCCAAGGATAGGCAAGGGCACCGGCGCAATAGACTACTTCCTGCAGAACCCTTATGTCTTCGACCTCACGGGCAAGTACAACTCTTTCCCGTCGGGACACACGGCCGCGAGTTTCGCGGTAGCGTATGTCCTTGCCAGGAAGTTCCCGAGGTTCTCGGGCCTTTTCTATCTTACGGCCTTCCTTGTCGGAATCTCCAGAGTCTATCTCGGCTCTCATTACCCGACCGATGTGCTGGCCGCGGCGTTCCTTGGCGTAGCCTCCGGCTATCTCCTGCTGGCAAAAACGCAGGTCTCGGAAAAATGGATAACCGCCGGGGTAGCCATGCTCATACTGTTCGTGACCTTCTTCAAGTCGGGCGGCTTTCTCCTGTTTGATGTAGACGAGGCCGTCTTCTCGGAAGCGGCCCGCGAGATGGTGGAGACCGGCAACTTCATCACGCCCACTTATAACTACGAACCGCGCTACGACAAGCCCATACTCATCTACTGGTTCATGTCGATAGCCTTCAAGCTGTTCGGCACCACGGAATTCGCCGCTCGTTTCACTTCCGGGCTTTTCGGCGCTCTTTTGAGCTTCATGACATTCCTTTTCGTAAGGAATGTAAAGGGGCTTCTGCCAGCGCTCCTGGCGACATTGGCGCTCGTCCTCAACATCGAATTTTTCGTCTACTCGCATTCGGCAGTGACCGATATGACGCTGGCCTTTTTCATAACGGCCTCGCTTTTCGCTTTCTACCTGGGCGCGCACCACGCGAATGAGCGCTGGTTCATGTGGTTCTGGGTCGCTTCCGCTCTGGCTGTCCTAACCAAGGGTGTCGTAGGCCTTCTTTTCCCGTCTGTCATCGCCGGTGGTTTCATCCTGTTGTCGAAAAGGACTGAGCTTATACGGCAGATCCTGCGCCCTTCGCATATAGGCCTTTTCCTCCTCATCTCGGCCCCGTGGTTCATTATCCAGTTCATGGTCAACGGATGGGAATTCTTCAACGCCTTTATAGTGAAACATCACATAAAAAGATATTCCGGCGTCATATCAAGCCACGGCGGCCCGTTCTATTATTACTTCCTCGTGCTGCTCGCCGGGTTTTTCCCGTGGGTGGCAATGCTCGTCCCTGGCATATACAGGGGCCTGAAGGAAAGGCTCGACAGAGAATCAGGCCTGTACCTCTTATGTGCAGTATGGGTCCTGTTCGTCTTCGTCTTCTTTTCCATATCAAGGACCAAGCTCCCCAATTACATATTCCCGCTCTTCCCGGCAGCCGCGATACTCTCGGGCCTTGTAATGGCCGGGATGGTAGAAGGGGCGCGCCGCTCAAAGGCGGCCCTCCTGACGCTTCTTTTCATAGCCGGCCTTTTCGCCTCTGCCCTGCTGGTCATACCGTCGCTGGGCCTTGAGATGGACATAAACTATCCACCGAAGTTCTTCTTCGTGCTCGCGGCTCTGTTCGCGACAGCGGCAGCGCTTTCAATAGCCGCCCTGTACAGGCCTTTTTCAGCCTTCATGGGCCTTTCTGCCCTGACGCTTGTCTTGATAGTCTTCCTCCGGCTCTATGCCCTGCCCCCGGCAAACATTTACCTTCAGAAGACCCTGTTTGACTACTCGCGGTTCGCCAGAGTTAACCTGCCTTCAAACGGGGTGCTTGCCACTTACGAGATAAACAAGCCGTCGATTGCTTTTTACGCGCGACGAGGCGTCGTGAAGGCTGACAAAACTAATGTCCACAGGCTGGGCGAATTCGCAAGAAGCACGCCTCTCATGATCATCACCACGCCTTCAAGATACAAAGAGCTTAAAGACTATGGCTTCAAGGTGCTCGATTCAAGGGGCGACTACATGCTCCTCGGGACTGAGAACGCGCCGCATTTCAGGCCAAAGTAGCTTGATTTGCCTTCCTGTCCCGGTATCCTAATCTTATGCGGAGGCTCTTTTGAGAAAAAGGGTTATCATAATGGGAGCGGCGGGAAGGGATTTTCATAATTTCAACACCCTGTACAAACACGACGCAAGCCGCGAAGTCGTGGCATTTACGGCAGCCCAGATACCGTTCATCGAAAAGAGGACCTACCCCCCTGCCCTTTCAGGCCCGCTCTACACGGAAGGCATACCCATATATCCTGAAGAAGAACTGGAAAGGCTCATAAAAGAATATGTCGTCGAGGAGGTTGTCTTCTCATACAGCGACATATCATACGAGTGCGTCATGCACAAGGCCGCGCTCTGTGCCACCCTCGGCGCTGATTTCATACTTCCTTCCGCCGAAAATTCGATGCTGGAGTCCGCAAGACCCATAATCTCGGTCTGCGCCGTGCGCACGGGCTGCGGCAAGAGCGGCATATCAAGATACATTGGAAAGCTCCTTCTTGGGATGGGCATTAAGCCTGTCGTCATCCGCCACCCAATGCCTTACGGCGACCTCGCCTCCCAGAAGGTCCAGCGTTTCGCGACACTCGACGACCTGGCGAAGCACCATTGCACCATAGAGGAGATGGAAGAGTACGAGCCGCACATAGCAGCCGGGCTCGTGGTCTACGCAGGGGTCGATTACGAAGCGATCCTCAAAGAGGCTGAAAAGGAAGGCGGCATAATCATCTGGGACGGCGGCAACAACGACCTGCCCTTTATCCGGCCAGACCTTGAGATAGTAGTGACAGACCCGCTGCGCCCTGGCCACGAGCTCCTTTACTATCCCGGCGAGGCGAATCTCAGGCGCTCCGATGTTGCCGTTATCAACAAAGCAAACAACGCTGACGACGCTTCGATACGCATTGTCATGGACAACATCCGCAAGGCGAACGCTGATGCCATCATTGTGAAGACAGCGTCGGTCGTAAGGACGGACAAGGATATTAAAGGTAAAAGAGTCCTCGTAATAGAAGACGGCCCCACCCTTACCCACGGCGGCATGAGCTTTGGCGCTGGAATCGTTGCCGCCAAAACTTTCAAGGCAGTGCCTGTAGACCCCCGGCCATACGCTGTCGGCACCATAAAAGAGGTCTTCGACAAATATTCCCGGCTCGGAGCGCTCCTGCCGGCGATGGGCTACTCTGATGCCCAGAAAAAAGAGCTCGAAGAGACCATAAACAAAACGCCTTCAGACATAGTGCTCATCGCAACCCCCATCGACCTCACGCGCGTCCTGAAAATCGACAAGCCTTGCGCGCGGGTAAGCTACGAGATAGAAGAGATGGAAAGCCCGGGGCTAAAATCCATCGTCGACGGGTTCGTGAAGGGGCTGAAGTGAAAAGCCTGCTCCTCCTGTTCGCGAGAAGGTACATCGCCGGAACCGGCAGGCAGGACGCCATCCGAGTTGCCATCGGACTCAATAAAGCCGGCATCGGCGCGACAATTGACAACCTCGGTGAGAATGTAAAAAACGCATCCGAAGCCGCTGAAAGCGTCAAAGAATATCTTGGGCTGCTCGATGACATAAAATTAGCAGGGGCTGATTCGACCATCTCTATGAAGCTCACCCACCTCGGGCTCGACCTCTCAAAAGAACTCGCCCTGAAAAACGCGGAGACAATCATAAAAAAGGCCGGTGAGACCGGCAACTCTGTCCGCCTCGACATGGAGGGCTCTACTTACGCCCAAAAGACCATCGATACTTTTCTGGAGCTGAGACTCAAGTACCCGAATGTCGGCATAGCAATACAGAGCGCGCTCCTCAGGAGCAGGAATGACGCCAGTCTGATAACTTCAAGAGGCGGATCGATACGGCTTGTAAAGGGGGCATATAAAGAGCCGCCCAATACCGCTTTTCAGGAGAAGAAGGAAGTCGATGCGAACTACGAGGCAATCATGAAGGAGCTGCTTTTGAGCGGCACCCGCCCTGCCATAGCGACGCACGACGAAAGGCTCATAAACGAGACAAAGAGATTTGCCGGTGAAAAGAACCTGTCGAAAGACTCATTTGATTTCGAGATGCTGCTCGGAATAAAAAGAAAATTGCAGATGGAACTTGTTGCGGAAGGTTACAAGGTCAGGGTCTACATACCATATGGCAAAAATTGGCTGCCCTACACAATAAGAAGGCTGAGGGAAAGGAAAGAGAACATCTGGTTCGTGGTGAAGAATATTTTTGAGAGATGACTCTGTAACGTCATTGCGAGCGAGCGACGCAATCTTGTTTTGAACTTGACTGACAGAGATTGCTTTGTCGCGAAAGACCGCTCCTCGCAATGACAGTTCTTTTTTAGCAATGAGGGCTCCCCTGTATTCCCTCACCCGAAAACCACCCCGCAACATTTTTCCGAGTTCTCTGCTATACTTTTTACAATTCCATATTCCAGGACAATGTTGCTGAAGCGCAATTCAAGGTTTCCTAATCTCAAAACAAAAAAGGGAGGTAAAGTATGAGACTCAGTTCGGTCGTGCTCGCGTCCGTGATTTCCCTTGCTTTTTCTTCAACTGTAATCGCCGAGGATGCCGGGATGATGAGCCCGCTGATGCCGCAGGAAAAAATCGAAGCAATGAACAAGATGATGATGGAGATGCAGCCGGACACACTTGAAGCATCCATAAAAAGAGGTGAAAAGCTTTTCACCGATAATACGCTCGGAAAGAATTCCACCGGCACGAGCTGCGCGACATGCCACCCCAAGGGCACAAGTTCTGGCGGGGCCGCGCAAATGGAATGGAAGGGGCAGACCATGAAGATAGCCATACCGACCCTCATCGGGGGAGCGGCAAGCTTTCCAAAGGCAATCGGCCCCATGAAGGTCGTGAACACCGTTGGCGGCCAGAACAACATGTGCATCATGACCTTTCTCAAGGGGACTCCGCTTGACCTTAACAGTCAGGAGGCAATCGATCTCGAAGCCTATGTCTACTCGCTGAGCAATGGCAGGAAGATAGATTTAGGGGCCAAAAAGATACACCCTAAACCGGTACCAGGGGCCATGTAGAATATCTGACTACGCTTAAATGACATCCTCAATGGGCATTAAGAAATGAAAAAAAGGGGAGGCCTTGGCCTCCCCTTTGGTCTTTATGCGTGTTTTTTTTTTGTTCAGATCAGGAAGGCGAATACCATCACGAGTATCACCCCGCCGTTCAAGACAACTTCAATCAGGTCGTTTCTCTTGGCTATTGTCTTCATCTTCGGTATCCTCCTCGGCTTTGGGTTTGTCTCCGTTGTTACGAACCCATGATAACAGAGGGAATATTAGAAGACGATTAGACGGAAGCCCGGCAAATCAGCGCAAAAGCTATCCCTTGCAGTCGCCTGATTTGCAATCACCCTGCGGGAACTCACCGGAGGTGAAGAGGTCTCTAATGCCGTCCTTGTCCTTACGGAGTTTTTCGAGAAGCTCTTCGGCTTCCGTGTCAGACAATTCCTGGTCTATGTTGGCTTTTGGGAACTGCTTTCTGAAGACCCCGAGGAGGAAGGTCAACTCCTCTTTTGATTCTCCTGTTGCTTCGGCCATCGCCTCTATAAGTATGTCGCCGTATGTCATGGAATATCTCCTTGTAATTTATTTGTCGGGTTACGCTTCGCTAACCCAACCTGCAACCTAAGCAGTCGCGCACTCGGACGGGCTGCCCTTTATCTTCTCTATCGTGTGGTTGAGGGCGGGCATCACCACCGCGAGGTTCTCCCTTACGGCCTTCGGGCTTCCGGGCAAATTAATTATGAGCGACTCTTTCCTTATGCCGCAGATTGCCCTCGATATCATGGCGTTCGGCGTCTTTTTGAGGCTTTCGGCCCTCATGGCTTCAGACATCCCTGGAAGCTCTCTTTCTATGACAGCCTTTGTGGCCTCAGGGGTCACATCCCTGGGGGTCACGCCGGTGCCACCGGTCGTAAGGATGAGATCGAGCTTTTTTATATCGGCGTACTCAATGAGCTTTGCCTTTATTATCTCGGTCTCATCCGGTATGACCTCATAGGCCAATACCTCCGCCGGAAGCTCTTTTATCATGCGCTCAATCTCTCGCCCCGAGAGGTCTTCCCTTTCGCCGCGCGAGCCTTTGTCGCTCATCGTAATAATGCCAACTGTTACCATATTACCTCTTACTTTAAATCGCCCCATTCTGAAACAGGGCCGTTGATAATCCCCCTCATTCCCCCTTTAGAAAAGGGGGAGGTAAAATTCAGGGTGTTTCCGACACCCAGACATCTCCCTTGCCCGTGGTCTCCTGTTTCCAGATGGGGGTCGTCCTCTTGAGTTCGGTGATGGCCCATTCGCAAGCCATGAACGCGTCGTTCCGGTGGGCTGAGGCGGCGACGATTAAAACGATGTTCTCGCCTATGTCTATCGTGCCGACCCTGTGGACTATGCCCATCTCGATGATATCGAAGTTACGGAGGGCGCGCTCCCGTATATCGAGGAGCTTCTTTTCGGCCATGCCAGGGTAATGCTCGAAATCAAGGCCGGTTATGGATTCACCTTTTGAGAAATCGCGGGCGGCCCCGAGGAATATGGTCACGCCTCCTATTCCCTTGGAGGTAGCCATTACTTTTTTGACTTCATCGTCAATTGAAAAGTCTTGCTGTTGTATCCTTACAAGTTCCGACACTGTATGATTCCTTCTGATTTTTTTTACCCGCCTGAAAAAGGCGGCAGAAAGCCAACTTCGTCCCCGTCCTTCACGGGAGTTGTCCTGTTGGCGAACTCCTGGTTGACCGAGACAAGCAGCGAGCGGCTGTCGATAAGGCCCGCGAGGGCCGGAAAGTCCTTCTTTATCATATCTTTCAGCTCGCCGACGGTTATGGGCTCGCCAACCTCGTATTCCTTTACCTCTGCCTTTGCCAGCCCTTTGAGCATGGCGAAAAACCTTACTGTAACCATTTACCCAGCCTGTCTGTCTCAGAGTCGCGGGACTTGCTCATGTCCAGCTTGACCCGGTTTGAAGCCTTGGCGAAAAGCTCCGAGAAAGAATCGCCTTCCCTGGGGAACATGGCGAACCCGTAAAGCACATCAGCCTTGCCCTCAGCGAAGATCCTGCGGAAGCTCTCGTCAACGGACACTATCTCAGTTATGGAATGGAGCAGCCTCGGCACCTTCTCGTCCGTGTCGAGAAAAAGGAAACCGAAGGTCTCTTCATTGAGCCTTATGACTACATCAAAGCTTCTGGTCTTTTTCCTGATGTTCCCGATGATGCCCGCCTCGAAGGCGGCCTTGGCGGCGCCCATGTCCTTAAGCCCGGCTATCCTTACGGTCGCCAGCACGAGCCCCTTGTCTATCCTTCTTGCCCTGTTGAGCTCCTGCTCCACTTTCTGCTCGAAGATGGAAAGGGGCGAAGGGACGGCCTCGAGGCTGTCGCGCTTTACTTCTTTGGGCGCGGGGGTCAGCGCGTTCGCCAGCCCCTTTTCCGCGTATACCGAGAACCTCGCGAGTATGTCCATGTCATGCTTCGAGAAGGCGCTCGGGAAAAGGGTGTTGTCCCCGGTCTTATTGAACATCGATAATACGCCGACGACCTCATCGTTTACGAACAGGGGCCTTGAGAGTATCGAGCGGATGTACGGGCTTGCTTCCTCTGAAAATTCGCGCACGACAGCCTCCTTGCGCCTGAGGACCTCCATCACGGTCTCCTTTTCAAAGGGCAGGAAGTACTCCCTCACGCTCTTATCGTCAAGCCCGAATGTCGCGGCCGTCTGGAACCTCTTGGAGCCTGCCTGCTTTATCCTCAACAGCGACCCTTCCGCCCCGAGTATGGCCGCGGGGGTCGTCGCGATTATCGTCACGAGCTTCCTCGTGTCTTTTATCGAAATAGTCTCGAGGCCCGCCTCGTCGACGGCGAACATCTTCCTTGAGCGCATCTTCTCGCGCTCGCTTTGCTTGTGCTTCCAAACGCTATCGGCCAGAAGCGTCCTTATGTCCTTGAGGAACGATTCGTGGTAGACCGAAAGGCCCTTGGGCGCGATTACCTGCCCGTTAAGAGTGCCCACCAGCTGCCCCTTGGTTATCATCGGCAGGGTAAGATAGACTCTCTTTATCTGACCGTGCTCGGTCCTGTCGACAAGGAACACATCGGACATCGTCTCAAGTGAAGCCCACTCCAGCCCTTCTCCTGCCCTGAGGCTCATCTGCCCGAGCCCTTTGCTGTCCCTTATGCTGGAGGCCTGGAGCATGAGCCTTCCTGAATCGTCATCGAATATGTATATGAAGCAGGTAAGCCCCGGCACTATTTCCACGAGCTTCCTGGCGACCGTCGTAAGCCTCTTGTCCATCGGCAGATGGGACGACATGAGAGAGTCGACCTCTTTCCAGAAGGAGAACTTCGCGGAATCGACCCTGAGCTTTTCGTATTCGTTTGAGCGGTGTATGACCTCGGCGGCAAGGGCCGCGAGGCTCGTGAGGAAGTTCAGGTCTTCGTTCGTGAAAACATGGGTGGATTCTGAGGAGCTGACATTTATGACTCCTATTATCTCGCCGTTCACGACCAGCGGGACGCACATGGCGCTCTTTACATCGCTTCTTTCCATGGGCCTTGCGAACTCTTCGGTCCTGGCCTTGCCTGATATGAGCAGCGCCTTGCCGCTCGCGGCGACCTTGCCGGATATGCCTTCTCCCATCGGCACGCGGATTTTCCTTATGACTTCATCGTCCATGCCCTTTGCTATCTCCACCCGCAACATCTTCTCGTCGGTGAGGAGCATGATGGAGCCCCTTTCGGCGCGGGTCGATTCGGTTGCGAGCTTCAGGATAACGGACAGAAGCTCCTTCCTGTCGATGGTGAGGCGGACAGCGTCGACTATTTCACGGAAGGAGGTAAGGAGGTTGGTCTGCTCGTGGCTCTTGTCCTGGCCGAGGCCTTCGTGCGGGGCAGAGGCCCTGACGCCCCAGATGAGCCTCGTGGAAAGCGGGCCGAGCTTTTCGATATCCTTGAACTCAGGGGCTTCGAGGAACTTCTCGGTCGCCTGGTCCTGGAGGGCGTTGACGATTATGTCTAGCGCCTGTATTTTCTTTATCTCATTGAGGTCGGTAGTGACATTTATTCTGTGGTTGGGGGCAACGCGGTAGCCAAGTTCCTTGAGCTTGAATATCATGGCGTCTTTGTTAGGGTCGGCGATGACGCACACCCTCGTCCTCGAGTCCCCCAGGAGCACCGGTAGGAGCTTCAAGCCTTCCTTGTTCGCTCCTATTATGGCTATGTTCTTGATATCTCCGGGCATTGGTTTACGCCTTCTCGATTATTCCGAGTTCTATAAGCCTGTTCATGAGCCTTATCGACTCAAGGTCGCCTACATTCCCGCCAGCGTCCCTGCCTTTGCCGCGCGCTTCGTCAAGCCTCCGGAGGCCTTCGAGTATAAGCCCCTCGGGTGATTCGTTTATAGTCCGCTCCGGCGCCGCCGCGTCGGGCTCGACCTCGAATTCGCCGTCATGCCAGGCAAGGAGCTGGAAAAAGGCGTCAGGGCCGGTAAACTCCCTGTAGGCGGCATGGACTATTGCGCCGTCTTTTATGTAGACCCTTCCGTAACCCAGCTCAGAGCCGAGATGGACCGCTACGGTCTTGCGCTCGGCGTTGAAGATCTGGATTATGTCTACAAGGCTCATGTCCTTGAGCCGTCCCTTGACACCCATACAAGGCTCCCCGGGGAAAACTCCCCTGAATATTGCCCTTTATTTTACACCAAACAGGTTAAATTTTCTATTACATTTGGGGCAGCTGCTATTCCCTTATCTGCCCGTCCCCGTAGATTATGAACTTCTGGGTAGTAAGCTCTTCGAGGCCCATCGGGCCGAAGGCGTGTATCTTTGTGGTCGATATGCCTATCTCCGCGCCAAGCCCGAGCTGATGACCGTCGGAAAACCTCGTGGAGGCGTTTACCGCGACGGTAGAAGAGTTGACCTCTCGCAAAAACCTCTGCGCGTTGGCGTAGTCTTTCGTGACGATAGACTCGGTATGCAGCGACCCGTATTTGTTTATGTGGTCAATGGCTCCGTCCATGTCGTCCACGACCTTGACCGCGAGTATGAGGTCAAGGTACTCGGCTGACCAGTCCTCTTCAACGGCGGCCTTTATGTCTTTCAATATCTGCCGGGTCTTCTCGCAGCCACGAAGCTCTACGCCAGCGGCCTTGTACTTCTCGTAGATCACCGGCAAGAAGCTCGCGGCTATGTTCTGATGCACGAGGAGCGTTTCCATCGAATTACAAACGCCCGGCCTCTGCACCTTCGCGTTAAAAGAGATATCGACTGCCATATCCAAGTCAGCTGACTCGTCAATAAAGACATGGCATACGCCCTTGTAGTGCTTTATCACGGGAATTTTGGAGTTCTCGACGACGAACCTTATGAGCCCCTCGCCTCCCCTCGGTATTATGAGGTCTATGAACTCCTCTAACTTGAGCATCTCGAGGATGGCATCCCTGTCGGTCGTGGGAATGACCTGCACTGCCTTCTCAGGCACCCCGGCTTCGACGCAGGCCTGGTTCAATATCTTCGCTATGGCGTTGTTCGAATTGATAGCTTCGCTTCCACCGCGCAAGATTACCGCGTTTCCTGATTTGAGGCAGAGCCCTGCCGCGTCAGCAGTGACATTGGGCCTTGACTCAAAGATGATGCCTATGACCCCGATTGGGATCCTCATCTTGCCGACCATGAGGCCGTTGGGCCTCTTCCACATCTTCGTGACTTCGCCGACCGGGTCCGGGAGGGCCACGACCTCTTTGAGGCCGTCTGCCATAGAGGCCAAAACCTTGTCGGTAAGCGCGAGACGCTCCAGCATGGCCTTCGCAAGGCCCTTCTTCTCGGCGGCTTCGAGGTCCTTTTTGTTCTCTTCCTTTAAAAAGGCCGCGTTCTTCAAAAGCCCTTCGGCCATCTTCTGAAGGGCCCTGTTCTTTACGGCGGTATCGAGCCTCGCAAGCCCTATGGAGGCCTCTTTCGCGGCCCTTGCTATGGCTATTACTTCATCCTTCACTGACATCGGATGCTCCTTTACGGCTACTCTAAAAATTGCTCTTTTTCCTGACCTTAAGCGTCAGGGCGTAAATAAAAATGCTCACATATTGTCATATATGCTGCGCTTTTATTTCCGCCCTCTTCCTTGACTTCAGAAAAAATATCTAATTTTTAGAGGGTGCCTAATATGCGTTTGTCTTGAAGCTCAGGGCATCCGGGGGCAGAAGGCTTTTCAGCGCTCATACCCTTAACGATATTATCGGCAGAAACCCCTGAAAATTAAGTGAAAAGAATCAGAGCACAACGAGGTTGTCCCTGTGGATGACCTCGTCATAGACTTTATATCCGAGTACTTTCACAAGCTCGGCGGTCTTCATGCCCTTTATCTTCTGAATCTCAAAAGAGCTGTAATTGGACATGCCCCTGGCAAACTCCATGCCCTTCGAATCAACACAGTGTATGACCTCTCCCGCGTCAAACGCGCCGTCAACGTCTTTTATCCCGGACGGCAGCAGGCTCCTGCCCTTGGCTAAAAGGGCATCCCTGGCCCCGTCATCGACAAAGACCCTGCCCGAAGGCCTGGCTGAAAAGGCTATCCAGTGCTTCTTGCTCGTGAGCCTGTCCTCTTTCGGGAGGAAGAGCGTGCCAGCGTCCTCACCGTTGAATATGGCCGAAAGCACGCCCGGCATGTTGCCGTTTGCGATGATGGTCGCGGCCCCGTAGTGGGCGGCTTTTCTCGCGGCCTCGCATTTGGACTTTATGCCGCCGGTGCCGAGCGCGTTCGTCGAGGAGGTCAGATTTTCTAACCCTGCCGAGTCTACGTCTTCTATGAGAGGAAGCTTTCTGGCGTCCTTGTGGGCCTTGGGGTCTTTGTCAAAAAGGCCGTCTATGTCTGAAAGAATTATCAGGAGGTCGGCTTCGATGAGGTTTGTAGCGAGGGCTGAAAGCGCGTCGTTGTCGCCGAACTTTATCTCTTCAACGGCTACTGTGTCGTTCTCGTTGATGACCGGGACTATGCCGAACTTCAACAGCGTCGTGAGCGTGTTCCTTGCGTTCAGGAACCTCTTCCTGCTGCCGAGGTCGTCGTGGGTAAGGAGCACTTGGGCAACAAATCCCCCGGCGCTTGAAAAAGCGGCGTCGTAACAGGCCATGAGCGAGCCCTGCCCCACTGCCGCCACAGCCTGCCTCTCGGGGATAGCTACAGGCCGCTCTTTCAGGCCGAGCTTTCTTACGCCCAAGGCTATGGCCCCGGAGCTTACGATGGCAACTTCGTGGCCGGTCTCTTTCAGGGCATTTATCTCGGAAGCGAGCCTCGCGAATATGTCGCGTCCTTCAACAGGAGGCGCGGCGACAACGGCGCTGCCGACCTTGACGACTATCCTTCTGGCCTTCTTGAGTATGCCTTTTCGGAGGTCCTTCATTCGCTCTGTGCTGAAACCCTTTTCGCGCGGGCGTCCATGACCTTGTTCCCGACATGGTTAACGAGGTCCTGGAGCCCTTTACCGGTGGCGGCTGAAATTGGAAATACCTTTATATCCAGTTTTTCAAAATATTTCAACAACTCCGGCAGGATTTCAGCAGCCTCGGTAACATCGACCTTGTTCAGGGCAACTACCTGCGGCCTTTGCGCAAGCTCGGGGTTGAAGACCTTGAGCTCTTTGTTCACTATCTCAAAGTCCTCTCTCGGGTCTCTGCCCGTGAAAGGCGAGATGTCTATCATGTGGATGAATATGCTCGTGCGCTCAACATGCTTCAGGAACTTTATGCCAAGCCCCTTTCCCTCGTGCGCGCCTTCTATGAGTCCCGGTATGTCGGCTACGACAAAGCCGCCGAAATTGCCGAACGCGACTATGCCAAGGTTCGGAACAAGGGTCGTGAAGGGATAATCGGCTATCTTGGGCTTTGCCGCTGATATGTGGGATATGAGGGTCGATTTACCCGCGTTTGGAAAGCCTATTATGCCGACATCGGCCAAGAGCTTCAATTCAAGCTTCAGGCGTCTTTCCTCGCCCGGCTCTCCGGGCTGAGCGAACCGCGGGGTCTGATGTGTTGAGGTCGCGAAATGGGCATTACCCTTGCCGCCGCGGCCGCCCTTGCAGGCCATGAATTTCTGCCCGTCTTTCACCATGTCGGCGAGAAGCTCGCCTGTTTCGGCGTCTTTTATAATGGTCCCTATCGGGAGCTTTATGACAAGGTCAAGCCCGTCCCTTCCGGTGCAAAGGCTTCCCATGCCAGCCTGACCAGGTTCGGCCTCATACTCTTTTTTGTAACGGAGGTCCAGCAGGCTTGCCATGCGGCCTTCGACGATGAACACGACGTCACCGCCGCGTCCGCCGTTGCCGCCGTCAGGGCCGCCCTTTGGCACATATTTCTCGCGCCTGAATGAGACGCACCCCCTGCCGCCGTTGCCTGCCCTGGCGAATATGCTTGCTTCATCTATGAATTTCATTGAGCTGCTGTCCTGTTCTGCTTTTTAAAATTTTAAAAATAGATATTTTTTCTGAAATCAAGGAAGGGAGGAAATAAAAAGCGGAGCATATATGAAAATATGTGAGCATTTTTATTTACGACCCTGACGCTTAAGTTAAGGAAAAAGATCAATTTTATAATAAAAAAAGGGCGGCGGAAAGACCTTTGCCTCTCCCGTCCGCCCTTTTATGAATTTTGCGGTCCAGCCTTACTGCGGAAGGATATTTACGAACTTTTTCTCTCCCCTGTCCTCGAACTGCACCACGCCGCTTACCTTCGCGAATATGGTGTAGTCCCTGCCCATGCCAACATTGGTGCCGGCGTGTACCCTGCTGCCTACCTGACGAACTATTATTGAGCCGCCGGAGACGACCTGTCCGGAGAAGGCCTTTACGCCCCTTCTCTGACCGTTAGAGTCCCTGCCGTTCCTTGAGCTTCCGCCTGCCTTTTTATGTGCCACTTGAAACCCTCCTGAATAATCTTTTCTTTTCTATTATCAATTTGCCTCAAGCTCCCCATCTGCCTTAGGAGTCTTCAAAGCTCGTTATTGAGGCATACCTGTAAGTACTCCTCAATCCTCGCTTCAGAACTTTTTGAGCAAACCGGGGCTGATTCCAGCGATTAAGCCTTTATTTCCTGAATCTTTATGCTGGTGAAGAACTGACGATGGCCCTGCCTCTTATCGTAGCCCTTCCTCCTCTTCTTCTTGTAGATGATGACCTTCTTGCCCTTGTCCTGCGCAAGAATCTCGGCGACTACTCTGGCGCCCTCGACAAGCGGGGTGCCGATCTTGATGCCTTCGCCTTCGCCTACTGCCAACACCTCAGAGATCTCAATCTTCGAGCCGGGCTCGCCGACCAGCTTCTCGATGTTAACTACATCGCCTTCCGTAACCCTGTACTGCTTTCCGCCTGTCTTTATAACCGCATACATCTGTATGTGCCCTCCGGGAATATTGAATGTTAAATATTATAGGTTTTGCCAATGCCTGTCAAGACCTTTGTGACATTACTCGAGCCCGGCTTGAAAAAGGTGCGCAAATCGGGAAGAATCAAGGTTATGGAACGCAATGGCACAGAGAAGCCTTACCTTTTCGGCTTGTCCAGGAATGTTTTTTTTACGGGCCTGGTGAGCCTGTTCATGGACATCTCTTCTGAGATGGTCTACCCGCTTGTGCCGCTTTTCCTAACGAATGTCATTGGAGCAACAAAGACAGCCGTAGGCATCATAGAAGGCATAGCCGAAGCCACGGCCTCGCTTCTGAAGGTCTTCTCCGGCTGGCTTGCCGACCGGTTCGGCCGGAAAAAGCTCCTCATGACGCTCGGTTACGCCACTTCTGCCGCCAGCCGTCCGGTCATAGCCGTCTCAGGCACATGGTTCCAGGTCTTGACGGCCAGGTTCATCGACAGGTTCGGCAAGGGCATAAGGACCGCCCCGAGGGACGCCATCATAGCCGACTCCACCGACAGTTCCAGACTCGGCCTTGCTTTCGGCTTCCACCGCTCAATGGATACCATCGGCGCGGTCCTTGGCCCGGGCATAGCCTTTGTCATCCTCTATCTGTTTATGGGCAACCTGAGGCTCGTCTTTTTCGCCTCGACCATACCGGCGGTCATAGCCGTCTTTCTTATCATCATATTCATCAAGGAAAGAAAACGGACCAGAGCTGAGGAAGAAGCAGCCTCACGGCTCCCAAGACTTTCCATATCGTCCTTCAACGGCCAGTTCAGGCGCTACCTCGTGGTCATCGGCGTGTTCTCGCTCGGCAACTTCGCCGACGCCTTCTTTATCCTCCAGGCCGAAAATCTTGGCATTAAAAGCGAGCTCATACCCATAGTCTACCTTGCCTATAATATCGTCTACGCCGCCTCATCGGTGCCCATGGGCATGCTGGCGGACAGGATAGGCCTCAAAAACATGATACTGGCCGGTTTCCTGGTTTACTCGGCCATCTATTCCCTGGTCGGGCTTTCGTCGCAGGCAATCCACATCTGGATACTCTTTCCAATCTACGGCGTCTACAAGGGTATGAGCGAAGGAAACCTCAGGGCGTACCTGGCAAAGCTCGCCCCTTCCCGGCATAAAGCGACCGCCTTCGGCGTATATCATACGATAGTGGGGTTGATGCTTCTTCCGGCGAGCATAATAGCCGGTTGGCTATGGGACAACCTCGGGGCCGGGACAACATTCTTTTACGGGGCTGTCATGTCCGCTCTGGCGGCCGCGCTGTTCGCAGTATTAAGGGTTGGAAAGGACGAATGACAGGTTCGACGCTTTTTTGAGGGCTCCGCCGGGGACCACTTCACGGAGCTTTCCTTTAACATCTCCGAAAAGTATTATGCCTTTTGCTATGGCCTGCACGGGCAGCATATCCCTGGTGAAGAATATCTCTATGTCGCCGCTCTTTGAGCCGAAAAGATCTTTATCAATCCTGGCGTCAGCGAGGAGGTCCGCGTTCTCCACTTTTCTCCCCCGTTTGCGAAGCTCCTTTTCGGATACTATGCGGATGGCTATTTCGGGTATCCGGTCTTCCTTGGGAAGGGTCATTATCTTGTAATGCTTTCCCTCGACTATACTGCCATATACCCCGAACCTGAAGTTATAGAAGGCCGCCAGGGGGTCGTCCGTATACATGCCGGATGGGATATTTTCAACGCTGTTCTTTTCAGGCTTGCCCCCTCCCCAGCTCCTCGAAGTTACCGTTCGGGCGGCGTAATCGACCCTGTGAACGCTTCTTCTTATGCCCTTGCCGTCTATCTCGACCTCTTTTTCAAAGCTCTCGGTCAAAAACCTCTTCCCGTCCTCTGAAAGCCTCAGGCGCGCGATATATCTGTCACGGCGGTGTTTCAAAAAGGTATCCAGGACCCCGTTTGTCCTGGCGGAAAAGGTAGCCACATACCTGCGGGGGCCGTCCTCTTTGAGGACAAGAGTGCTTTCCGCGACTCCGTGGAAAAACCAGAAGCCTATGTCATAGGCCAGCTTCTCATTGGCAAATACATCTCCTATGGAGGCAGCGTCAGGGCCCACGCCGGTAATGGTCGAAGAAGCAGCCGCAAAGGACGGCGGAAAGCACAGTACAGCCAGAAGAAAAACCGCTAGAACGGCTCTTGAAAACAGGTCAAACATGCACTCATTGTAGGAGAAAAAAGAAGTAAAATCAAGCGAATAGAAATCCACCAGCCCATACGGTTGCGGAGCCGGAAACTTCCTGTATACTCAAAAACAGGGATATTTTGCCTGAAAGCCTAAGCAGTCCCTCGCTAATTCAAAAAGCCGTAAAAAACAAACCTTCCTAAGGAGGAAACAGCATGAAGAGGTTAGCCCTTGGCGCAGCAGCATTTTCATTTCTTCTGAGCCTCACCGCCGCCCCGGCCTTTGCAGCACAGGACCAAAAGATGGCCGCACAGGACCAGATGGCCACCCCGCAGCAGAAGTCAGGCAAGCAGGAAGTCACCAAGCAGCAGCAGCGCGCCATAAAGCAGACCCAGTCGGCCATTGACAACCTCCGGAGCGCCCTCAGAAACTTCGAGCAGGCCCAGATGCAGGCTCAGGATGACGAGCACCTGAGAGAAGCCGTCTCAAACGCGAAGGAGGCCATAGAAAACGCGCAGAAGACCCTTGAGCACGCCCGTATGTACCAGGGCGCGGCAGCTGGCACCATGCAGGAACAGCAGAAGATGATGGACCGCCAGCAGCAGCCGCGCACAACTCCCGGCTCTGAGCGCGGCACCACCGGCGGCATGGGCGGCGGGGCTGAAAGCAGGTAAGATGCCGAAAACCTTTTATGGAGGAAACTTTCTGTAGAAAGGTTTCCCCCATACCCCCTTCAAAGACTTTAAGTTCCCGAGGCAACCCCCGTGCGGGGGTTGCCTCGGGAAGAACTATAAGTTTTTGGAGAGAGTTTGAGAGAACAGTTTTATAAAATGTCTCTCAAAAAGGTTCTCAATCATACTGACATTTAAAGGCGGGCCCTTTTGGGCCCGCCTTTTTTCATTACGAAGCCGGGGCCAGACTTGAGGCAGGCCTTATAGAAAAAATATTTACAAGGATAACGGCATGTTATAATATCAATTCCATGAAAACAGGAAAAATAGTACTGGCGCTGCTGGCCTTCACTCTTCTAGCTTCATGCTCGAAGGGTGAGCAAGGGCAAAAGGGCTCGTCAGAGATAATGAAAGACTATACAAAAACCCTTTCTACCGCGCCCGAAAAGGCCGAAAAAGCCGCGGACGCGGCAGAGCAGCGGGACAGCAAAATGATTGACGCTATAAAGGAGCTCGACAAATAGTGGTGCCGATAGTTTCCATAGTAGGCAAATCCGGGAGCGGCAAGACAACTCTTCTGGAAAAGGTCATAGCGGAGCTTACCAGAAGGGGCTACACCGTAGGCGTCATAAAGCACGACGCGCACGGCTTTGATATCGACCACGAGGGGAAAGATTCGTGGCGGCACAAGAACGCGGGAGCGCGCACTGTCGCCCTTTCCTCGCCTGAGAAGTTCGCGGTCATAAAAGATGTCTCCCCTGAGTGGCCTCCCGAGAGGATAATCGCCTCATACCTGAGCGATGTGGATGTCGTGGTGACCGAAGGCTTCAAGAAATCGGCGTTCCCGAAGATCGAGGTCGTAAGAAAGGCCAATTCGACAAGGCCGGTGTGCGGAAACGACAAAAGGCTCATGGCTTTCGCCGCGGACTTCAAGGTGAGCAACAAGTTCCCGGTGTTCAAGCTCGAAGACTACAAGGGTGTCGCTACTCTCATCGAAAAAGAGATAATAGCGAAGCACAAGGCCGCTGGCATAAGCCTCATAGTGGACGGCAAGAAGATAGAATTGAAACCCTTCATAGAAAACCTTATCAAAGACGGCGTCACAGGCATGATAAAGAGCCTAAAAGGGTGCTCCGGAGCAAAAGAGATAGAGCTCAGGATAAGGCAGGCCGAGAGCGTGGTTCGAGTTCCTTCCAGAAAAAAATGAGACCATCCTTTTCAGGCGCCATTCTCGCTGGCGGCCAGAGCCGGCGCATGGGCTTTAACAAGGCTTTCATAGAGCTCGATGGCTCTACAGTCATAGCAAGGGCCGCGCATGTAATGACGGCCATCTTCCCATCCCCCGCGATAATAGCCAACGACACGACCCTGTACAGCCATCTGGGCCTTCCGGTCTACCCTGACGTCATAAAAGACGCCGGAAGCCTCGGCGGCATCTATACGGCCCTTTACCACTCAAAAGATTATGCCTTTGTCGTTGCCTGCGACATGCCCTGGCTTGACCCCGGGTGTGTCCGCCGTGTCCTGGACAATGTCCACGGGGAGGACTGCGTCATACCTTTCATATCAGGCAGGCTCCACCCCATGCACGCAGCATGGTCAAAGAGGTGCATGAACGAGATCGAGGCCATGATAAACGAAGGCAACTTGCGGATAAACGACCTCCTGAAGCGCCTGAACATAAAGAGGCTTACGGAAGAGCATTTCAAAGGCCTTCCCATAGAAAAATCTGTCGAGAATGTAAATACGCCACAAGATCTTGAAAGGACCGGGCTCGATGAAAAAAACCGATAGCTCGAAAAAACCCGACATCACGAAGCTCACGACCCTCATGGAAAAACTGAGGAGCCCGGAAGGCTGCCCCTGGGACAGGGAGCAGACAATGGGCAGCCTTACGCCCTTCATAATAGAAGAGGCGTACGAAGTGGTGTCAGCCATAGACTCTGGCGATATGGAGCATATCAAGGAAGAGCTCGGCGACCTGCTCTTTCAGGTGATATTCGTCTCCCAGCTGGCAACAGAGGAGGGCCGGTTCACACTGGCCGATGTAATCGAGGGGTCGTTTGAAAAGATGGTCCACCGCCACCCTCATGTTTTCGGCGAAAGCAAGGCAGACACCCCTGAAGCAGTCCTCAAGCAGTGGGCCGAGATAAAAAAGGCCGAGAAAAAGGGCAAGGAAAAGGAGACCGGCTACCTTGCCGGAGTCCCCGAGGTGCTGCCGTCTCTCTTGAGGGCCCACAAGATAAGCCAGAAGGCGTCAAAGGCGGGCTTTGACTGGAAGGGCGTTGAAGAAGTGCTGGATAAGCTCGACGAGGAGACCGCTGAGTTCAAGGAGGCCGTGAGGAGCAAGAAAGCGGCGGATATGGAAGAAGAGCTCGGGGACATGCTCTTCACCATGGTCAACATCGGCAGGTTCCTACAGGTCAACCCCGAGGACGCCCTTAGAAAAACCATAGCGAAGTTCATCACCCGCTTTCACCATGTCGAGAGGGCTGTCATCCAAAAGGGGGAGGACCTTTCAACCACTAATATGGATGAGATGGAGCGGCTCTGGCAGGAGGCAAAGGCCTCTGAAAAAAAGAACGGAAAAACGGCTAGTTGAAGAGATGTCCCCACAAGCTGTGGATAACTTGTTGAAAAGAGCCCTATTGCAAAATCCTTTTAAACCGGATTTGGCGGGGCAACGGGAGATTGCTTAATTTTTAATCATCATTTTCGCAATTAAAATCAATGGCTTATCTGATTTCAGCCCCTTTTTCATTTACGCCCCTTTTTTCCCGCGCTTTAGGAAAAAACCCTTTAAAAACGCAAGCTCAGTTATCCCGAAGACTCTTGAGGCTGTAATGTAGGTCACAACGCCCGCGCCCAGACAGACGGCAAGAAGTATGGTGCTGGCCGACCCGGAAAGGCCATCGCCGAACTTCAGGATGATCAAATAGACCACAAGGCCCATTGCTAACGACGCTCCCAGGGACTTTAACCCCGAGACAACGACTTCCCTTCCGCCGAACCTTCCGAACCTCCGTTTAAGCAACACGAAAAGTATAGCGCAGTTTACGGCAGACGCAAGCGTGGTTGCAAGGGCGAGCCCGTTATGGCCCATCGGCCCCACGAGAGCGAAACAGAAAGCGGTATTAGCGAGAAAAGAGAAGAAGGCTACCCATACCGGGGTGGCAGTATCCTTCATCGAATAGAAGACAGAGATGAGTATCCTCGAGACGGCGACCGGAACAAGGCCCAGGGCGTACCAGTAGAGCGCGGAGGAAGTGCCGATGGCGTCAAGAGAGGTAAACTCCCCTCGCCTGAAAAGGATATCGACAATGGGCACAGAGAGGACCAGAAGGCCAATTGTCGCGGGTATGGTCACGAAGTTCACGAGCCTTATCGCGAAAGAAAGCGAGCTCTTGACGCCGTCCCATTCCTTTTTCGCTACCTGCTCCGAGAGGCTCGGCAGGACTGCCGTCGTGACTGAAACGGCGAATATTCCAAGCGGCAGCTCCATAAGACGCCCGGCGTAATAGAGATACGAGACAGCCCCTTCGGGAAGGCGCGAAGAAAACCACATGGTAATGAAGAGGTTGAGCTGGTATATCCCTATGCCGAAGGTGGCCGGGCCCATGAGGATGAATATCTTTTTTATAGCGGGGTCGGAGAATCTGAACGAGAGCTTCGGCAACATGCCGAACTTCGACAGAAAAGGCACCTGTATGAGGAGCTGTAAAACTCCGCCAGCCAGGACACCTATGACCAGGGCGTAGACAGGGCTTACAAGTAATGGAGCTACGGCAAAAACGCTCGCTATGATGGCGAGATTGAAAAAGACCGGCGCCAGCGCCGGGGCGGCGAAGTGCCTGTACGAGTTCAAAACTCCCATGGCGATGGCCATGAGGCCGATGAAGACCATGTACGGGAAAAGAAAACGGGTAAGCGAGACAGTCAGGGCGAACTTCTCGGGGTCAGCGGCAAAGCCCGGGGCCATGACCCAGACTATCTGCTCCGAGAATATCATGCCAAGGGCGGTTACCGCCGTCAGGATTATGGCTAAAAGCGTAAAGACGCTCGAAGCTAACTCCCTTGTAGACTCAACCGTCCGGGAGCCCTTCTCTTCCGTGAAGATGGGGACGAACGACGAGGTGAGCGCGCCCTCGCCCACGAGCCTTCGAAGGAGGTTTGATATCCTGAAGGCCATGAAAAAGGCGTCGGCAAACAGGCCCGCGCCGAAGACATACGCTATCGCCGCGTCCC
>Ga0209342_10000358_pt1 | contig 51558 bp, 52 predicted proteins | sample RifCSP16_2_FD_184023 | JGI IMG/M metagenome (GOLD analysis project Ga0209342, IMG submission 184023) | Soil microbial communities from Rifle, Colorado - Rifle CSP2_sed 16_2 (SPAdes) (version 2) | ecosystem: Environmental > Terrestrial > Deep subsurface > Rock core/Sediment | place: Rifle... | reverse complement strand
GCAAGCCGCTCACGCAAACGTCCACCAGGAACTGTGACTCCCCCGCCCGCAAGGTGTCGCGGACCAGATCGGCGACCGCCGGAAAAAAGGGCGCGTGCCTGCGGTAGTGCTCGATCTGGCCGAGGACTCTCCTGGCGGCGGCGTCCCGATCCAGCACCCTGGCCTCGCAGATGTTGATGGACGGCGAGGCATGATCCATCGGCAACGTGATGTATTGCCAGCCTTGAGAAGGATGGAGGATGCGATTGCGGGTCAGCCAACTCCTGCGCGTGTACTGGGTCATGTCGAAAACGACCCAGCGATCCGTTTGCGCGATCAGGGCGAAATATCCCAGGTAAGGAAAGAAGTACGGCTGCATGATGCCGAGCTTCATGCTCGGCTCGCCACGGTCCTCAGCGGCCCTGCGTTGCGGTGCACGAAGCCGATGAGCGCGCACACTTCCGAGATTTTCTGCAGGTCCATGTCCTGCCCCGAGGGCAACTGCATCACGCTGCCGCACAGGTGGTCCGTGACCGGCAGGCTGTCGACGAATTGCGGGAATTTGTCGCGGTAGTAATAGGTGCGATGGGCTCCGGGGGCGAAGTAGCGTCGGCAGTTCACGTTTTCGGCCTGCAAGATCCTGAACAGGGCATCCCGGTCCAGGCCGAACTCGCCCGCCGATACTTGGATCACCGCGTATTGGCAGTTGCTGGTCTCGCCGGCGGGCGGCGACTGCAGGCGCAAGCCCGGAATCTCGCCGAGCAGCCGGCGATAGGCCTCAAGGTATGCGTGATTCCTGCGCTGAATCTTCGGGAAGTCTTCGAGACTCAACAGGCCCAGTGCGGCCTGCGCTTCCGACATGCGGCCGTTGCCCGTGAGCGGGATCTCCACGGGTCGGCCCGCACCATAGCTGCTGCGGATGTTTCTCAGCCTGGCTGCCAGATCGTCGTCGTTCGTGCAGACGCAGCCGCCTTCCGTCGCGCTCAGGACCTTGGTGGCGTGGAACGAGAACACTTCCAGCGCGCCGAAGCCGCCGATGAGCCTGCCGCCGGCGGTGCAACCGAAGGCGTGAGCGGCGTCGAAATAGACGGCAATGCCGTTGTCGCGCGCCAGCCGCTCAAATCGCTCCGGGTAACACGGATTGCCCCAGAGATGCACGCCCATGATGGCGCAGACATCATCGTCAACCAACGCTGCGGCCCGCTCGGGATCCATCTGGTGGCTATCCGGATCGACATCGCAGAAAACGGGTTCCAGCCCGGCCCAGGTCAATGATTGCGCCGACGCGATGAATGTGAAGGCGGGCAGGATCACCTTGCCCTCGAGCGCCAGCGCCTTCGCGGCGATCATCAGGCCTATGGTGCCGTTGGTCATGCATACCGCGTGCTTGACGTCGAGGAACTTCGCCAGCCTCGCTTCCAGCTCCTGCGCCAGAGGCCCATGATTGGTGTAGTAGCGGCGGGCGAAGATGCCGCGCATGGCTTCCTCGAATCGCGGCCATTCCGGGAAGTTCATCTGACCCACCGGCAGCGGCGTCGCAAAAGCCGCCCGGCCTCCCAAAACCGCCAGATCCGTCGGTTTGACCTTGTCGAAGCTCAGCCGCCCCCCAATCGCTGTCCAATGGCTGCGCCGGAATCCTGCAGGAAGCGCAACAGATCGACTACGACCTGCACGTCCGGAACATCGAGGAATTCGCCGCTCGGCAGCAGCATGTAACGCTCGCTCAGAAGCTCCGTCGTTGGAAGCGGACCGAAAGCGGTGGGATAGGCGGTCTTCCTCATGTGTAGCGGAGGTGAATAGTACGGGCGCGCCAGCATGTTCTCGGCATGCATGATTCGCAAGGTCTGCGCCCGGGTAAGCGGCCAGGACTCGGTCAATTCCACCAGGATGTTCTTGAAACCCCTCTTCTCGGCTTCATCGTAGGCAACCAGGTCGACGCCCTTCAGGCCCTGCAACGCGTCGCGGTAGGCATGAAAACGCCCGCAATTGCGGCGCACCTGGTCTTCGAGGTCGTCGAGGCTCGCCAGGGCCATCGCCGCGTGGATTTCGTTGAGCTTGGCGTTGAGTCCCAGCTCGTCCACGTTGTCCTGCCCGAAAAAACCGAAGGCTCTCATCTTTCTCAAGCGCAAAGCCAGATCTTCATCGTCAGTGGTCAGATAGCCTGCTTCAAAGCCGTTCAGCAGTTTGCTCGCATGCATCGAGAAGCACTCGGCATTGCCGAACGCGCCGATCATCTTGCCGCGATGCGAAGCGTAAGCGGCCTCAACGGAATCGAACAGCAGCGGCAAGCGCCATTTCGCAGCCAGGGCCGTGAATCCGTCTATGTCGGCGAGATGCACGATCGGGTGAATCACGAGAATCAGGGCCGTGCGCTCGTTCATGCAGGCTTCGACGTCAGCGACGCTCGGCGCCAGAGTATCGCGGCTGACGTCGCAAAAACGCGGTGTCAGTCTCAACCAGGCCGCGATGTCGGCCATGCGCCGATAAGTGAGAGAGGGCATGATGATCTCGCTGCAGCCCTCCTTCGCCAAGCACGCCATCGCCAGCACCAGTCCCCACAAGCCGTTGCAAAACGAAACACAGAACCTGGCTTGGTGGAGCTCGGCCAACCGAACTTCGAGCAACTGAACCAGCGGTCCGTTGTTGGTGAGTCGTCGGCTGTCGAAACTCCTCCTGGCATAGGCGAAAAAGGTCTCGATGTCCGGCTGCACGAGGTTGGAAGTCGAACGAACCTCGGCGAAGGCCGGAGCTCCGCCGAAAAGCGCAAGATCCGTCAGGGACTTCTTCACCGCTGGCGCACGGACCTGGTTTCCGGCCGGCGTAAGATTGCGTCGTAACGGTAGTGAGCCGCATAGAACGCCCGGGGCATCTGCCGAAACTCCGCCTGCCATCCGGCGGCGGCGGCGAGCGCGGCGAATTCCCGCTGGCTCCGCCACACGCCGATCGGCGTGGAACAGTCGTCCAGTAGAGACCGAAAATCCTTCCCCGCGGGGTAAAACAGGTGCGCCCGGTCCTTGTCCGGCAAGTTGCCGATATAAAGGAGCTTCACGTTGCCAAAGCGCTCGCCCAGGACGCGCAGCAGCCGATGCGCATCCGTCGGCGAGAAATAGGAGAAGGCGCCGTAGCAGAGGACCTTGGTGAACGCCTGCGGGTGCGCTTCCGATTCCACGTAGGCGACGGCGTCGGATTCCAGAAACCGGTAGTCCGGCTCGCGCTCGAAGTTTTGGCGCGCGATCTGCACCAGATAGGGCGAAAAGTCGACACCCAGGAAACGCCGGCAATCCGCAAAGAAGTAGCGTGACAGGGCGCCGTTACCGGCGCCCAGGTCGAGCAGAACATCGAGCTGCGGGTCGAGGTGCAGGCCGGACCTCACGGCGACGACGATCATGTCGATCTGCTCCTGACCCACCGGGCGGCCGCCGACCGTACGCGAAACCTGTCCCCAGAAATCATCCGCAGGCCGCGTCTTGGGATGCTCCTTGTGAATGTAATCCTTTGGCCAGGATTCCTTCGTCATGTTCAACCCTTGTTCGGTCCCGTTCTATGCGAACGGCTGCTTCAAAGCCCCCCGTTTACCGGCTTTGGAAGGAATTTCGTCATCGTACGTACAAGTGCAAATTGCCTAGCAGAAAGCCTCCTCTGCAGCGCCAGCAAGATGCGATTCAGCCAGGCAGCTAGCCGAACAGTTCGCGGGGTTATGCGCCGAAGCCTCAATTGCAGACTCTCGTTCGCGGCCCTCTGAGCGACGGCCGTACGTTCGCTCCACAGGCCTTTGCCGGTCAGCCGGTAACAGCTCATCGACTCGGGGATGTTTTTCATCAGCCCCCCGTCCGCGAGCATCATGTGAAGCAGCATGGCGTCTCCGATGCCGTGCGTCTCATATCGCGGCGGAAAGTAAAATCCCGAACCCTTGTAAATATTGCGCCATACGATTGCAGACGTGTGTACGTAGAACAGGTAGCGCACGCTGAGCACCAGGATGTCGAGAAGATTCCACTCTTCGCACGAAGGCGCGATCAGACTCCGCGTCCCGGTCATCTCGTCGAGGACCACCGTGTTACAGCTGCACCCCACGAACGATGGATGTTGCTCGAGAAAGTCCAGCTGCATCTTCAACTTCCCAGGATGCGTCCAGAAGTCGTCGCCCTCGAGGATGCACCAGTACCGGCCGGGCAGATCGAGGCGATGAAAGTAGTGCGAGGCACGTCCCGAGCCCAGATTTTTCGGGGTACGAAATACCTGAATGCGATCGGGATATCGGGCCTTGTAGTCTGCCAGGATGCGCAAGCTGCCATCGGTCGAGCAATCGTCGAGGCAATAGATTCTGCTGCGGTATGGCATTTCCTGAATGAAAATGCTGTCCAGGGCTTGCGCAAGAGTGCGTTCGTGATTGTAGATCGGAACGATGACGCTGATGTCTTCCATGTCGTCGGCGCCAGCCGGCTCAGCCGCACGCCACGTGCCGATCTTCGATCAGCGAACCCTGCAGCCCCATGCGTGCCACCCGCGCCTCGAGTTGATCGAAATTGGCGATCTGCTTTCGAAGATCGCCCGTCATGATCGAGTAGTCCGTCCTGGCCGGAAGCTCGAACGGCAGGCTCATGAACTCGAAGATCCTCCGGTAGAAGCGCTCCCTGTCCTCGCAAAACTCCTCATAGCTGACCTCAAGGAAATCGAACGCCATGTCCTTCAGCATCGCGCGATCCTCGTCGACGCGAATCTTTTCCACCTTGACCAGAAATTCAAGCTCGTCGAGGTCTATCGAATGCGTGGAACTGTCCCCCGCGTAATTTCTGCGGTTATATGCGCCGCGCTTTCTGGCGATCAGCCCTGAAAGAACCTGGCGAACCAGATTGCTCCGTACCAGGTATAGCACGCGGTAGCCGCTGTCCTTCAATACTCGCGTGAGCCCTTTCCTTTCTGCGAGATTGTTCGACAGCACCTTGAAGATCAGCCGGCCTCCCCCGCCCTGCATCGCCATCCTCTCCGCATAACTCAGATACGCGGCGTGGAGCTTGCCTTCCAGGGTTGCGTCGACATACTTCCTCGCCTGGGCGAGCGGAATCCCCCGCATGCGGGACAAGAGCCGCCGGATCCGGTTCGTCGCCGCGCTTTCCCGGTCTGCCGCGGACCCGGGAACACCGGCTTGCACTTCTTGCGCGGGACCGCTCTTCCAGACGTCGAACGGCAGGACAAACCTGTAGAAATCCCTCATCACGTCCGCAGGAACACGGCCGTCGGGCCATCTCAGGAACAGTTCCTGCACCGAAAATACGCCGGCGATGCTGCGAAACTCGTCCAGGATTGCGGTGGAGCCCGTGCGGCCACGCGTCAGCATGACGTACTTCTGCATGGTCTGGCCTTGCGTCACCGTGGTCTCGGGCGTTTCCTACGCGAGCCGCAGCAGGCGCCCGAGGCGCAGTATCCATGACTTCGGGCTGGGCGGGCACAGCCCGCCCAGCTCGCTGAGTCCGGCCTGCACCCGCGTCTGCGCCTGCCGTGACACCGCAGGCGCAGGCGCGGGCGGATCGCGAAAAGGTCCGGCGAGCGCGCGCCGCGCCAGGAACTCGCGCAGGATGGCCTCGCGATGGAAGGCCTCGTAATGGGCGCGCGCCAGGCGCGCGTGCCGTGCCAGAACTTCCGCGCTCAGACCGCGCGCGATGTCCCAAAGCTCGGCCGGGGTGCGCCAGCGAAATGACGCGGGATAGGTCGCGTCCGCGGCGCCGAGGAAATCGCTGCGGCAATGTACGTGCGCGATGACCGGCACGCCCGCGCCCATCGCTTCGATGCCGGCGCGCACGCCGCCGTAGGGAAATGAGCAGAGGTAAACGCCAACGCGGCGCTCGAGCAGCTCCGCCCAGACGTCGCGTACCCGCGCGGCGATCTCGAAGCGCTCCGGCGCAAGCCCGAACGCGCGCATCCTGCGCCTGATTGCGTTCACCGTGCGCGCCGAGAGCGTGCCGATGTGCAGGTGCGTTCCGCCCGTTCGATGCAGGAATTCCGGCACGATCTCCCAGTACGGATACGGGTAATCAGGCTCGGGTTCGATCTTGTTCCTGCCGGCCACGGTGCAGGAGAGCAGCGGCCCGGGGGCCGCGCCCCGGTCCGCCGGCACGACGCCCCTGTCTTTCACGGAGATCGGGCAGTACACATTGGCAGGAATGCCAAGCCGCGTGCGGCAATTGTGAAATCCCATCGGGTGCGGATCCACGTGCACCGCGTGCGGAAGATGCACGCCGAGGGCAAGCTGGTGGTCCGCGTGATGGTAATAGACCGTTTCCCCGGCCAGCTCGGGCTGTGCCGCCGCGATCGCGACCGCGTCCTGGTGGTGGTTGAACAGGAACAGCCGTTCCGGAGCGAGCGCGGTCAGCCGCCCGATCAGCCATCCGAGCTTGCGCGAGAGCGCTCCGCGAGGGGCGAACCAGGGCGTGCAATCCAGAGCGCCGAATCGCCTGTGCGCAACGTCCCGGTCCCATGGCCGCACCGCGCCGGTGAATACGATGTGCTTCTCGACGCCTTCGGCATGGCGCACGAAATCCTCCAGCACCGCGGTGTGCCCGCCGGTGGCGTAAACGTGCGTGGCCACGAACACCCGGGAGCGCCTGCGCGCCCCGCCGACCGGCCCGGCTTCCTGCAGCACGCGGCGGCCCGCCGCCTGGCAAAGACGGTCGAGTGTCTCGGACGAAAAGAGCCTCGCGGTGAACAGGGGACGATAGATGAGGGCTTCGACCGTGCGCTGGATGTCCTCGAGTGCCCGCTCAATCTCACCGGCGTCGATTGCCCTCGCAACTTCGACCTCCAGCCGGGGTAAAGATCGGTGCAAGCGACGCCTCGCGCTCTACGAATTCTCGCCAATGAAGCCGGCGCCGCCGATCACGGGAAGCATGGGCCGATTCGATTCTAGAGCAACTGCCGCACCACGTCGGCGATGCGCTGCTGCACCGCCTCGGGCAGATACGGATGCATCGGCAGGCTGATCACCTCGCGCGCGAGCTGCTCGGCGCGAGGCAGGCTCGCACCGGGAGCGAGCGCCGCGTAGGCAGGCTGCTGATGCAGCGCGAGCGGGTAGTGAATCGCGGTCGGGATGCCGCCTGTCTCGAGACCGGCCTGGAGCGCGGCGCGATCCCGCGCCCGCACCGTGTACTGCGCGTAGACGCTGGTGCGATCGGGCCGGACCTTGAGCAGCCGCACCGACGAAGCGAGCAAGGCGTCGTACCGGCGCCCGATAGCGATGCGCCGCTCGACCTCCCAGTCGAAGCGCTCGAGCTTGGCGAGCACCACCGCGCACTGGATCGTGTCCATGCGACCGCCCACGCCGATGCGTGTGTGCCGGTAGCGGCCGGCCTCGCCGTGCACGCGGATCTCGCGCGCGGCCTGCGCGAGCGCATCGTCGCTCGTGAAGATCGCCCCGCCGTCGCCGTAGCAGCCAAGCGGCTTGGACGGGTAGAAGCTGGTGCAGCCGATCGACGAAGTCCACGAGGGCGATGTCCCGTAGCGTGTTGAACGATGCGCGGTAGCGATCGCCTAGCCGCGGCGCCTGATCCAGGCGTCGGGCCAGCCGGTGATGACCTTGTCGAGCGCGCTCTCGTTGAACCGCCAGGCCGGCTGCTCGATCGCGAAATCGGGGTGCGCGGCGACGAACTCGCGCGCCGCCTGCGCCGGGTTGTCGGTCTTCCAGCCCGCCTCGCCGCGCGGCGCGTCCCACAGGTCGCGCATGATGCCGTCGGTCGCGACGATGTACGAGCCGGGGGTGACGAGCCGGTGGTAGGCCTCGAGCTCCTTCCTCACATGCTCGAGGCTGTGATTGGAGTCCAGGATCACCAGCACCTTGTCCCCCGGGCGCACGTGACTCGCCGCCCGCGCGACGACCTCGGGCGCGGTCGAGTCGCCTTCGATCAGGCGGATCATGGGAAAGAGCTCGTGCGCCTCGATCGCGCCACGGTTGTGCGGCCGGATCTCGATGTCCACGCCCACGACCACGCGCCCGCGGCCCATCGCCTTCATCAGCGAGGCGGAAAGGACGAGCGAGCCGCCGTGCGCGATGCCGGTCTCGATGATGACGTCGGGCTTCAGGAAGTAGATCACCTCCTGAAGCCGCACCAGGTCTTCCGGGTGCTGGATGATCGGCCGGCCCATCCAGGTGAAGGTGTAGGAGTACTTCTGCACCCAGGACAGCCTGAGCCACAGGTCCGAAACGAGCTCGAAAGCGCGCTTCGCGTAGAGCGGATGCGATTGCGCCCCGGCGCCCTCTCCTACGGAGACCGTCTTCCTGTCGGTGTCGATGGTGATGCGCATGGTCAGTTTCCCGCGTGTGCCGCGATCGAGCGACGGATCCCTTCCTCGAGCCCGACGCGCGCGGCCCAGCCGAGGTCGCGACGCGACTTGACCGGGTCGGCCACCACGTACTCGAGGTCATCGGCCGGCGCGGCGCGCTCGCCGAACCGAAGGAGCTCGCCGTGGCCCAGTTGCGCCACGATGAGATCGGCCGCCCGCCTCAGCGTGATGCCTTCCCCGGACCCGACGTTGTAGGCGCCGCTTGCGCCGCTGTCGAGCAGCGCCGCGCAGGCTTCCGCCGCATCGTCCACGTAGACAAAATCGCGCACCTGGCGACCGTGCGTGCATGCGACCGGCTCGCGCCGCAGAAGGCCCGCGATCACGCCCGGGATGAACCGCCCCGGCGGCTCGCCGGGCCCGTAGGGGAAAAACAGGCGCGCCCACGCCCAGGTCCCGCGCCCGCGCGCGGCCGCGCGCAGGGCGTAGTACATGGCGGCCTTGGCTTCCCCGTAGAGCGTGCCGGGCTCGAGCGGCGTCGAGTCCTCGCGGCACGGCGTGGCGGACACCCCGTATTCCGCGCACGAGCCCATTCCCACGGCGCGCACGCCCGCCTCGCGGAAGAACCGGCCCGCGAGGCGCACGCCGGCGGCAAGCCAGTCCAGGTTGGCAGGGCTCGCCCGGAACTCGCCGGGCGTCGCGATCCACGCAAGGTGCAGCAGGTGCGTGGGCCGCAGGCGCTGCAAGAGCGCGGCCGCTTCGCTGTCGTCGAGCAGGTCGCAGCGATGCCAGGTCGCCCCGGCGTCGCGGCACTCGGCGGACGACACCGCGTGAACCTCGTAGCCGCGCGCGGCAAGGAGCGGCAGGCAGCGCCGCCCGATGAAGCCGCGCGCGCCGGTGACGAGCACCTTTTTCGCGGCGGCGCTCATGCAGCGATGTCGGGGTAGCCGCGGTCCCGCTCGGACAGGATCGGCTCGCCGCCCGGCCAGCGGATTCCCAGCGCGGGGTCGTTCCACCGCACCCCGCGCGCGAGCGCCGGATCGTAGAACTCGGATATCTGGTAGAAGATCTCGCTCGCGTCGGCGAGCGTCTTGAAGCCGTGCGCGAAGCCTCTCGGAACGTAGAGCGCCCGGCGATTGTCGGCGGTCAGCTCGGCGGCGAACCACTTGAGCCGGGTCGGGGAGCCGGCGCGCAGATCGGCGATGACGTCGTGGATCGCGCCGCGCGTGCAGCGCACGATCTTCTCCTCGGCGGCCGGCTCGGCCTGGTAATGCATGCCGCGCAGCGTATTCGCCCGGCGGTTGAACGAGGTGCTGCACTGGACGAACCTGGCGCGGATGCCGCGCCCGGCGAGCTCGCGCTCGCAGTACGTGCGCGCGAACAGGCCCCGCTCGTCTTCGGCCGGCTCCGGCTCGATCAGCCAGGCGCCGGCGAGGCCCGTCTCGAGGAACCGCATGCCGTCAGATCACGCGGACTTCGGGCACCGGGACGATGAAGCGCCCTCCGCGCCCGCGATACTCGGCCTGCTGCGCCGCGATCTCGTCGAGGAAGTTCCACGCCAGCAGCAGCAGGTAGTCGGGCCGGTCCTCGCGCAGCCGCTCGGGCGGCAGGATCGGCAGGTGCGTGCCCGGCGTGTAGCGCCCCTGCTTCTCGGTGCTGCGATCGACCACGTATTCGAGATGGCGCGCGTCGATGCCGAAATAGTTGAGCAGCGTGCTTCCCTTGGCCGATGCGCCGTACGCGGCGATGCGCTTGCCCTCGCCCCGCAGGCGCGCGAGGAGCGCGACCAGGTCGCGGCGCAGCTTTTCCACCCGCTGCCCGAAGCCCGCGTAGTAGGCAAGCTCCAGCATCCCCAGCGAGCGCTCCTCGTCCAGCAGCACCTTCGTCGCCGCGCCGCGCGGCGCGCCGGGCGCGGCAAAGAGCCGCAGCGATCCCCCGTGCGCCGGAATGCGCTCGATGCCGGCGAGCCCCAGCCCGTGGCGCGCGAAGAGCGCATCGAGCGCGCTCACCGAGAAGTAGCACAGGTGCTCGTGGTAGATGGTGTCGAACTCGCACTTCTCGATCAGGTCGCGCACGTACGGCACCTCGATCACCGCGACGCCGGAAGGCTTGAGCGCGCGCTCGATGCCCGAGACGAAACCGTTCAGGTCCGGCACGTGCGCGAGCACGTTGTTCGCGTGCAGCACGTCCGCGCGGCAGCCCTCGCGCGCCAGTGTTTCCGCCAGCTCGCGCCCGAAGAACTCGCAGCGCGTGCGGATGCCGCGCTCGTTCGCGACCCTGGCGATGTTCGCCGCCGGCTCGATCCCGAGCACCGGCACGCCCGCGTCGCGGTAGTGCCGGAGCAGGTACCCGTCGTTGCTCGCGAGCTCCATCGCGAGCGACCCCGGCCCCAGGGCGCGCTCGCGCGCCAGGCGTTCCGCGAGCGCCTTCGCGGCGGCGACGGTGGTGTCGGAGAACGAGGAAAAATACGCGTACTCGCCGAACAGCTGCTCCGGGGGCACGCGCTCGGTGATCTGAACGAGCGAGCAGTCCGGGCAGAACACCAGCTCGAGCGCGAAGCGCGGCTCGGGCCGGGCGAGCTGCTCCGCGGTCAGAAGCGCGTTGGCGAGCGGCGTCTTGCCGAGCGAGAGCACCGGCGCAAGGCGTGACCCGCCGCACGAGATGCACGCCATGCCGCTCTTCAGCCCCTCTCCGCGAGGAACTCGCGGTACCAGGCGATGGTGCGCTCCAGCCCGGAATCGAGATCGAACCTCGGCTTCCAGCCGAGCACGCGCCGCGCCTTCCCGGCGCTCAGGTACTGGTGCCGAATTTCGTTCGTCGCCTCGTTGCGCACGTCGGGCTCGAGCTTCGAGCCCATCATGCGCAGGATCCTCCCCACCAGGTCGCGGACGCCGATCTGGCTCTCGTTCGAGAAATTGAACGCCTCGCCGCGCAGCGCGGGATTCGCCGCCAGGTGCTCGGCGAGGAAGAGATACGCTCCCACCGCGTCCTCGGCGTAGATATAGTCGCGCACGAACGTGCCGTCGGAGCGGATCACCGGCCGCTGGCCGCGGATCACCGAGCGGATGGTTCCGGGGACGATGCGGTTCCAATTGAGATCGCCGCCGCCGTAGAAGTTGCCGCAGCGCGTGATCGCAACCGGCACTGCGTGCACGTGCGCGTAGGACTGCGCCACCAGGTCCGCGCACGATTTGCTCGCGTCGTACATGTTCCTGCCCTGAAGCGGCATGTCTTCCGTGTACGGCAGCCGGGTCTGGTCGCCGTAGGCCTTGTCCGAGGAGGCAAGGATGATCTGCTTCGCCGTCGGACAGCGCCGCGCAGCCTCCATCAGCGCCCAGGTCCCGCCGACGTTGGTCTCGAAAGTGGACACCGCGTTGCGGTTGGCGGTGCCGACGATCGTCTGCGCCGCGAGGTGCAGGACCGTATCGATCTCGTACTCGTTCAGCACTCGCTCGAGCACAGCCTGGTCGCGCACGTCGCCGCGCGCGACCTTCGCTTTCTCGAGCAGGCCGCGGCGCACCAGCTCGCTCTGCGGCACCCAGTCGCGCACCAGGCACACCAGGTCCGCCCGCAGCTCGAGGAGCGCCTTCACGATCCAGCCGCCGAGCAGCCCCGTCGCGCCGGTGACCAGCACCGGGCGGTCGCGCCAGAATTCCGCGCTCCCGGGCGAGCTCATGTCACCACGTCTTCCAGGGCGGATCGCCCTTGCGCCACAGCTCCTCGAGGTAGCGCTTGTCGCGCAGCGTGTCCATGCACTGCCAGAAGCCCTCGTGCCGGTACGCCGAGAGCTGCTTCTCCTCGGCCAGGCGCTCGAGCAGGTCCACCTCGAGCACCGCGTCGTCGCCCTTCAGGTACCTGAACACGCCCGGCTCGAGCACCATGAAGCCGCCGTTGACCCAGCCCTCGTGGATCTGCGCCTTCTCGCTGAAGCCGGCGACCCGGTCGCCGTCGAACTCGATGCCGCCGAAGCGCGCCTGCGGGCGCACCGCGGTCACCGTCGCGAGCGTGCCTTGCCTGCGGTGAAACTCGAGCAGCTTGTCGAGCGGCACGTTCGACACCCCGTCGCCGTACGAGAGCATGAACGGCGCCGCGCCGAGCTGCCTTTCGAGCCGCTTGATGCGCCCGCCGGTCAGCGTGCTCTCGCCCGTCTCCACGAGGTGCACTTTCCAGTCCGCGACGGCGGGCGAAACGACCGTCGCCCGGCCGCTCGAGAGATCGACGCTGATGTCGCCGCTCAAGGTGTGGTGCTCGAGGAAGAAACGCTTGATCGCGTCGCCCTTGTAGCCGAGCGCGACGTAGAACTCCTTGAAGCCGTGGCGCGCGTAGTGCTGCAGGATGTGCCACAGGATCGGCTTGCCGCCGATCTCGACCATCGGCTTGGGACGCGCTTCCGTCTCCTCCGCGAGCCGGGTGCCGAAGCCGCCTGCCAGAATCGCCACTTTCATGCGTCGGGACCCGCGTCAGACCTTCACGACTTCCTGGAAATAGGCCTTCGAGTGCATCGTGCGAAATTATAAGCGCCGCGCCGGGGCCGACCGCGCCGGCCTCTCCATCAGGCGGCCGGCGCGAGCGCGTCGTGCATCGCTGCGACGACACGCGACTGAGCCGCTTCATCCAGGTAGGCGTGCATCGGCAGGCTGATCACCTCGCTCGCGAGGAGCTCCGCCGCGGGAAACGATCGAGCGGCGAACATGGCGGCGTAGGCGGGCTGCCGGTGCAGCGGCTCCGGATAATGGATCGCAGTCGGGATGCGCTTCGCTTTGAGTGTTGCCTCGAGCGCGGAGCGATTCACTGCGCGCACCGTGTACTGCGCGTGGACGCTGGTACGGTCCGGCCTCACTTTCAGGACCCGGAAGCGGGACGACAGCAGCTTGTCATACCGGCACGCGATTTCAATTCGCCGTTTCACTTCCCACTCGAAGCGTTCCAGCTTCGCCAGCACCACCGCGCACTGGATCGTGTCCATGCGCCCGCCGACCCCGATGCGCGTGTGCCGGTAGCGGCCCGAATCGCCGTGCACGCGGATCTCGCGCGCGGCCTGCGCGAGCGCGTCGTCGCTCGTGAGAATCGCCCCGCCGTCGCCGTAGCAGCCGAGCGGCTTGGAGGGATAGAAGCTGGTGCAGCCGATCGTGGAGAGGTTGCAGCTCTTTCTGCCCTTGTAGGTCGCGCCGAAGCTCTGCGCCGCGTCCTCGATGACCGGCAGCCCGTGCCTCGCCGCGATCGCGTTGATCTCGTCCATGTCGGCGGGCTGGCCGTAGAGCGACACCGGCAGGATCGCGCGCGTGCGCGGGGTGATCGCCGCCTCGATCTTCGAGGCGTCGATGTTGGCGGTGTCGGCTTCCACGTCCACGAACACGGGCTTCGCGCCGAGGAGCACGATCATCTCGGCCGTGGCGACGAAGGTGAAGGGCGTCGTCACCACCTCGTCGCCGGGCTTCACGCCGAGCGCCATGAGCGAAATGAGCAGCGCCTCGGTGCCCGAAGCGACGGTCACGCAGTGCTTGGCCCCGGTCCAGGCCTCGAGCCGCTCCTCCAACTCGCGCACTTCCGGGCCCATGACGTACTGCCCGTGGTCGAGCACGCGCCGGATGCGCGCGTCGATGCTTTCGCGCAGGGCGGCGTACTGGGCCTTCAGGTCGACGAAAGGGATCGCCTCAGGCGGGGCCATGCCCGATTCTCCCAGAAAGTGCTAACTTGGCCGCATGAGGGAGCTGGCGCAATTGCTCAACGACATGCGGTCCGCCGGCGTGATCGAGAACTACGCCCTCTTCGGCGCGATGGCCCAGATGCGCTACACCGAGGCGGTGGCGACGCTGGACGCGGACGTCCTGGTCGCGGTGCCGACGCCGGAGCGCATCGACGTCCTGGCCGGAATCTACGAGTTCTGTGCGCGGCGCGGATTTTCCGCCGAAGGCGAGGCGATGAAGGTGGGAGCATGGCCGGTGCAGTTTGTGCCGGTCTTCAGTTCCCTCACGCGCGAGGCGCTCGAGCAGGCGGACACCGCGGATTTCGAGGGAACTGCGCTGCGGGTGGTGCGAGCGGACCATCTGGCCGTCATCGCATTGACCGCCGGCCGGGCGAAGGACTACGCTCGCATCCTGGCCCTGCTGGAATCATCGAGCGCGACCCGGGACCAGATCGCGTCGCTGGCGTCGCGACACGGCCTGGCCGATGCCTGGCGCAGATTCGAAGCGAAGTTCCTGGATGAGTGAAATTCCGGACGTGCTGGCGAAGCAGGCGCGATGGCAAAAGAGCCGCGCCGCCTTGTCCTGGCCGGAGAAAGTCCGCCTCGCGGAATCGCTCCGCGGTTCGATTGAAGCGCTGCGCAGGGCGCGGGCCCACGCGCCGCGAGCCGTGCCTCGAGCGGCTGATCCCGACCGGAAATAGCCGCCCGACCGGCGCCGGCAGCCGCGGCGAGATCGCGCCGAGCACTTCCATCGGCTCGATCTGCCACTCAACCACGGCCCCAATCCGGCGCATCGCGGGTCGCTTGCGTCAGAGCATGATTTTTCAGACGGGTCCGGACTACAATGCCGCAGGCAATCAGGAGAAGACAGTGGCCACAGTTACCGTTCGCATTCCCGAATCGCTTCTCAAGCGCGCCCAGGCGGCTACCGGCCGGCGCGACGCCGAGGCGGCAGTGCGCCGGGCGCTGGAGATCGCGACGCGCGACTACGAGCTGAATGCAGCGGCGCGCCGCACCCTGGAACAGTCGCGCCGCGAGGAGCGCGAAGGCAAGGTCCGCCGCTTCAGTACCGCACGGGATGCCGTCGCGTACCTGAAGCGGCTGTGAGGGAGATGCGGACTGGCTGCTGATCTACCGCGTCCTGCGCCATCGAGTCGTGCTTCACCGAACGGGAACGCATCGCGATCTCTTCAGAGCCCGCAGACGGAGTTAGGAAAGCCCGACCCTGACCCCGCGGAATGACTGCCTGAACGGCGCCGGCGGGACATTCATGCGGTGCAAGCTCAGCCGGCGCCGTAGTACGAGCGGTACCAATCCACGAAGCGCCCCACGCCCTCGGCGAGCGGCCTCCTCGGCCTGAAGCCGAATTCGGCTTCGAGCGATTCGACCTCGGCGAAGGTCTCGGCGACATCGCCCGGCTGCATCGGCAGGAGGTTCTTCTTCGCCTTGCGCCCGAGCGCTTCTTCCAGCACCTCGATGAAGCGCAGCAGCTCGACCGGCTCGTGGTTGCCGATGTTGTAGATCTTCCACGGCGCGCTGCTCGAGCCGGGATCCGGGCGCGCGGGATCGAACTTCGCATCGCCCGCGGGCGCGCGATCGAGCACGCGCACGACGCCTTCCACGATATCGTCCACGTAGGTGAAGTCGCGCCGCATGCGCCCTTCGTTGAAGACGTCGATCGGCTTGCCCTCGAGGATCGCGCGCGCAAAAAGCATCGGCGCCATGTCGGGCCGCCCCCAAGGACCGTACACGGTGAAAAAGCGCAGCCCCGTCGCCGGCAGGCTGAAGAGGTGCGAGTAGGCGTGCGCCATCAGCTCGTTCGCCTTCTTGGTCGCGCCGTAGAGCGAGAGCGGATGGTCCACGTTGTCGTGCACCGAGAACGGCAGCCGCGCGTTCAGGCCGTAGACGCTCGAGCTGGAGGCGAACACCAGGTGCTCGACCTTCGCGGCGCGGCAGCCTTCGAGCAGGTCGGCGAAGCCGACCAGGTTCGCCTGCACGTACGCGTGGGGATCTACGAGCGAGTGGCGCACCCCGACCTGCGCCGCGAGGTGCAGCACGCGGCTCGGCCGCTCGGCGGCGAAGAGCCGCTCCATCGCTTCGCGCTCGGAGATGTCGAGCCGGACAAATCGGAATCCCCGGTGCGGCGAAAGGCGCGCGAGCCGCGCCTCCTTCAGCCTCACGTCGTAGTAGGCGCTCAGGTTGTCCACGCCCACCACCTCGTCCCCGCGCGCGAGCAGCCGCTCGGCGCAGTGCATGCCGATGAAGCCGGCGGCGCCGGTCAGGAGGACCCTCATGCCGCGGCGGCGTGGCTCTTCAGGAAATCCCGATAGGCGAGCCCGATGCCTTCGCGCAGGCCGATGCGCGCGCGCCAGCCGAGCGCGCCGAGGCGCGAGCTGTCGAGAAGCTTCTTCGGCATGCCGTCGGGTTTGGAGGTGTCGTGCACGAACCTGCCGCGAAAGCCGATCACCCCGGCGACCAGGTGCGCGAGCTCGAGAATCGTCTGGTCTTCGCCCGCGCCCACGTTGATGAGCGGCACCGAGCCCGGCGCGACCAGCCGCTCGAACGCCGCGTCGGGAAGCTGCATCAGGAACACGCACGCCTCGGCCATGTCGTCGCTGTAGAGGAACTCGCGCCGCGGCCGGCCGCTCCCCCACAGCACCACCTCTTTCGCGCCGCGCGCTTTTGCCTCGTGCAGCTTGCGGATGAGCGCCGGCAGCACGTGCGAGGTCGTGAGATCGTAGTTGTCGCCCGGGCCGTACAGGTTGGTCGGCATCGCGGCGAGGAATTTCGTGCCGTGCTGCCGGTTGTAGGAGCGGCACAGCTCGATGCCCGCGATCTTGGCCACCGCGTAGGCGCGGTTGGTCGGCTCGAGCGGCCCGGTGAGGAGGTATTCCTCCTTCATCGGCTGCGGGCAATCGCGGGGATAGATGCACGACGATCCGAGGAAGAGCAGCCGCTTCGCGCCCGCGCGCCAGGCCTCGTGGATCGCGTTCAGCTCGATGGCGAGGTTCTGCTGGATGAAGTCAGCAGGGTAGGTGTCGTTCGCCACGATGCCGCCCACCCGCGCGGCGGCGACGAAGACCTGCTCGGGCCGCTCGCGCTCGAAGAACGCCCGCGTGGCGGCGGCGTCGGCGAGATCGAGCTCGGCGTGCCGGCGCAGGATCAGGCGCCCGCAGCCCGCGCGCTCGAGCGCGCGCACGATCGCGGAACCCGCGAGGCCCGCGTGGCCCGCGACGTAGATGCGCGAATTCTCGCCCATGCTACTCATGCTGATTCGGCACCCGGTAGCCGTGCCTTTCCACGAGGGCGTCGCGCTCGGCGGCCTTCAGGTCCTCGCGCACCATCTCGGCGACGATCTCGGCAAAACGCGCCTTCGGCTGCCAGCCGAGCTTGGCGCGCGCCTTCGACGCGTCGCCGAGCAGCGTCTCCACCTCCGCCGGACGCAGGTAGCGGGGATCGAGCGCGACGATGCAGCGGCCCTTCCCGTCGTAGCCCTTCTCTTGCGCGCCCTTGCCCTTCCAGTCGATCCTCATGTCCAGCTCGGCCGCGGCGCGCTCGACCAGCTCCCGGACGCTGTGCTGCTCGCCGGTCGCGATCACGTAGTCCTCGGGCTCGCTCTGCTGCAGCATCAGCCACTGCGCCTCGACGAAATCGCGCGCGTGGCCCCAGTCGCGCTTCGCCTCCAGGTTGCCGAGGTAGAGCCGCTCCTGAAGCCCGAGCTTGATGCGCGCGAGACCGCGCGTGACCTTGCGCGTGACGAAAGTCTCGCCGCGCAGGGGGCTCTCGTGGTTGAAGAGGATGCCGTTGCAGCCGTAGATTCCGTAGGCCTCGCGGTAGTTCACCGTGATCCAGTAGGCGTAGAGCTTGGCGACTCCGTAGGGCGAGCGCGGGTGGAACGGCGTGGTCTCGCGCTGCGGCGTTTCCTTCACCAGGCCGTAGAGCTCCGAGGTCGAGGCCTGGTAGAAGCGCGTGCGGTCCTTGAGGCCGAGCGTGCGGATCGCCTCGAGCACGCGCAGCGCCCCGAGCGCGTCGGCCTGGGCGGTGTACTCGGGCTCCTCGAACGACACCTGCACGTGGCTCTGCGCGGCGAGGTTGTAGATCTCGTCGGGCTTCACCTCGCCGATCACGTGCAGCAGGCTCAGCGCGTCGGTCATGTCGCCGTAGTGCAGCACCAGCCGCGCCCCCTTCTCGTGCGGATCCTGGTAGAGGTGGTCGATGCGCGCGGTGTTGAAGAGCGAGGAGCGGCGCTTCACGCCGTGCACCTCGTAGCCCTTCGCGAGCAGGAGCTCGGCCAGGTAGGCCCCGTCCTGCCCGGTGATGCCGGTGACGAGCGCGGTCTTTTTCACGGCCGAATGTTAGTGGATCGCGCGCACCGCCGCACGCAGCTCCGCCCGCCAGTCGGGGAGCGCGATGCCGAAGGTGCGGTGAAGCTTGGAGCTGTCGAGCACCGAGTAGTTCGGCCGCCTGGCGGCGCCAGCGTATTCATCGGACGACACTTCATCGATCGGCGCGTCGATCCCCGCCTCGGCGAGGATCGCCCTGGCGTAGCCTGAGCGCGACACGGCTTCCCCCGACGACGAGGCGTGGTAGAGGCCGCCGGGGAATCCCCAGCCCGAAGCGTGCGCGGTGAGGAGCTGCGCCACCGCGCGCGCGAGCGCCGCGGCCGAGGTGGGCAGGCCGACCTGGTCCGACACCACGCGCAGCGCCTTTCCCTCGCGCGCGGCGCGCAGGATCGCGCGCACGAAGCTCGCGCCGTGCGCGCCGAACACCCAGCTCGTGCGCAGGACCAGGTGATCGCAGCCGCTCGCCGCGGCCGCGCGCTCGCCTTCGAGCTTGCTCCTGCCGTAGATGCCGAGCGGGTTGGGCGCGTCGGTCTCCACGTAGGGCGAGCGCTTTTCGCCGTCGAACACGTAATCGGTCGAGAAATGAACCAGCAGCGCGTCGAGCCGCTTCGCCTCCTCGGCGAGCACGCCGACCGCCTTCGTGTTCACGGCAAAAGCGACATCCTGCTCGCTTTCGGCGCGGTCCACCGCGTTATAGGCCGCCGCGTTGACGATCACGTCCGGGTGCGATTCACGCACCGCGTGCCGGATCGCGTCGGCGTGCGCGAGGTCGAGCGACGCGCGGTCGGTCGCGGTCACCTCGCAGGAGGGCGCGAGCAGGCGCGCGAGCTCGCTCCCCACCTGTCCGTTCTTTCCGGTGAGCAGGACCCTCACGCCGGCCCCGTCACTTCCACATCCTCGGATCGAACACGAAGGGCAGGGCGCGGCCGATCCGGATGCGGCGAAAGTCGGGATGGCGCGGGTTGAGCAGGTAGTTGCTTTCCGAGGGCACGATCGCCGAGGGACCCTGGAGCACCGCGGTCCGTCCCGAGCGCAGCCAGCGCGAGCCGTAGCGCATGCTTTCGTCTCGCGGCGGCTCGGCGCGCCAGTGCGGCGGCGGCTTCGTGCACCGCTCGATCGCGGCGCCTTCCGGGATCTCGATGCGGAAATGCACGAAGCGCAGATGAAGGCCGGATTCGCCGAGATGAACGAAGGTCTCGATCGCGGCGAGCGCAAGCGAGGCGGATGCGTAGACCACCGTGTCGCCCGGCAGGCTCCAGCGCCCGCCGGCGAGCCTCGCGCCCTCGCCGCTGAACGCCGCGCGCGCGTGGCGCGCCTTGACGATGCGATACGCCGCGGGCACGGCGCCTGGCCGGGGCTAGCTGTAGACGCCGTGCTCGATGCGCAGCAGCAGTTTCTCGACCTGGTCGCGGCCGACGTCGGTGGTGAGCAGCTCGAGCGGCACGCGGCCGCCCAGCCCGATCTGCGGGCGCTTGAGCCAGTCCGCGGCAGCGGCTTCGCTTTCGAAGACCCCGATCGCGAGCGCGCCGATGCGCGCCACGCGGAACAGCCTGTCGCTCGCCACCGGGTCGAGCCTGCCGCCCGCCGCGCGCCCGCGCGAGAGAGTCTTTTCGCTGATGCCGAGCAGCGCCGCGAGCTCGCGGTCGGGCACGGCGATCGCGCGCTTGAGCGCCTCCGCCGAGCCGACCGGGATTCCTTCCTCGATCACCGCCTGCCAGTCGGCGGCGGTTTTCGGCCTGGCGCCGACCGCCCTGCTGCCTCCGAGCACCCCCGCGATTGCGGCCATCGATGTCATGACTCGGGCTCCTTACGGACACTTGGCATGATTCTATCGGTCATTCGTCCACACGGCAAGCGACTGCGCGGGAGCCCGCGCGGCGGCTCAAGGGAAAGTCTCCGCCGCGGCGAGCGCCGCGCCGCGCCGGTCCTTGTCCGAGACGAGCGGCGGGCCTGCTATCGGCCAGGCGATGGCGAGATCCGGGTCGTTCCAGGCGAGCGTGCGCTCGTGCTCGGGCGCGTAGTAGTCGGTCGCCTTGTAGAGCACTTCGGCGTGCTCCGAGAGCGCGAGAAAGCCGTGCGCGAAGCCGGCGGGGATCCACATCATGCGCCGCGAGCGGGCGTCGAGCCGCTCCCCCACCCAGCGGCCGAAGCCGGGCGAGCTTCTGCGCAGGTCCACTGCCACGTCGTAGATCTCGCCCTCGGCGACCCGCACGAGCTTTCCCTGCGCCTGTCGCACCTGGTAGTGAAGGCCGCGCAGCACGTTCCTCGCCGAGCGCGAGTGGCTGTCCTGCACGAACTCGACGTCGAGCCCGATTGCCTTGTGGAACGCTCGCCGGTTGTAGGCTTCGAAGAAGAGTCCGCGCGCGTCCTCGAACACGCGCGGCTCGAGGATCATCACCTCCGGGATCGCCGCGGGCAGCGCCTTCATCAAAACACGCGCTCGGCGAGCACTCGCCGCAGGTAGTCGCCGTAGCTGCTCGATTTCATCGCCCGCGCGAGCGCCGCGAGCTGCCGCGCGCCGATGTAGCCCATGCGGAAGGCGATCTCCTCGGGGCAGGCGATCTTCAGGCCCTGGCGGCGCTCGATGGTCTCGATGAAGTGCGAGGCCTCGAGCAGCGACTCGTGCGTGCCGGTGTCGAGCCACGCGATGCCGCGCCCGAGCGCCACCACCGAGAGCCGTCCCCGCTCGAGGTAGGCGCGGTTGACGTCGCTGATCTCCAGCTCGCCGCGCGCCGAGGGCTTGAGCCCGGAGGCGATCTCGACCACGTGCCGGTCGTAGAAATAAAGCCCCGCCACCGCGTAGCGCGAGCGCGCCCGCCTGGGCTTTTCCTCGATGCCGACGGCGCGGCCGCGGCGGTCGAACTCGATCACGCCGTAGTGCTCGGGATGCTCGACCGGGTAGGCGAACACGGTGGCGCCGCGCTTTCGCGCCGCGGCGCGCTGAAGCAGCGCCGTGAGATCGTGGCCGTGAAAAATGTTGTCACCGAGCACCAGCGCCACCCGGTCGCGGCCGATGAAGCTGCGCCCGATGAGGAAAGCCTGCGCGATGCCTTCGGGCCGCGGCTGCACCGCGTAGCGAAGCCGGATGCCCCAGCGCCTTCCGTCGCCCAGCAGCGCCTCGAACCGCGGCGTGTCCTGCGGCGTCGAGATGACGAGGAAGTCGCGCACGCCGGCGAGCATCAGCGTCGAGAGCGGGTAGTACACCATCGGCTTGTCGTACACCGGCAGGAGCTGCTTGGACACGGCGCGCGTCACCGGGTAGAGCCGTGTTCCAGAGCCGCCGGCGAGGACGATGCCTTTCATGCCGCCCGCCTCGCCGCCTCGTCGGCCCAGGCGCGGTGCTCGAGATACCAGCGCACGGTCTTGCGCAACCCCGTGTCGAAGCTCTCGGCTGGCCGCCAGTCCAGTTCGCGCGCGATCTTCATTCCGTCCATCGCGTAGCGCCGGTCGTGGCCGGGGCGGTCCGTTACGAATGAAATGAGGTCGGCGTAGCTCCCGTTCCTGCGCGGCCGCGCCTCTTCGAGCAGCGTACAGATCGCCCTCACCAGAACGATATTCGGCCGCTCCCCGCCGCCGCCGATGTTGTAGGTCTCGCCCGCTCGCCCGCGCTCGAGCACGAGGCGCAGCGCCTCGCAGTGATCGAGCACGTAGAGCCAGTCGCGCACGTTCTGCCCGTCGCCGTAGACGGGAAGCGGCTCGCCCGCGAGCGCGTTTCGGATCACCAGCGGGACCAGCTTTTCCGGGAACTGATAGGGACCGTAATTGTTCGAGCAGTTGGTGGTGAGCGTCGGCAGGCCGTAGGTGCGGTGATAGGCGCGCGCCAGGTGGTCCGCGGCGGCCTTCGACGCCGCATAGGGGCTGTTCGGCGCATACGGCGTTTTCTCGGTGAACGCCGGATCGTCCGGCCCGAGCGAGCCGTACACCTCGTCGGTCGAGACGTGCAGGAACCTGAAGCGCTCGCGCTCGGCGCCCTGCAGCGCCTCCCAGTACGCGCGCGCCTCATCGAGCAGGCAAAACGTGCCGGCGACGTTGGTCTGAACGAAGGGCGCCGGCCCGGCGATCGAGCGGTCGACATGACTCTCGGCCGCGAGGTGCACGATCGCGCGGGGTTTGTGCCGAGCGAGCAGCTCGCGCACCAGCGCGCGGTCGCAGATGTCGCCCTGGACGAACGCGTGGCGCGCGTCGCCTGCGAGCGACTCGAGGTTGCGCAGGTTGCCCGCGTAAGTGAGCTTGTCGAGGTTGACGACCGCTTCGCCCGTCGCCGCGATCGTCGACAGCACGAAATTCGAGCCGATGAAGCCGGCACCGCCCGTGACCAGCAGCATCGCGGGCTAGGCGCCAAGGGTTCCAAGCATGAGTCGATTATCGCATCCTGCTGCATAATCCCCGGGCCGTGACCGCGCTCCTGTGCCTCGAGCTGAACGAGCTCAACTTCGAGTTCGTGGAGCACTACGCCCGCCGCGGCGAGCTGCCGCAGTTCGGGCGCCTCATCGCGGCGCACGGCTACTCGCGCACCCGCTCCGAAGCGGCCTACGAGCACATCGAGCCGTGGATCCAGTGGTTGACGGTGCACACCGGCAAGGCCTACGCCGAGCACAAGGTGTTCCGCCTCGGCGACGGGCCGCAGGCGGGCCTGCGCCAGATCTGGGAGGAGCTCGCAAGCAAGGGGCTCAAGGTCGGCGCGTTCTCGCCGATGAACGCGGCGAACGCCGTGGCGGACGCGGCGTTCTTCGTTCCCGATCCGTGGACCCGCACCAGCGTCGCGGCGCCGGCGCTCATGCGCGCCGCGTACCAAGCGATCTGCCAGGCGGTGGGCGACAACGCCCAGGGCCGCGTCACGCCGCTGTCTGCGCTCGAGCTCGCGCTCGGCCTCGCGGCCTATGCGCGGCCGGCGCACTGGGGCGAGTATTTCGAGCTCGGCTTTGCCGGCCTGCGCAACCACTGGCCGCGCGCGGTGTTCCTCGACCGCTTTCTCGCCGACTGCTTCGTGCGGCTGTGGCGCCGCACGCGCCCCGATTTCGCGACGCTGTTCCTGAACGGCGCGGCGCACCTGCAGCACCACTACCTCTTCAACTCGGCCGCCTACCGCGGCCCGTACCGCAACCCGGCCTGGTACCTTCCGCCGGCGGTCGACCCGGTGCTCGAGATCTACCGCCTCTACGACCGCATCGTCGGCGAGTGCCTCGCACTCGAGCCGCGACCGCGCGTGATGCTCGCCACCGGGCTGCACCAGGACGCGATGGACGAGCCGGCGTTCTACTGGCGGCTGCGCGACCACGGCGCGTTCCTGCGCGCGATCGGCTGCGATTTCGAGCGCGTCGAGCCGAGGATGTCGCGCGACTTCCTGGTGGCCTGCAAGGACGCGGCGCAGGCGCGGCATAGCGCGGCGCGGCTCGCCTCGGGCCGCGCGCCGGACGGCGCTGCGCTGTTCGAGGTGGACAACCGCGGCGACACGCTGTTCGTCATGCTCACCTATCCGCGCGAGATCGCGCCGGGGTTCGCCGCGCGCTTCGAGGGGGCGGCGGTGGACGATCTTTCGCGGGAAGTGGTGTTCGTCGCGCTCAAGAACGGGCAGCACAACGGCGTCGGCTACTTCCTCGACACCGGCGCGCGCGCCTCGCCCGCCGCCGAGCCGATCCCGCTCGCCGAGCTGTGGCAGCGCATGGTGTCGGCGTTCTGATCATGGCGGAGTCCTTTCCGCTCGCCGCCAACCGGCTGGTGTTCTTTCTCCTGCTCGCCGTTGCGGTCTCGGCGCTCGCCGCGCGCGGGCTGGCGCGCGTCGCGGCGAGGATCGGGCTCGTCGACCGGCCCGGCGGGCGCAAGCAGCACGAGGGCGACACCCCGATCACCGGCGGCATCGCGATGTACGCCGGATTCGCCGCCGCGGCGCTCGCCTCCGGGCTGGTGGCCGGTCCGACGCTCGCGCTGGTCGCGGCGCTCGGTTTGCTCGTTGCCGGCGGGGCGGCCGACGACATGCACGACGTGACGCCGCGCGCGAAATTCTGGCTGCAGCTCCTCGCCGCGCTCCTCATGACCTCGTGGGCGGGCGTGCAGGTGGCGGGGCTGGGCGACCTGCTCGGGCTGGGGCCGGTGACGCTCTACCACTGGGCGATCCCGTTCTCGGTGGTGTGCGCGCTCGGGGTGATCAACGCGATCAACATGGTGGACGGCCTCGACGGCGCCGCCGGCGGCGTGGCGCTGGTGGCGGCGCTCTGGCTCGCGTTCGCGGCGACGCTGCAGGGGCTCGGAAGCCAGGCGGTGCTGCTTCTCCTGCTTGCCGCCGCCATCGCCGGGTTCCTCGCCTGGAACCTGCGGCTGCCGGGCCGCAGGCAGGCCGCGGTGTTCATGGGCGACGCGGGAAGCATGATGCTGGGGCTCGCGCTTTGCTGGTTCGCGATCGACCTCACCCAGGGCGAGCGCCGCACCATGCCCGCGATCACGCCGGTGTGGGTGCTCGCGGTGCCGCTGCTCGACATGGGGCGGGTAATGTTCGTGCGGCTGCTGCGCCGCGCCAGCATGTTCGACCCCGATCGCGAGCACCTGCACTACCTGCTGATCGCGCGCGGTTGGTCGGCGCCGGCGACGAGCTGGATCCTGATCGCAGCCTCCGCGCTCGGCGGAGCCGTCGGCATAGGCGGCTGGCGCGCCGGGATCCCCGACTGGGTGATGTTCTACGCTTTCGTCTCGCTAGCGGCGCTGCTGCTTGTCACCGCTTTCGCGCGCGAGCTGCGCGTACGCGTCGAGAACAGCGCTGACCGATAGATCCGCGACATTTCGCGACTCGGGCCGCACCACGCGGTGCGGCACGCCCCAGGGCCGCCAGCGCTCCGGGGGCGAATCGCCGAAGAGCGCCACCACCGGCTTTGCGAGCGCGGCGGCGAGGTGCATCGCTCCGCCGTCCGGGCACACCACGCGCTCGGCGAGCGAAAGCGCGGCGATCAGCGTCGCCAGCTCGGGCGTCGGCACGGCCACCGGCGCGGCAGCGCGCGCGGCCTCGAGGAGCTGCGCTGCCGCCTCGTCGTCGCCGGGATGGCGCGCATCGTCTTTCGCGCCCGGCGCCCAAAGCAGCATCACGCGCGCTTCGCGCGCCAGCGCCTCGATGAGCCCGGCGTAGCGCTCGAGCGGCCAGCGCTGCGCCGGCCGCCGCGCGCTGATATGCACCGCGACCCACGGGCCGGCTCCAAGCCGCTCGCGCAGCTGCGCCTGGAGCCTCGCCTCGGGGTAGACGCGCATCGGGCCGGGCGCTCCCTCGACGCCGAGCGCGGCGCCGAGCGCGAACGTGCGCTCGACCTCGTGCCGGGTGCCTGAGGGCGCCGCAGCGGCTGCGATCACCTGCTTCGGCTTGAGGCTCCTCGCGAGGCGCAGCGACCGAGGCGCGGGAGCGGGCACCAGCACGCAATCGAGCCGTTCAGCGCGCAGCCGCGAGTAAAGCCGAAGGCGCGCCCGGACGTTGGCGAGGAACGAGCCGGATCGATGCTTGAGCTTTTCATACACGTGCACCGCGTCGAGCGCCGGATTGCGCGCGAGCACCGCGGCGTTGTAGGTGGTAACGAGGGCGGCAAGGTGCGCGCCCGGGTGCCGCGCCCGCAGCGCGTCGATGAGCGGCGTCGTGCAGACGAGGTCGCCGATGTTGTCGCGCCGGACGACTAGGATGCGGGGCGTGCCTTGAGCCTCGAGAGCCATAGGCCGAGCAGCAGCGCGGCGAGGATGCCGTGCTCATGGTGAAGCGTGGTGTTCACGACCCCGGCGCCGGCGGTGACGAGAAAGGCCCCCGCGGCGCCGCCCCAGAGCAGCCAATCGAGGTCGGGGTCCCCTGCCGCCGGCCGTCGGCGCACCAGCCACCAGAGCCAGGCGGCGAGCACCGCGCCGAGCGCCGCGGAGCCGGCGAGCCCGCGCTCGGCGAGGGTGTTGAAGTACAGGCTGTGCGCGTGCGGGAAGCGCACGTAGCGCGCCGGATCGAAATCCTTTCCCGCCTCGGCGCGCCAGGCCTTCACCAGGTCCTCGGTGACGCGGCTGTAGTTGTCCATGCCGACGCCGAACCAGGGATGGCGCTCCCACGCGGCGAGCGACGTGCGCCAGATCCCTTCGCGAAAGGACAGAACGTTCTGCGCCGCGACGTTGTCCTCGTGCTTGCGGATCACCTCGGCGCCGATCGTGAGCGCTCCGGCCGCGACCAGCGCCACCGCGCCGAGGCTCGCGGCGAGCGGCGCGCGCCAGCGCGGCCACCAGGCGGCGCCGAGGACGACCAGCAACGCGAGCCCGACCCCGACCGCCCCGCGGCTCGCGGTCACCACCAGCGAGGCGAGCACGAGCGCGGCGATCGCGGCGGCGGCAGCGCGCCTGCCGGCGCGCCACGCCTGCCAGCGCGCGGCGAGCCACGAGGCGCACACGCCGAGCATGATCGCGAGGTAGATCGCGGTGTGATTGACGTGGCCGACCGAGTGGAGCTGCAGCGTGCGGCTCTTGCCGATCCCGCTCCACAGGCGCCCGTATCCCACCGCGAGCCCGATGACGACGGACGCGACCAGAGCACCGAGGACCCAGCGCAGCTCGCGCGCCGAGTAGCCGCCGCGCTTCACGAGCCACAGGATGCTCGCGTAGCGCAGCAGGTCGGTCGCGCCGCGCCACTCGCTTCCTTCGAGACCGGCCAAGGCGGCGACCAGATAGCCCGAGGCGATCCACAGCGCGATCAGCGTGTCCCACAGGTCCCAGCTGCCGCCGAACTCCCGCGCGCGGATCCGGTTCGCGAGCCAAACGGCGGCGTAGGCGAGCCAGGCGTAATTTTTCGGCGCTTCCAGCAGCGGAAGGAAGAACGCGAGCGCGACCAGCAGCCCGGTCTCGAGCGGATAGCGGACTTTCCTGAGCTCAGCGAGCATGGACGGCGAAGTCTAGCAACCGCGCGGCGCGGTGCCGGTAGAGGTGCTCGCGCATCACGCGCGCATGCGCGCGCTCGGCGACGGCGCGGGCCGCGTCGGGATGCGCCAGGAAATGCTCGATCTTTGCGGCGCAATCGTCCAGGCTCGCGTGCTCGGCCCGCTCGTCAGCGGCAAAATCGTCCGCTGCGTGCCTGCGGCGGTCCGAAAGCAGGAACCCGCCCGCCGCGGGAACGCCGTAGCAGCGCTCGGGCAAGCCCCAGCTCGGCTCGCTGCCGGCGTCGCAGGCCGCGAGCGCCGAAAGGTTGATGCGCGAGCGCTTGATGATCTCGACCTGCTGCGATTCGGCGAGGCCCGATCCGTCCCGGAAAAGAGCCCTCAGATTCCGAGGCCCGAGCCGCGCTTCGAGCGCGCGGAGCAATTCCACGCGTCTCGCGTGCTCGGGGTAGCGGCGCGAGTCGAGGTTTCCGACGAACGAGACGTCCCAGCGAAAATAGGCCGGATCGCGCATCGCTCGCAGTTCATCGTCCGAGCAGCGAAACAGGCTCTCCCTCGCGGCGTTCGGGCAGTAAAAGCTGCGCGCGGAGAAGCGTCGGGCCGACTGCATCGAGTGCGTCGCGCAGGCGTCGAACGGCGCGAGCCAAGCGAGCGCCGCAAGGCGCCCCCGGTGCACGCCGCGATGCCAGGGCGCGTCGCGGTCGAGCGCGACGAAGGCCGCGCCGCAGGCGGCGAGCTTCCGCCTCAGGTTCAGAGTGCGCCGGATGCGCCGCGCGCAGTCGGTGAGGTCGGCCACGCACAGCCCGGCCCCCGCCAGGTCGCCCTCGGCGTTCTCGAGCACCTCGTGGCCGAGCGCTTCGAACGCTTCGCGCAGGCCGGGGTGGCCGTTGCGGAAATCAAGCAGGACGCGCGACACCGCTTTGCCACGCCGCGACGATCTCTTCGGGCCGCAGATCGGCGACCCGGCGCGAAGGCGCCTGCAGACTGCGCGCAAGCGGGCTGTAGGGGCGCCAGGCCTCGATGTCCACGTTCCCGGACAGCACGACCACGGGCTTGCCGAACCCGGCGGCGATATGCGCGATGCCGCCGTCGGGCGAGATCACCGAGCCGCTCGAGGCGAGCTCGCCGAGAAACCGGTCCAGAAGCGGCGTCTCCAGCCCCAGGCCGACATCCGCGAGCCCCGCCGCAAGGGCGGCCTGCTCCTCGGCGTCGGGAAGGTGCGCGGCATTATCGCTGCGCTCCGGCAAAGCGAATACTCCGATCGTCACGCCCGGGCGGCGCGCGCGCAAGGCGCGCACGATCTCGAGGACCTGCGCGGCGCGCGGGCGGTTGCTCGGTTTTCGCGCCGAAACCCAGATCGCCACGTCGCGCCCGGCGCCGTTGCCGCGGGGCATGGCGAGCCGCACCGGCGGAAGAACCTCCTCGCCGCGCCAGCCGAGCAGCCAAGCGAGCCTTTCGGCAACATGGCGCGGCGCGCCCTCCGGCGCGCCTGCCGCGACGCGCCCTCCGAGCAGGCGCACCCTGAGCGCGAGCCTCCAGTCGGCAGCAGGCGTGAGGCCGATCACGGACTCCGGCCGCCAGCGCCGGGCCTCGAGCAATGCGCGCCATTCGGGCAGTCCGTACGCGTCGAACTTGCGGTAGCGGATGACCCGTTCGATCCCGGGCAGGAGCTCGCCCACGCGCGCGGCGAAATCGTTCGTGTAAAGCCCGAAATGCACGCCGGGATTGCGCCGCGCGAACCATTGGAGCGCCGGGCTCGCGAGCACCAGGTCGCCGAGGTTCAGCCGGTGACAAAGCAGGATGCGCGTCTCGGCCGCACGCGCGGCACGGGCTGCGTCGCTCACGACAATCCGGCCAGCGCCCGGATGCGGCGCTTGAGCGCGTGGCGGCGGTACTTCCAGATGAGCCGCGCGGTGCCGAGGACGTCTTTCGCGCAGCGCAGCGCGGCGCGGCCGAACGCGCGGTCGTTGAGGAACACCGCGTCGGCGAAATAGCGGGAATAGCTGGTGAATCCCGCGAACGACCAACCGCCCGCCTCGAGATACTCGCGCACCTCCGGAAAGAGCGCCTGACCCGCGTAGATCTCGACGAACTCGACTTCGACGTGCAGCAGCGAGCACGACGCGAGGCGCGCGCCGAGCGACCGCAGCGCGTCGAGTTCCGCGCCCTGGATGTCCATCCACATCAGGTCGGGGTGGGCGATCCCGCGCTGCGCGCAGAAATGGTCGAGCCGCGTGCTCGGAACCGTCACTTCGTTTTGCACGTAGGTCTCGCATACGTACTTGCCCGACGCGCGCAGGATGCTGCTTGCGCCGGGATTGCCGTCGGGCGAGTCGACCCTCGAGCGCGCGTGGTCGATGGGAAAGAACGGGATCCGGCCGGTCACCAGCGATACCGCGCGCGGCACCAGCTCGATGCCGCGGAAAGGCGCCAGCGCATCGCGGCAAGCGGGCAGCAGCTCGGGGTGGCACTCGAAGGCGAAGATGCGCGCATCGGGATAGCGTTCCGCGAAGCGCATGCTTTCGTTGCCGTCGCGCGACCCGATGTCGAAAATCACGCGCGGGTGGAAGCTGCCCAGGCATTCGCCGAGCAATCGGAAAAGCAGCGCTTGATTGTCCTGGATCATCGAGGCACCGCGTCAGACGAGCTCGCGCACCGCCCGCATCACCGCGTCGACGCCGAGCGCGTGCAGGCAGCGCGGCGCCGGGCATTCGGCGGTGGTCCGGCGGCAGGTGCGGATCCACTCGATCCGGCGCTTGAACAGCGTGTCCTGGTCGCGGCAGGGGAAGTTATCCACCGTCACCCCGCGAAAGGGCGCCTCGCGCCAGAACTCGCCCGGGCCGTAGAGCGTCGCCGAGGTCGGCCCGAAGAGCCCTATGGTAGGCGTCCCGGTGAGCCGCCCGATATGCATCACGCTGGTATCGGGACAGACGAGGAGCGCCGCGCCGGCGACCAGATGCCAGAGCTGGGCGAGGTCGAGCCGGTGCCCGAGCGCCGAGAAGCGCCCCTTCGGGTCGATCCGCCGCAGCTGCGGCTCGCCCCGGGGACCCGCACTCCACAGCGGTGCGAGCCCCCCGGCGGCGAGCGTTTCGGCGAGCGCGAGCCATTTCGAGTCTTCCCATTGCTTAAGCGGCGTGCTCGCTTCGACGTGAAGTACCGCATAGCGGCCGGCAGGCCGTTCGAAGTCAGCCGCGACGGGTGCCGGCCAGACGTCCGGGCGGTAAGGCGGAGGCGCGGATCCAGCGACGAGGGTCGCCGCGATGTCGCTCCACGCCCCCGGGCGCTCGGGCCATGCCACAAGTTCGTCCACCATCCAGTTCTTGTGCGACGGCCGGTCGCCGGAGAACGCCACGATCCATCGAGCGCCCAGCGCAGCCGCGAGCCAGCTATTGCGGTTGTCACCGGGCACCAACGCCAAGTCAGGCGCCGGCCAGGCCGAGAGCGCCGACAGGCTGCCCGCGTCGCGCGGATCGAATGGTCGCACCTCCACGCCGTAGGGTCGCCCGGCGAACAACGCCGCCGCGTGGCGGGACGCGGTCATTCTGATCGCTGCGCCCGGATGGCGCAGGCGCAGCTTCGCGAGCAGGGGCGCGAGCAGCAGTGCGTCGCCGATCAGCAAGGTCGATACCACGAGGATGTTGCGCGGGTCGGCGACCGCGGCTCGCCGGCGCGCCGCCAAGCGACCCGCCGCGGCGCGAGCCAGAATCCTCGCCCGGATGCCCAAGCGGCTGGTCACTTCAGCACCCGGAGATGAAACCAGAGGCTGTTCGCCGGAATGGAGAAGTGCGGGTGGTGATATCGCGCGAATTCATGGTGACACCGTCAGAAACGTATCCGCGACATTTTATCTGGGTTACCTTTATTGCCCGCCATGAAGCTCACGGTCTGCCTGCTCACGTTCGATTCGCAGCGCCTGCTGCGCGAGGTGATCCCGCCCCTGCTCGAGCTGGCCGACGAGCTCGTGGTGGTGGACTCGGGCAGCAGCGACGACACGCTGGCGATCTGCGCGGCGTTCGGGCTCGCGCCCATCCACCGTCCGTATCGTACGCACGCCGACCAGATGAACCACGCCGTCTCCCTGGCGAGGAACGACTGGGTGCTGTGCATCGACAGCGACGAAGTGCTGGACGCGCGCACGGTCGCCGGGCTGCGCGGGCTCAAGGCCGGCCCCGAGCCTGAGGCGGGCACCGCGTTCCGGCTCAGCCGCCACTGGCACGTGCTGGGGCGCGAGGTGCACGCCATCTATCCGGTTTCGTCGCCCGACTATCCCGTGCGGCTGTTCAATCGCTCGAGGGTGCGCTTCAACGACGCGCCGGTGGACGACAAGGCGGTGGGGTTCGCGCGCACCGAGATCCTGCCGGGGCGCGTGCGCCACGACACCTTCCGCACCCTCGGGGAGATGCAGCAGAAGCTCGACGCCTACACCTCGCGCCGGGTGCGCTACTCGCGCGTGAGCCCCTCGCTCGCGCGCGCCGCCGCGGGGGGGGTGCTTGCCTTCCTCAAGTGGTACTTCCGCAAGGGCGGCTGGCGCGACGGCCTGGTCGGGCTCGCGGCGGGCGCCTACGCCGCGGCCTACACCTTCCTCAAGTACTTCAAGTCCTGGCAGTCCGCGCGCCGGCGCGCCTGAGCGCTCGCCGTTCCCGCCCGCCTAGAGCGCGCCGCCCCCCGCCCTGCGCGGCCCGGCCCCTGGCACGGGGGAGACCGCCTCGGCCGTAAACTGCAGGTGATAGAGCCGCGCGTAGACGCCGCCGCGCGCGAGCAACTCGGCGTGCCGCCCGGACTCCATGATGCGGCCGCGCTCGAGCACCACGATGCGGTCGGCGCGCTCGACGGTGGAGAGCCGGTGCGCGATCACAATGGTGGCGCGCCCGCGCATCAGTGTCTCGAGCGCCGCCTGCACCTGGCGCTCGGACTCGGTGTCGAGCGATGAGGTCGCCTCGTCCAGGATCAGCACCGGCGCGTTCTTGAGCAGCGCGCGCGCGATCGCGAGGCGCTGGCGCTGCCCGCCCGAGAGGCGCAGGCCGTTCTCGCCGATCAGCGTGTTCAGCCCCTCGGGCGTCTCGCGGATGAACCCGATCGCGTGCGCGGCTTCCGCGGCGGCAATCACCTCGCGCGCGGCTGCGCCGCCCATGCGCCCGTAGGCGATGTTGGCATAGATCGAGTCGTTGAACAGCACGATGTCCTGGCTCACCAGCGCGATGTTGGCGCGCAGGCTCTCCAGGGTGAGCGTCTGGATGTCGTGGCCGTCGAGCAGGATGCGCCCCGCGCCCGGCGCGTAGAAGCGCGGCAGCAGGTTCACCAGCGTGGTCTTGCCGCCGCCCGAACCGCCGACGAGCGCCACCGTCTCGCCCGGCCGCACCTGCAGGCTCACCCCGGCGAGTGCCGGCTCGGTCCGGGTCGAATAGGTGAAGGCGACGTTCTCGTAGACCACCTCGCCGCGCGCGCGCGGCAGCACGATGGTGCCGCGGTCCTCCTCGACCGGAGTGTCGATCATCTCGAACACGCTCTCGGCGGCGGCAAGGCCGCGCTGCAAGGGGGCGTTCAGCTCGGTCAGGCGCTTGAGCGGCGCGAGCAGCATCAGCATCGCGGTGATGAACGAGGCGAATTCGCCCACGGTGGCGCGATTCGCGAGCGACTCCTGGAGCGCGATGTAGACGATCACGGACAGCGCCGCGGCGGCGAGCGTGTAGGTGATGGGCGTGGTGAGCGCCGCGGGAACCGTCTGGCGCATGTTGAAGCCGCGCAGCAGCTGGTTGGCGCGCGCGAAGCGCCCGGACTCGTAGTCCTGTCCGCCGAACACCTTGACCACCCTGTGGCACTCGATCGACTCCTCGAGCACGTGCGCGAGCTCGCCCATCGCGTGCTGCGCCCCGCGCGCCATGCTGCGCAGCCGGCGCGAGAGCAGCCGCACCGCCCAGGCGATCGGCGGACCGACCGCGAGCGCGATGAGGGTGAGCTTCCAGTTGATGTACAGCAGCCAGGCGAGCAGCCCGGCGACCGCGATCGTGTCCTTGATCGCAATGGTGAGCACCGTCGTCGCTGCCGCCATGACTCCGCCCACGTCGTAGGCCACCTTCGAGAGCAGCACGCCCGAGCTGTGGTCGTCGAAGAACTTCGCCGGAAAGCGCACCAGCCGCGCGAACATCGCCGCGCGCAGGTCGAGCACCACCCGGTTCGCGACCCAGGCGAGGAAGTAGGACGAAACGAAGGTGAGCAGCCCGCGCAGCACGAAAATGCCGACGATCGCCGCCGCGAACACCGCCGGCGGCAGCGCGGGCGCGGCGCCCGCGGCGAAACCGCCGTCGAGCAGCGGCTTGATGAGCGCCGGAAACAGCGGCTCGGTCGCCGCCGCCATCACCATGCCGATCACCGCGATCGCGAACGCGCGCGCGTGCGGCCGCACGTACGAGAGCAGGCGCAAGTAGAGTCTTCGGCCGTCGTCGGTGGCGGGGTTCATGTCATGCGCTCGTGGTCCGACCCGAGCAAGGCGTAGAGCCCGGCGAGCTGCGCGGCCATCTGCTCGAGGCCGAACCGCGCGGCGGTGGCGCGTGCCGCGCGGCTGCGGCGCTCCGCGTGCCGCGCGGCCGCGGCCTCGCGCATCAGCCGGGCCAGCCCGGCGGCATCGTCGGGCTCGCACACCCAGCCGTTTTCTCCCGGCTCGATCAGCTCGGCCGCGCCGCAGCGCGAGCTGACGATCGCCGGAACTCCCATCGCGAGCGCCTCGAGCGCTGTGTTCGGAAACGGATCGTAGCGGGTCGGAAGGATAAAGCAATCCGCCGCCGCGTACAGCGGCCGTAGCTCCTCGCGCGCGCCGAGGAACCGCACCCGCTCGCCGAGGCCGGCGTCGCGCGCGCGCGCCTCGAAGGCCGGCTGCGCGCGGTCGCGTCCGGCGACCACCAGCCGGAACGCCTCGCCCCGCGCCGCCGCGAGAGCGTCGATCGCCGCCGCCAGGCCCTTCCTTGCGAATCCCGAGCCGACGAAAAGAAACACCGTGTCGCCGGCACCGCAGCCGAGCCCGTCGCGCGCCGCCGCCCGCCGCGCCGCGCGCTCGCCGGGGTGGAAGTGCTCCAGGTCCACGCCGTTGCGGATCACGTGCAGCTTCGCGGGGGCAATGCGAAACGCACGCGCAATCTCGTCGCGCACCATGTTCGAGTTGCAGATCACCGCGCGCAGCCGTGGGTGCTCGAACATGCGCTTCTCGGCCGCGCAAAGGTAGCGGTGATGCGGGTTGAGCGCGATCCGCGCACGCTCGAGCGGGGCTGAAGCGGAGCGTCTCAGTTCGAGCCACCTGCGGTGCACGCCGTCGCCCGCGCGGTACACGTCGCAGCCCGGGATGCGCTCGTGCGACTGGACCAGGTCGAATCCCTCCCCGCCCCAGGCCGCGCGTGCCGCACGCGCAAACGACCAGTCGCGCCAGAGGCTGCCCACATAGAAGGGATCCGCGCGCAACACGTGGGCGGCGCCCCAGCCATCGGCGCTGCGGGCGATCAGCGTCACCTCCGCGCCCGCGCGCTCGAGCGCGGGCAGCGCGCGCTCGATGAAGCGCTCGGCGCCGCCGTAAGGGTTGTAGCGCTGGCGCACGATGGCCAACCTCAGCCGCGCGCTCATGCCGCGCCGCGCGGCCGCGCGAGCAACTCGCGCACCGCCGCGTGCACCGGCTCGACCGCGAGCGTGGTCAGGCACTCGCTCACCTTGCCGCCGCCGCAGCCGTCCAGGCCGCAGGGCCGGCAGGAGTGCGCGCTCGTCACCACCCGGTGCGCGACGTTCCACGGGCCCCACTCCAGCTCTCCGCTCGGGCCGAACAGCGCGACAGTCGGCGTGCCCATCGCCGCCGCGAGGTGCATCGGCATCGAGTCCACGCCGACGAACAGCCGCGCGCGCGCAGTGAGCGCGCCCAGCTCCTTGATCGAGAGCCGGCCCGCCAGGTTGGCCGGCCGGGCCCTCGCGCGCCGCAGGATCTCGTCCACCAGCGCAAGCTCCCCGGGGTCCGGAGCGGCGGTGAGAGCGACGCGAAGCCCGTCCGCGGCCAGGCGATCGAGCAGCTCCGCGTTCTGCTGCGCCGGCCAGCACTTGAAGCGCCAGCGCGAGGCCGGGTGCAGGTGCACGAAGCCGCGCTCGGCCAGCCCGTGCTCGGCGAGAAGCGAACGGGCGCGGTTCTCCGCTTTCTCTCCCGGCACGAAGATGACGCGCCGCTCGCCCGCCGCGGGCTGCACGCCGATCCGGCGCAGGGCGTCGAGGTTGAGCTCCACCTGATGGCGCCGGCCGTTCGCGAGCAGCGCGAACAGGTGCGTGAAGCTCCGCTTCCAGAGCGATCCGCGGCCCGCAATCGCGGGCGCGACGCTATAGCGCGCCCCGAGCGTGCGCGCGAGCCACGCGCCGCGCGGCTGCTCCGAGAGGTGCACGATCAGGTCGTAGCGCCGCGCGCGCAGCGCGAAAAAAAGCCGCCACTCGGCCGCGAGCCTGGCCGCGGCGCCGCTCGCTCGCCAGGCGCGGCCGACGCGGTGCACCCGGGCGAGCGCGGGATGGCCCGAGAGCATCGGGGCGGTGTCGTCGTAGACCAGCGCGTCCACCTCCATGCCAGGCGCGCGCGCCTTGAGCGCGTCGAACACCGGCGCGGCGAGCAGCACGTCGCCGTGGTGGCGCAGCTTGATGACCAGCGCCCGCGAGCATTCCGAGAGCGGGACGGCGTCCTTCACCATCCCGTCAGTGTACTAGGGCACAAACAGCTCCGCCGTCAGATAAAGCGCGCGGCCGGGCAGCGGGTAGACCGCATAGCGGTCGGCGACGAACGCGCTGCGCACCGCGTAGGTGTAGTAGCCGTTGTTGAACAGGTTGTTCACCGCGAGCGCGAGGCGAGCGCCGGCGAACGCCTGCGCGAGCTTGACGTCGACGACGGCGTAAGCCGGGATGCGATGGGCGAGCGTGTTCGGCTCGTCGTTGTCGAGCAGCTGGCTGCTCACGGCGGTGAGCGCGGCCGAAACGCGCGTGCGCGGCGCCGCGTCCCAGGCGAAGCCCAGATTGAGCTTGTGCCGCGGCACGAGCGGCACCGTCCTGCCTGCGATCGGCAAGCCGGTGCCGATCGCGAACGGCGATCCTGGCAGCACGCCTTCGAGGAACCGCGCCTCAGTGTAGGCATACGCGCCGGCGAAGCGCAGCCCGGGCATCGCCTGCCAGCGAGCGTCGAGCTCGAGCCCCTGGCGGCGCGACGGCGGCAGATTGATGTTGCCGGCTCCGGTGGTGAACGGATCGAGGTGGATCTCGTCGATCACCTTGGTGTGGAAAAGCGCGCCGCGCAGCGCGTGCGCGCCGGAGCGCCACTCGAGGCCCGTCTCGTGAGTGCGCGCCTGCTGCGGGCGCAGCAGCTGGAACTGCGAGGCGAAGAAGACGTCGTTCTCGTAGATCTCCTCGGCGTTCACCAGGCGAAAGCTCCTCCCGGCGCGTCCGAAGACCGTCCATCGCGCGTCGAATGCGTGGCGCAGCCCCAGCTCCCAGGCGCGCGCCTTCTGCGTCTCGCGCACCGGCGGCGCCGCGGTGCAGCCGAAGCAGGCGGGGGCCGCAGGGTCGGCCGTGTCGTCGCCCGCGTATCTCGCGCGCTCCGTGCGCAGGCCGAGCGTGGCGATCGTTGCGGGGGCGAGCTCGATCGCGTCCTGCGCGTAGAAGCCCTGGGTGTCCTGCGTCACCGTGACGCGGTTGGTCGGCTGGCCGAGGCTTTCCGGCCGGTCGGTGCGCCGCGAGCGGTAGCGCCAGGCGTGCCAGTCGGCGCCGAGCGTGAGCCGGTGGCGCAGGCCGCCGGTCGCGAACGGCACGCGCAGCCGCGGCGTGAACGAGCGCAGATCCAGCCGGTCCGCCCGGTACGCCGGGAACCCCCCCTGGTCGAAGTACGAGCGCTGGTCCTTGTCGCGCGCGTCCACGCCGACCGAGAGCTCGGCCTCGCCGAAGCGCTGCATGAACGAAAGCCCGGCGCGCGCGCCGTCGCGGCTCGAGTAGTCGAGCGGCGTCTGCGCCCCGCGCGGATCGGCGGAGTATTCGTCCAGGCCGATCGAGGGCTGGACGCGGCGCGCGCCGGGAAGCCTCAGGTCCTGCCGGTCGGTGCCCAGGCGAAGATCGAGCGCCCCCTCGCCGAGCGCCCAGCGCAGGTTGAGGGCGTTGTTCTGCTGCTCGTTGCGGTTGTTGGCGCGATACCCGTCCGATCCGTAGCCGTACAAGGACCCGCTCACCCCGAAGCCGGCGTTGGCAAAGCTGCCGCCGAGCCGGCTTTCCGTGGTGTTGAACGTCCCGGCGCGCGCCAGGGCCTCGAATCGCCGCCCCTGCCGCAGCGGAGAGCGCGTGACGATGTTGACCACGCCGGCGGAGGCCGCATCGCCGTAGAGCACCGCGCCGGTGCCGCGCAGGATCTCGATGCGCTCGATCGCGGCGAGCGGGATCGCGGACCACTGCACCCCCGAGAGGTCGAAGTCGTTGAGCCGCCGGCCGTCGAGCAGGATCAGCGTGTTCTGCGGCCCGGTGACGCCGTAGCCGCGCAGGTCGATCGAGGTCGCGGCGGCATTGTTGCCGAAGAAATCCTTCATGGTGATCCCCGGCTGCTCGGCGAGCAGCTCGGGAACAGTGCGCGCGGCGCTGCGTGCGATGTCCTCCTCGGTGAGCACGGTGACGCTCGCCGGCAGCCGGCGCACGTTCTCGGGAAAGCGGGTCGCCTCGACAAGGATCGCGTCGTCCTGGGCGAATGAAACGGAAACGAACAGCCCGGCGAGGAGGCCGGAGAGCGCGCGATGCATGGAAACCTCCCTGGCGTCGTCCCCGACGCCGCAAAGTGGCGAGAAGGCTTCCCGGCCGGTCTCCGGACTCGCGAGTCTTGGCGTCCCGCCTTCCCGCGCTCATCGTTGCGATGAGCGCAGTGGCCATGCGTGGGGCGCCCTCACTCGCCTACCGTTGCGGGGGCAGTACAGGCCTTTAACCTGATTCCCGAACACCCGGAAGCGAGCCGACATCATATCCCGACCCGGTGCGGCGCGCCGCTCGCGCACAAGATCATGAAATACATGCACAATCGGCCCTTACTGCTTGACGCTGCATGAAATTTGCAACATAGTTGGGGCGTGGAAGCGGAGTTCACGTCGCTCGAGTCGAAGGTCGCGCAATTCGTTTCGCTGTGCGAGCGGCTGCGCACCGAGAACGTCGAGCTGAGGCGGCAGCTGGCCGCGGCGCAGAACGACGCGAAGCGCCTGCACGAGAAGATCGACGGCGCCAAGGCGAGGCTGGAGAGCCTGCTTTCCCGGCTTCCGGCGTGATGTCCGCGCGGCGGCCGCCAACCGCCGCCAGCCAGGAACAAAGGGGGAACTGACCAGGCATGGCAGAAGGCGCGAGAACGGTCGAGGTCACGCTGCTCGGACGCAGCTACCGCGTCGCCTGCGCCGAGGGAGAGCGCGAGGCATTGATGCAGGCGGTCGCCTACCTCGACGCCAAGATGAACGAGATCATGAAGGCCGGCAAGGTGATGGGCGCCGAGAGGATCGCCGTCATGGCCGCGCTCAATGTCGCCCATGAGATGCTCGGCATGAAACTCGGCGGCGGCTTCGATCTCGGACGGGCGAAGCGCCGTATCGGTCAGATTGAAGCCCAGCTCGATGCCGCGCTCGCCAAGCAGGACAAGCTGTTCTAGATCCTGCGCGCCGCAGGTTTAGAATAGCCGTCACGTCCCCTGCCGTGCGCGACAGGGCTCAATATTTCCGAACCGATAGCTTCCACAGGTTGCGGACTCCAGCGTCACTGTTGTGATCGTCCCTCGTCGGACGAACCTGATGTGACCGGAAAGCGACCACCCTTGTTGGCAGGGTTCGGGAGCCGAGCCCACCGGCATGCGCGGGGGGCGCCATCTCCGTGCGCTACTGGCTGATGAAATCCGAGCCCGACGAGTGCTCGATCGACGATGCGCTCGGCGCGCCCGGTGGCGTCACGCCCTGGAGCGGCGTGCGCAACTACCAGGCGCGCAATTTCATGCGCGACGCGATGCGCGTGGGCGACGGCGTGCTGTTCTATCACTCGAGCTGCGCCGAGCCGGGGATCGCCGGGATCGCCGAGATCGCTTCGCGGCCTTACCCGGATGCCAGCCAGTTCGAGCGCAGCAGCCCCTACTACGATCCGAAGGCGAGCAAGCACTGCCCCCGCTGGGTTTGCGTCGACGTGCGCGCGCTCAGGAAGACCCGGCTGTTGCGGCTTGCCGAGCTGCGAGCGCAAAAGCCGCTCGCGCGAATGTGGCTCCTGAGGCGCGGCAACCGGCTCTCGATCACCCCGGTGAGCCGATCCGAATGGAAGCACATCACCGGAAAGTTGATCTGAGCAACGACGCGCTGCTGCGCGCGCTCGCGCGCGAGCCGACCGATCGCACCCCGGTGTGGCTGATGCGCCAGGCCGGCCGCTACCTCCCCGAGTACAACGCCGCCCGTGCCCGCGCCGGCAGCTTTCTCGCGCTTGCGAGGTCTCCGGCTCTCGCGACCGAGGTGACGCTGCAGCCGCTCGAGCGTTTCGCGCTCGATGCCGCGATCCTCTTTTCGGACATTCTTCTTCTTCCGGACGCCATGGGGCTGGGCCTTTACTTCACCGAGGGCGAGGGCCCGCGCTTCGAGCGGCCGCTGCGCGACGAAGTCGCAGTGCGCGCGCTCGCCGCACCCGATCCGGCGCTCGAGCTCGGCTACGTGCTCGACGCGGTGCGCGAGCTGCGGCGCGCGCTCGCCGGCCGGGTGCCGCTCATCGGATTTTCGGGCAGCCCCTACACGCTGGCCTGCTACATGGTCGAGGGCTGCGGGAGCGACGACTGGCCGGCGCTGAAGACGATGCTTTACTCGCGCCCGCAGCTCCTGCACCGGCTCCTCGAGATCAACGCGCGCGCCGTGACCGACTATCTGAACGCCCAGATCGAGGCCGGCGTGCAGGCGGTGATGCTGTTCGACACCTGGGGCGGCACGCTCGCGCACGCCGACTACGAGACGTTCTCGCTCGCGTATTCGCGCCGCGTGCTCGCGGGACTGGCAAAAATGCGCGAGGGCCGGCGCGTGCCGAGCATCCTCTACACCAAGGGCGGCGGCGCATGGCTGGAGGCGATGGCCGCGAGCGGCTGCGACGCGATCGGACTGGACGCTGCCACCGATCCGGCGTCGGCGCGTCGCGCGGCTGCGGGCCGCGTCGCGCTCCAGGGCAATCTCGATTCCGCCGCGTTGCTTGCGCCGCCCGAACAGGTGCGGGCCGCGGTGCGGCGCGTGCTCGACGCCTTCGGCGGCGCGCCCGGGCACGTCTTCAATCTGGGTCACGGCGTTCTTCCGCGCACACCGGTCGAGTCGGTTGCGGCGCTGGTAGACGAAGTGCGCGCTTACAGTCGGATGCTGCGCAGCTCTTGACTTATGCACAAAATCCTGTTCCTGCATGGTTTTTCGCGCTCTCCAGGGCATCGCCCAGGGAAAGCTGGATAAGCCATTGTTCTAATGGGATAACAGAGCCTGGAGCACCGGCTTTCTCCTGCGAGCCGCCAGCACCGCCCGGCACGTGACCGAGTCATGACGAGCTTACTCACAGGATTATCCACAGACTTTCCGGCGCGCCGAATTTGCCTTTGCGCCGAAGGAATTACGGCGATTATGGCAACGCAGCGAAGGGCACCGCCGCAATGAACCTGCTGCGCGTCGCGCTCGACGTTCCGCTCGCGCTGCTGTTCGATTACGCGCTGCCCGAAACATTGCAGGCCACCCTCGGCGATCGCGTGGTCGTGCCGTTCGGCACGCGCCAGCGCCTCGGCATCGTGGCCGGTGCGGCGAGCGAGAGCGAGATTCCCGCGCACAAGCTCAGGCCGATCGCTTCCGTGCGCGACGATGCGCCGCGCCTTTCCCCCGAATGGCTCGAGTTGATGCGTTTCCTCGCCGGCTACTACCAGCGCCCGCTCGGCGAGACCATGATCGCGTCGCTTCCGCCGCGGCTGCGCTCGGTGAAGCCGCTGCCGCGCAGGTCGCCGCGCGATGCCGGCGCGGCGGGCGACGGCTCGTCGCCCGCACGTTTCGTGCCGAGCCATGTTCCGACGGCTGCGCAGGCGCGCGCCATCGAGCGCATCGGGGCCACGCTCGGTGCGTTCCATGCGTTCCTCCTGCACGGCGTGACCGGCAGCGGCAAGACCGAGGTGTACCTGCACCTCATCGCGCGCGCGATTGACCGCGCTCGCCAGGCGCTCGCGCTGGTGCCGGAGATCGGTCTCACGCCGCAACTCGAGGCGCGCTTCAGGCACGCGTTCCCGGGGGCGCGGCTCGCCGTGCTGCACAGCGGCCTCAACGACGCGGCGCGCACCTCGGCCTGGCTCGCCGCGGCGCGCGGCGAGGCGGACATCGTGCTCGGCACGCGGCTTGCCGTCCTGGCGCCCCTGCCTCGCCTCGGCCTGCTGGTGGTGGACGAAGAGCACGACAGCTCGTACAAGCAGCAGGAAGGCCTGCGCTACTCGGCGCGCGACGCCGCCGTCTATCGCGCCAAGCTCGCCGGCTGCCCGGTGGTGCTCGGCACCGCGACGCCTTCGCTCGAGACCTGGCACAACTGCCTCGCCGGGCGCTACGAGCGGCTGGAGCTGCCCGAGCGCGCGTCGCCGGGCTCCCGCCTTCCCGACGTACGTGTCGTGGACCTGCGCCGCGAGCCGGCCGAGCAAGGCTTCGCGCCTTCCCTGGTCGCGGCGATCGGCAAGCGGCTTGCGCTCGGCGAGCAAAGCCTGGTGTTCATCAATCGCCGCGGCTACGCCCCGGTGCTCGCCTGCCACGCCTGCGGCTGGGCGGCAGGTTGCGAGCGCTGCACCGCCCACCTGGTGCTGCACAAGGCGGACCCGCGCCTGCGCTGTCATCACTGCGGGGCCGCGGCGCCGATTCCGCGCGCCTGCCCGACCTGCGGCAACGCGGATCTCAGCGCGATGGGGCGCGGCACCCAGCGCGTCGAGGAAGCGCTCGCGGCGCGCTTCCCGAAAGCCCGGCTGGTGCGCATCGACCGCGACAGCGCGCGGCGCCGCGCCGAGCTGCCGCGCACGCTGGAAGCGATCCGGCGCGGCGAGGCCGACATCCTGGTCGGCACGCAGCTTCTCGCCAAGGGACACGACTTCCCGGGCCTGACGCTGGTCGGGGTGCTGAACGCGGACGCGGCGCTGCTCTCGACCGATTACCGCGCTCCGGAGCGCCTGTTCGCGGTGCTCGAGCAGGTCGCCGGGCGCGCCGGGCGACGCGACCGGCCGGGCGAGGTCATGGTGCAGACGCGCTACCCGGGGCACCCGTTGTTCGCCGCGCTGGCCGGGCACGATTACGCCGGTTTCGCCGCGTCGCAGCTCGCCGAGCGGCGCGCTGCGGGGTTTCCGCCGTTCGTCCACGAGGCGGCGCTGCGGGCGGAGGCGAAAAAGCTGGATTCGGCGATGCGCTTCCTGCGCGAGGCGGCGCGGCTGGTCGCCGTTCCCGCCGAGGTGCGCGTCTACGACCCGGTGCCGCACATCGTCACCCGCCGCGCCGGGCTGGAGCGCGCGCAGCTTCTGGTGCAATCGCCCTCGCGCGCCGCCCTGCAGGACTTTCTCGCCGCGTGGAGCGCGCGGCTTTTCCAGACGGCACCGCGCACGCTGCACTGGCATCTCGACGTGGATCCGATCGAGTTCGACTAGCCGGGGCGTATAATTCGCGCCCTTTTCCATGCCCGATCCGAAAGACCCGAAGAAAACGATCGAGGCCATCCTCACCAACGCGGTGAGGCAGCTAGCTCCCGGCGGCGCCATCGAGGCCCTGCTCGAGCGTCCGCGCAATCCCGAGCACGGCGATTATTCGAGCTCAGTCGCGCTCCAGGTCGCGAAGTCCCTCGGCGCCAAGCCGCGCGAGCTCGCCGAACGAATCGTCGCCGCGACGGCGCAGGAAATCCGCGCCAGCGGGGCGTGCGAATCCCTGGGCGTCGAAGGGCCCGGATTCCTCAACGTGCGGCTGACGAGGGCGGTGAAGCTCGAGGTGATTCGCCGCGTTCTCGCCGAGGGGTCCGATTACGGGCGCGCGCGCGCCGAGAAGCCCGAGTCGGTGCAGGTCGAGTTCGTCTCGGCGAATCCCACCGGGCCGCTGCACGTCGGCCACGGCCGCGGCGCGGCCTACGGCGCGAGCCTCGCGAGCCTGCTCGAGTTCGCCGGGGACCGCGTGGCGCGCGAGTTCTACGTCAACGACGCCGGGCGCCAGGTGGACATCCTCGCGCTCTCGGTGTGGCTGCGCTACCTGCAGGCGCGCGGCATGGTGGTGCCGTTTCCGGAGCAGGCTTACCGCGGCGACTACGTGCGCGACATCGCGGCGCGCCTTGCCGAGGCGCACGCGGTGCGCTTCGAGCGCGACGCGATCGCGCTGCCCGAAGCGGCTGCGGGCGACGACCCGGAGGCGGCGCTCGACGCGCAGGTCGCCTACGCGCGCTCGTTCCTGGGCGAGGACTGGCGGCTCTTGCACCGCTTCGCGCTCGACCAGATGCTCGCCGAGCAGCGCGAGGACCTGGACGCATTCCGCGTCTCGTTCGACCGCTGGACTTCGGAGCGCTCGCTCCACGAGCAGGGGCTGGTCGAGCGCGCGGCGCGCACCCTCGCGGAGCGCGGCCACGCCTACGAGAAGGACGGCGCGCTGTGGTTCCGTTCCACCGCTTTCGGCGACGAGAAGGACCGGGTGCTGCGCCGCGAGAACGGGCAGTACACCTATTTCGCCTCCGACGTCGCCTACCACCTGCACAAGTTCGAGCGCGGCTTCGACCGCGCGATCGACGTGTGGGGCGCGGACCATCACGGCTACGTCGCGCGCGTCAAGGGCGCGCTCGCCGCGCTCGGCGTCGACCCGGGGCGGCTCACCGTGGCGCTGGTGCAGTTCGCCGTGCTCTACCGCGGCGGGCAAAAAGTCGCGATGGGCAAGCGCTCGGGCGAATTCGTGACGCTGCGGGAGCTGCGCGAGGAGGTGGGAAACGACGCGGCGCGGTTCTTCTACGTGCTGCGCAAGAGCGACCAGCACCTCGATTTCGATCTCGACCTCGCCAGGAGCGAGTCGCACGAGAACCCGGTGTACTACGTGCAGTACGCGCACGCGAGGCTGTGCAGCGTGTTCGCGCAGTGGGGAGGCGACGCCGCGCGGCTCGCTCAGGCCGAGCTTTCTCCGCTCGCCGGCGCGCGCGAGCTCGCGCTCGCGCTGCGCCTCGGCGAGTTTCCCGCGCTGGTGGCGGAGGCCGCGCGCGAGCTGGCGCCGCACTCGATCGCGTTCTACCTGCGCGCGCTCGCCGCCGAGTTGCACAGCTACTATAATGCCGAGCGCATCCTCGTCGAGGACGAGCGGCTGCGCGCCGCGCGCCTCGCGCTGTGCGCCGCGGTGCGCCACACGCTTGCGAACGGCCTCGCGCTCCTCGGCGTCGGTGCGCCCGAGAAGATGTGATGGCGAGACCCGCCCGAATGTCCTCCGCGACGCGCCGCAACTCCGGCGGCGGGTTTCTGCTCGGGATGTTCGTCGGCCTGCTGCTCGGCCTGGGCATCTCGCTCGCGGTCGCGTTCTACGTCAACAAGACGCCGGTCCCGTTCGCCTCCTCGAAGCCAAAGCCCGCCGAGAAGAACGCTGCGGCGAAGTCGCCGGCGATCGCCGGACTCCCGCAAGGCGGCGCCGAGGCCCCCAAGGCACCCGAGAAGCCGAAATTCGACTTCTACAAGATCCTGCCGGGGCAGGAGGAGCCGGTCACGGAGCGCGAGCTGAAGGAGCAGCTTCGCGGCGCCGCGCGCGGTCAACAGGAACCGGTCAGGGACGTTTACTTCCTCCAGGCGGGCTCGTTCCAGAACCCGGCCGACGCGGACAACCAGAAGGCGAAGCTCGCCATCCTCGGCTTCGAGTCGAGCGTGGAGCCGGCGAGCCTGCCCGACAAAGGCACCTGGTACCGGGTGCGCCTGGGACCGTACCGCAAGGTGGACGAGATCAACCGCGTGCGCCAGGCTCTCGCGCAGAACGGAATCGACGCGAGCCTGGTCAAGATCCGCGATTCCGCAAGCGAGAGGACGAACTGACATGAACCACGCCCGACGACGCCTCGCCGCCGTGCTCGCGCTCGCTCCCTTCGCGCTCGCGCCCGTGGCGCGCGCCCAGCCCCGCCCGCAGTTCAGCGAGCTCAGGCCACCGCAGCCGGTCGAGACGAACGGCAAGATCGAGGTCATCTACTTCTTCTGGTACGGCTGCATCCACTGCTACAACCTCGAGCCGCTGGTCGAGAAGTGGGCCCCGAAGCTGCCCGCCGACGCACAGTTGCGCCGGGTGCCGGCGGTGTTCAACGAGCGCTGGGCGCGCGATGCGGCCACTTTCTACTCGTTCGAGGCGCTCGGCGTTCTCGACAGGGTGCACCGGCCGTTCTTCGACGCGATCCACCGCGAGCGGCTGCGCACCGACGACCCGCAGGCGCTCGCCCACTGGCTGGAAAAGAACGGCGTCGACGTGAAGAAATTCGACGAGGTCTCGAGATCCTTCAGCGTGCAGAGCAAGGTGCGCCGCGCGGCGCAGCTCTCCGCCGCCTACAAGATCGAGGGCACGCCGGCGCTCGCGGTGCACGGCCGCTACACGGTGAGCCCGGAGCAGGGCCGCACGCGCGAGGGGATGCTCGCCACCGTCGATTACCTGATCGAGGTGGTGCGCAGGCAGAAATAGGCTTTTTTCGCCCGAGGCATCGGGGTAGACTGACCGGCGGGGGAAATCCGTGACGGCCCATTTCTCGCGCTTTGTCGTGATCGCCGCGGCGGCGTTTGCCGGCACGTCGGCCCAGGCGCAGCAGCTGGTCCCCGGGCGCGACTACCAGGAGCTCAGCCCGCCGCGCGCGGTCGCCACGGGCGATCGCATCGAAGTGATCGAGTTCTTCTACTACGGCTGCCCGGTGTGCTACGAGTCGCAGCCGCACATCGCCAAGTGGCTGGCGAAGGCGGGCCCGGCGATCGCCATGGCGCGCGTGCCCGCGGTGTTCACGGAAAGCTCGGAATCCTTCGCCCGCACCTTCTACGCGCTCGGCGCGATGAACGAGATCGCACGGCTGCACTGGCCGATTTACGACAACCACCACTTCGACGGCAGGCAGCTCAATGAGGAAAAGAACGTCGTGGCGTGGGTCGCGGGCAACGGCGTGGACGCGAAGCGCTTTCAGGAGCTGTGGCACTCGGCCGAGATCAAGGCCAAGGTCGAAGCCTCCAAGAAGGCGCTCGAGCTCTACGGCGTGAAGGGCGTGCCCAGCTTCGTCATCGACGGGAAATATCTCACCTCGGCGCGCATGGCGGGCGGCGTGAAGGAGATGATGCGCGTGGTCGAAATCCTGCTCGAGCGCGCCGCGGCCGAGCGACGCAAGAAATAGTGCGCGTCGTCATCACCGGCGCCTCCTCGGGCATCGGCGAGGCGCTGGCGCGGCGATACGCATCCCCGGATTGCGTGCTCGGTCTGATCGCCAGGCGGCGAGAGCCGCTCGAGGCGCTGGCCGCTTCGTTGCCCGGCCGAAGCGCAATCTACCCGCTCGATGTCTCCGATACGCCGGCGCTCGCCGCGGCGGCGCAGAATTTCGTCTCGCGCTTCGGCGCGCCCGACCTGGTCATCGCCGGCGCCGGGGTCTCGATCGGCACCCGCGGCGACGATCTCGCGGACATCGAAAAGCTCAAGCGCGTCCTGGACGTGAACGTCGCCGGTCTCGCGGCCACGCTTGCCGCCTTCGCCCCCGCGATGCGCGAAGCGGGGCGCGGCACGCTCGCCGGCATCGCAAGCGTGGCGGGATTCCGCGGCCTCGCCGGCGCCGGCGCCTACAGCGCCTCGAAGGCGGCGACGATCGCCTACCTCGAGAGCCTGCGCGCGGAATTGCACGGCAGCGGCGTCTCCGTGGTGTGCGTCTGCCCCGGCTACGTGGACACGCCGATGACACGCGTGAACAAGTACCGGATGCCCTTCCTGCTTTCGCCTGACGAGGCCGCGCGCCGCATCGCGCGCGCGATCGCCGCGCGCCGCAGGCTCGCGGTGATCCCCTGGCAGATGGCGCTCGCGTCGCTGGTTCTGCGAGCGACTCCCGGGTGGCTCTACGACCGGCTCGCAGCGCGCGCGCCGCGCAAGCCGCGCGACCTCCCGCTATGACTTCCCGAGCCTGAGCATCGCGTAGCTGCCCGGCGCATCCTCGAGCGCCTTGAGCCCGCCCTCGCCCGGCACGCGCGCCGGCACCCTCGGCTCATTCGAGCTGTGCGCGTCCATCCATGCCTGCCAGTCCTCCCACCAGGACCCGGGATGCTGCGCCGCGCCGGCGAACCATGCGTCGGCGGATTCGGGAAACGCCTCGTTCGTCCAGTAGTGATATTTCTTCGCCGCCGGCGGATTGACGATGCCCGCGATATGGCCCGAGCCGCCGAGCACGAACCGCACCGCGCCGCCGAGGTAGCGCGCGCCGCGGTAGGTGGTCTTCCACGGCGCGATGTGGTCCTCGACGGTGGAGATGAAGTACGACGGCAGCCTCACGTTCGAGAGATCGACCGGCACGCCGGCGAGCGAGATCCCCCCCGGCACGCCGAGCAGGTTCCGGATGTACATGTTCCTGAGGTAGAAGCTGTGCATGCGCGCGGGCATGCGGGTCGAGTCCGAGTTCCAGTACAGGAGGTCGAAGGGAAACGGGTCCTTTCCGAGCAGATAGTTGTTGATCACGAACGACCACACCAGGTCGTTCGCGCGCAGCAGGTTGAATGTGCCCGCCATCTCCGAGCCCTCGAGATAGCCGCGCTCGTTCATGCGCCGCTCGAGGTTCGCCACCTGCTCCTCGTCGATGAACACGCCCAGCTCGCCCGGCTGCGAGAAATCGAGCAGGCTCACGAAATACGAGGCGCAGCCGACCCGGTCCTCGCCCTTCGCCGCGAGGTAGGCGAGCGTGCCCCCGAGCAGCGTCCCGCCGAGGCAATAGCCGATGAAATCGACCTTTGTCTCGCCGGTCGCGCGCTCGACCGCGTCGAGCGCCGCGAGCGGCCCTTCGAGCATGTAGTCGTCGAAGCCCTTCTGCGCGAGACGCCCATCCGGATTGACCCAGGAGACGACGAACACCGTGCGGCCCTGCTGCACCGCCCAGCGTATGAAGGAATTCTTCTCGCGCAGGTCGAGGATGTAGTACTTGTTGATCCAGGGCGGGACGATGACGAGCGGGCGCCGGTAGACGTCCGCGGTGGCCGGCTGGTACTGGATGAGCTGCATGAGATCGTTCTGGTAGACGACCTTCCCCGGCGTGGTGGCGACGTTGCTGCCGAGCCGGAAGGCGGCTTCGTCGGTCATCGAGATGCGCAGCTCGCCGTTCCCCTTCTCGATGTCGGCGAGCAGGTTGTTGAGGCCCCTCACGAGGTTCTGGCCGCCCGAGGCCGCCGTCTCGCGCAGCACCTGGGGATTGGTGAGCACGAAATTGGTCGGCGAGAGCGCGTCCACGTACTGGCGCGTGAAGAACGCGACCTTCTTCTCCGAGTCCTCCGGCAGCCCCTCCACGCCCGCCACGGCGTGCTGGATGTGGCGCGCGGCGATGAGGTAGGACTGCTTGAGCAGGTCGAACACGAAGTGCTCGGACCAGTCGTCGTCCTTGAAGCGCGAGTCGCCCTGCGCCGGCTCGGCGACCGGCCGCGCGTCCACGCCGAAGAGCTTCATCCAGCTCGAGTGCCACAGGCGCGAGTAGTCGACCCAGAGATTCACCGACAGCGCCGCCATCACGCTCGGGTCGGCCGCCGCGCGCGCGTAGAGGTCCATGAACGCCTTGGCAATGCCCAGCTCGTCGCGCACCGCCGACGAAAGGCCGGCGGCGGACTTCTGCGCGAAATCGCCCAGGATCCTCGCCGAGCGCTCGGCGGCCTCGTGGCAGGCGCGCGCCAGGGCGGCGGGGTCGCCGGTCATGCCGCGGCGCGCGCGGCGCCGGCGCGCGGCGCGTAGCGCATGACGCCGTCTGCGCCCGACGCTCGCCCGATCCGCCCGGCGTAGTAGAGGTAGTGCAGATGCGCGATCGCCTCGCCCATGGCGAAGAACGTCTCGTGCACGTCCAGGCGCCGCGGAAAGATCACGGGGAGAAGCTCGCCTGCGCTCTTCGGCCCGCCGGCGAGCGCGCCCTCCAGCTCGGCGAGGCGCGCCTCGTGGTGCGCTTCGAGCTGCGCCACCCGTTGGTGCGCGCCGCGGAAGGGCCTGCCGTGCGAGGGCAGCACCAGCGTGCCCGCAGGAAGCTCCCGGTAGCGCGCCACCGATTCGAGGAACAGGCGCAGCGGATCGCCTTCCGGGTCGATCGACCACACGCTCACGTTGGTCGAGATGGTGGAGAGCAGCATGTCGCCCGCGATCGCGACGCCGAGCGCCTCGCAGTAGAGCGTCAGGTGCTCGGGCGCGTGGCCGTGGCCGACGATGGCGCGCCATGCGCGCCCGCCGATGCGCACCAGGTCGCCCTCGAGTATGCGGCGGTACGAGCGGGGAAACTCCGGGACGAGCTGCGCATAGCGGTTGCTGCCGCGGGCCGCCATGCCGCCGAGCCGCTCCTCGGCGAGCCCGTTGCGTCGGAACACCTCGAGCACCGCTTCGGTGGTATAGCCGGCGAGGCTCTCGCGCACCGCGTGCGCCGTCAGGTACTCGGCCTGCGTCATCCACAGCTCGGCGCCGAAGCGCTGCGTGAGCCACGCGGCGTTGCCCGCGTGGTCCGGGTGGTAGTGAGTCACGATGATGCGGCGCACCGGCCGCATGTCGAGACAGGCCTCGAAAATCCGTTCCCACAGCGCGCGCGTGCCCGCGTCGCCGATCCCGGTATCCACGATCGTCCAGCCGGGCGCACCGTCGAGCTCGTCCTCGAGCAGCCACAGGTTGATGTGGTCGAGCTTGAACGGCAGCGGCATGCGCAGCCAGCGCACGCCCGGCGCGACCTCGAGGGTCGCGCCGGGCGCCGGCATTTCGCCGAACGGATACTCGAGGGACGGGGCGGCGCTCACGGTGGAAGCGGTAGAATCCGCGCGCACCCTAACATGCCGACGATCGAAAAGGAACGCGCGGAGTATTCGATCGGCGATCTGGCGCGCGAGTTCGACGTCACGCCGCGCGCGATCCGCTTCTACGAGGCCCAGGGGCTGCTCGCGCCGGGGCGCGAGGGCCAGCGCCGCATCTACACGCCGCGCGACCGCACGCGTCTGAAGCTCACGCTGCGCGGCAAGCGCCTGGGGCTCGCGCTGTCCGAGATCCGCGAGCTGATCGACATGTACGAGCCGGGCCGCGACCAGCGCCCGCAGCTCGAGCGCTTCCTCGCCGTGCTGGAATCCCACAAGGCGAGCCTGGCGCAGCAGCGCGCCGACCTCGAGGCGCAGCTCTCCGAGATCGCGGCGTTCGAGCGCCGGGTGCGCAAGCAGCTGGTGGCGCGCCGCCGAGGTTGACGTTTACGTAAACGTAACATAGGCTTGGGCGATGGACGCCCCCAGGGCGAAGTTCCAGCCGGTCGACCCGGGCTTCGCCGCGCGCGTGCGCGCGAGCTTCGGCCGCCAGAAGGCCATGGCGCTGATCGGGGCCGAGCTCACCGTGGTAGAGCCCGGTTACGCCGAGATCGCGCTGCCGTACCGCGACGATCTCACGCAGCAGAAAGGCTACGTCCACGGCGGGGTGATCGGCATGATCGCCGACACCGCTTGCGGCTACGCCGTCGCGCGCGGCCAGGTGCTCAGGCCGGGCCGCACCCTCACGGTCGCGCGCGGCGAGGTGTACGCTGAGGACGGCAAGCCGGTGGCGACGATGCTGCAGACGCTCATGATGCTTCCCGACACCCCCGACACGCCCGAGTAAGGGTATGGAATACGCGTTCCTGCGCTTCGCGCACGGCGAGACGATCGACATGCTGCGCGCCACCGTGCGCGATTTTGCGCTGAAGGAGATCGCGCCGCGCGCCGCGGAGATCGACCGCGCGAACGAGTTCCCGGCCGACCTGTGGAGAAAGCTCGGCGCGCTCGGCCTGCTCGGCATCACCGTCGAGGAGGAGTACGGCGGGACGATGATGGGGTATCTCGCGCACATCATCGCCATGGAGGAGATCTCGCGCGCCTCGGCGTCGGTCGGGCTCTCGTACGGCGCGCACTCCAACCTGTGCGTCAACCAGATCCGCAGGAACGGCGGCGCGGCGCAGAAAAGGAAATATCTGCCGAAGCTCGTCGCCGGCGAGCATGTCGGCGCTCTTGCCATGTCCGAGCCCGGAGCGGGCTCGGACGTGGTCGGCATGCGGCTGCGCGCCGAGCGGCGCGGCGATCGCTACATTCTGAACGGCAACAAGATGTGGATCACCAACGGGCCGGACGCGCAGGTGCTGGTGGTCTACGCCAAGACCGATGCGAGCGCCGGCCCGCGCGGCATCACCGCGCTCCTCGTCGAAAAGGGCATGAAGGGCT